>VFQN01001491.1_pt1 | contig 39059 bp, 56 predicted proteins | sample 3512371 | NCBI WGS metagenome assembly VFQN01 (sample SAMN10412370, study PRJNA504923) | tailings metagenome | isolation source: Replicate 2 from Balatoc abandoned mine | place: Philippines: Itogon, Benguet | collected 2017-08-28
GCACGCGTTGGTTCACGCACCTGCTGCTGGACTGCGACGGTGTGCTGGTGGACAGCGAGGCGGCCAGCTGCGAGGCGCTGAGGAGGGGCATCCTTGAGGTGGGAACCGGGGGTGGGGGGCGGGGGGAGGGGGGCGGGGGCTGGCGGGGGCCAGGGGGCAAGTACAAGCGGCATCCCAGGGCCCGCCGGACCCAGCGAAAGCCGAGCGCTTGGGCTTTCCTTCAGCCTACGACCCACGGTTCCGTATCAGCCCCACCCACGTGGCGCCCCCAGAGCGGTTGGGAGTTGCCGTCCGGGCCAACGCCCGCCGCATGGTGCAGCGGGCAGCGCAGCTGGAGGCTGTTGGGGCTTGGCGTGGTGGGCGGGACAGGGACAGGGACAGGGGCGGCGGCAGCAAGGGACCGCCAACTGCTGGCGTGGTGACGCCCGACATTGTGGAGGCTGCCACGTAGGTGGGCTAGGGCCAAGGGACAGGGCGGTGCTAGGGCGCCGCACCATCTGTCCCTTGCCACCATGGGAACGATTGGCCGATCACCCACGCCGGCCAATGGTACACTGCGGTGCATTGGGGCCGGTCAAAGGCATATTCCGTGGCCACCGCAAGTTGCCTGCATGCTGGGCAGGCCCGTTGCCCTGTACGCTGCGGGCTGGCAGGGGCTCCCACGGGCCAATTTGCTCGGTTTGGCCCCGCCGCTCTTTGAGTCTGTACGGCAAGACAGGCATTGGTCTGTGCCGCCGCTGTACGGCAGGTGGTTGAGGAGTACGGGGCTTTGCTTCCCTTCTATGAGGATTTCCACCAGCGGAGGCAGGTGCGCGGAAGGTTGCTAGGGGCCATGGAAGCTGCGTAGACATGGAGTGCAATTGTCAGGCGAAACAGTACGAAGTGTATTGTTATGTGCGGTGGCAGGGCCGGGGCAGGGGACCGCAGTCGGGCCCCCGCTGTGGCCTGTGGGTCCGGGCGCACGTGCAAGTACCTAGGGCCGAGTTGTACCACATCATTTGCCATGCCAAATGCGGAGAGCTGTATACAACGCCTAGTACACATGATATAACAGTAGCTAAGGTGCGTTTGCCCCCGCATGGCGGGTTGCCCGCCAGGTGTCCCGGCTTCGGCGGCTGCAGGCGGACCCGGGATGGTACGCCAGCCCCTGGAGTGGTGCGCCGGGCCACCGGACGGCTGCCTGGCGACTCTGGCGCAGGCGGTCGCGGCCTATCCCTCGGCAGGAGCGGTCGCGGCGCCAAGCGCGCTCTCAGAGCAGCCCAGGCTCAGCCCTCGGGCTCGCTGCCTATGCTGAAAAATAGCTCCTGCGTCCTCGCCAACTGCCTATCGTAACGCAGCTTCGTCGGCCAAGCCCCGGCCGATTCCAGCTGCCTGCAGCTGCTACGGGAGGTGCGCAGCGCCATGGCATCCGCCCTGCTGCACTCCGGCGCCCTGCGCACCCTCAGCCGCCTGCTCTCCGCCGAGGCCGAGGCACAGCGCGGCCACGCCCAGGCGCTGCTGTCGCCCCGCCAGCTGGCCACGTGCATCCTGCCCCTCCGCCAGCTGCTCTACACCTCAGCGGTGGTTCCGACCGAGCCCCTTGTCGCCCGCACAGAGGGTAAACGGCGGCATGACAAGCAGCAGCAGCAGCAGCAGCAGCAGCCAACGTCCGCGGCGGGCCCGGACGCAGCCTGCATCGCCGCCGCGCCTGTTGCCTCCGCCATGCCACGGGGGCTGGCAGGCTCCAGCACCTACCTCCGCTGCCGCACGTGCGGCCAGGAGCCACAGCCCTGCCTCACGCTCTGCGGGCTCTGCCGCCGTACTTCCACCCCAGGGGCATGGCCCCGCCTCCAACTCCCTCTTCCCCCCCACCGCCCCTCCAGCCTCCACTCCTGGCCACGGCGGTGCTGACGGCCGTGGGGTGCTGAGGCCGTGTGAGGCGGCGTGCAAGGCGGGGCCATGCAGCTGCTAGGCGGGTGGCAGGGGGAGGGGACGCACTGCAGCCGTGCAGACCGGGGGCACCTGGCGACGGAGGTGCTGGATTTGCGAAATTGGTTCATGGAGGCGGTACAGCGCAGGGAACAGGCGATGGGGCAAGCCGTGCTTCCCCTGGGGCTCATGGCTAGCACCTTCACAGGCCCATGTCTGCAGGTGCGTGATTGGCACGCATGTAAACGTAAACATAAACGTTCCTCTAGCATTCATTGCATAGGTTCCGGTAAAGGTCGTGAACGTTGCCGATGCAAATGTAGTTAAGACTGTATAAGACAGCTGATTCATGGCTCACATATTACGGCCTAACCTGGCCAGAGTCGCCATGCACATATCCATTCTCCTACTGTGCATATTCTAGCCCTTAATGCTATGACTTTAAATGTGCCTTTGCCACATCTCAGTTTCCAGTGGCCATCTTACTCCAAATGGTAACGGATGACAGCGGCTGGAGGCCTGCTGCTGCCCCCGTTCCGCTCCCCGCCTCCACGAAGGCTACAGCTGAACTCGAGCTCATCCCTTTCCCACGCCTCCGCAGTACGCACTGGCCGCCCACTCCGTGTCCCAGCTGCACGCCGTGGACGGCGGTACGACGTACGGCATGCCGTACGACAGCCTGATGCCGCCTGTACGGGTGGAGGGAGGCACCACGCTGTGGTGCGAGGGCATGTCAGTGGTCTTGGCGTGGTGGAAGGGTCGTTGTATGCGCAACTGGTGGCATTCAGCGTCTGCAAACGCTGGGTCCCCACGGCCTGGGCCCCCGCGGCCTGTTCGACCTGTGCCTGCGGAGAGAGGGGTAGCCGCCTGCGGCAGCGGTGGAGCCACCAGCGGACCCCCAGTAGGGCATAAGCGCGTGAGCTTGGGGGTGGGGTCGTGGCTGGGTGACGGAGGTCCGCTGGTGCGGCGCTGGTGGCGGTGCAGTGCGGGGTGAAGGCGGCGAAGGTTGAGGACGTGCAGCACAGTTTCTCCACCTCGTTGCGCCTGCTCGACCTCGTGCCAGCTGTACCGAGCGTCCATGAGGTCCAGGCACCTGGCCAAGGTGGGCTGGTTGGTGGTGGGCGGTGGACAATGAGGGGCTAGAAATACGTTGGTCGTTGACACGTCATCGTCAGGTCCGGGCCTAGGGTCATTCTACACGTGAAAAGGAATGCACTTGGCGTGGCAATTGGCGTAAACATGGAAGTGCAAGGTATGAGCCAGGTCACCCTTGACGCAACATGGGTGCACAAAAGTGGACCAACTACACCGTTCGCACCTACAGTGTACCGGTATTTGGTTGCTCCCTTGGGCCGCTGTGCACTTGATGCTTTTCGCTGGTAGTAAGGTACAACCGTTATTGAGGCAATCAGGTGGTCCTCGTTTAATTGCAGGCCTGCCCGCCGCCCTGGACGCCGCCCTGAACGCCGCCGGCTACATGCGCTGTCTGGAGCGCACACTGCGCTGCGGCCTGCACTGCGGCGCCCCGCTCAGCTTTCTCCTGCGGGATGCTGTGGAAAGGCTTGGTACCGGCAGCTGCATCCGCTGGTCCCTGCTGCTGGGGTACGGCAACGAGGGAGGCGGTGGCGCTCCGGGCCACGGCGGCCCAAGGTGGCGCGGCGGGTGTGCGGCGCAGTGCGGCGGCAGCAGCGTGGCAGCAGTTGGTGGGTTTTGACTGTATCCTGGGCTATACTGTCCTTAATGTGTATACATATGTGCAGAGGAGCGCGCGAGGTTGGCTCTTTGGCAGTATGGCTGGCGTGCGAGTTGGTTGGTATTGGTGGTTAACGGTCACTGTAACTTTAACTGTGCATTTTGTGCACCCTGTTTCTCTCGACTCTCGACCATTCGCGAACAGCGGCTTTCAGCTCTAGCCACACATTACAATACCAGTTTAAGCACATTAAACATACTTGCTGAGGCTTTGTGAGGGCTGAAGGCTGTCTTGAGCCAAGGTGGAGGAGGGTCTCTAGCCGACCAAGCCCGACTGGTTTTCATAATGGGAAAAGGCATAAAACGCGCCGCCACAGACTCAGCGGCGACCACAGCCTCAAAGAAAGGGTGCCTGGGTGCCATGACAGCAGACTGCTTTCGGGCGTCATACGAAACAAAGCTGGTCGATCCGTCACTTTGGAGCGTATACTCTTCCCGTACATGGTCTTCAATCATAGATAGCTTGGACCTTCCTGAGACTCTGCTGCTCTCGACGGTTAAGGACCAACTCCTGGCCTTCTTCTACGTGATGCAGCCGCCCGGCGTGGTGAACCAACCCTACATTCAGGTAGGTGTACACGGCAGTTACAATTTAGGATTGGTCGGGACGGACAGTGTATGTCCGAGACTCCTTTCCGGCTGAGAGTGGAATGGGTGTGGAGAGCAGGGAAGCTGACCCTGGGGTGCTCAGCTGCACTGCGAACCCCGTTGCCCACATGTACGGGTATGCCTGAACGGCCACAGATTTGGGAACTTTTCAAGAGCCTTCTGGCCCTGCAAGCTGGCGATGGCGATGGCGATGGCGATGGCGGCGGACAGGTGTGCCTTGCGGCCGTCCTGGGTGAGCAGGAGGGCGAGCCCGACGACGAGTCCGAGTGGAGCAACGACAGCGAGGACGATGTGCTGGGCTACGAGGCGGCCCTGCCAGGCGACAAGGCCAGCGGTGAGCGTCAGAGGCAGGCGCTGGGGATGGGTGAAAGCTACAGGGCATGCGGTGCCGGGTGTTGTTGTTGTTGGTGTTGGGTGTGTCCTGTGGCGCATCTGGCTTCTGCCCGCCCTGTTGTAGGCGTGTAGCAGGATGCTGTGAAGGGAGGTACAAACGCATATTCCAGAGCAATGTTGAGAGGACTAGACCCTGTTGTAAGCGTGAGTTGTTATGAAATCGGTGCGTGGCAGGATGCGCCGTGCTCCAAGCCATGCTTCCTTGGCTCCATGTGACCACAGGCAGGGCAGAGTTTGTGCTGGTGCGGGCTCCCGCCAACAGCCGGCTTCCCGTCACCCATGGCCTCAACCTCGTAACGGAGGGGGCAACCCCATTGCTCGTTGGCGAAGTGAAGCCAGCCGAGAAGTTTAGCGATCACATCTGGCACCCGCTGGCGTGTGCTGTGGAGCTGATGGAGGAGAGCTCAGATCCGCCGCAGTCGATGTGGTGGGTCCCTAGCTTATTCATGCATGACACGGTTGCTTCCCTTCGTTGTGGATGCACGAAATCCACCTGGGGCCGGGCTAACACACAGCGTGTTGGGCCTTCCAGCGGTCCTCGCCGCGCCTGCACTGTTTGCTGCGGGCGTACATGGACATAAGGATGACGGCGCCTATGGCCCTTGCCCTCACGCCTCGCTCCGCTGGCCAGGGTGTTCCTCACGGACGCGGAGATGTGGGAGTTCGTCCGTGTGGACAGGGTGCCATGCAGCGCCACGGGGGAGGGCGCTGCAGTTGCGGGCGCCGCGGCCGCAGGCGGTGCAGTGGCTGGTGCGGTGTTGGCTGGGTCACGCTACAGCTTCACGCGGGTACGTGTCGCAAGCGCACGGTGACGAAGGTGTCCACCGACCCAGCTGGCGTGTCCTGAGGGCTAGGCACCCGGGAAGAAGCAGCTGTCTTGGGGCCGCTCAAAAGCACTCCCCTACTTTGCAAGGCGCCTCGTCAGAGCCCTGTTCGCCGCTGGCCTCCTTCCCGTCCCAAAGTACTGATAGTATTGGTCCCATAGTGCTGACTTGCGGATCGTCCCTTTTGGTGCTGCAGTTCCACACGCTGGTCGCCTCCATCGACAATCCAAGCACCCACTACCTCAAGGTACGACACATTGCCCACTGGCCTAGGACGCAAGAGTGACTTCGGACGCGATTTACGGGAACCGGTGCCGAGGCTGACCCCCCTCGCCGTTCGCCTTTGTCACTGCGCGTGCAGCTGCTGGCCATCCTGCACCACATCCTGTTCCCGGAAGTTTAAATTGTCAAATTGCTTTTTGGGAGTTGCAGGATTGTCGTTACGATTGTTCCTCCTGATCGTCTCCCTGCTCGTGCAGCTGCTGGCCGTCCTGCACCACATCATCTTTCCGGGGCAGCGGCTTGCGGACTTGCCGGACCGCGTCGCGCGCAGCAGGCAGGCGCTGGAGGCCCGGGCCGGGGAGTGGGTTAAGATCGTGCAAAAGCAGTTCCAGGTGAGACGTGTTCCAGGATGCGTGAAGTGGTCGGCCGTGAGGGTCGGTGTCATTGTCTGCTTCAGGTGGGGGTAGCCCTTGCACTTGCATCCTTTTGGTGGCAGACAGGAAGGGAACGGATCAGAAGGAGACGACACAAATTGTAAAGTGGGATGAGTGGAAAGGATATTAGTGTTCCCGGAATATGTACGCAGGTTGGTGACTGCGGGAGGAAGGGAGGGGCCAGCAGGGGACAGGCGAGTGAGTTCGCGAGAACGAGTGCGCCACGTGCCGTTGGCTGTGGGTCCTCCACGTATGGCACGCTGCTCTGTAGGGACCGAAGCAACATGGTTGTGTTCCCCTTGCGCGCTCAAGCAGTGTTCCTCTGTGCGAGCACGGAGCGTGTCAGCTGGTATTGCATGCCCCCACTGACATGCAGGACGACGTGGAGAAGGTGAAGGCGCTGGAGGCGGACAACGCGAAGCTGAAGGCGGAGCTGAAGGAGGCGGAGCTGAAGGAGGCGGAGCTGAAGGCGACCAATGCGGAGCTGGAGGCGACTCATGCGGAGCTGGAGGCGACCGTCGCGAAGTTTGAGGCGGCCATGGCAGGACAGGGAGGGGGCCAGCAGCAGGCGCGGTAGGGGGCCGGGGGCTAAGGCGGCTGAGGCTGAGGCTGAGGCTGAGGAAGGGCTGGTGAGGTGGCAAGGCATCAGTTTCAGCGGTACCGCCTGCAGATGTGCAGTTGCGCTCCTCCATGGCGCCGGGCAACCGTGAATGGGTCGATGGGCACTCGTAGGCGGTGCAGTGTTGGCGCATCGGGAGTTGCGTGTAGCCCAGGAGCTACCTGTGGGCCACCAGGGACAGCAGCCGAGGTGCGGGTGGAGGATGCTGGTGGCTTAGCAGCCTGGGGTGAGTCGGGTGTGTGTTACCATTGTCACGTTGTAGCTCTTGCGAGATTAGTGCCGAGTGCGGCAACTGTCCGCCCAAGGGGCTTATGGTGCTGCTGGGGCACAGGGCCGGCAGGCGCGTGAATATGAACTTGGTACGTTGTGCCGCAGAGCACGTGCACCGCTGCCGGCTTGGACGGGCTGTGGGATCGCCGCCCGGCGCCAGTTGCTCGCCGCCTCCATCTGTAGCGGTAGCGCTGGCATGTGGAGTTGGCTGTCGTGTCTGTGCGGCGTATGTCTGACGTGCGGCGAGGGAGCAGTGGCCGTGGCAGCGAGACGTGGTGGTGGCTTGGCTCTTGTCCAGCAGTGCCGTGCAGATGCCGTACACTGAACAGCACGGATGGAGGGACCGGGACTGAGGGCAAACGCGGAGAGGGTACGGCAGGGAGCGCTCGTGCCGTACACGGGGACAGGCGCTCTCGTGCCGTACCGTAGCTTGTGTGATGTGTCATGGGTGTTGGAATGCAGTCCCAGTTGGCTGTGGTGGTAGGAAGCCTCCGGCAGAGGCGTTTGATGCACACCACGGTTGGCAACGGCTTTTGAACTCTCTGCGAGCTATGCAAGTAAAGCCTAAATTTGCGATCGATGTTGCTCGGTCGCCCTAGGCGGTACAGCAAACTGCGGCACCTCTCGGGACGCCTTAGCAAACGTGAGTCACAGCGACTGCGTGTTGCACACCTGACACGCCACGCACGAGTCAAAGGGTTCGGGGACGTTGCCGAAGTGCTGCCAACTGCTGCAGGCCCCTACCACGTTCAGGTGGCAGCAGCTTGCTTTATTTACGTGCACACTCAAAGCCTACGGTATCATTGGCTGTCAGGCCGCTGCTCCGGATGGGTAATGGAGGGACGGTCTTGGGAAGGGAAGCCTAGGCTAGGAGAAGTACAGATCGCCGAGCAGGCTTGCCGCCTTTCGTGACGCTGCCGTAGTCTGCCTCAGTTGGGGCCAGGTTGGGGCGCTGTCAGGCATTGGGCCTGTCTTCGGAAGTCGCTTTCTCCATTTGCGCAGGGCAGCGTTCGGGCAGGCACGAACCTATTGGGCGGGAGCTGGGTACAGGGAATTGCGCGCACACGCACAGCTGGTGAACGCTGGTGCGCCGGTAACGCACCGTAAGCCACCGTTGCACCCTGGTTGCACCGTTGCGACTTGTGCAACCCGGACGACCCGACAGCGCGCTTCGGAAGCGGATTTCCCAGTCCATATCACCATATGTTCTGGCTAATGCGGGGATATGCCATGGGGACACGGGCACCGGAGGACGGACACGGACACGGCGTGACCGCCGTACAGGTGCAAGAAGGGGACGTCAGGGGAGAACCAACAACGACCTGGACTCCGTCTGGAATTCCGGGCCACAACGCCACGCTGCCACTAGATACTACTGGATCACATTGGCGTACGTGCTTTCTGCGGGCAACAAACTCATCGATCATCCTCCGTCCGGGATACCTCCTACTTTGTTACCCTCTGTCGCGTTGATGTGACAGCTGGCTGCTCATGAACATTACAAATAGGATATGAGGACCATTGGAGGGCCACCATGTATGCGCAGAACGGTGTGCAGCGTACGCGGAAGGAGAGGAAGGTCCAAATAGCATTCCGTCCAGAAGATAACAAAGTACGTAGAAATATGCACAAAAGCGCGAGCAACAAAGCTTAGCACTGCTCAGTTGAGCATGACATGATGTTCCTAACGTTTCCTGCAGCACTGCGCGGGCATCGAGGCGCTGCTCCTGCCAGCTGTCCCTCATCATAAACTCATATTCACAGCGTCGCGGGACTCGTCCGTCAAGCGGCAAGTGCGGGCTACGGCAGGGTTGTGTCCAGGTGCACCCGCAGTTGAGGGGAGCTGACGTGAGCATTGCACCCCTCCAGGTGGGATGTGGCACACAAGGAGGCTGTGCTTGAGGCCAGCTTCGACGGCCATGCGGACTGGGTCAACGACATTGCCCTCATTGGTGACTTGCTGATAACCTGCTCCAACGACCAGACCGTTAGGCTGTGGAAGGCGGGGTCCGACAATGGTAAGCACCCGCCTCTTGCTCCTGGGGTATGCGTGAAACGCGAGGGGACCGTGTAAGGCGTCAGGGAGTCATGGGAGCGGCTCCTGGGGTCCACGTGAACATGAGGGGATACGTCATGGGAACGGCTCCTGGGTACGGTAGCGCAAGCTGTGCTGGGTGTGCGTGGGTGTGGATCCTGTGGGTTACGGCATCGGGCAGAACTGCACGCTGGTGGGAGCACGCACCCATTGGGCACTCACGCGTGTAGTACGGGACCACTGATGTAGGGGCAGGGCGCTGGCCATGCCCGGACCTGTCCATTTGGATCCCCCAAAACACCACAGCCATCGCACGTATCCCGCCAGAGCACACACAAGCACCGCATCTTCAACATGAGCACACGATCCGGCACCCCTCTCCCGCCCCTCAACCCGCCATTGTGGTCTGTTTCCGCCCTGCCCCCGTCCGTTACCCGGAATCGCCTCACCCACATGCCAGCACCTGGGCACGCAAACCCAAACCCTACACTCGATACTGCGCCACCCCATTCCCCAAGCCAGCATGTGCACACGGCTTCACGCTCCCGTTAGCTTGCCGCTGTTCGGCAACCCGACCCCACCCCTCCCCACCCGCCCCCAACACAGGCCAGCACCTGCACACGCTCAACTACCACAGCGACTACGTCACCTGCCTGGCCACCTCCGCCACGCGCAACCTGGTGGTGTCGGGGGGGCTGCGCGCAGAGATATTCCTGCTGCACATCGAGGTGCGTGTGTGTGCGAGGGAAGGGGGGCCACTGCTTACACACTTGAGAGTGTGTGTGGGGCGGGGAGGGGCGGAGGGGCATGGCCTTGGGTGTGGGAGTGTGCAGGGAGTGTTGCTGCACATCTAGGTGCCAGTGGAATGCCGAGGGTTGTGCCGGGCGTGGATGCTTCCCCGCACCAAGCCCCCTGCACCACCTTATCACCCCCCGCGCCGCGATCCATCCCCCGATGCGCCCCACCGCAGAGCGGCAAGCACACGCAGCTGTACCCCCGCTCCTCCTCCGCGCCTCCACCCGGGGGCTCCCCCGCCGCGAGCGGCAGCATGAGCGGTGGCATGGGCGGCGTGTCGCCCCTGGGCGTGGGCGTGGCCGGGCTGGGCCTGGGCAGCAGCGGGGGCCTGGAGGACGGCGGAGCCGGCGGGCGCGAGGCGGGCGGCGGCGGCAGCGTGTACGCGCTGGCGCTGAACCCGGCGGCCACGCTGCTGGCGGCGGGCACCGCGGAGTCACTCATTCGGCTGCTGGACCCGCGCACTGGGCGCAAGGTGCGGGGGGCGGGGGAGGCCGGGGCGAGGGAGGGGATGGCAGAGCGGCGAGGTGTCCGGATCAGGGTAGTGCAGTGCCTGCGGGATGCGGGTGGCAACGGAGTGGCACCAAGGGGCCGGCCGTGCGCAGGGGAGCGAGGGTGGGGGTCAGGGGTGGGGGGAGGGGGTGCGGAAACCGCTCCGGGATGCAGTGATGGAAGCAACCCGGTAGGTGGGAAGCAAGACACACCACCTCTGGAAGCAGGGCCCGGCATGGCTGGTGCACGCCTGCCCGGGAGGCTGTGGACAGGGCATGGGGGCAGCCCTTGTGCGACAGGGTTCCCCGTTCCCCCCGGCCCAGGGCCGCGGTGGAATTTCGGCGTTCCCCGTACCATCACCACCACCGTGACATCGAGAGAGCCAAATGTACATTGCTCAGTGCAAGCTGCTGCTAACGCTGCCACTTCTCACCGTCTCGCTCACGGCCTGCTGCTGCCGTTGCTGCTGCAGGTGGCCAAGTTGCGGGGGCACACGGACACGGTGCGCTCGCTGGTGGTGTCTGAGGACGGCAGCACCATCCTGTCGGGCGCCAGCGACGGCACCATACGCCTGTGGGACGTGGGCATGCAGCGATGCCTGCAGGTGGGCACGGGGAAGAGCGGGGGACCGGCTGAGCTGCGACATGAGTGCATGCGTGGTTGCGGACTGGCCGCATGGGTGGCAGTAGAGTTGGGCAGGTTCCATGTCTGAAGGTGCACTCGGCGCCTCGCCTTGGGGCCAGAGACCTGTCTGCTCCGCCCCCATTACATCGACCACCCTTCCAAGGTCCGATTCGGCAACGGATTAGGTTGGGCTTACTCAGCTGCTTCGTGTGATCGACTTGTGGACTTGTGGTCTTGTGGTCTTGTGGTCTACAGTCATCGTTTGCCTTCGTTTCCTCCTCGTCACACGCTGGTCACCCCCCTCAATTCCCCAGACTTACACGGTGCACAGCGACAGCGTGTGGTCGCTGATCGCCTCGGAGGACCTCAGCGTGGTCTACTCGGGCGGCCGCGACCGCGCCATCTTCCGCACCCACCTGGCCTCGCGCACCTCGGAGCTGATAGCCGTGGAGGACGGGCCCGTCACAGCCCTAGCGCTGGAGCCGGGGGCGGGGGCGGGGGCGGGAGGGGAGGGGGCGGACGGGGGCGTGGGAGCGACGGTGGGGCTGTGGGCGGGCACGCCCTCGCCGCACGTGCGCAAGTGGGCGGTGCCCAGGGAGACTGGAGGGGCGCCGGGGGCGGAGCGCAGCATCTCAGGTGCGATGGTGGCGGTGTGGGTGTGCAGGGAGTCATCAGGTGCAGTGGCGGGGGTGGGGGCGAGGAGGGAGGGAGATGGCGGGTTACGGGGTGCTCAGTGCGGCGATGCTGCCACAGCTGGGTGTCTGAAGGCGCACGTGGGCTGTCCTGAGGACTGGGGAGGGGGGGCGGGTAGCCGCCGATTGGCAAAGCAACATATAATGCCCGCGGTAAAACGAGGGGTAGGGGTAAGCATTTGCAAGGCATGGTGCTACAGTGTGTCGCCAGAGGGACGGCATGGTTGGGCAGGCGCATAGCAGGCTGTGTCGTGCATGGGTCCGCGGATACATGCCCCACATCCCATGCGTCTCACCGGTCGGGTTTGCGGTGGCAGCCGCCAAACGTCCCTCACCAAGCCGGCGGAACGCCACCCCAAGGGGCCTTCGGTGTCTCCCCCCCCTAAACCGTTACTGTACAGGGTTGCTGACCTGCTATACACCCCATCGCATCCTCTTATCTCTCTCCTGCCCCGGCTGTCGCGCAGTTGCCCGCCGCAGTGCTGGCCCCACCGGGGGGCGGCTGCGGCCATCGCTGGAGGCCAACTGCCAACCGCTGGTGCGCGCGCCGGAGGCAGTAATCCCGGGGACGCCTGGTGGGTGTACGGCAGGAGGGGGTGAGGGAGAGGGCATACCGTACTGGTGCTGGTGTCACGCTAGGGTGCTGCTGCACTGTGTATTACCAGCGTTAGGAACGGCCGCACACGGCCCTCCCGCTGCCCCCTGGCCCCCAGGCATCGTGGCGCACGAGGTGCTGACCGACCGGCGCCACGTGCTGACGCGCGACAGCGAGGGCGTGGTGGCGCTGTGGGACGTGCTCACAGGCTGCCAGGTGGAGACGTACGGCAAGGTACGGCGGTACGGCGTACGGCAGGGCCCCGGCAGCACGCAGGAGTAGGCCAGGTGCTTGGGTCAAACATGCTGCAAAACGGTGACCGCATGTGCTGTCCTTGTGAAGCAAGCGCCGCCGCCCCCGCCCACGCCGTGGCGGAAGGCCTTAGGGTCAGAACTGTGCGTCTTCTGACATACACAACTCGGCTTTCATTTCTCTACTTCTACACGTCTAACCCTACCGGTATCCTCAACATGTTCTCTGTCTCCACTCGTCCTGCTTCTCCACGTCCTCTGCAGGTGGACTGGGACGCCAAGCGCGGTGAGCTGTTCGAGGCGCGCGCCATGCCGCCCTGGTTCACCGCCGACACGCGGCTGGGGGTGCTGTGCCTCACCCTGGAGCCGCCCGCCTGCTTCATGGCGGAGGAGTACGCAGCAAACCTGGGGTACACCAACGTGCCGGACGACTGCAAGGTGAGGCGGATAGCGACTGCTAGTGAAGTGTAGCAAAAGGGATGATGTGCGTGAGCTGTGTACAGAAAGCTCAAGCTGGTGGGTGAGATACACGAAGGTGCCGGCTGATTGGAAGGTGCGGCAGAGAGGGCTATATTGCGGGCAGCAGTAGACTGGGTGCGTCATTTGTGAAGCACAGTCGAGGTTTTCGGGCACCGTACACCAACGTGCCGGACGACTGCAAGAAGCGGCCGGATATTGACCGTTACGAAGAGCACCATGTGCGTTGGGCGTTACCGGTTGCCAGGAAGCACACGGAAACCGGGCAATTGGGGCAGTCCAACGCAGTGAACGACCATCAAGTGCGGCGAATGGGCGAATATGGCCAAGCAGTCGTTCATTGCGCGCCCGCTCATGTCCCCCAGATCAACTACGGGCGCATGGTTCTGGAATGCGCGTTCGCCAAGTGGCGGCACAAGCTGGCGGCGGCGGCCCCGGGGCAGCCCCCTGCCGACCCCCACGCGCCCTACTACCCCGACGCATGGCCCAAGTACTGGGAGTGCAAGGCGCTGCCCGCGAGTAAGCAGCCAGCCATGCACATCTGTGCTTTGCCTCAGGCCGCATGCTGCACCTACATGCCCTGCGCTGTGCGCTTAAGTGTGTGCCTTGTTCTGCATGGCCGGAGGGACTGTACACCAGAGCGTACTATCGAGAGTGTTCTGATCCTCATGATGCAGGCTCCCGCTAGGGGCTACCGCACCAGCCAACACACGGCATGGCGGCATAGCACAAGGGCGCTCATAGCACCCCGCGGTGCATCCTTCCAAGCTGCCCTCTCCTGGCCCACCTCACCTTGCACGCCATCGCCTCTCACCTGCTCCGTGCCCTGCCCTGCCGTGCCTTGCCCTGCCCCGCCGCAGTCCTGTGCGCCCGCCAGGACGGCACGCGCTGGCGGCGGCTGCTGTCGGACTTCGACGGGCGCGAGGGGGAGCCAGGGGAGGTCCCCAGCTGGGTGGGAGACGTGGTGCTGCGGGGCGCGGTGGCCACGCCCAAGGAGGCCAAGTGCGCCTTCATACTGCTGCCCGCGGAGGTGCGGGGTGCGGGGTGTGGGGTGTGGGGATGGGACGGATGGGGGAGGAGGGGTCCGGTCGCCGGGTTGCAGGGCGGCGTAATTAGGTGGAGGAGGTTCGCGGAGCTCTCATACTGCTGCCGGCAGAGGTGCGAGGTGCAGGATGTGGGATGTGGGCTGATGGGGAGACGGGGTTGCAGGGCGGCGTAGGTGGGCGGCGAAGGTTCGCGGAGTTTCCAGACTTCTGCTCGCGGAGGTGCGGGGTGTGGGAGGGGGACGGTGGTGGTATGCAGGGCTGAGTCCCAGGGCGGCATGGGTGGGTTAAGTGGGGGTTGGCGGTGAGCCTGGCTGGAAGTGGGGCATGCCTGCACTACCTTGCGCGCGGCCCTGAAGGGAAATGGTCGGGCACCGTTCCGGGCTGAGGGGCATCGGGCGGGGTTCGTCGCGGAGGTGGGGGCGTGCCTGCAGCACCGTGCGAGTGGTGGTGACGGAAGAAGGTGGGGCACTCATGCTTGGGAGGCGACCTGCGGAGGGCCTTGCCAGGTTGGCTGACCGGGCTGCGTGTGACCTCTCCTGTCCTCCGCCCCTGCAGGGCAGCAACCTGCCGAGCCTCATGCAGAGCAAGCTCAACGCCCCCAGGATCTTGCAGGTAGGCCGGCTGCGGAAGGGGCAACACAAATGGGTGTTTCTTTATCCCCGCTGTCCATCGGTTTCGTCACCCCGCTGCCCCTCGGAAAGATGGCAAAAAGAGAGGCAGGGAAGTGCGTTAGCCCCTTTTTTGCACCCCTGGAGCGCATGCGATTGCTCATAACCCTGCACAACGCCTCCAGCCGACTGTCCACCTTGGCACGCTTCACTTGAGACGTGCCAGCTTGCTCGTTTCAGCTACCGTGGCCGTCCCGCTGCACCCCGGCCCACCTTGCCCCGCCCGTCTCCTCCCCCCGCCCCAGGTGCACAAGGTGGCTCACTACTGCGCCAGCAAGCTGCAGGTGCGGATACCGCCTCCGCCGCCGGTGACATGCCTGTGGCGTGCATTACATTATGTCATAAAATAATGTTGCAGGCGCGGGTCCCGCGTCCACGCAGCCCTCCTTGCAGCCCATGGCACACACCTCTGCACGCTGTGCACGCCCCCAGAAACACGGCAGCGCGCCCCTTGGCCACCTGCCGTATCCACGGGTCACCGCCCAACGCACGTGCCACCTCCACGGCCTGACACGGCGTCGTCTCGCCCGCATCCACACGCACCACCCTGTGACCCGATCCCGCTGCTCCACAACCCACACGTTCCTGCTGCTGCAGGAGCAAGGCATCCACCTGGAGGTGCGGCCCGTGTACCTCAAGCGCCCGCCCAACACGCCGCCGGACCCGCCGGAGGGCGGCCAGCAGCAGGGGCAGGGGCAGGGGGCGGCGGGTGGAGGGCCGCAGTCCCCTGCGTCGCCGTCCGGGGGAGGGGCGCGGCCCGTGCTGGAGCTCACATGCAACGGCGTGGTGGGTTAGGGGGGAGGGGGCTGGGGGCGTGGGGGTGCGTGGCATGCGGGGGTGGCCTTTCGTGTGTGTGCTGCGGTGGCCGTTGCGTGTGCTGGCAGTCGGCAGCTGCTTTGGGGGGAAAGGAGCCTGAGCTGGAGCGCACGGGCGAGCATGCAGCATGCAGCTGCTGTAAGTGAGCAGGCGCACGCCGCTTGTTGCGTCGCTCGCAGGCTGTGCCGTACGAGATGAGCCTGTCCACCGTCAAGAAGTACGTGTGGAAGCGCTCCGACGACCTCACCTTCCATTACAAGTGGGTGTCTCTAGCTTGGTGTAGCATTCTTCAGGTGGCCAGGGAACCAGCACATTGCGGCTGGAGGATGCGGCCCGTGCTTGCGTGCCTGTACCGTACTTGGCGTGTAGGATTTCGGAACACCCCCCGACCACATTGTATCACCTCGCGGCCTAAAAGAGGAGGCTGGTTCTGGTATTTTGGCTGTATTAGCACGTGCGTGAGGAAAAGGTACTGTGTTTAAAGCCAAGCCTGCCGTTTGTCCCGGGTCGCAGGGTGCGAGACGCCGCTCAGCCTGCTCCCCTGCCCGTGCTGGGACCAAGCGGGTGACAAGTGTGAACGCATCGCTCGAGACACACGGCCACAAGGTGGCACAGTGGAGAGCCTTGTGTACATGGAAGCAGCATTCAGGTGTTATTGTGTATTGTTTTGGCATCTTGGTAAAGTTGGGTATGTGGAGCGCCGGGAGGCACTGGGGACCAAGGGGCCCCTGCTGGGGCTGAAATGGTTAAAAGTGTCACAACAGGTGGCGCAGGTGCAGGGCAGGCGATGCTGCGGGCAACGCATGCACCATCCTTTGTTGGTGTCCCGCAATATATTGCCCAAAGGGGCCCCGAAGGGGCAACGAAGCACCAATCCTTTGTTGGTGGAGCTAAGGGTAGACCAGGGCGAGTCGTGCCTCATGTGATTGCTGTTCCTGCCCTGTCCTGAGCAGTGGCAAGAGTGGGTTTGCCGCGGTGCGGTGTTAGTCATTGCCGTACTGCGCTCGAAGGTGCACCGCAGGATGACGTCGTCATAAAGCGAACACGCGCTGAAGACAACACACCAGCACTTGTTTAAGAAAGCTTGTGACTCCATTGCTATTCGCCACATTTAAGGTGCCACCCTAAGGTGCCACTCTCTGCACAACTTTCTACAGTTCCCGCCAGCGACTGACCATATCAAGCGGTTGTAACATAACAGCGTAGGCAGCAAAAGCTGTACTCTCCCTGCGTGTATTACTTCTTCTGTCAGTGCGCTGGCTGCAGCGAAGGCAGGTACATGAGCATGACTGTGCCTCTCTGTTGGGTTTTGCTGTAGCCCAGCCACCTTGAGACTCGTTTAGTGGAAAGCTAAGTACAGGACTACCTTGGAGCTTTTCGGCCCTGCCAGAGATGACGACCACCACCCTTCAGCATGCTGCACCCCATAGCCCGCAAATCACCTTGAGGTCGTCAGGCCACAGCACCCCAAACCGATCAAACACACCAATCAGGGCTCGCCGCGTCGTGCGGGCTAAGTCAGACTTCTCGACCAGCGCCGAGGATTTGAGCGACTTGAGGAGCGAAAGTTTCAACGGGCTTTCCACAGACCATCATCCTCCAGTGACTAGGCGAGCAAGGCGTTTATCAGTGACCACCTTCGCAACCAGCGATCCGGAGGAAGAGCCGGAACGTCGTGTGCGTTCTTCCATGCCCGCTGCTGTTCCGGTCGGCCTCCTTCTCACCCCCGAACCCCGGGACCCAGGCAGCACAATAGCACAGGAGCTGCTGTGCCCTGCGGAAGAAGTCGCTGTGGTTACCTACGATGCGACGGTGGAGGAAGCATGGTCCCGCTGCACGTCGTCACGCTCCGTCCGCGCCGTGGCGGTTGTGCATCAGCCCGGCCTTGCTGCCCTTGCCCCCGAGGTGCACGTCCTGGACGTCAAGGTGCGAACGCCCTTGCCAACCATCACCGCAACTCATGCCGCACATCGCGCATGCGCCCCCACACACCCTTCGTACTGCCTGCTCCCCCTTGCTGCACTGCTCAAGCAACCCACTCTAACAACCCGCGTGCAAACCTGTAGCCCAAACCCCAAAAGCCTCCACCCGCGTCCCCCAACACCCTCTCTCACACCCGCCCCTGCCAAACACCCGCAGTCGGTGGAGCGCCTCCACCGCTACAGCCACTCCCCCAGCAGCGAGTCGCTGCAGGCCTGCCTGCGCGGGGTGCCTGCCTCCCCCTGCATCGCGCCCGGCACCCCCGCACACGTGGCAGCGGGCGTCATGCTGGCGCCGGACGCCGCCGCCAAGCAGCTGGCCTACCTGCCCGTCATGCTGGACGGCACGTTCGTAGGGTGGGTGTGCGGCTGGGCCAGTGAAGCGAGCTGGGCCCTGGGGGCTGGGGGCTGAGCGGGCTGAGGTTACCGTGACGCACGAGCACCTGCTGTTGGCACCTGCAGGCGCCGCCGCGCGTAGATGTGGTTGGCAGCTACCAGCAGTGCAGTTCATGCACGCTTCGCTAAGCTCCAGGTGACCCGCATGTCCCTATGCACCGCAACGTGTGGCAAAGCAAACCGTCCCCTCCACCCCGCCGTTTCGCCGTCCCATCTTGCGCACCCGCGTCCTCTCCCCCCGCTGAGCCAGCTCCGTCCCTCTTCCAAACGCCGTACGGGCCCCGCAGGCTGCTGTCCCGCTCCAGCCTGTCGGACCTGATGCTGGGCCCCTACAAGGGCCTCTACGGCCACGTGGCCGCCCCGCGCCCCTCGGACGCCGGCAGCGTCTCCTTCGGCGGCGTGCTGCCCGGCCGCGAAAGCGTCACCCTGGAGTCTGCCCCCACGCTCTCCGCCGGGCTGGACGACCTGCTACCCCTGCCCTGCCTCTCCCTCAAGCTCCCAGACCACCACCACCACGAACACCATCACCACCACGAAAGCTCGTCGTCCCCACCGGCGGCCGCCGCGGGCGCGGGCGCCACCGGCGCGGCCGCATCCTCCGCTGCCCCCGACCCCCATGCGCACTTCACCCTCCTGCACCAGCCCCAGGGCACCAGCATCAGCCCCTTGGACTTGGGCTTAGGACTGGGCGCCCTGCTGGGGTGCGCTGCTGCAGGGGACCTCCAGGCCGCCGGCTCGCGTCCTGCGCCCGCCAGCGTGCCCCTCCCCCCCGTGAGCGACCACCGGCCGCCGTCCGGCCACGCGCACGCCCAGTTCGTCCTGGCGCACCACCGCGGCTCAGCAGCAGCAGCAGCAGCAGCGACCCCGCCCACGCCGCCGCCCTCGCACGCGCAGCTTGAGGAGCTCCTGCCGCTGCACATGCAGCTGCAGAGCACGTTCCTGGAGCAGCAGGCGGTGGCGGCGGCGGTGGCCGCGGGCCTGGCGCTGCCGGCCGTCAGCGGAGCACCTGCCGCTGTCGCTGCCGCTGCGTCGCACCCCCTGTCGGGGCCGCCGCGGCCCTCATTGGACCTTGACGCCGGCCTGCAGGGAGACGTGCTGCCCATGTCGCAGTCGCCCAGGGAGTGGGGCGCGGCCGGGCAGCTGCAGCAACAACAGCAACACGAGCAGAACCAGCAGAGCCAGCAGAACCAGGGGGGCCACGGGCACGGCGGCAGCCATGGCGGCGGCGGCAGCGGGCAGCCCGGCAGCCCCGCCGTGCAGCACCACGCCCACCACCAGGCGCACGGCTCCACGGCCACCACCAGCGTGGCGCAGGCCAGCATGGACGCGGAGCACGGAGTACACGACGTCATCGGGTGAGCTGGGGATGGGATCAATTTGGGAATGAAGTACGCACCTGCCTTGGGAAGAGCAGCACGGCGACCTCGTGACCCCTGCCGCCGCTGCCCGCAGGTGCTCCGGCTGGGACCTACTTGACTACAGGAACAACAACGGGGACGTCGTTTACCCCCTGTGCCCTTGCTGCTCCGGATAAACGTTCCTTAAATAACACCTAAACATCACCACGGTGACTTTTACACTACATTCCCGCTGCTGCCCCCGCTGCTGGCTGGTGTCCGCAGGCGCTCGGGCTGGGACCTGCTCGACAACGTGGACGACGCTATGGACGTGCTGGGGCTGGTGGGCAAGAGCATGAACGTGGAGGCGGTGGGCAGGCAGCTGCTGGGGGAGGTCACGGGCGCGGCGGCCAACCTGGCGGGGGGCACGTCCGGAGCGGGCTGGTGAGGCGGAAGAGGGAGGGCGGGGCAGGGTCGCTCTTGCGCGCTTTGGACGCGTGTGTGTAGGCTGGATACGCGTGCACGGTGCTCCTGCTCGGCCCGGGGTTGCTTGGCGAGAGTACTGAACGCACGGAGGTCTTGCGCGTGTGCATGAGCATGGGGTTTAAGAAGCGTGTTTGGGGTGGTGGTTGGTGCGCAGGGCGTTCAAGTACCTGTACGACGGCGACTGCTCCATCTGCCGTACGTTCCAAGCCATGGTGGAGAAGCTGGACAACGGGCTGGGCCGCGTGGCGTTCGTGGACATCGCCAACCAGGCAAGTAAACCAACAGGCAGCGTCGATTGTAATAATAATAATAATAATGTTACGCGGGCGTAACCCTGCGTGTGATTAAGGGGGCAGGGCGTTTGTGTTTCCACTCCGCGCCTGCCACGCCCGGCGGCGTCGATTGCTTAGTCGGGCGTGCCGTATTTGACGCATCGCACTGTGGTCTTCTTGCTTTCTGGCGCTGCGTTGGCGTCAGCAGGCCCTGACTCACCGCACGTTGCCTTGGGCATGCACGGAGTGCAGCACTGGTGCACAAGCGCTCGTCAACAGCGGCTTGCGTCAGCCGCCATCGCAAGCATGCTGCCCGTCTTACCTGCCAACCGCATGCGTGCGCAGGGCAGCTGCCAGGAGCCCGCAGCTGAAGGCCACCGCCGTGCCACCCCTGCCACTCCCAGGCCCTGCCTTAACCCCCTCCTGTTCCCCCTCCCTCCCCCCTGCCCCAGGGCTACAACGCGCTGGAGCACGGCGGCATCAACGTCAAGGCAGCCATGGAGACGGTGCACATCCTGTCGGCCAACGGACAGGTGCGGCGGGACAGGAAGCGGGGCCCCCGGGGTGGCAGACCGCGTGACTCCTGCGTTACATGCCTTCACGGACGACCCAATTACCCGTTCCGACGCACAAGCGTCACCATTACTCCATGCGCCACGCACGTACCTTCGGCACGCATCCTCCACTGAACCTTCGGGCCCAAGGACGCATCCACCAAGCCCCATCCTCCCCTCACGCAACCCTCCCCTCCTACCCCACCTTCCCCATCTGCAGGTGGTCAAGGGCGTGACTGCGGTGATCAAGCTGCTGGCGGCCGTGGACGCCGAGTGGGCCGCGCGGCTGGGCTCCCTGCCCGCCGTGCTGCCGCTGGTGTCGCTGAGCTACATGCTGCTGGCCAAGCACCGCCACCAGCTGGCGGCCGCGTGGTCGCACGTGCTCAAGACCACGCACGTGGACCGGGCCGTGTTTGGACGGGACCTGTGGGCGCAGCCGGACAGGGGGGAGCAGGCGGGAGGCGGCGGGGGAGAGGGAGGGGTGGAGGGAGGGGACGGGGGCCCTGTGGGCATGGGGGGTAGCCGGCTAGGGGGAACGGGGGGCAGGGGGATGCAGGCGAGGGCGGCGGGGGCGGCGCGGTGAGGGGAGTGGGGCGGGTGGGTGTGGGGGTCGGGTGGGGGTGTGCCGGACGGCTGGCCAGTTGCGGTGGGAGTGTGCGAGAAGGCCGCCGGTAGCAGCGGGTGCTCTTGTGCGGTGGGAAAGCGCTGTAATCATAAAGCGCGTATGTCGGTTTACAGGGGGCCCCTGGCGTGTGTGTGAGCTTGGGGCCTGCAGCAAATTGCTGCTGCAGGGATGGCGCGACTAGGGCGGCATGTGCAGGTGGACAAGCGAGTGACAAGACAAGGAAGCAAAGGGTTGCGTGCATGTCAGCGTGTGCCGATCTGTTGCAGCGTGTAACAGTGTAACTTGTATGTTGGTGAAGTCATGTTAAGCGATGTGGGTGCGATTTGTTGTGTGAGGTGAGCCCCGTTCGGCGCCGGAGGAGCAGAGCTGCTGCAGAGGTTCGTGAAAAGGGAGGGGCGGCTCCCCGCGAGCTGGGTCTTCGGAAAGCATGATGACGCATGGCCGAGTGCATAGCCTCGACAGGGGCACCCATTCATCGCGTGACATGCATGTGGCATGGCTTTGCATTCGGGTGGTGTAGTGGGCGCGACGGAGCGCCGCTCAGTTGTCTTGCCGTATTGCTGTGGGCGCGAGTGTGATACGGTACTGTTTGGTACGTTGCTGTGGCTGCTTTGTGTAGCAGTGACTGACACACAGGGGACCAGTAGCCCATGGATATGGCGAAGCATGGATGAGGCGTGTGTTGACATCGAAGCTCTGGCTTGCAGCTGCCCGCGGCTGCGTACTGACCACCTTGCTTTGCATTTTGTACCCTCTGAACGTGATCTGCAACTGAGAAGACCGAAAACGCTGTGTTTTGTGCATGTTGAATAAGGTCATTTCGTGATTGGGCTGCCATGTGCCCCGCTTCTTTGGCTGCATTACTTGTCCACTAAGGGAGGTAAAGGTTGGGTGGCGGAGCAGGACGTCGTCGGGGCTCGGGGGGTTACCTGCTTAGGGCGAACGGATTGTCTGGCTGGAAGTTGAGGGCTCTGATGGCCGCGGTACCTGGAAGGCTTGCGGTGCCTGGCAGGACGCACGTGCCTGGTTGTGAATTTTCCTTGAGGGGACAAACGGCGCCAGGTTTTGAATGATACCGTAGTTGGGCCAAACCAAACGGGAACCGTGCCGCTTTCATTTGTACTCGTGAGCTGGTGCAACTATGTTGGGGAGGCGCTTGATGCGATGGTGCGCTTTGTGCTGACGCAGTGAAGGAGACTCGTGCACCTGAACGCAGGTGCGTTGCGGGCATAGCCCTGATGTTCTAAGAACCGTATACGGTACTTGTAGCTACGTAGCTACACGGTTACAGGCGTTGAGCCGGTGACTGTACAACAAGATCAGGGTAGCACGCAGTACGGTATCTTACATGTGACACGAACAGGCGCACTTCCCACGGGGTGACGGGGACTTCCCCTTGTAAGTTGTAAGGTTGTATCAGTTCATGTGGCTACAACTGCATCAGGCCATATGCGGATGGCGATGGCCAACGGTCTGCCGTACTGTTGTGCCACGCTCAGCCTATAGTTGCAAGCAGGCAGAGTCAATACGGTTTGCAGCTGCAAAATATGCGTACAAGTACGTATTGGCTACCTTCAATGCTTTCCCCAAGCTTGACTTCAAAGGTATACAGCAGCAACCCAGCACCCTCAATGCCCCTAATGCCGTACGCAGCGGACAGGGTGTGCGCTGGTCTGCATTGTACCGGGAAGCTGCGGCCCTGACGCATGCATGCCCAACGTCACGCGTAGCTTACCCAGCGCCCAATACGCATCTATTATGTATGTGCTCACAGCACGCGCGCGTGTACGTCGGTCCACATGGACCACCTGATGCACCGGAGCACCACCCTTCACCTTACGAGCTCAAGCAAGCACCAACAAAAAAAACCGGGTAGGCCCATACCCCACACCGTTCTACATCTTCCCGCTTCCCTGCCCCATAGCCTCCTCATCCTCCGACTCCGACTCCGACTCGCTCTCTGAGTCGGACGACTCCGACCCGCTGCCATCCTCCTCCTCCTCCTTCCCCTTCCCCTTCTCCTTCCCCTCCGCCTTGCCCTCCTCCGTCGCCACCCCACCCGCCATTGGCCCGCCCACCACCTCCTCATCCGAAGAGCCCCCCTCGCTGTCCTCATCCTCACAGCTCGAGTCCTCCCCCGACTCCTCCTTCATCTTTTTCTCCTTCTTCTCCTTCTCCTTCTCTTTCTCCTTACCCTTCTTCTCCTTGTCCTTCTTCCCCTCCTTCCCCTCCACCCCCATGGCCCCCATGACCCCCTTACCCCCCTCCTCCTCCACCTCACTCTCACTCCCCGACTCACTCCCACTCTCCTCCTCCTCACTCCCCTCCATCTTCTGCTTCTCCTTCCCCGCCTTGACCTTCTCCTTCTCCTCCTTCTCCGCCACCTTCCGCGCCCTCTTCTCCGCCTTCCGCTGCTCCTTGCTTACCTCCCCTACCTTCACGCCACCACCACCACCCGCCACCGGGTCCAAGGCCATAGTAGCCGCAGCCATACCCATGCCGGGCACCGCCCCCACACCCACGCCCACCCCCGTCCCGCCCCTCTCCTCGTGCTCGTCCTCCGAGTCGCTGCCCAGCCCCGCCGCCACCACGGCAGCTGCCCGCAGCTCCGCCAGCGGCACCGCCACCTGCCGGCCCCCCGGCAGCCCCACCACGTGCACCTCCTGGTCGGCGCCCATCTCGCACAGGGCGTACTTGCGGGCGGCCTTGGCGTTGTCCGTCACCTGGGTGTGCAGAGGGGTGTGAGAGGGGTGGGCGGCGTGTGCGATGGTGTGGGTGTGGGTGGGATTGGAGAGCGCTGCGTCGGTGGCGGCAAGGTGTATGGCTGGTGGTGCTTGGGGAAAGGAGGGCACTCTCTTCACCAGATGCCGAAGGCTTAGATTCGCACCGCAACAGGACGAGGACCGTACCGGTACACAGGGACGGTACAACGCGTGGCTCACTAGCCACTGCGCTGCAGAGCACGTGGCACGTTAACTGACCTCAGTACAGCCCCCAGCCGCACTGCAAGCCGTACGACACCATGGCACGTGCTGTGTCCACACGTATACCCTCCCACACGTGCGCCCCCACTGTAACCACGTGCTATCCGTCCTCCGCCTCCACGGCAGTCCCAGCCTTGGCACAAGCCGTACGACACGTGGCAGATATACCTTCCTCATGTTGCCCCACACGCCCACGCCCCCACCATGAGCACGTGCTCTCCGTCTTCCGCCTCCATAGTGGTAAACCACAGGGCCTTCTTGGCCACCTTCTCCATGGCCTTGAGCTGCTGCCTCAGCTGCTGCAGCTCCTCGCGGCCCACGCCCGGCTTCTGGCCCGCCAGGTGGCAGTGGAGCAGGTACAGCGCAGGGGGACGCACGGAGGCGGCATCGGCAGGGGGAGCGGCCACGGCAGCTGCGGCGCGGACGGGGCGCGGCAGCGGGGCCAAGAGCGCCGGGGCGCGAGCGACCTACGCGACATGGAAAATTACATGGGGGTTGTTAGTAGATGCTGTAGGGTTTGTTGTGTGGTTGTGGTTTGCTGCGTGGCTATCGGGGAAGCTGGAACCGAGAATTTTAGGGCGCTCGGGCGCGACAGCAAGCGCGGGGCGAGGTCAACCGGTACAAGGCTAGAAAATATTTAATCTACAAAATGGCAATGCGAAAGCTAACTGGCTGCACAGCGGCTCAGTGGCCTGTTCTCTCTTTCCGTTACCTGGGTCGCGACGGTTGCAGCGACACGAGGTCTGGCCGTTGGGCAAACGCGACCTGCAATCGCCACGTACGCATCATCAGCAGTTGCAGCGACGACCGCAAGGGTTGCGGGGCGTCTTCGCAAGGGCGCGCTTCTCACCCAAGCTTAAGCAAGGCTTGAGGGCTGCCATTGCAGCGTTACTTTGCTATACTTTAGCACTGTTAGGACAAACCAGCCGTTCGAAGCTCGCCTTGTCACGTAAGGCGGCAGGAGTAGGGCGGACTTCCGCGCGAGCCTCGCTGAGTCAGCAGGTCTCAGTCAGACGCCCTGCCGGACCACCAGCGCCCTGCTGTCGCCTGCCGCAAAGGAGCTTCCAGAAGTTTCAGCGGATAAAGAACACATACCCAGGGCTATTTGAAAGGTGGAGCACGTGGAGCACGTGGCTGCACAGCGTTGCCTTCGCACTGCACAGGGTGGGGCCGGAGCGGGAACGAAGGGACCTCCCCTGCTCCCTAACCAGACACGTGGCCCGGACACGGGAGCCACGGACAGCCTATTGGGTCCCATTGGTCGCCTCAGCATGTCCCCACTCCCCAGCCGGCGCATGGAACCTCACTTGCAGCTCGACCATCAACCTCCAGTCCATAGCATGTTCCCTCACGTTGCTGCTCGGCTGCCGACCCCGCCCAGTGCTCCGGCACGGCCAGCGAGCGAGTGCACCCAGCACCCTCGCTGTGTGACGTTGACCTGCACTGACTGATCAATGCAGCTCACCGTGGCTGTGACTGATTCGTATGTATCGGTACGGTGCCCGAACCCTCCTGCCTTACGGCATACGGGCAAGCAGCCGTTACAGGAAAATGGCCTTGCAGGCTGCTACGCGACGCCGGCTCACCTCCAGGCCTGGACCCATGGCAAAACGCACACAAAGGGTGCGTAAAGCCTGCCGACGGTCATTATAACAAGAAAGGATACCGTATACACAAACGCAGCTAGGTGACACCTGGTGACACAGAACAGCATACCGGTAAGCTCCTGCCTGCAGGGGCGTCAGACGGATGCCCTGCCTTCGCTGTTGCGGTGACAGCCATGCACTGAGAATATGTGGTTGTACAAGCTTTTGTCCAACCTGGCCCAACACAGCCCAAGTTGTCAGGGAGCGACTACTACCGGTAGACCGTAACGTACTACTCAAATGCACACAACACAATTATGGCAGCTCAGAGCAACACCACACGAAGCGCCACATGGTGGCATACGGACACGAAAGCCCGCTTGGGCCGGGCCGTAACGGGGCAGACAAGCCCCAGTCCTTTAATTCCTTAAAAGCATAAAGCCCAGCGGCAAACACTGGGGTACGACCACAGGGTGTCGAGCACGCAATGCAGCCCGCACGCCGTACAGGCGTGCCGAGTGCCGAGTCACTAACGATGGGTCACAGGGAGACAACAGTCCAACAACTCCTCCGGGCGGCCAGCCCTTGCGTTCAGACGGTGCACGGCAGAACGTGCACATAAACTTTCTCTGGCGGTACGCGGCGACCCTACGTACACAACCGTCGATACCTCTCACCGAGCGCTCTCAATAGTTCTACCCGCACCTGCCAAAATCCTCCCCGGACGCAACGCAACAGGATACGCGCTCTTCAGAAGCACTCCTGGTCACATTCCGCCCGCACCCTCGCGAGCCCATGGCAACATGTGTGCGACAATACGGCTCACAGTGCACGAAACATAGTCACAGACGCTCACGCAAATGCCGGCAGGGATGATCCAACTACCGCACTGGCTTACAAAGGCGAAGGCCCCGCGCACACCAAACGCAAGGCACCACCACCACCAGGCGCCATAAGGACACCATGCAAAACCTTCCTTACTCGCTCCCCAGCTGACCAGACGGGTTGCCCAGCCCGCAACAACCCTTGTGCTGCTGCTGCTGCTGCTGCTGCTGCCGCTTTACCGGCTCTGGTACTTCTTGAACTGCATGGGGATGTACGCCAGGATGAAGAAGACGATGAAGAAGATCGCGCAGTAGCCCATGTAGCGCCACTTGTCGATGGAGCCCAGGTTGTAGTTGCCAAGCACAGTGGTGCCTGCGGCAGGGGCAACGGGGAGCCACACTTTACTCAAGATGGCGACGGTACGGTAGCAAAATGCAGCGTACGGTACGCAGCAAGGACTGAACAGGGTCAGGGCAATTGGAGCGGTCCCGTCAACACTATTCGCGGCGCAGACTCGGTAAGCAAGTGAGGGCAGGAGAGGCTATTTCGGCGAGCCTTAACGTTCCCTGACGGACTGGTGCTTCAGTTGCTGTGCAAAAAGGTGTCTGGCCCCACCGTTGCGGCTAGCGAACAAGAAAGTGGCTGACCCTGCTGGTGTATCATTGCACGCCACGCTTGCCATCCGCTAGCCCACTCACCCAGCCACTCGGGGTTGTTGTTCTCGAACTGGTTGACCATGAGGGAGCCCCAGCTGTAGCGCAGGAAGTCTGGGGGAGGCGGGGAGGGGAGGTGGAATGAGGGCGCAAGGCGGCTTCAGTGACAGGGCGAAGCAGTGGGTTGACCTTGAAAGAACGCGAGCGCCTCCTCCAGCATGTGCCTCACTGAACACCGCAGCTGCGCAGGACAGCTCTGCACAGCAGTCCTGGTTGTAGGGGCCGACGACTAAAACTACACCTGGTTCAAGCGCAGTAATGCTGACAGTGCCGTACAAGCCCCACTCCCATCCCAACGAGGTGGTCGCACCACCCTCAGTACACAGCCGCACACGGGCCAGGTTACCCGGTATCACACCCAGCCACCCACTCGCCGCTGCACAGGTGTCTTTACTACTCCAAGGCCCAGTGGCCAGACCGACCCGCCCACCCACTCAACGATGTACGAGTACCACTTCCATCCCCAGGACTCTGAAGTAGCCCACCCACCCACCCACGACTCACCAATGTACGAGTACCACTTCCACCACGGCGGCATGTCGTCGAACTTGAACAGGAAGCCCCCGAAGAACAGCAGCGTGACCACGTAGGTGGGCAGCAGCGCGTTGGCCACGTCCAGGTTGGGCGAGATGGCGGCGATGAAGTAGGCCAGCACGATGCCGTTGGACAGCGTGATGTAGTAGATGAGCCAGAACACAACCCACTCGCCCTGCAGCTGGATGCCTGGGGGGTAGAGGTGTGGGGCAGGGGCAGCGGCATGGAGGGGGGAGGATGGTTGGGTTAGGAGGATGCGGGAGCGTGGGGCAGAGTGCGTGAAGGCAGGGCGGTGTGGATGGGGCAGCGGCGGGTGCTGCGAACACGCTGCTCACGTGGCTGGGCTGTCAGCCAATGACCTCCACCCGCGCCCGTCCCATGGGGGCGTGTCACTCCCCCCCTGCGCCTGCGCCTGCCCCCGCCCACGCCCTCTTGAACACGTATGCGCTGACGCCCAGCGACGCCAGCTGATGCCCAGCGACCCTGTGACACCCGCCCCTGACCCACGGGTCTCAGGCAACCCCCGCTGGCCCCCCTGACCCACGGGTCTCAGGCAACCCCCCGCTGGCCCCCCTAACCCACGGGTCTCAGGCACCCCCCGCTGGCCCCCCTGACCCACGGGTCTCAGGCACCCCCCGCTGGCCCCCCTGACCAACGGGTCACCCCCCGCTGGCCCCCCTGACCCACCCACCCTTGAACACGTATGCGCTGATGCCCACCGAGGGCAGGCCCGCCCGCATGAGCTCGTCAAACAACTTGGACAGCAGGTAGGTGATGACAAGGTACAGCCCGTCGTTGCGCTCGCGGGTGAACAGGTTGCGCTCTGAAGGGGGTAGGGGCAGGGGCGAGGCCGGGTGCTGTTGGGCAGGCCGAACACGTGTGCATGGCAAGGTGCATGCCTGTGTGGTTCCAAGAGCCGGACAGCAATTGCCAAGCCAGCGGCGTGCAGTACAGAAGGAAGATCACGGACGGCGTTTGGTGCTGCACAGGAGCAGCAGGATAGCCACGCAGCAGCTAACCCACGCGAGCCGCAGCCGCCCGTCCCCCTCCCCGTGGCCCTCTACGCCATCCCACCACCACCCGCTGCCCCTCCCCTGGGACGTTCCCGCTTCAGTTCCTTTGCCGCCCCCTTCCCTCCCTCCTGCCCGCATCCATCGGTGTGCGGTAACCCCCCATCCAATGCTCACCCGCCACCAGCTTCCTCCCCCCACCCCTTCCTCCGCACTCACCCAGCACCAGCGACGGCACGTAGGCGGCGGCCCCGAAGGCGGGCAGCGTGCACCACATGAACAGCACGGCCGAGATGTTGATGTAGTTGCTGTCCTGGAACTCGTCGCCGATGCCCAGGTACAGCGTCATGATGAGCAGCGAGATCATGATCTTGTCGCCGATGCGCGGGCCCAGGAACTCGCCGTCGCGGTAGTTCTTGCTGGTGCGGTACTTGATAAGCGTCTTGAGGCCCCACCACCAGGGAGTCACCGTGGCGGAACGCACCGCCAGCTCCTGCGCGCGTGCACAACACAGTAAACCCACCATTTAGCAATGTGAAACACTGCAGGTGAGCATTGGATGACTTCTGATCTTGTTTCATGCGATCAGTGTGCAGTGATGACATACCGTGACACAGTGAACCCAGTGAAACACTGCAGGTGAGCACTGGGTCACTCGCTGATATTTTCCTGATTGACCCGTCGGCAATGATGGCAAACCGCTCTGCTGCTGCATGCACGCCTCTCCGAACGCCCCCGCCCCCACTCTTCCTCCACCTGTGGCTGTTACCACGACGTTGTTTCTCCACCTACCTTCTGGATGTGCTCCGGCAGCGCCTCGGCCCTCTCCGCCAGGTAGGTGTCGATGGTGGCCGCGTTCTGGGTGGCCAGCGCGGACCTGCGGCCGGGGTGTGAGCAACGTGTTAGCAGCAATGCCCATGAGGTTTTCAATGCAATTCAAAACCAAGCCCCAAAGCCCGGTCGCCGCACCCCGTCAACAGCCCCTTCCTCCCCGCCCGTTCCTGTTCAACCGCCGCTCTGCGGATGCGCGCCCGGCCCCGCACCCTGCGTCATGGTCTGCCATCTTGTCCGCCTACCCCGATATACGACGTAGTGCCATCACCAGTCAACTACAACCCTCCAGCTGCCTCACCCTGCGTAGTGGTCGGCCATCTTGTCCGCCTGCCCCGCCAGGTCCGCCTCCGTGACCAGGTCCACCAGGTACTCGGCGTCGTTGTAGCCGGGCAGGTACTCCTTGACGTTGGGGCAGGCCGACTGCGCAAACTCGATGGCGGCGTGGCCTGCAAACAGAGGGCGGGCGGGAGCACACGTGATGGACGAGGACCAGCAAGTACGGCAACAGCGATCCTTTCATACATGTTGTTGGCCCTGGGCCTTCAGGACAAGGGTGCAGGTTTGGGTTCTTGCAAAGGACGCATGCAGTGTACTGCGAACGAGCGCCGTAAGCTTCGTCCCCACAATGTGATGGTGGTGGTGGTGGTGGTGGTGGTTTCAGGGCAGGCGCAACGCACCACGCACCTCGCGGGCCAAAGTACACGACGCGGCCCTTGACCAGCAGCATGAGCGAGTCGAAGAGGGAGAAGCAGTAGCTGGTGGGCGAGTGGATGGTGGCGCAGATGGTCACGCCGTCCGAGGTGAGGCTCTTGACCAGCGTCATGACCTCGTTGGACGTGAAGCTGTCCAGGCCCGAGGTGGGCTCGTCCAGGAACAGCACGCGCGGGTTGGTGATCAGCGCAATGCCTGCGGGTCGGGTGGCGTGGGTAAGGTGGGTGTGGGGGCGCGTGAGAGCGGGGCGGATGATGCAAGTAAAGCGTAGCGGGCGGGACTGCGCGGAGTGGCCAAAGGTTGAATGGGCGTGCTGTGGTGTGCTTTGGTGTGGATTCGCCAGGGTGAAAGGCAGAGAAGGGCAGGTGCAACGCGAGGCATTGGGGCGTCGGGCTGGGCACTGTGCGAGGCTCACCGATGTTTGTGCGCTTGGCCTGTCCGCCGCTGATGCCCTTGGCCATGGCGTTGCCGATCTTGACGTCGCGGCAGCGCTGTGCACAAAGAAAGAGAAGAGAAGCGAAAGGCGGGAACGGACAGGCGAGCGATAAGTAGGAAGCAAGTGGGAGGCGGGCCACTGCTTCGGCTGTGTCTGCATGCTATGGCAGCTAGCAGCTCCGTACGTGACGGCCGGTCGCAAGCCACGGCCTAGGAAGCCTCCCCCCATGAGCAGCGACCCATGTCCCCATCCCCAACCCCACCATCATCCCCTAACCCAGCCTCCAGTCCCGTCTGACCGCCAACGACCAACTTTTAGCCACCCAATCGCACGCACAACCCCTCTGGTGCTATCCCGTAGCCCACACGCCCGCTAACTCCCACATTTGCAGCGCCAGTACTCTCCAGCAGCTCCTCCACCGCCCCCGTCCTTCCACACCCACAAAGTGTGGCACACTCGTCCCGCTAATACACATCCCAGCTAATTCACACCTACCTGCAGCGCCAGCTTTTCCAGCAGCTCCTCCACCGCCTGCCGCTTGGCGTCCAGCGGCTCACGCATGGAGCGCTTCAGCTCAGCAGTGTACTGCGGGCAACGAAGGAAGCAAGACAGAAAACAATCAGGAAAACGTTGATGCGGAAACACAGAGTATCGGGCCGACAACGATGGCGCTACGTGGGGGTGTAATGTGGTGGGCGTGGGCATGGTGTGAGTCGCCAGGTGCGAGCTCGGCGGTGAACACGTCAGGCAAGGCACGAGCTTCAAGTCGAGTTGGCCCCTGCCCTGCGGCGACCCTGGGGCAAGAGCTTCAAGTCGCTTTGGCCCCTGCCTCACCCTGTGCCCCCAGCCCTGCAGGACCCCGGCAGGCGCAGGGGCGGCCGGCCAGCCGTGTGTCGCGGCACGGCACGGCACGTGTCTCATGTGCGCTCATGCAGACCCCGACACACCCATGGCTTATACACTGCCCTCTATTGACCTATTGGATACGGTAGGCAGGTGCACCAGGTAGGACCGGCCGGTGCTGTACCCACCAGCAACATCTCGTACACGGTCAGGCTGCCCAGCAGCGTGTCGAACTGCAGGGTGCAGGGAGGCAGGGAGGCGGGAGTTACGGGATACATAGATCGAGCACGCAGCGGAGCGAAACACAGCAGCGTCTGGCTGGTGCAGCACCTGCCGGGAAGGACGTAGGCGGCGACTCAAGCGGAAAGCGGGTGGGACGGGAAGCTGGCCAGGATTCCACCGCTCGGGCTCCAAAGCAAGTACGGTACGTCCAACAAGCCTGGGTGTGTTGAAAGGGCCCAGCCCTGTGCAGCCGCCCTGTCCGCCTGCCCTGTGCTCCCTCCCGCCCGGTCCTCCCTCCCCCCCACCACCACCTGCTCCACGTATCGGCGCAGGGAATAAGAGTATCTACGCTGTTGATGTTTCAAAAGAGCCCAGTCTGTGACCCCGGCGTACCATCCTCCCTCCCCCCGCGCACCTGCTCCACGTATCCCGTGTAGCGGCGCAGGAACTGCGGCGTGGGCTTCTGGCCCGCGAAGGCGATGGTGCCCTCCGTCACGCCCTGGTTCTTGCGGCCGGCCAGCACGTCCTGTCAAGAGTGGGGAACCAAGCACTTGTGATGACAACAATGGGAGTGTTGTACCTTTCATGGTCAAGCAGGCGGGGGCGGAGCGGGTGACCAGCGTGCGTAGGAGTGGGCAGCGCCGGGAGCGGCTGTTCATGCAATGGTCGGCAACGCGCGACCGGTGGCGCGTGGTTGTGTGATGTCATGGTGCATGTGGTGACACTCGTTGCATGGCGCAAGGTGTACGAACAGGTACGACGTGGGTCAGGCTGGGGCTGGGGGCTGCCTGCATGCCGTGCCGGCTGCAGCACAGCTAGCCATGCCACGCTTTTACACGCAGACAGCAGGTGCACCCGAACCGGCCTGCAGTTTTGCGCGTGTGCGCCGTGGCTGACCCCTTGACTGCGGTCCCCTTACCAGCAGTGTCGTCTTTCCGCTGCCACTGGGTCCCATCTGCGGGGGGTGGGAGGGGGAGCGCGGAGGTGCGGGGAGGAGGGGTGAGGAGAGGGCAGGAGGAGGCGGGAGGAGCAGTTGCGAGGATGCAAGGCCGAGGCACCGGAGTCGTCAACAGGACGAGCACACAACAGGACGAGAACAGCGCTCCTTGCCCCTTTGCATCTGCGAGTCGCAGGCCTGATGTGGCACCCTTAGGCACCAATGACAATGCAATCACATGCGTACTGGGTGTGCCGGTTGGCTGCTAGGTCGGGGCTGTCGTCGTGGAAAGCCTCACCAGGGCAGCCATCTGGTGCGCCTCGAAGAAGCCAGACACCTGCTTCAGCAGATAGGCCCTCTCCTTCTTGTTGGTGTTGGACGGGACATGGTAGGCCAAGTCCTGGCAGGGATTGGCAGGTCAGAGTGTCAGCGAGTGGATGGTGGTGGCGGGTGAGCCAGCAGCCGCTTTAGTCATTGCGTCAGATGGCCAGGACAACCGGCTTGACAAAGAAATTCTTCGCTTTTCAATTAACGCCAGCGCCTGGCTTGGAACCTTGGCCTGTGTGTCAACTGCTCGTGCATGAAACCCATGAACGGCTTCGACGCCCGGCAGCTGGTTCTTTGCGGCCCAGTCATTACCGTTGTGTTGCGTAGCGAGTACCAAATGCGTGAACGGGCATTCACAGGGTCTCTATGTGCCAACCACGCGCAGCACGCAAGGAAACAGGTACTCCGAGTGGCTACAGAAACTCCGCTCCTTGCGCACCTTGAAGACGATGCGCATGCCCATAGGGGCATAGCTCTTCTGGTGCTTCAGCGCAGGCGTGTCATGGGAGCTCCCCGTTTCAACGTCGGCTGCGACGTCTGGCTCTGCTTTCGGGGCGTTTAATTCCACCCCGACGCCCATATTTGCGAATGGACCAAGTCAATCAAACCCCAACAATATACCGTCAACGGTGCACGCAGGCTTTGTTGCAGCAGGGCAAGGTTGGGAAGAGTGGAATTGTCTGTATGTCACTGCAGAGAGGAACAATATCATAAAGTTATAGCCCTGTGCAAACAAACAGGCTGCTGCCACCTATAATGGGTAGGAAAGCGCGGTTGACGGGTCGTTTGGCAGGCTTTTGGCAGGGATTACGCAGGGGTTGTTCCCGATTCCCGTCTAAGCGGCCTGGGGAAATTCTTGTAACGCAAAGGATTTTCTTATTATTTATATTTGTTGTGTTTTGAAGACAGGAACACGGTCTCTAGACCATTGCGCGGCCATTACGCCCAGGACGAGCAGCTTGCGCGGGAGTTGGCGCCACGTGCCTTTTAGCGGGCGTGCTTCGTACAACATCGAACAGAAATCTTGATCATTGGATGCATTCCACTACGGGGTGACGACAGGTGCGCCACGTTGCCCACAGCCGTTGAACGCAGACCCCTGCGCCAAGGCTCCCCTGCGACACCGCCTCCGCCACGTGCCTCCATACCCGCTGTTACCCCAACACATGACTATGCGTCCGTCCCAGCGTCAGCTTTTTGTATAGCATATACGGTACCTCGGGCCCTACGTCTTGTATGGAAAGTAACACCATGCCAAGGGATGCGTGCCGAGGGGTTGTGTTGCCGTAACACGGCCCAATGGAAGGACACCGTTTTTATGTAGCAGGACGCGGTGAAGGGGGGCCAACGCAAGCATCAGTGCATAGCTAAAGGAACTAGGCCGCGAAGGCGTGGGCGGTTACGGTACTAGGGACGTAGGGAGGTTAGTGTCAGAGGCTGAAGCGGTGAGCGAAGGCGGACACGGTGGTGTGTAGCAGGAGCAGTACCGGTATACCGGTACCCGGCGTCAAAGCTCCTCGTAGCACGGCTGGCGGGGTTGAAACAGGCCCTCACGCGGAACCAAGTCCCTCTAGTGCACAGATCGGGACACCGTGTCCTTCCCTCACCGCATCATGCTAAACCACCCCCCTGTACACCGTGTATTCCCCTGCCGTGATGTTCAACCTTCAGCCATCCGAACAGCCAGGAACAGCTCAGCCAGGAACCGCAGTGGCCCGCGTCTCGCAGGAACCAGTCAAGATCCTGGCAGCCACCAGGGTTCTGTTACTCGCTGGTGTGTTACGGGGCTGTTTCCGTCTGCGTCAGGCAGGGGCCGACCCTTGCCCTTGTCAGCTTGCGTGTGCCCATCTGGGTGTACCAGCTGCCCTCAGACCCTGCACCCACACATGATTGCAAGGGGGAGATGTGTGACCATGAACTGCTGGCAGGACGCTCTATTGAGACGTAGGGCTGGGCCCCCGAATGTGAGGGGATGGATGGCAGGTGGCAGGTGTCGCCACGTGGCATGGGCCGATGCGTAGCTCGGACATCCATGGCCCCTTTCCAAGACGGTAACAGGTGTAAGCATCTTCAACTGCATGGAATAGACCCTCCAAGCTAAGGTACTTACGCTAGGGTGCGAAGCTCTTCTCAATAGCGTGTAGGTAGGCCAAAAGTTGTAGTAAGTATCCATCCCTGCACAATTAAGCAGTCAACGCGCGAACACATACGCCTACATGGTAATGCGAGCAATGAGCTCGCTACGCCAAACAACCTGCCGCACTAATGGCGTTGGCAGCGCGCGGCCGATGACCATGCGACCATCTTGCGCTGTTTCAGCCCTGGCCATCGCGCGTGCTGGGAGCCCGTCCGCTTCTCCAGTATCTATTACAGCAACTGCGGCAGCATCGGGAGCTACTGGTCTTCGCACGGTGTCAGCGTCAGGCTGCACCCTGGGAGCATGCCGCGCTGTGACTACTGGCGGGGCATGGCCCCCTATGCCGGGGGCCCCTGCCGCGGGTCTGAGGCGCCTGGGGGTACTGTCGCGTCACCTGACGCAGCGTTCCGCGGCTGCCGCCGGTGAAGGTGAGCGGTGCAACACGCGGTGAGACCCGCAGGGATCAGGGGAAGATGAGGCACAGGGTTACGCACGCAGGATACGAATGGAGGTGCATTGCATCCAGCGCCGCGTCGGTGCACCAGAAGCGTGGTGCAGTCGTACGGGCGGTGTGCGACGTTGTATGGACTGCGGAGCCAGAGCGCGGTGTCCGTGTGCCCTGGTGGCACGATGAGCCACTTCGCTCCACTTCTTGGGGACCTCCGGGGAGGGGCTTTCACTCACTCACTGTTGGTGCGAACCGCATGAGCGCCACAGCACCTGCCATGGCGCACTGTTTCCCTGCTAGCCCCCACCGCAAATCCACACCACCGCCCTTACCGCCGGCTGCCCCCACGCCCCACCACACCACGCCGCCCAGCTACCGCGCCCACAGCCATTGTCAAAGCACGTGTGTCGCACCCACCACCCACACGCCCCGCCTATCTTGAGACATGCTTTGTCATCCCTGCAGCCTGCATCACATCGTACTTCACACGCCCCGTGCCCCTCTTCCCCAACAGGCTCCACCGCCGCGCCCACCACGGCCTCCTCCGCCCCCGCCGCCCCCGCCTCCCCGTCCTCCTTCACCTCCCTGCCGCTGAGCCCCGAGCCCGGCGGCGGCCCCGTGCGGCCCGGCAGCGGCTACAAGCTGCCTCCGCGCGAGATAGCCGACATCGTGGACGCCCCCTCGCAGCCCTCCCTGTCGTACTCCCCAGACCGGAAGCTGGTGAGCCGCCGTACGCTGCCGTACACGCCGTACGGCTAAGCAAGAGAGACCCACAAAGCCGCCCAGGGGCCGCACAGGCCGGTTGCATGTGCCGCAGTGCTGCACCCTGACTGCCTACCTCCGCGCCACCACGGCTGACCTCCTGCCACGCCCACCCTTACGCCCGAGGTCCTATCCTGGTGCCCCGGGAGGCCCTCCTGCAGCGGCCCGCACCGCTTCCCGTCACATTCCGTCTGCCTCCTCCATGCCACCCGCCCGACCTCCCTCCCTCCCAGTACCCCTGTTCACCCCCTCCCTGCCCCTGCCCCTTTCCCTCCGCAGTTCCTGCAGCTGACCCGCCCGCCCTCGCTGCCGCCCATCTTCGAGATGTCCCGCCCCGAGCTCAAGCTGGCGGGCCTGAGGGTGGACCCTGAGCTGTACGCCCGCAGCAAGATGAGCTACTACACGGGTGGGTGTGTGTGTTGCGTGTGTGCTAGGCCGTTTGCCTTGCGTGTGTTCCTAAAAGGGGCCCTGAGGGTGGACCCGGAGCTGTACGCCAGGAGCAAGATGAGCTACTACACGGGTGGGGCAAGGGGGAGGAGAGGCGAGTGGATGGGGATAACCGCAGAGCGGCAAACTAACGGAAACGGATCAAGGCGCCTGCGGATACAAACCTTGCAGGCAGTCAAACGATGAAGCCCATCCACTTGGTAGTTACCGTGGCATGCTTACCGGAGTGCGGGCGGGGGAGGGTGACGGGACAGGTCCCCGCTTGGAGGCTGCGGGTTACGGCTGCTGGGGTGGGGGTCACGGACAGCCGTCATGGCTCATGGCTGGCCAGGTGCTCTTAACCCACCACCGGGAGACGTGCACCACTGAGGAGCGTTCATGGGCAGCCTCGCTTGGCTTGGCAACAGCTTGCTGCTGGTGCAGCGCCGCCGTGTTGGCCGCGCTTCGTAGCCTGTCTCCCCTTCCGCTCCCCTGCACGCCTGCCGCAGGCACGCACCCCACCCAATCCTTCAGCACTCTGTTCCCTCTGTCCCGCTAGGCATCAACATCGTGCCCGCCACGGAGGTGGTCCCTGCGCCCCCCGAGCGCTGCCACCCCCTGACGGGCTACCCCGAGGGCTCCTGGCTCAACTACGTCAGCTGGAGCCCGGAGGGAACCACCATCGCATTCACGGTGGGTGGGGTACCTCACCTTGTACACGGTCAGCATGTCGAGGCGGAGCGCTAGGGACGCCCCGGACAGTGTGTTCAGGACACACGCCAGTGTCCCCTGTCACCGCAAGGCCCACACCCACGGCCACCGAGCACCAGGACCGGTGCCGGTGAGCGGCAAAGGCCCTTTAGTGCAGGCCCTCGGGGCACACACTGTGTGCACCTGCTCCCGTGCCACATTCCATCTCCACTCGGCGGCTCATCGGCCCTAGTACCCCATGCCGTACGACACGCGCGGGACCCTCAACGCCTGCCCACGCCCCTATCCCTCTCCCCTCAACCTCAGCTACGCTCTGCGTCACCTGCCCTCGAACTCGCTGCCCCCTTGCCCCGCGCCCTCCGCGCCCCCCGGCTGCAGGTTCGCAGCCCCGGCGGCCCCGGGGACCCTCCCCGACGCCCCCTGCAGCTGTGGCTAGCCGACCCCTCCTCGGGACAGTGCCGCCCCGCACTGCCGGAAGGTGCGCCCCCCGACGTGCCTTGTGCTGCGGCACCAGCACGATGATCCTTTCTGCCAAACCCGCTCCCATCTTCCCCTTATCAACATTCAAAGCTCTGCGCAAGCATGCGTCCGTCCGGCTCTGGCGGTGCTGTGTGCCGGTACGAACTGTGCGTTGACCGTACGGTGGTCAAACCCCCCTCCAACACGCCCCTCCTTATACCCCTCCCAAACCCTCTTCCCAGGGTCCCTCTTCTGCGGCCGCGGCCTTAACACTGCACGGTAACCTACCCCACCGCTGCGCCCCTGTTTATTCACCCCTCTTCCCAGGCTCCCCCTTCTCCGGCCGTGGCCTCAACACGGTGTTTGACGACTACGCCTGGTTGGATGACAGCACGCTGGTGGCGGCGCTGCTGCCGGCGGCGGCGGCGGAGGGCGGGCCGCCGCCGCCGCGGCCCGCCACGCCGCCCGGGCCCAAGATCCAGGACAACACGGCCGGCAAGAAGGCGCAGAACCGCACGTGGCCGGACCTGCTCAAGGTGCGTGTGTTGCAAGGGAGGGAAAGGAAGATGGAGGGCAGGGGGCAGGAGAGGAGCGCAGTATGCAGGAAGGGGGCCGGCCGGTCGATACACCGGTGGTCGTATGTTGGCACGTGCCTTGGGACAGTGCATGGTGCTCCACCATCTGCTCATCGCTAAGCGCGCTCTGTAGCAACAGATGCGGCTGACCATGCTTGCTTGCCGTACGCCGTACGGCCTCATGCTTGTCGTACGCAGGACGAGTACGACATTGCGCAGTTCGAGCACTACGGCACCAGCGAGCTGGTGCGGCTGGACGTGCGCACGGGGGAGGCGGTCAGCATCGGCCCGCAGCGCCTGTACATCGAGTGGGTGAAGTGGCGGCGCGGGGGGGGGGGGGGGAGGGGGAGGAGGGGGGGGCTTGGGGCGGGCCCGGTGTTGGAGGTGGAGCGGGTATGGTGGGTGCGGTAG
>VFQN01001492.1_pt1 | contig 39050 bp, 37 predicted proteins | sample 3512371 | NCBI WGS metagenome assembly VFQN01 (sample SAMN10412370, study PRJNA504923) | tailings metagenome | isolation source: Replicate 2 from Balatoc abandoned mine | place: Philippines: Itogon, Benguet | collected 2017-08-28
CACGGACACGGGTTCATCGCTGCCACCAGGATGAACCGCGCCGGGAACGTCGTGCTCCCCGCCGCCCGCGCGATGGTGACGCACCCCTCCTCGAGCGGCTGGCGGAGGACTTCGAGGCTCTTGCGGTTGAACTCCGGGAGCTCGTCGAGGAACAGGACGCCGTGGTGGGCCATGCTGATCTCACCCGGCTGCGGGACGTGCCCGCCGCCGACCATGCCGGCGTCGGAGATGGTGTGGTGCGGGCTGCGGTACGGGCGCGTCGCCAGGAGCGCCTCGCCCGGCGGGAGTTGGCCGACCGCGGAGTAGATGCGCGTGGTGTCGAGGCTCTCGGTCGCGGTCAGCGGCGGGAGGATCGTCGGCAGCCGCTTGGCCAGCATCGACTTCCCACTACCCGGCGCGCCGAGCATCAAAATATTGTGCGCGCCGGCAGCCGCGACCACCATCGCCCGCTTCGCCGACTCCTGCCCGCGGACCTCGGCGAAGTCCACGTCGTAGCGGTTCAGGTGCGTCGCCACCTCCTCCGGTCGGTACGCGACCGGGTCGACCTCGACGGCCCCGGTGACGAGCCCGACCGCCTCGGCGAGCGACGTGACGGCGTAGACCTCGACCTCCTGTACCACCGCCGCCTCGCGGGCGTTCTCGGCGGGGACGAGGAGGCGCTTCAGCCCGGTGTCGCGCGCCGCCATCGCCACCGACAGCGCCCCCTTCACCGGGCGCACGGCGCCGTCGAGTGCGAGTTCGCCCACGGCCGCCAGGTCGGCGATCTGGTCCGGCTTCACCTGCCCGGTGGCGACGAGGACGCCGAGTGCGATGGGCAGGTCGAACGCGCCGGCGTCCTTGCGCAGGTCGGCGGGACCACGATTTCGCGGCGAACATCCTCGGCCGGACGTTCTCCGCCGACGAGGTCGATGCCGCCAAGCGACAACTCGGCCAGAGCAAGGACCTGGCCCGCGGGCTGCAGGATCCAGAAGTGCGGGCACGGGTGATTGCCCTCTTTCACAGGGGACTCGGCCCATGCCGCATCGCACGCGAAGCTGGCGTCAGCCGCAAGCAAGTCGCCCGCCTGCTGGCCCGCGAGGGGCTGACGCGCGAGCCGCGCCGGTGGGCCGGCACCATGGTAACCGAAATCCTGGAGCTTCGCCGCCAAGGGCTGGGCTTCGGGGCCATCGGACAGCGGCTGGGGTTGAGCCGCAACGCCGTTCGGCGTGCATTTCGGAACCAAACACCCGGTTCATTACCGGCTGCCAAAGGTACGCCTCCTTCGTGAGGGGGATAAAAGGGGGATCGTTTTTTGGCACAATACTGTTGCTTTCGGCTCAACGGCGGGGTAAAAACAAAACTGCCGCCGGGGCGCGAACCCCGACGGCAGCGTTCTGTCCCAAGGTCGCTTGCGACCCCGGCGAGTGCCGAAGCACCCTGACAGAGTGGCATTTGTAGGGTAGCGGCTCCCGCGCGTGGTCGCAAGCCACGACGAAGGAGGCTGCGCCATGACTGGCTCGACCGGTCACCCCTGTCCCACGTCCGGTATCTGGCGGTCGGGAGCACCGACCTGCCGCCCCATCGAGATCGCCCTGTCGAAGGGCGAGACGTTCCCGCCATGCCGGTGCTGTAACCGCGCCGTGACCTGGACTCTCGTGCGACGCACCCACAACTGATCCGGGTGCCGAACACGCCCGCAGGCTGACACGCTGTGAACGCCCGCGGCCCGATTGAAGCGTGAGCGGGATTCACCAACCTGGCTTCCCGAAGGCCAGTTCCACGGCGTTCCTGCCGTGGCCCAGGGTGGACGCTCTCGCCAGTCGGTCCGGGCAGTCCCCGCGAGCAAATGCTCGCGGGGTTCTTTCCTACTGTCGTAGCAGACACACACTGACCGGGACACAATCCTGTCGAAGTCTGGCTGTTCGACGGGAAGAGAGATCGGGATCGATGCGGCCCGACGAAGCCGCTAGCCACCAGGTCGCGGCACGGCCGCGAGACGGGAAGCGATGACCAGCCCATTCACCCGCTTCTTCCAGAAGGCGACCAACGACCGCGACCCGTATCCGTACCAGGAGCGGTTCGCCACTGCCGACGGGTGGCCGCACCTGCTCCGCGCCCCGACCGGGGCCGGGAAGACCGCCACTGCCGTCCTCGGCTGGCTATACCGTTGGATGCACCGCGAGAAGTTCCCCGACACACCCCGTCGGCTGGTGTACTGCCTACCGATGCGGGTGCTTGTGGAGCAGTCGTTCCGCGAGGCGACAACCTGGATCGGCAACCTGACCCGGGCCGGAGTGCTCCACGAGCCGATCTCCGTCCACCGGTTGATGGGCGGTGTCGAGGCCGAGGAGTGGTATCTCCACCCGGAGCGGCCGGCCGTCCTGATCGGCACCCAGGACATGCTGCTGTCTCGCGCGCTCAACCGCGGGTACGCGGCGAGCCGCTTCCACTGGCCGATCGATTTCGGGCTGTTGAACAACGATTGCCTCTGGGTGTACGACGAGCCGCAGCTCATGGGCAGCGGGGTGAGCACCTCGGCTCAACTCGCCGGGCTGCGGCAGATGCTGGGTACGTTCGGCCCGTGCCCGTCCGTCTGGATGTCGGCGACGCTCGAACCGGGCTGGCTGGACACGGTCGATTTCCGGCGCAAGTTCACACGCCCGGCGGTCGAACTCGGCAACGACGGTTACGGCGACGACTACGCACCGGGCGGCGAGCTGTTCAAGAAGATGACGGCGGCGAAGACGCTCGCCCCGCTCGGGGTGCGCCTGACCAAGGACGCGGACGAGAAGGAGTCTGCAGCGGTTGCCAGGAAAGTATTGGAGAAGCACCAGGCGGGTACTCAGACCCTTGTGGTGCTTAACACCGTCAAGCGGGCAAAGCTCGTCTACCAAGCGATTCGCAAGCTCGGCCATCCGGAAGACAAACTCCTCCTCGTTCACTCCCGGTTCCGCCCCTACGAACGGGAGGAGCGGAACGAACAGTTGCGGGACACGGCCGCCGACCGCATCATCGTAGCGACACAGGTGGTCGAGGCGGGGGTGGACATCTCGGCCCGGACGCTCGTCACCGAGTTGGCCCCATGGGCGAGCGTCGTACAGCGCATCGGTCGGTGTAACCGGACCGGCAACGACGGCAGCCGGGACGACCCGGCGCGGGTGTTCTGGATCGACACGGAGGCGACCGACGCCGAGAAGAAGGAGCATCGTCAGGCGGCCCTGCCGTACCTGGTCACGGACCTGAACCCAGCGCGTGGCCGGCTGGAGGCGCTGGCTGGCAAGGACGTCTCCCCGCGGTCACTCGAACCGTACCGACTGGACGCCGACTTCCCTCACACGCACGTGCTCCGTCGGCGAGACCTGTCTGGCTTGTTCGACACCGCCCCTGACCTGTCTGGGAATGACATCGACGTGAAGCACTACGTCCGCGGGGACGACGAGGATCTCGACGTGAAGGTGTTCTGGCGGCGGCCGGACGGTGACGACTGGCCCCGTGCCGACGAACCTCGACCGCGGCGGGTGGAGCTGTGCAACGTCCCGGTCGGACAGTTCCGACCGTTCCTGACCGGCGAGGTCGTCGGGTTCGTGTGGGACCACCTGGACCGGAAGTGGGCGAGGCTCGACCTACGTCAACTCCGCCCAGGTCTGACGGTCCTGCTACCCGAGACGGCCGGCGGGTATCACGAACGGCTCGGCTGGACCGGCGACCCGACCGACCGGGTCTCACCCGTCGCGGAAGAGGGCAGCCGTCCTCCACCGGAGGAGGCCGCCGAGTCCGACCCGAACTCCGAGACGGCCGTCCCGCGGACGATCGCGGCGCACACTGAGTCCGTCTGCCGGGCAGTCGAGCGGATCATCCGGGGGCTGCCCGCGCTGTCGCCCGCAGACCAGGACCACTTGCGAAAGGCGGCACGATGGCACGACGCCGGGAAAGGGCACGGGGTCTTCCAGAAGGCGGTGCAACGACTCAACCCCGCCCTCTCGGAAGACGAGCAGTGGGCGAAGTCCGGTAAGCGCGGACGCCTGCGGTACGACCGGAGCCGCCGGCGGTTTCGCCACGAACTAGCGTCGGCGCTGGCGCTGCTCCAACACCGGCGAGATTGGCCGTTCGTCGTCGCGTACATGATCGCCGCCCACCACGGGAAGGTGCGGCTAGGCATCCGTGCCCTGCCCGGCGAGGAGCCGTCGGACCCGAGCAAGTTGTACGCGCTAGGCGTCCTCGACGGGGACGGACTGCCGCCGGTGGACCTCGGCGGCGAGACGTGCCCGGCGGCGACGCTGGACCTGTCGCCGATGCGGCTCGGCGGCGAATCGAGCTGGACGGCCCGGGCCCTGCGGTTGTTGGGGGAGATCGGCCCGTTCCGTCTGGCGTACCTGGAGGCGGTCTTGCGTGCGGCCGACCAGTGGGTGAGCGACCAGGAGCGGGAGGGACGCGAGCCGTGAACGAGATCGATCTGCCCGGGCGTACGTCCGAGCCGCTCATGCTGCCTGGGTGTACGCCCGAGCCGCTCATGAGTTACCTGAAGGCCCTGGGCGTCTTCCGCCTCGTCGCCGAGCAGCGGGACCAGGAGGCGCGGCTGTCCTGGTCCGGCGGCCACGCCCGGCTGCACACCGCACTCAAGCCGAGCGAGCTGACCGAATTCTTCCTAAACCACTATCGGCCGACGCCGATCGTAGGCCCGTGGGGTGCCCGCTCGGGATTCTATCCCGGAGCGAGCGAATCCTCCGCCCGGCGGGCGCTCCAGGCGATCGAGGCTAGCACCGACCTGCGTCTGTCTCCCTTCCGAGGCACCATCACCGGCGTCCGCGCTCTCCTCACCCGGCTGGGGGTCCAGGACAAGCCGGACCTGGACCGGGGCGACACCTACCTGCGTCTGCTCCAGGGTCTGCGGAACGAACTGGCCGACGAGGTCGGTGACTGGCTCGATGCCGTGTACACCCTCGGGGACGACCGGAAGTTCCCCCCGCTGCTGGGCACCGGCGGGAATGAGGGCAGCGGCAGCTACATGTCGAACTTCTGCCAAGCCGTGGCCGAGCTGCTAATCGGCCGGGCGGCCGACGCGGGCGTCGAGGTGGCCCTGTTTGGAACTCCGGCCGCCGTCCGCCAGGACGTGTTCGTCGGTCACTTCGACCCGGGCGCGATCGGCGGCCCGAACTCGGCAGTCGGGTTCAGTGGCGGGGGCGGCGGAAACCCGTGGGACTTCCTGCTCGCGATCGAGGGGACGCTGTTGTTCCGGTCTGCCACGGCCCGGCGGCTGGGTATGGACACGCAGGGAAAAGCGGCGTTCCCGTTTACCGTGGACCCCAACCCGGTCGGGTACGGGTCGGCGGCCGGAGGCGAGGACGCCCGGGCCGAGTTGTGGATGCCCGAGTGGGCCGCGCCGGTCACCCTGACCGAACTCCAGCATTTGTTGAACGAGGGGCGTGCCCAGCTCGGCCGTCGGCAGGCCAGGACGGCCGTCGAATTTGCTCGCGCTGCTGTCACCCTCGGTGTCAGCCGGGGGGTCACGGCCTTCCATCGGTACTCGCTGGTCAAGCGGAACGGGCTGAACTTCTTCGCGGCGCACCTAGGGCGGTTCCCGGTTCGGGAGGTTCCGCCGGCCCGGCTGGCGGATCAGCTTGACGGATGGCTCGACCCGTACCGCCGCATGGCCGCCGACAAAAACGCCCCGCCGCGGTTCGCCACGGCCGTCCGCCGCATCGACGCAGCGGTCTACGACGCCTGCCGGTTTGGGGCTACCCCGCCGTACCTCCAAGCGGTTCTGCGGGCCGTCGGACGGGCCGAGCGGGAGTTGTCGAACGCGAAGCGAGTGCGGTCGGAGTTCTCCGGGCTGCGGCCGCTCGCCGGTCTGGGGCCGGATTGGCTCGCGGCTTGTGATGACGGCTCCCCGGAGTACCGGCTGGCGGTGTCGCTGGCAGTCCTGCCGGGACGCGACGGCCGGCATCGGCCGTTCCGCATGTACCTGGAACCCGTGGTGAGGCCGAAGAAGGGAGCCGCATGGTGGTTTGACGACTCGGCACCGGGGGTAGTCTGGTCGAACGCCGACCTGCCCTCGAACCTGGCCGCGATTCTCGCACGCCGGCTTTTGGACGGGGCGGGGGAGGCTCCGATGGAAGGCGACGGCACGGGCGGGCGACCCACCCACCCCCTCTGGGCACCGGGTCGCTTCCGGCCGTTACTCTCGGACGTTATTCGGTTCCTGAACCGCGAAACGAACGACGAGTTGCTGACCGACCTGTTGTGGGCGCTGCCGGCCATTGACCCGCCGAGGCAGGACGTTCAAGTTGAGCGGCCTGCCCGGGCGGAGTCGCGCCGCGTCCCAACCGACTTCGCCGTCCTGAAGTTGGTGTTCCTGGCTGAAGCCGTCGCCCGCCCTCGCCCCCGTGAGGTTGCTGCTCCACCCCCCGGACGCCATACGGAGGGCATTCCGGTTCCGAACGAGGCCCGGGCCGTGGCCTTGCTACAGGCTGGGCGACTCGATGAGGCGGTGGAGTTGGCCTGTCGGCGGCTGCACGCTTCCGGCCTGCCGCCCTTCTTGACCGCCCCGATCGCGGGTCGAGTCAAGCCGGTCCGGGGAATGCCGTCGTCCCCGGATCGAACCCGGCGGCTGGCCGCCGCACTGCTCTTCCCCCTCCGGCCGTCGGCCGTCCGCCGACTGGCCGAGTTGACCATCCGTGAGGCTAACCCCACCCCGCCGTAGGAGAACCGCTGTGCCCAACCCAACCCCGCCGGCCGAACCGCCCCTGCAACCGGCCGACTGGCTCCGACCGCCCGCCGACCGCGCCCGGCTGCTATGCGAGGTTCCGCTCCGGCCCCTCCAGGGGGATCGGTTCCAGCCCACCGGCTTCCCGGACCTCGGCCCGGGCCGGTATCAGGTGAACCGTGACGACGCGAGCGTCGAGGTGGTCCTCGTGGAGTCGCCACAGTCGATGGCGAACCACCTGGAGAGCATGTGCTTCGACCCGCCGCTGAGCCCCCGGCAGCCGGACCCGGCGGCCCCGCTCGCCGACTGCCTGAAGGACATGCCCTACGTCCGGGTCAACCGGCCGGACGGCACCCCGCTGACCAACTCGCTGCTGGAGGCCCACCGGCTCAACTCGCTCTACATCCTCCAGCAGGGTACCAGCACCTTCCACCAGATGCTCCAACAAGAGTTGGGCACAGAAGAGGAAGGGCTGATCGACCTGCGGCGGTTTGCCAAACTGGTCTTCCGGTACGACCCCAACTCGCTCCTTCACGGCATCTTCCTCGCCGACAAGAAGCTGGCTGGCGGCCGCTACCGGCTCCCGCGGCTGCTCTCCGCATTCATCGAGGCAACGGACGCCCGACCGGCCGCTTACGGTGGGGTGAAGAACAACCCGATCAACCCTAAGGGGGTTCCGGGCCAGGACGGATCGGGGAACGTCATCTACCCACGGATGGAGTTCACGGGTCCGCTCCGGGCGTTCTTCAACCTGGACCTGGCCATGCTCCGCGGGTACCGGCTGGGCGAGCCGGGCGAGCGGTTCCTCTTCGCCCTCGCGGTGTTTAAGATCCGGCGGTTCCTCTCCCACGGGTTGCGGCTGCGGACGGCGTGCGACCTCACCCCGAGTGCGAACCTCTCCTTGCCGACGGAAGCCGAAGCTGCCACCGAGCTGACGCGGGCGGTCGCCGACTGCCGGACCGCGGGCCTGTTCCAGGACCCGCCCGTCACGACCGTGACTTTCGGGACGGCCGCGGCCCCCACTGCCGATGCCGGCACCGCCCGCCCGCGTGGTCGCGGCCGCCGCGGGACCAGCTAACCGGAGAAGCCCATGCCCGTTATCGTCTCGCTCCGGTTCCCAGCCGGCCGGTATCACGCCACCGTCTGGGGCCGGCACGTGAACGACGAGGTGCCCGAGTGGCCGCCGTCACCGTGGCGGTTCCTCCGGGCGTTGGTGGCCGCGTGGAAGCAAAAGCTGCCCGACCACCCGGTCGTGTCGGCAACCGCGCCCGGCCTGTTCGGCAAGCTCGCCGCCGGGCCGCCGGAGTTCCAACTCCCGCCGGCCACCCTCGGGCACACCCGGCACTACATGCCGATCCGGGACGGCCAGCGGGACAAGCCGACGCTCGTCCTGGACCGGTTCATCGCCATCGACCGGACGGGCGACGCGGTGTACCTCCGCTGGCCGGATGGGGTGCGGCTCACCGAGGACGAGCGGGCTGCGCTCGCTCGCCTTCTGGGCGTCCTGACGTACCTCGGTCGGGCCGAATCGTGGTGCGACGCGACACTATGCCCGGAGGACTTCTCGGTACGCCCGAACTGCCATCCAAACCCCGCCGCAGATGACGGCATCCTCGTGGCCGTCCCGGAGCCCGCGTCTTGGTCCGGGTGGGAATACCCGGCGTCCGTCCGCCGGCCCGACCCGGCGTGGAACCTGCTGGCCGAGTCCGACGACGTGAGGCGCGCGGGGTTAACCGTTCCTCCGGGGATGCGGTGGGAAACGTACTCGCGGCCGATTGCCGTCGGCCCTTTCCCCAAAGCGGCCGGTATCGGACAGCGGCCAGTCAAGCACACGGTCGCTCGGTTCTTGCTCGACGGCCCCGTCCTGCCGCTCGTCACCGATACCGTCCGGGTCGCCGAAGCTTTCCGGCACGCCGCTCTCGTCCGCTATCAGCGCCACTGCCGACGGGAGTACGACACGGCAGGGTCGCCGCCGGGGCGATACCGCTCCGAGGTGCTGTCCGGCAAGGACGCGGCCGGCAAGTTTCGTACGGGCCACCAGCATGCCCGCTACCTCCCGACCGCGGAGAATGGCCAACAGCGAATTTCGCACGTCACCGTGTGCGCCCCGGGCCGGTTCGATGACGACGAGGTGGCGGCCCTCTCCGGCATCCGCGAGTTCCAGGTTCCATCGGGCGGTGACCGGTCGCTCGACCTGCGGTTGCAACTCGTCGGCCTAGGGCAGCCGAAAGATTTCCGGGCCGCGCTGTTCGGCCCGTGCCGGGTCTGGCGGTCGGTTACCCCATTCGTCGGACCGGCCCACATTGGCCGAACCGGACGGGACCGCTACCTCCTGAAGGCCGCGCGTCGGGAGGCAAAGCGGTGGGCCGAGGAGCAGGGCTTCGCCGCTCCCGCGGTCGAGCGGATTCCCGACACGACGGACCGGCCGCAGTCGCGGACGTTCCGCCGGAGCCGGGCGCGGGATGGGAGCGAGGGATACCAGCGGCCGTGCGGGCGATTTGAACTCCGGTTCGAGACCGACGTGTCCGGTCCGATTTGCCTCGGGTACGCGAGTCACTTCGGGCTGGGACTGTTCGAGCCGGCGGCCGAGGGTGGCTGAGTCTGGAGCAGTTCTCCCTCTCTTCTGCCGCCGTCATCGTGGCAGATGCGCCCAATCACGGTTACAACTGACTGCGTTGTACGGCGTGGTTGCTGTCCCCCCGCGGGTGCAGTCCCCGTCCCTTCTGGGCGGTTCAGGCATGTTGGCAAAGTTGCGGGCGTATGCGCTCGTCGGCATCGACGCGGTGCCGGTCGAGGTCGAGGTGGACGCGGCGGCGGGGCTGCCGAAGACCATCCTCGTCGGTCTTCCGGAGTTGGCCGTCCGCGAGAGCGTCCACCGGATCGAGCGCGCTCTCGCCAACCTCGGCTACCAGCGGCCGAGCGGGCGGGTGATCGTGAACCTGGCACCCGCAGACCTTCGCAAGGACGCCGGGGCCTTCGACTTGCCGATCGCGCTGGGCCTGCTGATCGCCACCGGGCAGGTGAAACCGGAACAGTTACAGGACTGCGCGGCTATCGGGGAGTTGGCCCTGGACGGGGCGGTGCGGCCGGTGAAGGGGGTGCTGTCGGTCGCCATGGCGGCGCGCGACGCCGGCCTGCGGCGGCTGATCGTCCCCCGCGACAACGCCCGCGAGGCGGCGGTCGTCCGGGAATTGGAAGTGTTCGCCGTCACCTCGCTCGCGGAGGCGGTCGGGCTGGTCACCGGGCAGATCGACCTGGACCCGGTCGTGTACCAGCCGGAGGAAATCGCGGACCGGCTCAACCGGTACGACGTGGACTTCGCGGAGGTGCGGGGGCAAGAGTTCGCCAAGCGGGCGATGGTGATCGCCGCGGCCGGCCGGCACAACCTGCTGATGATTGGCGCGCCGGGGTCCGGGAAGTCGATGCTCACCAAGCGGCTGCCGACCATCCTCCCGCCGCTGACCGCCGACGAGAGCCTGGACACCACCCGCATCTACTCGGCCGTCGGGCAACTGAAGCCGGGCGAGTCGCTCCTCGCCGCCCGGCCGTTCCGCAGCCCCCACCACACGATCAGCGACGCCGGCATGGTCGGCGGCGGGCACGTCCCGACCCCCGGCGAGATCTCGATGGCCCACCACGGCGTCCTTTTCTTGGACGAGCTGCCGGAGTTCAACCGCAAGAGCCTGGAGGTGCTCCGCCAGCCGCTCGAAGACGGGACGGTGACCATCGCCCGCGTGACCGGCTCGACCACGTTCCCGGCCGACTTCATCCTGGTGGCTGCGATGAACCCGTGCCCGTGTGGCTACCTCGGCGACCCGCGCCGGCCGTGCAAGTGCAACCCGATGCAGGTGGACAAGTACATGGGCCGGGTGAGCGGCCCGCTCCTGGACCGCATCGACCTGCACGTGGAGGTGCCGGCGGTGCCGTTCGAGGAGTTGACCGCGAAGGCCGACGGCACATCCAGCGCGACCATGCGGGACCAGGTACTCGCCGCCCGCGAGCGGCAGGCCGCCCGGTTTGGCGGCAACGGCCGGGGGTTGAACGGGCGGATGACCGGGCGGCTCATCCGCAAGCACTGCGCGCTCGACGCCGACGGGGAGGGGTTGTTGAAAGCGGCGATGGAGGACATGGGGCTGAGCGCGCGGGCGCACGACCGCATCCTGCGGGTGGCCCGGACGGTCGCCGACCTGGCCGGCAGTGACCGGATCGACCAGGGGCACATCGCCGAGGCGATCGGCTACCGCAGCCTCGACCGGAAGTTGTGGGCGAGGTAGCCCCGTCGGAGGATTGCCAGTAGCCCCGGTCGCTCGGTCTTTCCGCCCGGCGACCGCGACGACGGGCAACTTGCCCAACTTTATCAACGCTCTGTGTATCTCCTCCCCACCGAGCCGGAGATCATCCTCGGCGACCTCGACGGCCCGGCCGGGACGGCGCTCGCCACCCGGCTCGCCGACCAAGTAAGGGGGCACACTCGCGTGTTCTCCAGCCACACGAGGAGGCCACAGGTGACCGCGGTGCGGTAGGAGGATGTGCGGCGTGAGTTGTACGTGGCACTCGTCGGGGTGAAGGAGCGGCACGACCGGAGGGGTGAACGCCCTCCGAATGGAACCGGGGGGACGAACCGAAATCAGGTTCGGGTGTCGAATAAGACGACGGCTGAGTGCGTTCTACCCCCACGGTGTACGGGGTGACCGATGTCTGAAGTCAAACAGGGTGCGTTGGAGCATCTGAAGTCGATGGAGGCGGAAACTTCCCCAAGTTGCCCATGGCCGCTCGTCCTGCTCAAGCCTGACGAGCGGATTCTTTGCGGCCGCGGCCGGCTCGGCCTCCGCAGCGGGTTCGGAGCCAGCCGGTGTCACTTCCCGTGGCCCCTCGATCGGATCGGGGGACGACTTCCGTGATGCCGACCGCTTCCCAGGACGTCTTGTAGTACTTCTATTACCCAGGGGAGGGGAGGTGATCGCTTCCCCTCCGAGGGGCGAGCTTTGCCGCCCCTCCAAGTGGGGGGGGCAGTGAGCAGAGCCCGATACCCGTTCGACCCCGACCTGAGGTATTACGCCAGGGTCGCCCAGGCGCGGCTGGTCGAGTTCCCTTCCGTCGAGAAGGTGATCCGGTACGTCAGGATCACCTTGGCCACGCCGCTCTGTAAGACCAAGGGCGGCAAGGTCGTGCCCAGCACGGAGGTTGAGGCCCAGGCGTGGGTCGATCTCGACAACGACCCGACGGGCTTTCTTCGGACGGCCCAGGTCTCCGTGGCGGACGACGGAGCCTGCTCCGTCAAGCCCGGCTGGATGTGGGTCACGTTTCATCGGCCGTCGCGGCCCGGGGGGTACCAGGCGATCGCGACTGCAACACCGACCAGCGAGAAGCCGAGCTGGCAGGGGGCCGTGGATGCCGCTTACCTCCCCGGGCTCCAGTCGCTCGGAAACGGCCGATTCGTCTGGCGGGAAGAGGCGTTCGACCTCCCAACGCAGCAGGCCGACGTTCTCGACGTGCTAGCCCGCAGGTACGGCCAGCGGGTATCGGAGCAGGAACTGAGGCGGTCGGTCGCGGACTGGGACCGGGCGACATCCTATGAGAGCGTCCGCCAGGCGATCTATGCCTTGCGGAAGTTACTGCCGCACGGGTTATCGATCCCGCGAGGCAAGCAGCGGAGTTGGACGCTCACCGCTGACAATTCCTGACACATCCCCGACGGTACCCCTCACAGCCGAATCGCATGATGCCTCCAGCCGCGGGTGCTGTGCCCGCGGCGGGTGACGACCTCCCCCAGAGGAGGTCCTCCGATGGAGGCGTTCGATGACGTTCGATTTCGACCCGACCCGGCTGAGGCTCGACGAGGGCTTGGTCACCGCCGGGGGCCAGAAGCGGCTGCTGCTCAGCTTGCCCGTGCGCCGGCCGAACAAGGAGGTGTTCGTCCGCGTCCACCCCGACCCGGCGTACTCCCTCCAGACCAACGTGGTCGAACTCAAGCGGGAGAACGAGACCTACCTCGTAGACCCGGCACTGTGGGCGGGGCTGGACGGCGAGACCACGTTCGGCCCCCGCCTGCTGGTCACCGCGGTGGAGCGGGACGGTACCCCGTTCCTCTGGCCGCTCCGGCTGGCCGGCCAGGACGGGGACCAGGACTCGTGGTGCAGGTCGGCCCTCGACGCGGCCGCCCTCGCGGCCCGGGAGTGGGTGCGGGTGCAGGCCAAGCTGCCGCTCGAGGCGTACGAGGTCACCGTCGCCACCGGCCGAATGCCGGACCCCGACTTCCCGCTCATGCCCTTCGCCGACATGCTGCGGGTCGCGTTCAAGGACCGGGTGATCGACCGGCCGGACCACCCGGTCCTGCAGCGGCTGCGCGGCGAGGTGTGACCCCATGCTCCCGGACTTCCGCGAGGTCTGGGCGGCGGACTTCGAGTTCACGCAACCGGCCGGCGGGCTTCCCTCGCCGGTCTGTTTCGCGGCCCGCGAGGTCCGCACCGGCCGCCTCCTCCGCCTCGGGCCGGACGACCTGCTCCGGTCGCCGACACCGCCCGTCCCGGCCGGCCCGGATTGCCTGTTCGTCTCGTTCTTCGCCTCGGCCGAGGTCGGCTGCTACCTGGCCCTGGGCTGGCCCCCGCCGGCCCGCATCCTGGACCTGTTCGTCGAGTTCCGCTGCCGCACGTCCGGGCTGCCGACCCCGCTGGGCCGCGGCCTGCTCGGGGCGCTCGCCCATTTCGGCTTGCCGGCCGTCGGCGGGGCCGAGAAGGCGGGCATGCGGGGCTTGGCGCAGCGGGGCGGGCCGTACACCCCCGCGGAGGTACAGGCGCTGCTCGACTACTGCCAGAGCGACGCGGACGCGCTGGCCCGCCTGCTGCCGGCCATGCTGCCGCACATCGACCTCCCCCGAGCCCTCCTCCGCGGCCGCTTCATGACCGCCGCGGCGCGGATGGAGCGGACCGGCGTGCCGGTCGATGCCGGGCGGCTGGGCCTGTTCCGCGACCGGTGGGGCGGCATCAAGCGGCAGTTGGTGTCCCGGATCGACAGGGCGTTCGGGGTGTTCGACGGGCTCACGTTCAAGGCCCGGCGTTGGCAGGCGTGGCTGGATTTGAACGGGCTGTCGTGGCCCCGGCTGCCGTCCGGGGTGCCGGCCCTCGATCGGGACACGTTCCGCGACATGGCTAGGTTGCACCCGGCCGTGCGGCCGGTCCACGAACTCCGCCAGGCCCTCTCACAGTTGAAGCTACAGGCCCTGACCGTCGGGGCGGACGGCCGCAACCGGTGCCTGCTGTCCCCATTCTCCTCGAAGACCGGTCGGTGCCAGCCGAGCAACTCGAAGTTCATCTTCGGCCCGGCCGCCTGGCTGCGGTCCCTCATCCGCCCGGGGCCGGGTGCGGCGGTGGCCTACATCGACTGGTCCCAGCAGGAGCTGGCCATCGCCGCCGCCTTGTCCGGCGACCCGAACATGCAGGCCGCGTACCTCTCGGGGGACTTCTACCTGACGTTCGCCAAGATGGCCGGGGCGGTCCCGGCCTGGGCAACCAAGCGGACCCACGAGCGGGAACGGGAGCAGTTCAAGGTGGTCGCCCTGGGGGTGCTGTACGGCCTGTCCGAGCACGGGCTGTCGACCAAGCTCGCCGAGCCGGCCCGGGGCCGCGACCTGCTGCGGCTGCACCGGGAAACCTTCCGGCAGTTCTGGCGGTGGTCGGACGCGGTGCAGGACCACGCCATGTCGACTGGCCGGCTGCAGACGGTGTTCGGCTGGCCGGTTCACGTCGGGCCGCGCCCCAACCCCCGGTCGCTGCGGAACTTCCCGATGCAATCACACGGGGCCGAAATGCTCCGGCTGGCCTGCTGCGAGGCGACCGAACGGGGCATCGCCGTCTGCGCGCCGGTCCACGACGCGGTCCTGATCGAGGCCGCGGCGGACGGGATCGACGAGGCCGTGGCCGAGACCCAGGCCGTCATGCGGCGTGCCGGGGAGGTGGTGCTCGGCGGGTTTCCGCTCCGGTCGGAGGCCAAGGTCGTCCGCCACCCGGGCCGCTACCGCGACCCCCGCGGCGGGGGGATGTGGCGGCTCGTGTGCGAGCTATGCGGGGTGCCCCCATGACGGACCTGTTCTCCGACGTCGGCCGACTTCGCTTACCCTCCGCGGCCGCGCCGCCCAGGCGCGAGCCGCCGACCACGCCAGCACCGGTGAAGGGGGCCGGGGCCTGGCTCCCCTGGCCGGTCGTCGAGCGGGTCGTTCGTCTCCGGCTGCGGCCGGCGTCCCGCTGGCAGGTGCTCGCCCTCCTCCTCTGTACAAGCTGCCGGTATGGCCGGAAGGAGGCCCGGCTGACCGGGGCCGAGATCGCCGCCAAGACCGGCCTGTCCGAGCGGACGGTCAAGGCGGCGATACAGGACCTGATCCGGCGCGGGCTGGTCCGGCGGCTGGGACGGTACCGAAAGCTGGTCGTCACGCTGATCGAACCGCCATCGGACCCGCCCCCGGAAGTCGAGCTGCCGGTCCGCGGGGGGTGACAACGGTCCCCGGGCAGCCCCGATCAAGCGGTTCGTGTTGGTGTGGCAGGTGGATGCCGGCTGGCGATTGCCCCCTTCACTTCCCGCCTGTGTGGCGGCGCATCTCACGGCCCACTTTGACGTCATTGCTCTTCACTCGTTCTCACCGGCCTTGAACGCTGCCGCAGCGGGACAGACCGACGCGCCTGGGGTCGCGGCCGCCATCCGGGCAACGCCTGCGTGTGCCCGGCCGGGCCGGCCGGTGTCAACAGTTTCTGTGACGCCGGACGAGGTCAGCGACCCGAGAGCCGCGTGAGGGTGGAGATCAGCAGGGTCAGGGTGGCCCGGTCGGCGGACGCTACGACCTCCTCGCAGAGCGAGCGCGCCCGCTCGCGGAGGGCGTCGAGCGGGACGGGGCCGGCCGCGGAGGGGAGCAGGTCGGTCAGCGGCACCGACAGGGCCGCCGCCAGACGGGACATCAGGTCGAGGCCAGGGGAGGTATCCCCGGCCTCCAACCGCGCGACGTACCCCTCGGACAGGCTGGCCGCCTCGGCCAGCTCCCGCTGGGTCAGGCCGGCGGTGCGGCGGGTCTCGCGGAGCCGCTCGGCGAACTGCCGGACGACTTCGGGGCGGGCGATCTTCGCGCGTCTCCGCTTCTTGCCCATGGGTGCCTCGCTCCGGGTGAGATCGCCCGGACGGGCACGCCGCCGATAAGGACAAGAGTGAAGCTTGACCTCATCTATACATGGGGTAGACTCGCGGCCTGCGCCGCCCCGGCGCGGCCGACACGGGGGACCGACCGATGGCGAAGGGCGGCCAGGTCACGCTGACCTGCCCGTACTGCGGCGGCACGGGCACCTACACCCTGCGGAACGAGAACGGGACGCAGAACGAACCCTGCGCCCACTGCCGCCGGCACCTCACGATCGAGCTGAACAACGGCCGGGTGGTCGGGGTCCGGAAGTAACCGACACCCCTCGACCACCATCAAAACGAGGATCGCACACATGGCACACGCAGTCACTGGGCCGCACCGCGACCGCCCCACCCGGCGGTCGGTCGCGGCGGCGTTCGTCCTGGCCGCCCTGATCGCGGTCGGGTGCGGCGGGGACAAGCCCGGCCCGGCGGGCGGGGCGACGGACCTCCGCCAGGCAGTCCTCGGCAAGTGGGCCGCGGCGGGCGACCAGCCGGCGGGGAAGGGGCAGACGCACGAGGTCACGCCGGACAAGTGGGTCGCCAACACCCCGGCCGGCACCGTCACCTACACGTACACGCTCGACGGGGACCAACTCGTCCAACGGGCCGGGTCGTCCCCACCCATGAAATCGCGAGTCCGGGTCGAGGGCGACACCATGACCCTCACGCTCCGGAAGGAAGAGAACGCGCACCTCTACGGCCGGGAGACCGGCGAGGTCGTCACACGGCTCCAGCGGGTCAAATAACCACCAATCAGGGGAGGCACATCGAATGGGAACCACGCCGACACAGACGCCCCGACGAGGCGGCACGCTCACCGCGGGCGCGCTCGCGGTCTCGCTGCTGGCGATCGCCGCCGCCGGCTGCGGCGGCGGGGGAGGGACCGACGCCCCCAAGGACGGCAAGCCAGGAGGGGTGGCCGCCAGCGGCGCGGACAAGGAGCGGACGCCCGGAGAAGGGGCCACCGCCGGCGGCGGGGCGGCCGCCCGGATGACCCGACAGGAGTTCCGTGACAAGATGAAGACGCTACCCGCCGCGGGACTGGGCTGGAAGAACTGGGACGGCGAGAACCGGGAGGAGTCCGAGAACGTCGGCTGCCCCATCTTGGTCAGCGACCTGACGGCGGCGTTCGGCGAGCCGGTCCGGAAGGAGACCCGCGGGAAGGTGATCAACTGGGACTGGCGGTGCAAGGACGGGGGCGTGCGGGTGGTGGCGAGCCAGGAGTGGAGCAACAAGGACCTGTTCGGGCCGGACAACAAGGTGAAGCACCGGCCCGGCGAGTTCCTGGCCGTCCTGGCCGTCCGGGACAACTGACCGCCCCGACCCTTTCGGACCGGGCGGACGCCGGCGCGGCACCCGCCGCCGACGGTGCGGGCGCGGGGACCATCATCCTGTGGGTTCTGGGCGGGATCGTCGCCTTCGGTGTCGCCGTCGCCGCCGCGGTCTACTACGGGCTGTTCCTGCTCGTCCGCCGGTGGTGGACGAAAGAGCCGAGGGGCGTGGAGACTCCGGCCGGGGCAAAGGGCGCAGGGAGGAAACACGACCGCGAACAGGCCGGAGTGGCCGGCCCGGAACCTGCCCCGCTTGCGCCCGGCCGGCGCGGCATCCTGGGGCGGCTCCACGGCACGCTCGGCTGGCTGGGCAGCCAAGCCGCCGAGGGTGTCGCCGCGGCCGGCCAGCAGGGCGAGAACACCAACCTCGGCGGCTACTTCGGCCCGGCACAATTCCAGAACTGTGGCGTGTGCGGGTCCCGAATCGCCCGCGGCGCACAGGTCTGTCCGTACTGCCAACGCCAGCCCGACTGTCGCATCACCTGACAGGCCGGGGACCTCCGAGCAACGACACCGGGGAGCCATCCGACGGCGGTGCCCTTCGGGCGTGCGGGCAACGATCCCGTCGGCGAGTGATGGGTATCTGCTGGAATGTATAACCTGCGTCCTAAAGCACCTGCCGCGTCAGATGTCGAAACCTGGGCCAACCGTTGGGGGGAGGGGGAACACAGCGCCCGGGGAATGGCCACCTGCGGCCAAGGGGCAGTGACATCCTCGTGTGGGGCCTCGGTACGCTCACGACCCCATGCGGCTAATCCTGGTATCCCACTGACCGGGTGGGAGGGATTGGGGGAAGTCGCTCGCCAAGTTAGTGAGGGGTCATTCCCTTCACGGCTCGTCCGGCCGCATGAGAACGTCTGGCCCGCCGGCGGCCTCTCCAGGCCCGTCCTGGGCCGCGGGGCGTCAGAAGGGCAGCGGCCCCGGTGACCGCCGGGAGCACGAAGACGGGGCGCTCCGTCACAAGGAACGGGCCTTCCATCTCCCCTGGTACGCGTGGCCCTGCGAGCACAGGGGCGGGGCGGCTCGCGTGCGCGCGGGAAGGTATATTTTCGGGGAGAGTCGTCTGCCGGGGTATGGCCCCATTACTCCGACGTCGCGTAGCCACAGTTAGTAACAGGGTGGGTAGGGTCAGCCCCTCGCCCCACTCCACCAGGGTTACTCTGCGGCAGCCCGGCCGTCGGTCGCGGCAGGGACCGGGGGCGTCACTCGTTCCCCGTTCCGGTCGATCAACCCCGCCCGGTACTTCCGCACCGCGTCGAGCGGCCGCAGCTCGCCGTGACAGAAGATCCCCAGCTCGCGGCGGACCCGCTCGCCGGCTTCCCACTCCGCCCGCCCGACCACGTCCGGCCAGACGTTCTCCTTGACCGCCACCCGCCAGCAGTTCTGCTCCATCTCCGAGACGGCGGCGAGGCCCAGGAACAGGTCCCACGTCCGGACCTCCGGCGCGAGCTGTTCGAGCGCGGCGAGGCACTCGTCCGACCAGTGGCAGAACCGGACGGCGGACTTCAGCAGGTGGACGCGGACGCGGTGGCCGACCATCTCGGCCAGCTTCTCGACGCCCCGGACCAAGTGGCCGGCGTGCGGAGCCCGCTTCTCGGCCGGCAGCGCGAGGTCGCGGGCCTTCGCGAGCGATTGGTCCAGCTCTACCGCCAGTTGCTTCGCGAGGGCCAACGTCCGCTTCTCCTGGGCCTCCCTCCGCTCGTGGTAGGCTCGGGCCTCCTCCAGCTCGGGATCGACGGCGGGGGGCGGCAGGGCTGCCCACACACCCAAATCTTCAGACCGGTCGTACTCTCCCAGGGCGTCGGCGTCCATGTCCGCCAACTCGCGGATGCGGTCGGCGAGGGTCGGGCGGGGGCCGGGGGGTGCCGGGGCCGGGGGATGCTCTGGCTCTGCCCCGAGTAGTGTCATGTCCGGCTCCGGGTCGTCGCCTCCATCCGAGCCGGCGTCGCGGTCGATCGGGCAGGCGTCGCCCGCAACCTCTACCAGCTCGGGGCTACTCTCTGTGTCCTCTTGGTCGAACCGGCCGCCTTCGTCCGGCTCTGCCGTCGGAAGCGGGACCGGCAGCCCCTTCTGTTTCCCCTTCGGTGGCCCGTTCCTTTCCCCTTCCGGGGGCCTCCGTGACCCTGTCGGGGTGTCCCCGTGACCCTCTCGTGGGGACTCTGTGACCCTCCCGGGGGTCTCGGGGATCCTGCGGGCCGGGGCGCGGCCGGGCTGTTCGGGTGTTGGTGTGGGGTCGCCGTGACCCACACGCGGGGAACCTGTGACCCCGCCGGCTACCCGCTTGCCCGCCGCGTGGAGCCAGTCCCACGCTACCGAGTAGTGGTTAACCCGGTTGCCGGCGGGGGCGCGCCGGGTCAGCAGGACGCCCCGCCCGCCGAGGGCGCGGACCACCCGCTTGACGGTCTTGTGGCTGAGGGCGGTGAGTGCCGCGATGCGCGCCTGGCTCGGCCAGGCGTCGTTCCCCCGGCACATGTGGTGGCCGATCGCCCAGAGGACGAGCTTCTCGTTGCTGGTCAGGGCGGGGCATTCGAGGATCAGGCCGTCGCGCTCGGACGGGTTGAGCCAGCCGTCGGACATGGTCGCCTCATGGACAAGAACCGGCCCGGCGGGAGCCATGAGGCAAACCCCCGCCGGGCCGGACTGTGGCCACGAGGTTACCCCACGTTGAATTCGGGCGGCCGGTTCCTGCCACAGTCCCGCCGCCCGTGCCTCCGATCTTTGCTCGATCGGCTCGCTATGTACCGGCGACGCGGACGAGCGCACCGGCCCCGTCGCAGCCCGCTGGTCTGAGCCGCAACCACCACCCCACCCGCCGACCGCTCCCCCCGCGCGACATCACCCCCGGCCGCCGGACAAGGCGACCGTTTGAGCCGCCCAGTCGGGCGAACCGGGAAACTTCCACCCAAGGGGAACCTGTGCGCAAAGAGCTGCTGAACATTGAGACCGACCGCCACTCGCTCCGGACGTTGCTCGCCACCGCCGCCGCGTTCGACCTGGAGCGCGGCGGCCTGTACGACGCCCGGTTCGGACTCATCAACGTCTGGTGCGCCCCGGACGACCGGCCGCTGTGCTGGGACGCCGAGATCACCCGCGGGGCCATGAGCCACCCGCGGGCCTACGTCGGTGCCCTCGGGTGGGACTGGCTCGACGACGACCGGGTGGCGCTCCACGTCGAGGCCGACCCCCACGACCTGCTCGACCGCCGACCCCGCCGGCCGCTCTCCGACGCCGAGTGGGCCGACGTCCTCGGCTGGCTCCGCCGGCAGGCGCTGGCGATCGTCCGGCTCGCCGCCCTGTCCCCGAGGGTCGTCGGCATCCGCTGCCCCCTGTGCCCGTTCGTCCTGCCAGCGGGCGAGTTGCTCAACGGCCTGCTGGATCACATCGCGGGATCACACCCTGCCGTGAACGTGCGGGGGATCGACCTGAGCCACACACCCGTTTTGCGGACCGACCGGGGGAATCTGCCGCTGAGTCCGGCCGAGCAGTTCGACTGAACCCCGGTTGCCAGGCGAGGGAGCCACCCGGTGCTTTCGGTGACCGGGGTGGGGGAATCGCAGTTGCGTCGGCCCGCGCGACCGATCGGTCCCGGCAAGAGACACCGCCGGCAACCACCCCATTCGACGGAGGCCGCGATGCCCCGCAAGAAGAACCCGACCTCCACGCCCCAGCACAAGACCCCGCCCCCGGAGCCGAAGCGCCGCGGCCGGCGGAAGAAGGCGACCGAGCCTTCGGCCGAGTTGCCCCCGGCCGAGCCACAGACGACTCCGACGCCCGAACCCGCCGAACCGGCCGCGGAGCCGCCCTCCCCGAACCTGCCTGCCCCGGCGCGTGGCCCCGACCTAGCTGCCGCGGAGGAGGAGTACGCGAGGAAGTACCCGGGCACTGACTTCGTTCGGGGGAGCCTCGCTCCGGCCGGCGCGCACCTGGAGTTCGGTCAGAAGCGAACCATTGAAATCCGGTGCGTCACTTGCGGGGCGACCCGTCGGCTCGCCACCTCGGATCTCCACCACGTCGCGCAGTGCCGGGCCTGCAAAGAGCAGAGCCGCCGGGCCGTCCGCAAGCAGAAGAGCCGCCCGGAGTCCGACGGCTGACTTAGCCTGAACCCGCCCGCGGGCGGCGCGGGCGGTCGTCCTCGGTTCCGTCTAACCAACTACCCATGCCGAAGGTGCCGCGTGAATAGCGTCCGCGAGATCGTCCAACTGACCGGGGGCTGGGACGCCCTCGCCGAGCGACCCGTCACCGTCCGCGTCGATGGCTTCATGCCCCTCTGCATCGAGATCATCGGCCGCGGTCAGCGGGGCGGGGTGCTGCTGTCCGTCGCCCACTACCACGAGCAGAACGGCGATTTGATGCGTGACCCGGAGTTGGTCGTCGAAATCACCCGCGCCGGCTGGCTCCCGGTCAGCTACCGGCAGGACGGCCTCGGCCTCCTTCGTGAAGTGGATGTCACCAAGGACGGTGTGGCCGCGTTCGACCACCTCCTGGCCGCCGACCTGGTGGAGTTCATGGGCGAGTGGGACCGCAGCATCCGGGACCAAGGCTTCGTCGAGGCCGCCCGCGAACACGCCTGAAGGGTTTAGGCGAGCGAGGTTCCCCAGACCCCAAGCAGGGGGGCGTGGGGAACCTCGCGCGACGTATTAGAGGGTTAGTAAAGGCCTCACCAACGGAGGAAAGACATGTTACACGCCGACAAGCCGACGGGTTCGCGGGGCGTCGCGTACCTCAGGGTCAGCACCGGCAACCAGGACGACGGGCGGAAGTCCCAGCGGGAGTCGGTCGAGCGCTGGCTCGCCCAGCGGGGCCTCGCCGTCCTGGACTGGTACGAGGACGTCGGCTCCCGCGACTTGGCCCACAAACGGCCGGACTTCCAGCGGCTCCTCCGGGCCGTCGCGGCCGGCCTGGTGGACTGGATCGTCGTGGACGCGAAGGACCGGTTCGGGACCGCCAACGCCTGGGAGTTCGGCAAGTTCGTCTGCCAACTCCGCGAACACGACTGCCAACTCTGGAGCGTGCTCCAGGGCCACCTGACCGCCGACGACGCCGTGACCGAGATCCTCGCCACCGTGGACAGCGTGCGGAGCCGGGACGAGCAGGTGAACAAGGCCGCCCGCGCGATCCGGGGGAAGATCGCCGGCATCAAGCGGGGCGAGTGGCAGGGCGGCTTCTGCCCGTTCGGGTACGACGTGGTGTGCTACGGGCCGGACGGGCGGGAGAAGTGGCGGTGCTACTACACCGGTACCTACGAGCGGCGGAAGGTCTACCCGGACGGCCGCCTCCCGGAGCGGTTCGACGGGGCGAACAACTTCCCCAAGAAGGACGAGCACGACGCGCTCCGCCTCGCCCCGTCCTCAAACCCGGAGCGGGTCGAGGTCGCCCGCCGCATCTTCCGCTGGTTTGCCACCGAGTCGATCACCCTGCGGGGTCTGGCGACCCGGCTTAACGCCCTCGGCGTCCACCCGGTCAACGGCGACGCCTGGTACTCGTCGCGCATCGGTCCGCTCCTCCGCAACCCGGTCTACGTGACCGGCATGACCGTGTGGAACAAGCGGGGCCACGGCCGCTTCCTGGAGTACCGGGACGGGGATTACCGCGAAGTGGAGCGGCGGAAGGGCCGGGCGCGGGCGGGCCGCCCCCGCGCCGAGAGCGACCTGGTGTTCCCGCAGGGCGAGTTCACCGGCCTCATCGACCGGCAGACCTGGGACGCCGTCCAGGCCAAGCTGCGGGGCGTCCACCGGACCGCGAAGGCCCCGCGCAACCCCCGGCTGTGGCTCGCCCAACTCCTCCACTGCGGGCACTGCGGCACCCGCATGGCCGGCTGGAGCCAGAAGAGCGGCGGCGGCACCGCCCTCGCCTACACCTGCAACACGTACCGCAAGTACGGCCGCCACAACCGCACCGGCTGCCAGCTCCACCGCCTCCGCAGCGAGGTGGCCGAGGGTCTCGTCGAGCGCTACCTGACGGAGACCGGCCAGAAGCTCGATCTGCTGGCCGGGTCCGGGGCCGAGGGCCGGCTGCTGGCCGCGCTGCGGGGCGACACCGACACGCGGGTGGTCGAGTTCCTGCGGACGGTCGAGGGCATCCGCCGGTTCGTCGCCGAGGAGGGCGGCGTCGAGGTCGAGGTCGAGATCGGCGACCGGACCTACGAGACGGTGGACGCGGGGCGGTCGTACCGGCCCCTGTTCGACCGAAGGCGGCAGGAGAACGAGGGCTTGCTCGCGGCCAAGGAGGCAGAGCTGGCCGGCCTGGTCCGGCTGTCGGCCCGGCTCACCAACGACCTCGCCATCGCGGAGGCGGACAGGCAGACGGCCGCCCTCGCCGCGGAGATCGAGGGGCTTCGCGGCCGGCTCCAGCCGCTGGACGAGAAGCTGGCCGGTCTCCGGGCAGCCCTGACCAGTAGCCGGGAGTCGGTGCGGGCGGCGCGGGAGTCGCTCCGCGGGGACGGGGAGCGGCAGAAGGCGCAGGCCCTCAGCCGGGTGGTGTCGCGGATCGTCTGCCACTTCCGGCACGACACGGCCGGCCCGACCAAGCAGGCGCGGAGCATCCTGACGCGGGTGGAGGTCGAGCCGCTGGTCGGGAAGCCGTGGGTGGTCACCCCGACCGCCGATGTTCGCGGCGGAACCTGGGAGGGGCGAGGTTGATGATGGTGCGGCCGGTGGGGCGGAAGTACCCCAGATTTGCCAAGGCCCGTTCGATCCGGTGGACGCTCTCGCGCACGGCGAGTTCGGGGAGCCCGACGAGGACGGTCTTGGGCGTGCCGGCCGCCGCGTCCACCTCGACCTCGACCGGGACCGCGTCGATCCCGGCGAGGGCGAAGGTGCGAAGCTTGGCGAGCATGGGGGTGGGCGCTGGTCAGTTGGCGGTTGTCAGCCGGTCCGGGTTCTCGCCGTCCGGGGCGGTGCTGTCCGACTGTACACTGCCGACTGGCAACTGACAACTCACTTCTTGACCTTCTCTTCCGGCTTGTAGTTCAGCACCAGCCGCCGGAACGCGTAGCGGCCGAGCGGGATGATGCCGATGATCGAGAAGGCGATGATGAGGGCGACGAACGCGCCGGGCTTCACGTACATCTTCTTGTTCCCCATGATGTCCTTCTCGTCCATCTCGAGGAAGCTCCCCGCCAGCCAGTCGCTCATGTTCAGGTAGCAGATGACGTCCACCACGATGAGCCCGATCACCAGCACCAGCGCGATGATGCCCGGGGCGAGGTGCGTCATCCAGTCGGTCGCGTCGGCGGCGATCACCTTCTTCGTCTCGGCCTTCACCCGGGTGACGTTGTTGAACCCGCAGTGGTAGCAGACCACCGCGTCCGGCGGGTCGAGCTCGACGGTGCAGTGCGGGCACCGCGGCACGTCCGACTCGGAGATCACCCCCATCGCCTTGACCCGCCCCTGCTCGTCCACCTCGTCCTCGTCGTCGAGGAACGGGCTCTTCGGCTTCTCCGGCTCCGGCGGCGGGGCCGGCTTGGCGCCGGCCTTCGCCCCGGCCGCCAGCGCGGCGCCGACCGACTTCGCCGTCGGCTTCGCGGCGGGAGCCGTCACGGCGAACGCGGTGTCGCACCCCTTGCACTTCACCTTCTTGCCCACGAGGGTGGCCGGCACCTTCAGCGTCTTGCCGCACGTCGGGCACTTGACATCCAGCGTATCCGGCATGGGTCGAACCTCGCCGCGGGCGAAAAAGGCGTCCCCGCGGGCATAAAGCGGACGGGACGGGATCGCTACTCTAGAAAATACCGGATACCCCGCCCCGCGTACAAGAAGGTGCCGGCCGTGCCCGCCGCGCTCGAACCCCCGGCCGCCATGACCCCCGCCCCCGCCCGCCCGCTCCCGCCCGCCGCCGAGCCCCGGCTGCTGGTATCGCTCGCCACCTACAACGAGGCCGGCAACATCGCCGCCCTCATCGCCGAGATCCACAAGGTCGTCCCCGACGCCCACGTCCTCGTCATCGACGACAACTCGCCCGACGGCACCGGGAAGATCGTGGACGAGATGATCAAGACCGACCCGCGGGTTCACGTCCTGCACCGCCCCGGCAAGCTCGGGCTGGGCACGGCGACGCTGGCGGCGATGCGGTACGCGATGGACCACGACTACGACCTGCTCCAGAACATGGACGCCGACTTCAGCCACCCGCCGCGCTACCTGCCCGGCATCCTGGCGGGGATGAGCAAGTACGACGTGATGATCGGCTCGCGGTACGTGGCCGGCGGGGCGACCGAGAACTGGCCGGTGGCGCGCAAGGTGATCTCGCAGTCGGTGAACATGATGGTGCGGTTCCTGTTCCGCATGCCGGTGAAGGACGCGAGCGGGGCGTTCCGGTGCTACCGCGTCTCGAAGCTGCGGGAGACGGACCTCGATGCGGTGCGGTCGCGGGGGTACTCGTTCCAGCAGGAAGTGTTGTTCCGCTGCTACAAGGCGGGGTGTAAGCTGGGGGAGTACCCGATCCTGTTCGAGAACCGCCGGGCCGGCGCGAGCAAGGTGAACCGCCAGGAGGCGGTGCGGTCGATCAGCATGATCCTGTACCTGGGCCTGCGCAACTTCTTCGGCCTGGAGCGCAGCAAGTAGCCGCAACGGCCGCGGCCGGCGGGCGTCGTTCGGGTGAACCCGCCCGCGCAGGAGCCGCCCGATGCCCGGCCGCCTCGCACTCCTCGCCCTGCTCGCCGCCGTCGGCGGCCTGTTCCGCCTCTCCGCCGACCCACCCCCGCCAGCGCCCGCGCCGCCACGCCTGCCCGAGCCGCGCGCCCCGACGGCCGCCGAGTTCGACGCGACCGAGCGCGCGGTCCGTGCCGCCGGTGGCAGAGTCGAGTGGCCGCGCCTGGTCCTCTTCGGGTTCTTCCCGATGCCGCTGCGGATCGAGTTGGACCGCGGGGTCACCGCGGAACAGATCGATCGGCTCCCGGACCCGGACGTCGACTATCAGCTGACGGTCGGGATCGACCCAACGACGCCTCCGGGCGTGCTGGCACGGCTCGGGCGGCTGCGCCACCTGCGCCGCCTCGAACTGCACATCGAAGACGGCGAATACTACCACGGGCGCGACGGCAAGCCGCTGCCGCTGGTGGACACGGCCGCACGGGTCGCGGAGCTTTCGGCCGTCCCCCACCTGGAACACCTCTACATCGACCGGTGGCTGAACGGCGGGGTCGGGGACGAGGTGGTCGCGGTTCTCCCACGGTTCCCGCACCTGCGCTCGGTCGCCGGCCTCACCAAGATCACCGACGCGGGGGCGGCGACGCTCGCGCGGCTGGACCGCCTCGAATGGGTCGGCGCCGGCGGCCCGAACCTCACCGACGCGGGGCTCGCACAACTCGCCCGCCTTCCCCGGCTGCGCAGCCTGGGCGTGAGCGGCCGCGCGCCGCTGACGGCGGACTCGCTCCGCCCGTTCACGGCCCCGCCCAGGCTCACCCTGTTGAGTGTTCAACAGCAGGCTCTCGCGGACGACGCGATGGAGGCGATCGGGCGGATTCGGACCCTCGAAGTCCTGCTGCTCGGGACGATGAAACTCGACCCCGGTCGCAGGTGCGACCTGGAGCCACTCGCCCGGCTGCCGCGACTGCGGCTCCTGGAAACGACGCACAACCCGGCCGGGGACGAGGAGTTGGATGTGCTGTCGCGGTTTCTCGCACTCGAGTACGTCAACGCCGGCGGCCCCGGGGTGACCGACGCCGGGGCGCAGCACCTCGCCCGACTCAAGACGCTGCGTCGTGCGTCGCTGTACGCGCCGAAGGTGACGGACACCGGACTCACCGCGCTCGCCACACTGCCGCAGTTGGAGTCGCTGTCACTCCTGCCCGGCCCGGGCGTCACGGACACGGGGCTCGACGCTCTCGCCGCCGCGCCGAGCCTCGCCCACCTCTCCCTATCACCGCCCGAGCGGGGGCGGGGTGTGAACTACACCGAGGCCGGGCTGCGCCGGTTCGTCGCCGCCCGCGGGCCGCACCTTGCGGGGCTTAGCACCAGGGGCGCCGGCGTGGGCGACGACTTCGTAGCCCACCTCGCCGCCCACGCCCCGAACCTGACGGGGCTGAGCCTGCGCGACAGCCCCGCGGTAACGGACCGGAGCGTGCCCGCGCTGCTGACACTGGACCGCCTTCGAGCGCTCGACCTTCACGGGACATCGGTCCGGCACACGTCGCGGCCGGCGCTGGAGGCGCGGTTCCCGCACGCCCGGCTGAACGGACCGGACCTGCCGCGCCCCGTTCCCCCGGCCGCGCGGAAGGAGTAAACTCGACCGGCCGGGGTTCGGCGGCGCCGACGACGGGGAGGGCGCGTTGGTCCACTTCGTACTGCTCTTCTGTGCCTTCGTCGTGGTCGCCACCGTCGTTTCGCTCGTCTGGAACTTCCTCCTCCGGCCGGTGCTGTACACGACGGGGTGGCTGCGGGCGACGGCGCACGACCTGGAGGTGGAGGGGTGGCAGGCGGAGTGCGAGGACGACGTCCCGCAGGCACTACAGAAGTACGCCCAGTCGCTGACGCTCGACCCGTGCAACCCGGACCTGCTCGCGCGGTTCGAGGCGCTGCTGGACGCGAACGACTGGATCCGTTTCGAGTGGCCCGACCCGCCACCCGGTCCGCGGTGACGCGGGCTGAAGTCACAGGAACGCCCCGCCGTTCGTGGTGTACACGACGGCGTGAGGGAACTCGACGCACTCGATCCCGATGACCCACATCCGGTCGGACGTCCACCCGTCGAAGAACGCCGCGAAGTGAAGCCCGTACTCGTTCTCGTACGGCACGTCGAACCGTTCGCCCGGGGGCGAGCGAAAGAGCCGCCGTCGCCATCCCACGTCCACACTCACGTCGAAGCGCAAGTCGCCGACCACCTCCAGGGCGAATTCGGCGAGCCGGACCTCCTGCGGGTCGGCCGGGTCGGCGACCCGGAAGCGCCGCTCCGCCTCCCACAGGTTGACAGCCCCACCGCCCTTCGCCCCCGGGTTCCAGCCTTTGTCCAAGCCCATCTCGATCGCGGCCCGGACCAGCGCCGGGCTGATCCGCCGGGCCTGGGCGACCCGGTGCCAGCGGCCGGCGGGGTCTCGCAGGTAGGAATCGTGGTAGTGGAACCAGGCGACGAGCCGCTGGCCCGGGTCGTCGCGGGCCTCGACGATGAGGCGGAGATACCCCTGGCTAGGTTCTGTCTGCTGAATCCAGTTGCGCGGCGAGAGCCCGGAGGTAGCGGCGGATCATGGCCAGGTGGACCATCCCGAGGAACTGGACGGCCAACTTGTCGAACCGGGTGCCGATGGCCCGGTTCTCCTTGAGCCACCCGGCGCACGGCTCGACCGCCGCCCGCTTCCGGTACAGGAGATTGTCGAACCGGTGCCGCCGGTCGTCCGGCCGCTGGTTCGATCGCCGGGGGATGACGGCCTTGACCCCGTGCCGCCGGAGCCACGACCGGATGTGCGGGTCGCTGTACCCCTTGTCCCCGGCCACGGCTGCCGGTCGGGTGCGCGGCCGCCCCCGCCGACCCGGGATGCGGACGGCCGCCATGACGGCCTCGAACTGGGTGGATTCGTGTCGCTGGCCGGGGGTGAGGACGGCCGCCAGGGGGAGGCGGTTGGCGTCGCAGACGAGGTGGATCTTGGTCCCGAACCCGCCACGGGACATCCCGAGGGCGTGGTCAGGCGGCTCGCCGGGCCGGGTTTTTTCCCCCCGCCCCGGCTGCCGCTCGGGTTCCCCGGACGTTGGTCCCGTCCACGCAGTACAGGGCGTGGTCGATCAGCCCGGCGTCGTTCAGCCGGAGTTGGAGGGCGGTGAGGAGTTCGGCCAGCCGACCGGACCGGCGGAGGTTGTAGAACCGCTCGTACACGGTCTGCCACGGGCCGTACCGGCCGGGCAGGTCACGCCACGGGCACCCGGTGCGGAGCCGGTGGAAGATGCCGCTGAGGATGGTCCGGTGGTCCTTCCACTGCCCGCCCGGCCGGGGCGGGGTGGTCGGGAAGTACGGGGCCAGAACCGCCCACTCGGGGTCGGAGAGGTCGCGTCGGTGCATGACCGGTTAGAGCCCCAGCCGGCCTTCCCCGATTCAGCAGACAGAGCCTAGTCGAAATGAGCCAGCGGTACGCGGCGTCACCGACCGTGATCGTGCGACTGCCCTTCTTCGGGAGCCCCATGACGCGGCCCTTGTGCGTTACTCTCCCGCTACCTCGACACGGTCGGTCGTCATCGAGTTCGCGGGGAGCACGTCGGCGGAGGGCCGGCGGCCAGCAGTGGGAACGGTCACTTCACCCCCACCGCCGCGGCGACGGCGTTCGCCACCTCGCGGCGGACGCGGGCGGCGTTCCCCTTGTCGTCGGGGTGGACGCGGTTCGTCAGGATGACGACGGCCGTCTGCGACCGCGGGTCGACCCACAGGCTCGTGCCGGTGAAGCCGGTGTGCCCGAACCCCTCGCCGCGGCGGAACCCGTCGCCGCGCTGGCCGCTGTACGACGTGTCGACGTCCCACCCGTAGGAGCGCTGCTGGCGCGGCGCGTCGTCCTTGCCCTTGGCGGGGCGTGCCGGCACCTCGCGGGGCTCGGTGAACAGCTTCACCGTTTCCGGCCGCAGCACGCGCACGCCGCCGAGTTCGCCACCGCGGAGGAGCATTCGCGCGTAGCGGCCGAGGTCGTCGGCGGTGCCGAACAGCCCCGCGTGCCCGGCCACGCCGCCCATCTTGAACGAGCGCGGGTCGTGGACCTCGCCGCGGATCGTCTGCATGCTCCGCAGGCCGGTCGGCGCCACGCGCTTGAGCAGGTCGCCGGTGGGGCGGAAGCCGGTGTCGGTCATCTTGAGCGGGTCGAAGACGTGCTGCTTGGCGAACCGATCGACCGGCATGCCGCCGACCTTCTCGACCAGTTCGCCGAGGACGATGAACCCCACGTCGCTGTACTTGAACTGCGTCCCGAGCGGGGTTTCGAGCTTGAGCGCGGCGATCCGGTCGAGCGCCTTGTCGCGGCCGTCGGCGTAGTCGGCGATCGAGTTGTCGGCGGTGAGCCCGCTGGTGTGGAGGAGCAGGTGCGCGACGGTCACGTCGGGCTTGCCGTTCGCGCCGAACGCGGGCCAGTGCTTCGCCACCGGGTCTTCGGGCCGGAGTTTCCCCTTCTCCATCAGCAGCATGATCGACGTGCCGGTGGCGACGGGCTTGGTGAGCGAGGCCATGTCGAACACGGTGTCGAGGGTCATCGGCTCGGCGGCGGGGCGGAGGGCGCGCTGCCCGTACGCCTTGCGGAAGACGACCTTGTCCTTGTGGACGACGAGCACGACGGCGCCGGGGCAGTCGTTGCGCTTGATGGCAGCGTCGACGGCCGTATCGACGGCGTCGAACGGTTCCGCGCGGGCGGCGGACGGGACGAGGAGGGCGGCGAGGACAAGTGTGGTGCGCATGGAGGCGATGATACGCCAGATCGGGGCGAGCCGGAAGCGTGCGGGACGGGTTCGGATCACTCCTCCTGCCCGCTGTCCAGAATCGCCAGGCTGAAGAACTCGCTCAAGCTTGCAGCAATTCGTTCGCGGCCGTGCGACAAGATGGTCACCGCGTCCACACCGGCATCGTGGTAGACCTGATACAGCGGCGGGTCTTCGCCCTCATGGACGCAGAGGAAGTACGGGTCGCCAGACCCGTCACTGTCGCCGAAGTTGATGTACCCGGCCGGAAGAATGCCGACCCCGGGATAGAAGTCCCGCGATTCGGCGAGGATGTTACGGGCGTCTGATACGCCGACGTAACGCACCCTGCCGTGGCTTCCTTCCGCGAGATACGGCCTCCATCCGAGGCGAAGGCCACACAGCGGGATGTATGAGAGCAGGTCGAGCAGCCATCGCGGATACACGGGCAAGGCCGTGGCGATTTGATCCCGTTCTTCCGGCGTGAGGATACTCCCGCGGTGCCCGAGTGCAGCGGCGCGAGCGACAAGTGCTTCGGCGGTCTCTCGAACTCCCATGCACACTCCTGCACGCCGTCCGTCGCTTATGCCCCGGGCTCGTCGGCCCATTCCCGCACCCGCGCCGCCAGCGCGGCGAGGTCGTCGCCCACCGCCACCTCGGGGCGGGCGAGCTTGAGCTGGATCAGTACGTCGAGGCGGCGGGCGTAGGCGGGGTCGGTGCCGACGAAGAGGGACTGGTTCGTCGCCCGCGCCTGGCCGCCGAGCTCGTACAGCGCGATCGGGCAGAGCGTCTCCGGCGGGAACCAGAACGCGACCGCCGTCGCCCGGCGCAGGTGGCGGAACTCCCAGCGGATCTGCTCCTCGGCCGCGGCCGGGTCGTCCCAGGGGTAGTTCTCGCGGCGCGGGTTCAGGAGCACGAGCGGCAGGTCGGCGAGGAGCGCGACGAGTTCGGCCTGCCAGTCGCGCGTGCCGCTGATCCCGCCGGCGAGAAAGAGCGAGCGGTCGGGGCCGTCGAACTCGTCCGGCGGGCGGACGTGGGTGGCGGGCATGGCGTCACCGCGGGGCGGTGGCGGCGGGCACGTCGCGGGCGAGCGACTGCGCGTACAGGACGCCGGCGGCGAGGCCGACCGCGGTCAGGATGCCGGCCGCGAACTGCCACAGGCGGACGACGTTCCGCCGGCTCTCGGCGCCGGCCGCGAACATGAGCCGGTCGCGGTCGAGCTGCGCGGGGGCCGGGGCGAGCCGGGCCAGGGCGGCGGCGACGGCGGCGTCGGCGGGCGGCAGTGGCGGGGGCGTGTTCATCTCGTCGGGGTCGCGGGGCATTCGGCACCGAGTTTCTGGCGGAGGGCGGCGAGTCCGGCCGCGTAGCGGCGGTAGCAAGTCGCGGCCGACGAGCCGACCGTCTGGGCGATCTGCTCGAACGTCAGCCCGCCCCACAGGTGGGCGACGACGATCTCCCGTGTCTCGGCGGGGAGGCCGGCGAGGGCGGCCGTCGCCGTGCGGGCGTCCAGCCCGGTCGGGTCGTCGGGGGGCGAGAACCACGGGTCCGCGCGGTCCGCGGCGGCGGCTTCGTACTTCTGCCGCCGCCGCGCGGCCCGGCTGGCGTCGATCGCGCCGTTCCTGACCACCCGGTACAGCCAGGGTACCAGGTTGTCGGGACGGGCGCGAAGGCGGACGAGCTTGAGGAACGCGGTTTGAACCACGTCCTCGGGGCACCCACACCACTGCCGGGCGTACAGCACCAGAGCGGCGGAGTGCCGGTCGACCAGTTCGGCCAGTTCGTCCGGTCCCATCGCCAAGATGACGCCCGAACGGCCGCGCCGTTTCAAGGATGACGGATGAAGGATAGAGGATGAATCAGAGCGACCGGTATCCGATTGCGAGCCAGGGGTTGCAATTCATCCCTCGTCCCTCATCCTTCATCCATATGAAACTCGTCCCACTTGGCGACCAGGCCGTCCTCGCCTACCTGCCCGACGAGGCCGCCGCCGTCCGCCTCGCCGCCGCCGTCCGCGCCGCGGCGCCGGACTGGCTCCAGGACGTGGTACCGGCGTACGCGAGCGTCGGCGTGTTCTTCGACGCCGACCGAGTGGGGACGGGTGAAGTGGCGGCCTGGCTCGGGAGACGGGAGACGGGAGACGGGAGACGGGAGACGACCGATGCGGTCTCCCGTCTCCCGTCTCCCGTCTCCCGATCACACACCATCCCCGTTTGCTACGAGATGGCGCTAGACCTGCCGCGGGTGTGTGAGCACACCGGCCTCACGACCGACGACGTGATTCGGCTGCACGGCGGCACCGCGTACACGGTGTACGCCGTCGGGTTCGTGCCCGGCTTTCCGTACCTCGGCTACCTGCCGCCGGAGTTGTGCGGGGTCGGGCGGCTGCCGACGCCCCGGCTGCGTGTCGAAGCCGGGAGCGTCGGGCTGACGGGGCGGCAGACGGGCCTCTACCCGCTCGCGCGGCCGGGCGGGTGGAACTTGATCGGGCGGACGCCGCTCACCGTCGTGGACGTGGCCGACGGATTCTTCCCGCTCCGCGTCGGCGACGCGGTGCGGTTCGAGCGGATCGACGAGAAGCGGTACCGGGAGCTGGAGGGAGAACGGTTGCCGGTGTGAGCGGCCGGGTGTCTTCGGCTCCGGTCTTCCGTAGGTCGGGTCGAGTCTTCGAGACCTGACGCGGCGACTCGAACGACGCATGGCGGGATTCGGGAACAAAACCCCGCCGTGGGTTCGGGTTCACCACACCCGTGTCAGGCACCCGCACCGCGGTGTCAGGTCTCGAAGACTCGACCCGACCTACGGAAGACCCGAGCCCGGGCGCGCCACGTTCTCAGTAGTCGCGCTTCACGAACCGCCAGCTCGCCAGCGCCAGCATCACGGCGATGAACCCGAGCGACACGCCGATCGTGCCGGTCCACGACGGGTAGTCGATGAGCAGCCCCTGGAGGCGGGCGTTGCCCACAGTCTGCGTGCTCTCGGCCACCAGCCGGGAGGTCAGGCGGTCGAGGTCCTTGTACCGGGGGAGCACGTTGTTCAGCGTGTCCACCACCGTGTACGACCACTCCGGCAGGTCCGCGATGCCGATCACCTTGTTCGCGTCGAAGAACCCCTTCACCTGCCCGAAGATGTACAGGAACAGCATGAAGGCGAGGGTCACCAGGATGGCCGCGATGGCGCTCCGCGTGAACACCGCCACGACCACCGACACCGAGTACAGGATGGCGAACGTGAACGTCAGCACCGGGATGACGAGCAGGAAGCTCGGGTCCCAGCTCCCGGACCGGACGCCGGTCGCCAGCCACACCCCGCCGACCGCCACGCAGGCGATGAGGAAGATGAACGTGAGCCCACCGACGTACTTGTAGACGAGCAGCTGGATCCGCCCGATCGGCTTCGCGATGAGCAGGTCCACGCTCCCCTTGCGGAGCAGGTTGGGGATGAAGAACGCGGTGATGACGACGCTGATCATCAGCGCCACCGCCGACCCGATCCCGTTCACCAGTTGGTCCTGGATGAACGACAACCCCTGCCCGAGGCTGAACCCCTTCATCGGCGGGAACGCCCCGAACAGGACCGAGATCTCGTGCGGCCACCCGCGGGCGCCCGCGATCCCGTTGACCGTCACGTCGAACTCGTACCGCGGCTGCGCGACGCCGGGCTTCCGCACCACGGTGACGTTCTCGGTCCCGGCGAACGTGGCAAACTGGTACTGGAGGAACGCCACCATGTCCTCGTCGGTGACCGTCTTCAGGTCGTCCTCGGTCGCCGCCGGCGGGGTCACGATCTCCAGCTGCTGTTTGTTCGGGTTGGCCTTCCGGGCCTTCTCGGCGAATGGGTTGGTGATCTTCTCCCCGGCCGGCTGCTTCCAGGCGTACACCGCCCACCGGAACCCGTCCGGCCCCTTCGGGTCGTCGGCCGGGTCATCGTCGTTCAGTTCCTTCGTGTCTTCCTTGTCCCCCTTGTCCCCCTTCTCGGCCTTCTCGGCCTTCTCACCGGGGGGATCGAACCGCTTGCGGGGCGCGTCGCGGTGCGGGCGGACCTTGAGGACGAACGTCGCCCCGTTCGGCGTTTCCGCGACCGCCGCCGGGCGGTAATCGACCCGCGCCGGGACGCCGGTCGGGGCGGCGCTCTTGCCGCGGTCCGGGAAGATGATCCCGAACCGGCTCGGCTCCCACGGCTGACCTTCGAGCAGCTTCGGCAGCGCGTCGGCGGCCGGCGCCGGCTTGTACGAGATGCTGGCGACGAGCACGATGAGCAGTGCCGACAGGCCGAGCATCAGGTAGATGACGAACCCGTCCACGGCCTCGCGGAACGAGTCCTTCAGGATGGCGACGAACTGACCCATCGGGGTACTCCGGAGTTTCGCTTTCGGGAGCGACTCGAAACTCGAAACTCAATCGTCGCCGCCGACCGGGCGCGCCCCGCGGCGGCCCTTCGGGCGGCGGTCCACGCCGGGCTCGGCGCCCTCGACCGTCGCCAGGAAGGCGTCTTCCAGCGACTGCTTCTTCTCGACCAGGTGCCGCAGGCTCAGCCCGTGCTCGGCGACCAGCCGGAGCACCGGGTCGATCGTCTGGTCCGGCGGGAGCGTCACCTCGAACCGCCCCGGCCGGTCCGGCAGCGGGACGACCGTGAACCCGAGTTTAGCCGCGGCGCCGGCCGGGAACGCTTGCCCGTCGGCGAGGCCGACGTCGTACCGGCCCGCCTGCCGCGTCAGGTCGGCGATGGTCCCCTCGCGGACGAGCGTGCCCTGCTGGAGGATTGCCACCCGGTCGCAGACGAGTTCGACCTCGCCGAGCAGGTGGGAGTTCAGGAACAGCGTGTGCCCCTTCTCCTTCAGCCGGCCCATGAGCTCGCGGATCTCGCGGCGGCCGAGCGGGTCCACCCCGTCGGTCGGCTCGTCGAGGATGATGAGGTCCGGGGCGTGGAGCAGGCTCTGTGCGATGCCGAGGCGCTGCTTCATCCCCTTCGAGTAGGTGCGGATCTTCGAGTGCATCCGGCCGGCGATGCCGACCAGTTCCAGCATCTCCGGGATCATCCGCCGGCGGTCGTCGCGGGCCATGCCGTACAACTGGCCGTAGAAGTCCATGAGCGAGTAGCCGGTGTGATACACCGGGAAGGCGTGGTCCTCGGGCAGGTAGCCGACGCGCTTGCGGGCGTGCGGGTCGCCGGCGGCGTGGCCGAGCAGGCTGGCGTCGCCCTCGGTCTTGCGGACGATCCCGAGGAGGATCTTGATGAGCGTCGTCTTCCCGGCGCCGTTCTGCCCGAGCAGCCCGTAGATCTGCCCCGACTCGACCTTGATCGACACGCCCTTGAGCGCCTCGATCTTGCCGTAGGACTTGCGCAGCTCCCGCGTCTCGATCACCGCCACGGCGGCCTCCGGGGGTCGGGAAGGGGAACGGTTCGCAGAGGGATTCGCGGTCCCTGCGAGGATATTGGGGGATACTCGCCCCGGCGAGCGGCCGGCCCACGCCGCCCGCCCGCCCTACAACAACGGAATGCCCGACCTGACGACGACGCTCGGCCGCCTCCATCTCCGCAACCCGGTGCTCGTCGCGTCGGGGACGTTCGGGTACGCCCGCGAGATGGCGCCCTACGTGGACTTCACGAAGCTCGGCGGCGTCGTCCCGAAGACGGTCACGGCGGCGCCGCGGGCCGGCAACCGGCCGCCGCGCACCGTCGAGACCCCGAGCGGCATGCTCAACGCCATCGGCCTCGACAACGACGGGCTCGACCACTTCCTCGACCACCACCTGCCCTATCTCCGCACGCTACCGACGGCCGTGATCGGGAATATCGCCGGGAAGACCGAGGACGAGTTCGTCGAGATGGCGGCGAAGGTCGGCGCCCGCGGGGCGGGGCTGGCCGGGCTGGAACTCAACCTGTCGTGCCCGAACGTGTCCGGCGGCACCGACTTCGCCGTCGACCCGGGGCTGACGCGCCGCATCGTCCGCCGCTGCCGCGACGCCTGCCCGGACCTGCCGCTCGTCGCCAAGCTCACCCCGAACGTCACCGACATCACGGTGATCGCCCGGGCCGCCGCGGACGGCGGCGCGGACGCGGTGAGCGCCGTGAACACGTTCGTCGGCATGGCGGTGGACTGGCGGCGGCGCAAGCCCATCCTCGGGAACGTGACCGGCGGGCTGAGTGGCCCGGCGATCAAGCCGCTGGCGCTGCGGGCGGTGTGGCGCATCGCGCAGCTGAAGGCGGTGCCGGTGATCGCCGTCGGCGGCATCGCCACGCTCGACGACGTGATGGAGTTCCTGGTCGTCGGCGCGAGCGCGGTGCAGGTGGGCACGGCGAACTTCTACGACCCGACGGCGTCGGTCCGCATCGCCGACGCGCTCCCCGGGGCGCTGGTCGCGCTCGGCGTCGAGCGCGTCGCCGACGTGGTCGGCACCCTCACCACCTGACCCACGTTCACGACCCCTCGACGGCACCCGGGCCGAACACCGCGGCCTCGGAGCCGGCTACCGCTCCCCGAGCACCAAGCCGATCCCGCTCAGGTGCCCGGCCTGGTAGCAGGTGAGCCCGATCACCGGCCGCCCGTTGCCGCTCAGCTTTGTCTCCTTCGTGCCGACCGCGTGCGGTCCGAGCCAGGCACTCTGGTAGGCGTCCGCGGGGTTCAGGGTGCCGTCGGCCTTCAGCCGCATGAACGTGACCCGCACCCCGTTCACGTACGTCTTGCTCTTCACCTCCAGCCCGCCGACCGCGTACCCCTGCTTGGCGAGGGTCCGGCGCTGGCCCATGTCCGGGTACGCGCGGTCGTAGATCGGCACCACCGGGCTCAGGCACTCCTCCTTGCCGCCCTCCACCGGCCAGAACCAGTCGTACGAGTCGAACCCGAGGAGCGGCTTGCCCGGCTCGGCGAACCGCTGCTTGAACGCGTTCACGGCGCCGGCGACCGGCGTGTCCTCGCCGGCCGACGGGTTGACGTTCGCCTTCGGCGCCTCGACCGGCGGCACGGCCAGCGCCTTCGCCTCGGCGGCCGTCCAGTCGCGGGCGCGGGTGACGGGGAAGTCGCTCTTCCCCATCACCACCGAGTTCGACACCTTGAACGTCGGGTTGAGCGCCTTCCCGTACCGCCCCTCCGACCGGACCAGGTACAGTTCGGCGTCCTTCGGCAGGGCGCCGGACCACGGCCCGCGGTTGGCGACCTGGAGCTCGATCGTGCCGGCCCGGTCGCCGAGGGTCTTCAGGTTGACGGTGTGGTCCTTCCCGCCGGCGGTGCGGATGACGACGGACAGGTTCCCGGACAGGGCGCGCTCGGTGGTGCGGACGTAGTCCACGGCGAGCACCTGCCCGCCGCCCGGGGGCGGGGGCGGGAACATGTTCTTGACCGGAGCGATCCGCGGCTTGGAGAGGGTGAAGAAGGTGTCCGCCTTCCGCGCCCGGAGCGGCGCCGACGGGGGCGCCTCGTCGGCCGGGAGCGTGGCCTCGCCGCCGGTCTCGCCGTAGAGTTCGGTCCACGCGGCGGGCGCCGGTTTCGCGCGCGGGGGGTCGGCATCCGCCGGATCGTTCCGGGCGGGCTGGGGGTCGGCGACGGCGGGCTCGACGGCCGGTTTCGGCTTCGGCTTGTTACACCCACAGACGATGAGCGCGGCGAGGAGCAGGGCGGAGAGGGTTCGCACGGCAGGATTCTTGTGGGGAGGGGGGCGGGGGAGCGGGCGGAATTGTACCCCGGGCACCGTAACCCTGTCCAGGGACGGGCGCCGCGCGGCGGGAAAGCCGGCCGTGGGGTAGCCGCCGGCGGACCGCCCGGCGATGATGGCGGTCCACACGGAGGTTCCCCATGCCGCGCCCGCTCGTCGCCGCGCTCCTGCTCCTCGTCGCACCGTCGGTTGCGGCGGCGCAGCCACTCGACCGCCTCAAGTACAACCACCCCGGCCTCGCCGTCGACCTCGGCGTCGGCCTGTGGGCGTGGCCGCTGCCGATGGACTTCGACGGCGACGGCGACCTCGACCTGGTCGTGAACTGCCCTGACAAGCCGTCGAACGGCGTGTACGTGTTCGAGAACCCGGGCGGCACGTTCCCCGTCTTCAAGCCCGGCAAGCGCATCAGCAAAGGGCTGCAAAACGTGCTCGTCAGCCACGTCGGCGGGAAGGCGCGCGTGCTGTCGCCGGGCGTCGAGTACCCCGACTTCCGCAAGACCGGGCTGGAGAAGGGCACGAAGCTGCCGGTGCCGGCGAACCCGCACCCGAACAAGGTCCGCGGCAACTTCTGGCGCTACGCCGACTACGACGGCGACGGCGCGCTCGACCTCGTGATCGGCTCCGACGACTGGACCGACTACGGCTGGGACAACGCCTACGACGAGACGGGCAAGTGGACCCGCGGCCCGCTGCGCGGCTTCGTGTACGTCCAGCGCAACACCGGCACCGACGCCGCGCCGAAGTACGCCGCGCCGGTGAAACTCATGGCCGGCGACCGCCCGGTCGAGACCTTCGGCTGGCCGTGCCCCAACCTCGCCGACTTCGACGGCGACGGCGACCTGGACCTGCTCTGCGGCGAGTTCCTCGACGG
>VFQN01001493.1_pt1 | contig 39047 bp, 34 predicted proteins | sample 3512371 | NCBI WGS metagenome assembly VFQN01 (sample SAMN10412370, study PRJNA504923) | tailings metagenome | isolation source: Replicate 2 from Balatoc abandoned mine | place: Philippines: Itogon, Benguet | collected 2017-08-28
TCGATGCTTACGAAGCAGCGACTACTGGCGACCGACAGCGCATTCACGACAGTAATCTGGATGCAGGGCCTGCAGATCCCGATTGGGCTCACTGTGGTCTTTGGCACCGCGCTGTTTGGATACGGAAATGGCCTCGTCATCCCCGATTCCGTGACTTTCGGCTGGGTGGTCGCAGTCGGCATCCTCGGGCTCACTGCGCATTACTCGCTCGCGATGGCTTTCACCCATGCCGATGCCATCATCGTCGCGCCGATGGACTTCCTCCGCCTGCCACTGGTTGCTGCGGTGGGCGTCGCGGTCTATGCCGAGCCGCTCGATCTATGGGTGCTGGGCGGCGGCCTGATCGTGGTCTTCGCCAATCTGCTCAACATCCGCGGCGAACGCCGGCGCGTGATCGTACGCTGACGGGCAGGCCATCGGAATGAGCAGCACTTCATCACTTTCGCACCGGTCCGGACACGCCGCACTTATGGCGGCGCTGTGGATGGCAGGCACGCTGGCGACGATCTCGCTGCTGGCTGTCGCCGGTCGCGAAGCCATGCGCACGCTGCCGACGATGGACGTGATCTTCTACCGAAGCTGGATGTCGCTTCCGATCGTCGTCTTCATCGCGCTCCTCACACAGCAGAGTTTGCGCTCGGCATTTGCGACCCGTAAGCCGCTGCTACACGCCTGGCGCAACGCCGCGCACTTCGCCGGCCAGTTCACCTGGTTCTGGGCAATCACGCAGATCCCGCTCGCCGAGGTATTCGCGCTCGAATTTACGACTCCGTTGTGGGTAGCGCTGCTGGCACCGCTGATGCTCGGTGAGCGCATGACGCTGCCGCGCTTTGCCGCGGTCGTGCTCGGTTTCATCGGAGCGCTCGTCGTGATCCGGCCGGCCGGGATGGAGATCGGCTGGGGCACGGCATCGGCGCTAGGCTGCGCGGTCGCCTATGCCTTCTCCTACATCGCGATGAAGCAGCTCACGCGAACCGAGCGGCCGTTGACCATCCTGTTCTGGCTGTGCGTCTGCCAAGGAATCTACGCGACTGCGCTCACGTTCGGCCGCCTCGCATGGCCCGATCCGGCGACGTGGGGATGGCTCGTGGTCGTGTCGCTGAGCGGGCTCGCGGCCCACTATTGCATCGCCCGCGCCTTCGCGCTTGCCGATGCGACGATCGTCACGCCGATGGACTATCTGCGGGTGCCGCTGATTGCGCTGGTCGGCTGGCTCGTCTACCTCGAACCATTCGACCCCTACGTGCTGATCGGCGGCGCCGTTATCGCGGCGGCAAACATCGTGAATTTGGTCGCGGAGCGCCGCGCGCGGCGGGTCTGAGGCCGCGCGATCGCGCATTTCGCCCGACGCTGTCGGGATGCTATAAGGACCGGATCGTCCGCCTCCCGGAGCCTGCCCGCATGTTCGAGACCTTCTTCCATGAGCTCAAGGCCGCCAAGGTGCCGGTGACGCTCAAGGAATACCTGACGCTGATGGAGGCGCTGCAGGCCGACCTCGCCGACCAGCGGGTCGAGCATTTCTACTACCTCTCGCGCGCGACGCTGGTGAAGGACGAGCGCCACCTCGACAAGTTCGACCAGGTGTTCGCACACGTCTTCAAGGGCCTCGAGCTGATGAGCGATGCGGCGGAGGCGACGATCCCCGAGGAATGGCTGAAGGCCGTCTCGAGCCTCTACCTTTCGGAGGAAGAGAAGAAGATGATCGAGGCGCTCGGTGGCTGGGACAAGATCATGGAGGAGCTGAAGAAGCGCCTCGCCGAGCAGAAGGGCCGCCATCAGGGCGGCAGCAAGTGGATCGGCACCGGCGGCACGTCACCCTACGGCGCGGAAGGCTATAACCCCGCCGGCGTGCGCATCGGCCAAAAGGAGAACCGCAACTTCCGCGCCCTCAAGGTGTGGGACAAGCGCGAGTTCAAGGATCTCGACGACAAGGTCGAGCTCGGCACGCGCAACATCAAAGTCGCGCTCCGTCGGCTGCGCAGGTTCGCTCGCGAGGGTGCGGCGGATGAGCTCGATCTCGACGGCACCATCAAGGGCACCGCGCGCAAGGGCTTCCTCGACATCCAGATGCGGCCTGAGCGGCGCAATGCAATCAAGGTGCTGATGTTCTTCGATATCGGCGGATCGATGGACTACCACGTCAAGCTCGCCGAGGAGCTGTTCTCGGCGGCGCGCGCCGAGATGAAGCACATGGAGCACTTCTACTTCCACAACTGCCTCTACGAGTTCCTGTGGAAGGACAACAAGCGGCGCTGGACGGAACGGACGCCGACCTTCGACGTTCTGCACAAGTTCCCGTCCGACTACAAGGTCGTGTTCGTCGGCGATGCGTCGATGAGCCCCTACGAGATCTCGGTGCCCGGCGGCTCGGTCGAGCACATGAACGAGGAGCCCGGCGCCACGTGGATCAAGCGCGTGACGGACATCTACGAGCACACCGTTTGGCTGAACCCGGTGCCCGAGCAGCATTGGAGCTGGACGCCTTCGATCAAGCTGATGAGCGACCTGATGGAGGGGCGGATGTATCCGCTGACGCTCGAAGGCCTCGACAAGGCGATGAAAGCGTTGATGCGTTGAAGACCCTTGAACCGGCGGGCGCCAGCCGCCACATAGCTCCGAATAATTCGCCTTACACGGACCTGAAAGGGCCCTCTCACCGATGGACTACCTGCTGACACTCGCCGCGGACCCCGCGGCGTGGGCCGCGCTCGTCACGCTGATCGTGATGGAAGTCGTTCTCGGCATCGACAATCTGATCTTCATCGCCATTCTCACCAACAGATTGCCCGAGCAATACCGTGTCAGCGCGCGGCGCATCGGCATCGGCGGTGCGCTCATCCTGCGGCTATTGTTGCTGGGCACCATCGCCATCATCGTGAGTCTGACCGCACCAATCTTCTCCGTATTCGGCAAGGGTTTCTCGTGGCGCGACCTGATCCTGATCGCGGGCGGCCTGTTCCTCGTGTGGAAGGCGACCAAAGAGATTCATCACCGCGTCGACCCCGATCCGAACCCTGATGCGTTCGGGAAGGTCGCGGGGCTCACGTTCGGCGCCGCCATCGTGCAGATCCTGATGCTCGATCTCGTGTTCTCGATCGACAGCATCATCACCGCCGTCGGTATGACGGAGCATGTGCCGATCATGGTGATCGCCGTGCTCGTCGCTGTCGGAACCATGCTGCTCGCAGCGACTCCGCTCGCGAACTTCATCGGCCACAACCCGACGATCGTGATGCTGGCACTCGGCTTCCTGCTGATGATCGGCACCGTCTTGATTGCGGAAGGCTTCGGCGCGCACGTACCCAAGGGCTACATCTACGCGGCGATGGCCTTCTCGGCAGTGGTGGAGGGCCTGAACATGCTCGACCGGCGCGCGCGCCAGCGGCGCAAGGAAGCGGGCATCGAAGACAAGCATTGAACCAGTCAGCGCGGCGCGGGCTCGCGTCGCGCTGACGAACCCGCTTACTCCGGCACCTTGATGCCGAGCGCCCTCATCCCGGCAACGGCGATCTCGTGGCCGGCCTCCAGCTTCAGCGCCGCCTCGTAGTCCGCCTGGGCCTTGTCGAAGCTGCCCATGCGCCGGTGGACCTGGCCGCGGAAGGCGAGGAAGTCAGCGCTCTGTGCCTTGTCGAGCGCGACAGCCGTGTTGTAGTCGACGAGCGCCTGATCGAGCCTGTCGAGCGTCTTGTTCGCCTCGCCGCGATAGGCGTGCGCGGTGGGATATTCCGGATTGAACTTGATCGCTTGCTCGAAATCCGCGAGCGCCAGCTCGGGCCGCTTGTCATCGAGATAGACGATCCCGCGGTTCAAGAATGCCTCGGCCCTCAGGTCCTCCGGCAGGCTGGTATCGTCCGCAAGACGGGAGCAGATATCGACGCGCGCGTCGTTCTCGATCTCGTCGTCCTGGCAATCGCCGAGTGTCTCGGTGATGTCCTCGGCGGAAGCGCGCGCGCCGCTTGGAAGTACAGCCGTACTCGCCAGCAGGGCGCACAAAGTCCCCGCCGCAACCGCCAAAACCAGGCGCTGCATGCCCTCGATCCCTCTTCGATAACCAGCCGCGCCGCAAAACTTGTCCTGAGCGTCGCCGCGACCCGCATCTGTCGCGTTGCCTCTCCCACGTGTAGCCCCGCGTTGGCGCCTCGACAAGCATGGTGCGGGCACACTCGCAACGGTCTGCCTTGAGGTGTGGCGCGGAAGAATCAGCTTTGATTATCACGGCGCTCGCGCCGGCGCGCGGTCGCGCCCTCAGCCTTAGGCCGAAAGGGTGGCAAAAGCGCTCGCGTAGAGCGTCCTCGACCCGCTCTCCGCCGCTGATGGAGCCGATTCAAAACAACTTATCCACAGTGTTGCAGGGGCCACATTCACGAACATCCGGCGATCCGCCATGGTCACTCATCTGGTGGGGGACACGCATGGCGGGCTCGGACGACGACGTCCGTGTGGACATCGATCTTGGCGAGGCCGAGCGCGAGGCGGACCGCATCCGTGCGTGGCTGATCGCGCTGCGCCGCCGCCATGACCTGCGGCGCTTCGAGTACACGCGCCATGTCCGTATCGTGCCGGCAGGGCCGACGTACAGCCATCCCATCCTGACGCTCGGCACGCGCTTCACCGAGACCGAGGACAACCTCCTCTCGACCTACCTGCACGAGCAGATGCACTGGTATCTGTGGCTGCTCGGCGGGCCGGACCATGATCCTGTCGCACCATTCTTCGATGAGCTGGTCCGGCGCTATCCGCAGGCGCCGATCTGGCTCCCCGAAGGTGCGCGCAGTTATGAGCAGACCTACATCCACCTCGTTGTCTGCTGGCTGGAGCTCGAGGCTACCGCGGAGCTGATCGGGCGGATGCGGGCGAACCGCATGGCGGATACGACGTGGGGCTACCGCTGGATCTACCGCACCGTCGTCGCCGATCGCGAACCGCTGTGCGAGCTGCTGACGGCGCACGGCCTCTACCCGCTGATCCCGGCGCCGGAGCTGATCGCGATCGAGACCGCGCGGCGACGGGCTGAGCGCGGAGATGACGACGAGACTAACTCTCGCGCAGGCCGGCGAAGAACTGCTCCAGCAGCGCGCGACACTCGGCCTCGGCAAGGCCGGGGTAGACCTCCGGCGCGTGGTGGCAGGTCGCGTGGCTGAAGATGCGCGGGCCGCTCTCGACGCCACCGCTCTTGGGATCTGACGCGCCGTAGTACAGGCGACGCACGCGCGCGAACGAGATCGCGGCGGCACACATCGGGCATGGCTCCAGCGTCACATAGAGATCGCAGTCGACGAGCCGCTCCGAGCCGAGCCGCTCGGCGGCCTGCCGGATGGCCAGCATCTCGGCGTGCGCGGTCGGGTCCTTGAGCGTGCGCGTAAGGTTGTAGCCCTCGCCGATCATGACGCCGTCCGGCCCGACGACGACGGCACCGACCGGGACCTCGCCGTCCTCCGCTGCCGCCCGCGCGAGCGCGAGCGCGCGATCCATGTGGCTTGATGTGCGCGGTGATGTCATAAGCTGGCGGTCCTGTTCGATCGAGCCGGCGATACCGCGAAGCCGACCGCCGCTCAAGCTCGGAGTTACGTGATGCGACCGCCCCGCACCGGTTCCCGACCGCCTGGCCGCCGTGGCGCCGGTGCGACCGCCGCTGGCGATCGCCCACGCGGTGAGCGCCCGGCGCGGGAAGGTGGGCCGTCTGCGAAAGGCGGTTTTCGCGACAAGGCGCGGACGTCGAAACGCGCCGCCGAACGCAATGAACCCGAGCGGGCGCCCTACGTCGCAACGCCGCCGCGCCGGCCGCGTAACGCGCCGCCGCCCTCTGGCCGCCCGACCGAGGAGATGCGCATCGCCAAGGCGCTCGCCCGTGCGGGACTGTGCTCACGGCGGGACGCGGAGCGCTGGATCGCGGATCGCCGCGTGCGCGTCAACGGCAAGACGATCACCCGCCCGGCGCTCGACGTCGGCCCCGGCGATCGCATCGAGGTCGATGGCAAGCCGCTTCCCGACGCCGAGCCGATCCGGCTGTGGCGCTACCACAAGCCCCGCGGCCTCGTGACCACGCACCGCGATCCCGATGGCCGGCCGACGGTGTTCGAGAAACTGCCGCCGGAGATGCCGCGCGTCGTCTCGATCGGGCGGCTCGACCTCAACACCGAAGGGCTGCTGCTGCTAACCAATGACGGCGCACTCGCACGTCACCTCGAGCTGCCGGCGACCGGGTGGCTGCGCCGCTACCGCGTCCGCGCGCACGGCACCATCGAGCAGGCGGCGCTCGACAAGCTGAAGGACGGTGTCACCATCGACGGTGTCCGCTACGGCCCGATCGAGGCGACCGTCGATCGCCCGCAAGGCGCCAACGTGTGGCTGACGATGGCGCTGCGCGAGGGCAAGAATCGCGAAGTGCGCAACATCCTCAATTCGCTCGGACTCGACGTGAACCGGCTGATCCGCGTGTCGTACGGTCCATTCCAGCTTCTCGATCTAGCGCCGGGCGCGGTCGAGGCGGTGCGCCGCAAGGTGATCTCCGACCAGCTTGGGGCCAGCGTCGCGCGCGAGCTCGGTCTCACCGATCGCGAGAACGATGCCGAGGCGCGCCGCACGCGCGCTTCGCGCGGCAAGGATGCGACATGAGAGTCGTGAGCGGCAGATTGCGCGGGCGCGCGCTGGCGACGCCGAGCGATGACGCGATCCGCCCGACCTCTGACCGCGTGCGCGAGGCCGTGTTCAACTGGCTGCTGCATGGCGATCCTGTCGCGAAGATCGATGGCGGACGGGTGATCGACTTGTTCGCGGGCACGGGCGCGATGGGCATCGAGGCGCTGTCACGCGGTGCGCAGTTCTGCCTGTTCGTCGAGGAGGCGGCGGAGGCGCGCGGCCTCATCCGCCGCAACATCGAAGCGTTCGGGTTGACCGGCGTGACCAAGCTGTGGCGGCGCGACGCCACCGACCTCGGGCCCGCAGGCAACATGACGCCGTACGACGTTGCGTTCCTCGATCCACCCTATGGCAAGGGCCTCGGCGAGAAGGCGCTCGTCGCGCTCGCGGACGGCGGATGGCTGGTGCCGGATGCACTATGCGTGCTCGAGGAGAGGAAGGGCGTCGCGATCGAGGTGCCCGGCGCGTTCGAGGTGATCGACCAGCGCACTTGGGGCGATACGCAAGCGGTGCTGATGCGGTTCGTCGGGACGTAGCTGCTACCTGCGCCCAAACAATCGCTCGATGTCGGCGCGGGAGAGCGCGACGTAAGTCGGACGGCCGTGATTGCATTGACCAGCGCGCGGCGTCGCTTCCATCTCGCGCAGCAGCGCGTTCATCTCAGGCCCGGTGAGCCGGCGCCCCGCGCGCACGCTGCCATGGCAGGAAATGGTGCCGAGTATCGCATCGAGACGAGCTTCGAGAAGACCGGTCGTGCCCTCGCTTATGACCTCGCGGGCGAGATCCTTGACCAGCGCAGCAACATCGCACTGGCCGAGAAGCGCCGGCACCTCGCGCACCAGTACTGCGGAAGCACCAAATGGCTCCAGCGCAAGGCCGAGCGTGTCGAGCTGAGGTGCAGCTTCCGCAAGCGCCGCCACTTCGTCGTCGTCGAGGTCGATCACTTCGGGGATGAGCAGCCCCTGGCGCTTGACGCCGCCGTTGGCGAGCATCGCCTTCATGCGTTCCAGCACGAGGCGCTCGTGCGCGGCGTGCTGGTCGACGATGACAATGCCGTCGGTGGTCTCGGCGACGATGTAGGTGTTGTGGAGCTGCGCGCGCGCGGCGCCGAGCGGATGGTCGAGAGCCCCCGACGTTGCGGGCATCTCGTACGCGGGCACGTCGTCAGGCGTGACGACCACAGCGCTCGGCGCGGAGAGCCCTTCGAACGGCGCCTGCATTTCCTCGCCGAAACCGGCGGGCAATGGCGATCTTGGCGGCGGCGACCAGGAGCGAGCGGCCGGCATCGGCGCATCGGCACGCCGCGCCAGCATGTCGAGCATCCGCGCGCCGCCCTCGGCACTGGCGCGATGACCAGCGCGTTCCAACACTTCGCGAATGCCACCAACAAGGAGCGACCGCACGGCGCCGGAATCGCGGAAGCGCACCTCCGCCTTCGCCGGATGCACATTGACGTCGACGGCGCGCGGGTCGAGCTCGACGAACAGCGCGACCAGCGGATGGCGACCTTTCGGCACGAGATCGCCGTAGGCGCCACGCAACGCACCGAGCAGCAGCCGATCGCGCACTGGGCGGCCGTTGACGAACAGGAACTGCAGCCCGCTGTCAGGGCGATTTAGCGTCGGCAGACCGACGAAGCCATGAAGTCGCACGCCCTCGCGCGTGCCATCGAGCGGCACCGCATCGGCGAGGAACTCGCGCCCCATGATGCGGCCGAGACGTTTCAGCAGGCCGTCGGGTCCGGGCTCGCAGGCGGTAAGCCTGAGACCTGTCCGCTCGCCGGTCGTCAGCGCGAAACCGATCTCGGGATGCGCCATCGCGAGCCGCTTGACGACCTCGGATATGGCGACGTTCTCGGCCCGCTCCGACTTCATGAATTTCAGGCGCGCGGGCGTCGCCGAGAACAGGTCTCGCACTTCGACGATCGTGCCGGGATTGAGCGCGGCGGGGCGCACGTCGCCTTTACGCCCGCGATCGACGACGATGGCGATGCCATGATCGGCTGCGGACTGACGCGTGCGGATTTCGAGATGCGCGATGGAGCCGATCGAAGGCAGCGCCTCGCCGCGGAACCCGAGCGTCGAAATGTTGAACAGGTCCTCGTGACGCAGCTTCGACGTGGCGTGGCGCTCGACGGCGAGCGCGAGATCGCGCGCGTCCATGCCGATGCCGTCGTCGGTGATCCGGATGAGGGCGAGGCCGCCGTTAGCTGCGACAATCTCGATCTCGCGCGCGCCGGCGTCGATTGCATTCTCGACCAGCTCCTTGACGGCGCTCGCCGGACGCTCGACGACCTCGCCGGCCGCGATCCGGTTGATCGTCTCCGATGTCAGCTGACGAACCGCCATCCCAGCCGCTTTCCCCCGTCACACGGATCGGAAGCGGCGGAGCGTTACCGGCTCAACCGCTCACGCGTGAGCACCTTGGCGAGTTCCACCGCCGGCTGGTCGAACGGATCGATACCCAGCAGCCACCCGGCGAGAATCGTCTCGACCATGAAATGCATCATCAAGCCACCGAGCGCGGCCTCGTCAAGCCGCTCGATGTCGATTGTCCGCACCGGACGGCCGGCCTGCGCCAGCGCATCGGGAACCGCGTGCGACTGGGCAGCAACCAGCTCGCCGACCGTGCGCCCCGCAACCACATCGAGGCCCGCCAGCTTGGCGAGCGCCGCATCGATGGTGGGGCCTGATTCGCCTTTGGTGACGCGGAGCACCGTCATCGCGTGCTCGCGCGGGCCATCCATGAAGAGCTGGAGCTGGCTGTGCTGGTCGAGGGGGCCAAGGCAGCCGAGCGGCGTCGTCCCCTCGCCGCTCTTGCCGAGGCTTTCGGCCCAGAGCTGCACGTACCAGGCGCCTAGACGCTGGAGGCGATCGGCGTAGGACATGAACACCATCACCCGCGTGCCCTTCTCGCGGGCCTGCGCGACAGCGAGTGCCGCTCCAACAGCCGGCGCCGATGCCGACGGATGCGACGCCGAGAGCGTCTGATCGAGCACCGCCTGGGCGCCGGCCCGCAGCGCACGCGGATCGAGCCCTCGCGCGAGCGCCGGCAGCACGCCGACGACCGTGAGACCGGAATAGCGGCCGCCGATCGCAGTCGGGTGATCGAGAATCGGAATTCCGCGGCTCGAGAAGAGATCGCGCAGGCCGTTGCGCACGCCGGGTCGCGCGGGCTCGGTAACGCCGAGGAACAGCTCGGCGGAGCGCGCGCCGAGACCCGCAGCGTCCACGGCCTGCAGCGCCGCCATCGCCTGCGTCAGCGTCTCCGGCGTGCCGCCTGATTTGGACGTCACGACGAAGCGGGTCGTCGCCAAATCGAAATTGTTGAATGCGGTCCCGAGCGTGCCCGCGTCGAGGTTGTCGTAGAAGCGGGTACGCGGACGGGTGCGTTGCGCGGCATCGGCGACGCCCGGCACGTTCCAGCCGCCGAGCTGGGCGAGCGTCTGGCCGCCGAGGCTAGAACCGCCGGTACCGAGGAAAACGATGAGCTTGGCGCCGGTCGACAGCCTCTTCAGCGCCGCTTCGGCAGCGACGATGTCGGCTTCCTCACGCGGCAAACGCAGCAGCGGCAGGCTGCCGTCGGCGTGAGCCGCCTTGAGCTTGACGAGGGGAGCCGCAGTCTTGTCGAGCCAGCCGGCGAGCGTCGCGCGATCGAGCCCATGAGCACCGATGCGTTCATCGAGGCAGCCCGCGATGCTCTGGCGATAGAGCAGCCCGCGCGAGCCGCCGCCAGAGACGTCCACCTCGACCGGACCGCCCATCGAAATCAACTCCCTCGAAATTGCGCCCCATACGCCAATCGAGAAGCCGGCGCCCTGCACGGGCATCGACCTCTCGATGATGGCGTCAGAATTCTCAACGTAGCCGAACCTGTGCGGTTCCGCGCGGAATCCTGCTACTTCGCCAGCCCCTGCGGCTTGCCGACCACCGTGACGATCAACTCGTCCGCCTTCAGAAGCCGCTTCGCCACGCGCTTCACGTCATCGAGCGTCACCGCGTTGATCAGCTCGTTGCGCTTGTCGATATAGTCCATGCCGTACCCCTCGAAAAGAAAGCCGAGGAGCTGGTTGGCGATCTTGGCGTTGGTGTCGAAGCGCAGCGCGAACGAGCCAGTGAGGTAGCTCTTGGCATTGTCGAGCTCGGTCGGCGTCGGGCCGTCCGCCGCCATGCGCCTGAGCTCGGAGCGGATCAGGTCGAGCGAGCGGCCGACCTCCTCGTTCTTGGTCGCGACGCCACCAGCGAAGATCGCGGTCTTCCTGTAGGGCTGGAGGTAGCTGTAGACCGAGTAGGCGAGACCGCGCTTCTCGCGCACCTCCTCGGTCAGGCGAGACGCGAAGCCGCCGCCGCCGAGGATCTGATTGAGCACGAACGCGGGGATGAAATCCTTGTCGTCGCGCGCGATGCCCGACATGCCGAACTGGACGACCGACTGCGGTACGTCCATCTCGATCACCTCCACCTTTTCCTTGGCGGCAGCTGCGACCTCGGGCACCGGCGTCAGCTCCGACTTGGCCGGCAGATCGCCGAACACGCGGTCGAGCAGCAGGCCGAGCTGGGTCGCGTCGATGTCACCGACGGCGACCACCTTCAGCGTGTCACGCGCGAAGGTGCGCCTGCGGAACGCCTCGAGGTCGGCCTTGGTGATGGTGGCGATGGACTCGGGCGTACCCTCTGCCGGGCGGCCGTAAGGATGGCCCGAGAACGCGAGCGCGCTCCATGCCTTGCCGGCGACTCGGTTCGGGTTCTTTGCCGCGAAAGCGAGGCCCGAGAGGAGCTGCTTGCGCACGCGCTCCATGGCGTCGGCATCGAAGCGCGGGTTGTTGACGGCGAGGCGCAGCATCTCCACCGACGGCTCGCGGTTGGTCGTCAGCGTCTCGAAGCTGCCGTAGAGGCCGTCGCGCGAATCCTCGAAGCTCATGCGGAACGCGAGCTCCTCCATGCGCTCCTGGAACTTCGTCGAATCGAGATCGCCCGCACCCTCGTCCATCATGGCGGTGAGGAAATTGGCGAGCCCTTCCTTGCCGACAGGGTTCTGCGCGCTGCCGCCGTCGAAGGCGAAGCGCAGCGCCAGCAGCGGCACGGCGTGCTCCTGAACCAGCCAGGCATCGATGCCACCCGGGCTGCGGACGGTTTGGATTTTCATGGCATGAGCCTTGGCGGTAAGGAGTGGAGCTGCCAAGCAGAGAAGCATGGCGGAGGCGACGACCGGGAGGCGGCGGGGGCGGACGAAGAGCCGGTTGCGAAGGGGGGCGGAGCTGGACATGGTACTAGGCCTCGCTGTGTCTTTTCTGGTTCACGTTGTCTGATTGCAGCATCTCCCCGCGAGGAGCGATGCCGGAGGATCGATGATCGAGTGGTCACCTCCGCCTTCCGCAAGGATCAGGAGCGGCTTGGCTTGGCGGCCGGTTTGGCCTGGAGGCCAGGCACGCTGTCGGGGGCGACGGGAAGCAGCGTGCCGGTGACCGAGTGCCGGATATCGAGGTGGCGGACGGCGTCCTTGACCTGCGCCGCAGTGACCTTGGAAAGGCGCTCCGGCCACTCCTCGATGTCCTTGATCGTAGAGCCGACGGTCAACGCCCAGCCGTAGCGGCGGGCGAGCGTCGCCTGGTTGTCGGACTGGTAGACGTACTCGGCGAGATAGGCCTTCTTGGCGCGATCGAGCTCGGCGTCGCTGACGCCGTTCTGCGCGATGTCGGCAATCACCCCGTCGATCAGAGCCTCGATGCGCGCGAACTCGACGCCGTCGTTCGGCACCGCCGAGAACGCGATTTTGCCTATGTCGCGCGCGGAGCCGGAGTACCAGCCGCCAGCGCTGGAGGCGACCTGCTCGTCGATGACGAGCTTCTTGTAGACCCGGCTGGTCGGGCCCGAGGCCATGATCTTCAGCAGCAGGTCGAGCGCCTCGGCCTCGCCCGGCGCCGCAGTCGTGTAGGCGGGCGCGATGTACTGGCGATGCCAGGTGCGGCGACCGGCGCGCGGGTCCTTGAGCTCGATGCGGCGCGCGGCGCGCTGTGGCGGCTCGCTCGGCCGCGGACGGGCCATGACGTCCGGGTTGCGCGGGATAAGGCCGTAGGTCTTCTCGGCAAGCTTGCGCACCTCGTCCGGCGTCACGTCACCGGTGACGACGAGGATCGCGTTGTTCGGCGCGTAGAACCGCTTGTAGAAATGCAGCGCATCGTCGCGCGAGAGCTTCGCCATCTCGTGCTGCCAGCCGATGACCGGAATGCGGTAGGGATGGGCGAGGTAGAGCGCGGCGTCCATCTGCTCGCTGAGGATAGAATTGGGGTTGCTCTCGACGCGGCTGCGGCGCTCCTCGAGGATCACGTCGCGCTCCGTCAGCACCTCCTTCTCGTCGAGGCGGAGGTTGACCATGCGGTCGGCTTCCATCTCCATGACCTGAGGCAGGCGGTCCTTAGCGACGCGCTGGAAGTAGGCGGTGATGTCCTGGGCGGTGAAGGCGTTGTCCTGGCCGCCGATGCGCGAGATGATCTTCGAGAATTCGCCGACGGCAATCTTGTCGGTCGACTTGAACATCAGGTGCTCGAGGAAGTGGGCGATGCCCGACACGCCCGGCGGCTCGTCGGCGCCGCCGACCCGGTACCAGACCATGTGCGTGACGACCGGCGCGCGATGGTCCGGGACGACCACGATCTCCAGTCCGTTCGGCAGCGTGAACTGGGTGGCCTTGGGGCCTGTCTGAGCAAGTGCGGCGGCAGGTGCGAGTGAGAGCATGGTGGCTCCGACAATGAGGGGACGGGCGACGGTGAGAGCTCGCATGAGCATGACGATTTCCTACGCACTGAGATGCGGGAGGCCGCACCGACTTTGCTTTGCCGCGGGCAACCCACCCCCAAATCGAAGCGAGCACATCCCCGCGACGCGACCGGCCAAACCCGCCGTCCGACGTCCGACGAACCGCGCCACTATACCCCGCGGGACGCCGCCGAAGGCACTGGAAGCTACGACATGGCTGACATCGCGACCTGCCACCCGTTCAATTCGTTCAGTGGACCAGGGCAATGCAGCGCTAGCGTGACGAGAGTGACACTATTCTTGGTCATATTGTGACTGAGTTGCATCTCGAACAGCCCGGACACTCGGACGACCGTTGATTTATTTCATCTTTTTCATGGGAGCCGCCTTCAGGCTCACGGCCCTTCGGGTGGCATGTGCGACACATAGAAGTCGCCGACGCCCGGACTCTTGGCCCGACGGCGCCCGAAGTCAAATGACAACATGTTCATGCTCGGGAGGCCTGCGGCCTTAATTCCCGCTGCCCTCGGCATCCTCGAGGGCCGCCGAGGCGGCGAGCCACGCCTCCTCGGCCTCGGCCATGCGCCGCGTGAGCTCAGCGCGTTCGATCGAGAGCTTTTGCGCGCGCGCCGGCTCCGCATAGACACCGGGATCGGCGAGCGCGGTATCGATCGCGCCCCGTTTCGTCGTTAGCGTCTCGAGCTGCTTCTCGGCCGCCTGCACGGCACGACGCAACGGCGCCGTCTCCGCGCGACGTGCAGCAGCTTCGCGCCGCTGGTCGGCGCGATCCTGCTTCGGCGTCGACCCATTGCTCGCGGCGGCGGCGCCGCGCTGCGCGCGCGTACGCTGTCCACGCTCGGCGAGAAGATCGGAACGGTAGCCTTCGAGGTCACCATCGTAGGAACGCACGGTGCCGCCGCGCACCACCCACAGGCGATCGACGCACGCCTCGATCAGGTGCCGATCGTGGCTGATAAGGATCACGGCACCGGGGAAATCGTTGAGCGCCTGGATCAGCGCCTCGCGGCTATCGACGTCGAGATGGTTGGTCGGCTCATCGAGGATGAGGAGGTGCGGCGCGTGGAAGGCAGTAAGCGCGAGCAGCAGCCGCGCCTTCTCGCCGCCTGAAAGCTTCGACGCTTTGGTGTCCGCCTTGTCGTGCGAGAAACCCCAGGTGCCGAGGCGGGTGCGTTTCTGCGCTTCAGTCGCTTCGGGCATCAGCGCCGCGATCTGATCGTAGGGCGACCACTCAGGGTTGAGGTCGTCGAGCTGATGCTGGGCGAAATAACCGACCGTAACGCGCTGCGCGCCCGCGATGGTGCCGGTGAGCGGCTTCAGGCGACCGGCGATCAGCTTGGCGAAGGTGCTCTTGCCATTGCCGTTCTGGCCGAGCAGCGCGATGCGATCGTCCTGGTCGACGTTGAGGTTGAGGCCGGTGAGAACGGGCGCGCCCTCAGCATAGCCAACCGAGGCATTTTCGAGCTTCAGCAGCGGGCTCGCGAGCAGCTTCTGCGGTGCCGGCAGGCGGATCGGCACCACGCTCTCGTCGATCTGCGCCGCGATCGGTTTCATGCGCGCCAGCGCCTTGACGCGGCTCTGCGCCTGGGTCGCCTTGGACGCCTTCGCCTTGAAGCGGATGATGAACGCCTCGATCCGCGCCCGCTCCTCCTCCTGGCGCTTGGCGAGCTTCGATTCGAGGCGCTGCTTCTCGCGCCGCGCCTCCTCGAAGTCGTCGTAGCCGCCGGCGTAGAGGGTGAGCTTCCCGCGATCGAGGTGGAGGATGTGGTTGACCGCGCGGTTCAGCAGATCGCGGTCATGGCTGATGATGACGACCGTGTGGGGATAGGTGCGCAGGTACGTCTCGAGCCACAGCGTGCCTTCGAGATCGAGATAGTTGGTCGGCTCGTCGAGCAGCAGGATGTCCGGCTCGAGGAACAGTACCGCCGCGAGCGCGACCCGCATCCGCCAGCCGCCCGAGAACTCGCGGCACGCGCGCGCTTGCGCTTCCTCGTCGAAACCGAGGCCGGCGAGGATCTGCGCGGCACGAGACGGCGCGGCATGGGCGTCGATATCGGCGAGCCGCTCGTGAATCTCGGCAATGCGGTGGGGATCCTCGGCCGTCTCGGCTTCGGCGAGCAGGCTCGCACGCTCGGTATCCTGCGCCAGCACCCATTCGATGAGCGTTTCCGTGCCGCCCGGCGCCTCCTGCGCGACATGGCCGAGGCGCCAGCCGCGCGGCACGTTGATCGATCCGTCGTCGGGATGGAGATCGCCGATGACGAGCTTGAAAAGCGTCGTCTTGCCGGCGCCGTTACGCCCGACGAGCCCCACCTTGTGCCCGCCCGGCACGACGCAGGTCGCGCCGGCCAGGATCGGCCGCCCTTCGATGCGGTAAGTGAGGTCGTTGATCTGCAGCATGGGGCGGCAGATAGCCCGAAGGCGGCGCGGTTGTCACGCCGCTGATCGCCGCGGATCAGCCGAGCTTCACCCGACCTGGGCGCGGAGCGCGGCAGCAGCGGCAATGGGGCCGAGCACGAGCGAAGCAAGCGAGATCGCGGCGAGGATCATCATCGAGCTTGTCGCCCCGCCCGGCCCGATCAGCGCATCGATGGCCCCAATTCCGAAGATCAGGGTGGGGACATAGAGCGGCAGCACCAGGAGCGCGATCAGCAGTCCACCACGCCGGCTGCGCAACGTCAGCGCCGCGCCGATGGTGCCGATGAAGCTGATCGCTGGCGTGCCGATCAGCATGGTCGCGATCAGGGCCGGATAGACGGCGACGTCGAGGTTGAGCATGAGCCCGAGCGCCGGCGCCAGCAGCGTCAGCGGCACCGCCGTCGATAGCCAGTGCGCGAGCCCTTTAGCCATCACCGCGGCTTCGAGCGGCAGCGGTGCCATCGCTATCAGGTCGAGTGAGCCATCCTCGAAGTCGGACTCGAACAGCCGGCCTAGTGAGAGCAGCGCCGCCAGCAGTAATGCCACCCACAGGATGCCGGGCGCAATACGCGACAGCAGCGCCATGTCGGGTCCGAGGCCGAGCGGCAGCATCGCGACGACGATCAGGTAGAAGCCGAGCGCGGCGCCGACGGCGCTGCCTTCGTTGAGCGCAAGCCGCAGGTCGCGCGCGAGCAGGGCCCGGAAGGCGCTCATGGAGTGGCACCTGCCATCGCGACCGGCAAGGCCAAAGCAAGCGTCCGCTCGTTCGCGAGATCCAGAGGGACGTGCGTCGCAGCGATCAAGATGCCGCCGCCGACGACGTGCGCCTGCATTTGCCGCGCGAGCCACGCCTGGGATGCCGCATCGAGCGAGACCGTCGGCTCGTCGAGCAGCCAGATCGCGCGGCGCGCCAGCAGTAGGCGCGTGAGACCGAGGCGGCGCTTCTGGCCGGCCGAAAGGTAGCCGGCCGGCACGCTCGCGATCTGATCGAGACCAACGGCGTCGAGCGCGCCGTCGACGCCCGCGTCATCACCGCCGAGGAAGTGCGCCCAGAACGCCGCGTTCTCGCGCACCGTCAACCCAGCCTTGATCGCGTTGGCGTGGCTGACGTAGTGGGCCTGCTCGCCGAGTGTGGCATCGGCTTCGCCACCTTCGAGCCGGATCGTGCCCGCGGCAGGCGCCACGAGCCCTGCGATCGCGCGCAGCAGTGTCGTCTTGCCGACGCCGTTGGGCCCGGTCAGCACCAGCGCCTCGCCGGCTGCGACCCCGAACGACAGCCCTTCGATGAGCCGCCGGCCGCCGCGGGCAAGGGCAATGTTCTCGGCCGAAAGCTGCATGTGGCGGCGCGGTTCCTTCAAACGAAGGGGGCCAAGAGGCCCCCTTTGGATCATCAGTCTATGAAGCCCCATCTTCGGGGAAGATAGAACACAAGTTCAGGGAATACGATACATAGGACCAGCGCTATGAGCTGCAGCATCACGAAAGGCACGATGCCGCGGTAGATGTCGCCCATGGTGATGGATGGCGGCACAGTACCCTTCATATAGAAGAGCGCGAAACCGAACGGTGGTGTCAGGAAGGCCGTCTGCATGTTGACGGCAAGCAGGATCGCGAACCAGAGCAGAATGAGCTGGGTGCCCTCGACGGTGCCGGGAAAGCCCGCCTTGGCCAGGATGGGCGAGAAGATCGGCAGGACGATCAGGCATATTTCCAGCCAATCGAAGAAGAAGCCCATCACGAAGACCAGCGCCATCGTGAAGATCAGAACCTCCCAGCCGGTGTTGATGCCGGCCAGCTTGAGAATGTCGACGACGACGTCGTCGCCGCCGAGTGCGCGGAAGACGTAGGAGAACAGCGTCGCGCCGAAGATGATGAAGAAGACGAGCGCGTTGGTCAGCGCCGAACTCTCGATGATCTCCATCATGAGCTTCATGTTGAGGCGGCCGCTGCGCCAGGCGAGCAGCAGGGCGCCCGCGGAACCGACGCCGGCCGCTTCAGTCGGCGTTGCCCAGCCGCCGAAGATCGACCCGAGCACGAGCACGATCAGGAAGGCCGGGGGCGCAAAGCTCCAGATCACCAACTTGACGAGCTCAGCCGTATTCTGCGGACCCTCTTCGGCACCCAATGGCGGTGCGAGGTGCGGCCGCATGATCGCGAGGATCACGATGTAGACGAGGTAGGTGCCCGACATCACGAGGCCGGGAATGATCGCCGCTGCGAACAGCGTACCGACCGGGATCTGCATCAAGTCGCCCATGATCACGAGCATGATCGAGGGTGGGATCAGGATGCCGAGCGTTCCCGATGCGGCGATCGCGCCGACCGATAGCCGCTTGTCGTAGCCACGCTCGAGCATCACCGGGAGAGCGATCAGAGTCAGCATGACGACCGACGCGCCAACGATGCCGGTCGTCGCCGCCATGATCGTGCCGAGCAGGACGACCGAGAGTGCGAGGCCGCCAGGAATGCGGCGCATGAGAACCTGCAGGCAATGCAGCAAAGTTTCAGCGACACCGCTTTTCTCGAGCACGGTTCCCATGAAAATGAACATGGGTACGGCCACGAGCACCTGGTTCTCGACGGCCTGGCCGTAGATGCGCGGCAGCAGGTTGGCGAACTGCACCATCTGGTAGACGCCGAAGTAGACGCCGATGAACCCGAAGATGATGCCGATCGCGCCGAGAACAAATGCCACCGGATAACCGATGAACATGATGAAGGTGAGCACGAAGAACATGAAGACCGCGAGGTGGTCGATCAGCCAATCCATCTTGACCGCCCCCTCAGTGCGCCGCTGCGGTTTGACTGGGCATCGCTTCCTCGGCGACGTCCGGGCCGCCAAATAGGAATGCGATACGGCGGAACGCGACCGAGATGACGGCGAGAAAGACGCCGATGAATCCGAGGTAAAGGAAGCCTTTTACGATCCAGCGAGCGGGAAGGCCGTTCGGAGTAGGAGAGCCTTCACCCTGGAAGAAGGACGTCACGAAGAACGCGTGCGCGTAGGGCAGCGCTACCAACAGATAGGGGAGCGCGAACAGGGCGCAGCCGATCAGCTCGAGCCAGGCGGACGTGCGCGGAGACAAGCCGGCTGTGAAGACGTCGATGCGCACATGGGCATTGCGGATGTAGGCGTAGCCGATCCACGTCAGGAACAGGATCGCGTGAAGATGCCACTCCAGCTCCTGCAGTCGCGTCGATCCGAGATCGAGGCCGAACAGGTTGAGCTGAAATCCGAATTTGCGCGTGATCACGTCGAAAACGATCACAATGACGAGCGCCACGAACAGCCAGCCGAATGTCAGTGCGATGGACCTCAGGACAGCGTCGATCGCCTTGCTTGTCGCCAATAGAGCTCGCAATTACCCCTCCTCGTGCGAACTTCGGCAGCAGGCAGTCGCTGCCGGGATGCCGGAACGCGCTCGTATGTTCTGCTTGAATTTTCGATGTCTGCGGCGCGCTGCGCCAATCAGGAAGGATGAGGGGCGGCCCCCTGTTCGCGAGCCGCCCCTCGTTCAGATCACTTCAGATAACCGAACTCTTTCCAGACCGCGTATTCCTTACGGAATGCGGAATAGCTGTCCCAGGCCTTCTTGAATTCAGCGCTCTTCTCGGCCTGTTCCTTGGCGACCTCGTCCCAAGCCTTGCGGTAGGACTCGAGCATCTCCTTCGGCCAGTAGTGCAGCGTGACGCCCTTGGACTGGATCTCGGCGATCGCCTTGCCCTGCACGGACTCACCCTCGACGAACTGCCGGAGCATCGTCGAGTCGCACACGACTTCGATCTGTGCCTTCTGCGTGTCGGAGAACTCGGCCCATTTGGTCTTCGAGATGTAGAGCGAGTTCATCGTCGACATCTGATGCCAGCCGGGGAAGTAGTAGTGCTTGGCGACCTGATGGAAACCGAGCGTGAGGTCCATCACGGGCATCGAGAACTCGGTCGCGTCGATCGTACCGAGCTGGAGCGCCTGGAAAATCTCGCCCGCCTGCAGGAGCTGCGTCGCGACGCCGAGCTTTTGCATCACGTTGGCGCCGAGACCGAAGAAGCGCATCTTCAGGCCCTTGAGGTCGTCGACCGTCTTGATCTCCTTGCGGAACCAGCCGGACGCCTCAGGCGCGATCAGGCCGCAGGGGATGGCGACGATGTTGTACTTCATGTGCAGCGCATCATAGAGCTGGCGACCACCACCGTGGTTCATCCACCCCATGAACTCGCCGGCTTCCGGGCCGAACGGGACGGCGGCAAACATCGCAAAGGCGATGTCCTTGCCAGTGAAGAAACCGGAAACCGTCCAGGCTGAATCGAGCGAACCGCTACCGACTGCATCGAAATACTGGCCCGCCGGCACCAGCGCGCCTGGCTCGAAAAATCGCGCGTCGATCGAGCCGCCGGAAATCTTCTTGATCGTATTCACGAAGTAGTTCTGCGTCGGTCCCAGCAGACCGGTAGACGACGGAAACGCACCGGCCACCTGCATCCTGACGCGCTTGTCCTGCGCCTGGACAGCAGTCGTGCTTATCATGGCCACGGACAATGCCGCAGCCAGCCACTTCGTGACTTGCATTGAGAACCTCCCTTTGAATCTTCTTTATTCAGCCGGACTGCGGGTCTTTTTGTCGGACCGCTATTCCCCGGTGACGTTCGGACAGCAGCGCGTGAAGCGTCATTCTTCGATGACGTCTTCTCGCGTCGAATAGAACGTGGCACGCTCCAAGCGCGTTGTCAAAAGGGCATAAATCCGGCAAGCCCCCACAAAGTATTATAATAATGTCTGTTTCGGTGCCTGGCCTTGGATCCGATCAGGCCGTTTCGTTAAAGATCTCGCGGCCGATCAGCATCCGACGGATCTCGCTGGTGCCGGCGCCGATCTCGTAGAGCTTGGCGTCGCGCAGCAGACGGCCTGTCGGTGAGTCGTTGATGTAGCCGTTGCCGCCGAGGAGCTGGATCGCATCGAGCGCGATCTTTGTTGCGCGCTCGGCCGCGAAGAGAATGGCACCGGCGGCGTCCTTGCGCGTCGTCTGCCCGCGGTCGCATGCCTTGGCGACGGCGTAGACGTAGGCACGCGAGGCGTTCATCTCGGTGTACATATCGGCGATCTTGCCCTGCACGAGCTGGAAGGTCCCGATCGGCGCGCCGAACTGCTTCCGCTCGTGGACATATGGCAGCACGATGTCCATCGCCGCCTGCATGATGCCGATCGGGCCAGCGGCGAGGACCGAGCGCTCGTAGTCGAGCCCGCTCATGAGCACGTTGACGCCCTTGCCGAGGCCGCCGAGCACGTTCTCAGCAGGCACCTCGCAGTCCTCGAACACGAGCTCGCCAGTGGACGAGCCGCGCATGCCGAGCTTGTCGAGCTTCTGCGCAACCTTGAAACCTTTGCTGTTCGTCTCGACGATGAAAGCGGTGATGCCGCGGGCGCCCGCTGAGGGGTCGGTCTTGGCGTAGACGATGATCACCTGCGCATCGGGCGAGTTGGTGATCCACATCTTGGTGCCGTTGAGGACGTAGCGATCGCCCTTCCTTTCGGCGCGCAAGGTCATCGACACGACGTCGGAGCCCGCGCCTGCTTCGCTCATCGCGAGCGAGCCGACGTGCTCGCCGGAAATCAAGTTCGGCAGATACTTGCGCTTCTGAGCCTCGCTGCCGTTGCGGCGGAGCTGGTTGACGCAGAGGTTAGAGTGCGCGCCGTAGGAGAGGCCGACCGAGGCCGAGCCGCGCGAGACCTCCTCCATCGCGACGACGTGCTCGAGGTAGCCGAGACCCGAGCCGCCATACTCCTCCTCGACGGTGATCCCGTGCAGGCCGAGCGCCCCCATGCGCGGCCACAGCTCGCGCGGGAAGCGGTCGGAGCGGTCGATCTCCGCGGCGATCGGCGCGATCTCGTCGGCGGTGAAGGAACGGACCGTGTCGCGAAGCTGGTCAGCGGTCTCGCCGAGGTCGAAGTCGAGCGTCGGATATTGATTGGAAATCGCCATGGCTGTTCCCTCGGCCTAGCTTTCTGGGGCGCCTTCTCCGCTGTCGGTATCCGCCCCAGCACCCGAGCGCAAGCGCCGCGAGGGCGAGAATGCCCTGGAGGCACCTTCGTTGCGCAGTGCACGGCGCGCCGCGCAATTCGGCAACTTCGCCCGGGATAATGCTTGCTCCGAGATAATTCGTGCTGGACCTCACGGAACAGCTTTTTACATAGGGGGAGGCCTCCGTCGGCACTCGCCCCGGGCGCCGCGCAGCTATTGGGGGAAGTTCGATGCTTCGATTTGCGATCCCGACCGCCATCGCACTCGCTTTCGGCACCATCCTCGGACCGGTCACGGCCGTGCCGGCATCCGCCCAGGGCGCACCGGGCGAAGCGGCCGATACGATGTTCTGGGACAGCGTGAAGACCTCGAAAGACCCTGCAGAGGTCCGCGCCTATCTCGAAAAATTTCCCAATGGCCTCTTCGCCCCCCTCGCGCGCATCCGGCTGAAGAATCTGGAGGGCGCCAGCGCCGCGCCGTCGACGCCCCAGGCGCCGTCAGCACAGCCGGCTCCAAGCGCGCCTCCGCGCGTCGGTACGCCGGTGCCGCCACAAGTCCCGCCAACCTTCCAGACGCCGCCGTCGCAGACGCCGAGCATCGCACAGCCACCGCCAACGCCGTCGCGGACCGCTTCGGCGCTGACGAATCCGACGGCTATCCGCGAGGTGCAGGATCGCCTCTACAATCTCAACTACCAGGTCGGTGCGCGCAACGGACGGACCAGCGAGGATTTGCGCAAGGCGATTCGCCAGTGGCAGGAGAACGTCAAAGAGCCGACTACCGGCGACATGACCGAGGCGCAGCTCGCGCTGCTGCGTCGTGCGCGCGTGCCAACGACATGGGGCGCGATCGCGTATTTCGCCAAGGGCGCATCATCGACGGTGTGGAATCGCTCGACCCGTGAGGCGGCCGAGAGTGAGGCGCTGGCCGCGTGCCGCAAGAATGCGGGCGGCACATGCTCCGTCGTGACGGCGGCCGACAAGGGATGTGCCGCGCTCGGGTTCTACAATGCGGTCGTCAGCGGCAAGCAGTACTGGGGCGCCTACGCCATCGTGAGGCCAACACTCGGGCAGGCGACGGACGGCGCGCTCACCGAATGCCGCCAGAGGGCGAAGCAGCCGACGGCCTGCGGCGTGCGCACGTCGGTTTGCGCGGACGGCGCCCACAAGCGCTAGCGTTAGCCCACTACTGCATCCTGCCGGATGTGCCGGAGCCCTGCTGCGGATTGACCGGCACGACATTGACGTGGATGGCGATCAGCTTCCAGTCGCCCTCCGCCGGCAAGAGCCTCAGGTCGAACAGCACCCGGCTCGGGCGCGTCTCGAACGCGCCCTTGAGCAGCAGCGCGCCCTCATTGTCGATCCGGGCCGGCTCGGAGAGAATCGGGCTCAGCGCCAGGATCGGCGAGATATCGATGAGCTGGGCGTGAAACGCCTTGAACGCGTCCCTCAGCCGGTCGGCCGAGAACTGCTGTCGGAACGGACGCGACAGCGTTGCGTGGAAGACGTCGTAGTTGCCCGTGATGTTGGCGTCGTTGAACGACGCCAGGGCACGCTTGACGGTTATTTCGATGACGTTGTCGTTCGGAATCCGCTGAGCCAACGCGGGCGGCGGCGAGAGCGCGATCATCGCAGCGAAGACAAGTGCACAAACGGATGCGGACAGCCTGGACGCGCGGAACGACATGCCGAACAACTCCGGTTCTCTGGTCTTGAGCGCCGGCCGGACGCCATGAGTCCGGCCTCAATTTCGGCGCCGATGATCGGCGAGAACCGGTGGCGGTGCAATCGATCCCGAGCCCGCCACGTCGAGAAATCTGGATCGAGGCTAATGAGGGCAGCGTGCAGCCACACGGCGGCGCTGCACGTCGCCTCAGTTCTTTAGGCGACGCGACGCGCCGGGCGCGCGCACATCGCCTCGGCGATGACCTCGACCGCACGGCTCCAGTCGATTCGGCCGTCGATCTTGGCACCAAACGTGGCGACCGCCTCGGCCGGGCTACCGCCATCGCGGAAAACCCGCGCGCAGGCCTGCCGAGCATACCCGACCGACTGATGCCAGTGCGCCGGGTCGACGTTCGGCGGGCAGGCGCGGGTGGAGAAGTCGGCTTTGGTGTCGAGGGCGATCGTCATGACGCGGTCTCCGATACTGTTGTGCCTGACGGCGTCAGGCGGTTGGTTTTCTGCCCCATCGGACAAGTGGGGCAGGCGAGAAGGGGCCGGCGAGCGCACCAGAACGATGGTGCGGCGCAACGCACAACTCTGATACGCGCCACGATCAGGGACCTCGGGGTCCGAGTTCCAGAACGCTCGCCGGGTGCTTTGGAGCCCATCGGGGGGAGGGGCTCCAAATGGAATTCAGCGGGAAGTCGAGGCCGCGGGCGGGATACGAGCCGCAGCGTCTCGTTGGGACGCGATGCTGGACACAATGACTAGGAAGGTCTCACCGATCGGCCGCCACTCGGTGGCGGCGGAACTCGACATACGATCGGCTGATGCGACGCGCGCTGACACGATGAACATCCTTTCGAACGCACATCCGCCGAACCAAACTCACACGCGTTTCGGAACGACGGAACTACGACAGGAAGCGGGGACGCTGACGCAACGCAACTGGACGCAACTCTGATACAGACGGCACCTTCAAGGCGGCGAGCCGCGACGCAATACTCTCGAACAACTCTACACGTGCGGCTCGCCTTGCCTTCAGGAGCGCGGAACTCACGACGCTCCTCGGGGTGATCGGCCGACCTTTGGGGGTGGCCTTCGACGCAAGGTTACGCAACTGGAACTCGAACGCAGACGCAACAACACCAGGACGCTTCGGAAGTCTCTTTTCCGTCGGTGCAGACCGCACGCTTACGCTGGTTGCATCGCCGACCGAACGAGACTGCCCGTACGCAACACCACGCTTGAAAATCACCGTAGCGGGCAGAAGACCGGACGCGGACGCTGACTTGGACTCACTCACGCCATGGCTCCCTTCGGCTCGCGTTACTCGTGCTTGCCAGCCGTACTCGGCGAACAGGTGTACTTAACCGTTGTTTTGTGGCGACACCCGGACGCAAAATAGGTTAATCGAAGAAATCGGATTGACAGCCATTCATCCTGTTTTGTTCTCCACAGAGAGATGGGCGTTTGCGCACTATTTTCTAGGTTTCACGCATCGCGCGGCTGTGGAAAACAACTGGAAATGTCGGCGCCCCGTCGGAGTCGCGGCGCGTGCTCATCACGCGAATGCGGCCGAATGGGAGCTTGCCAACAGGAATCGGTTCTGAATCGAAAAACGAATCACAGCGCGGTGCGGAAGTGCTTCAACCGCGGGGCGCCGTAAGCTATGGCGATGCACTCCACACTGCAGTCCTGACGCCCGACGGCGAGAATCGCATCAGCACCATGAAGCCCAAGCACCAGCATCACCACGCGCACCAAGGCCGTCCGCCGCAGTCGCGACGCGACGACAAGAATGACGGCCCGGTCAGGCTCTACGGCATCCACGCCGTCGCCGCCGCACTCGCCAACCCCGCGCGTACCATTGGACGGCTGCTGGCGACCGACAACGCGGAGCATCGCCTCGCGGAGGCGATCGCCGCGCGCGAGGCCAAGCCGCAGAAGGTGGCGCCACGCGATCTCGACAAGATGCTCGGTGCCGACACCGTCCATCAGGGCGTGCTGCTCGAGACGGAGGATCTCGAGGAGCCGACGCTCGAGGCGCTCGCTGAGGCAAGCGCTGAGTCGGGCCCGCTCGTTGTGCTCGATCAGGTGACGGACCCGCACAACGTCGGTGCGATCCTGCGCTCGGCGGCTGTCCTCGGCGCTGCCGGCCTCGTGATGACGCGGCGGCACAGCCCGCCGCTGTCCGGGGCACTCGCGAAGGCGGCGTCCGGCGGGCTGGACGTCGTTCCAGTGGCGCTCGTCGGCAATCTCGCCCGCGCGCTCGAGGAGCTGGCCGAGCTTGGCGTGCGCCGGATCGGGTTGGATGGCGAGGGCGAGGCGACGATCGACGCGGTGGACCTGAGCGGCGCGGTGGCGCTGGTGCTCGGCGCCGAGGGCAAGGGGCTCAGGCGGCTGACGCGGGAGAGTTGCGACGTGCTGGCGCGGGTGCCGTCGGCCGGCAGCTTCGGGTCACTCAATGTGTCGAATGCGGCGGCGGTAGCGCTGTATGCAGCGGCGCAGGCTCGCCGCTCGCGGTAGGTCACTGCTCCCTGGGATCGAGCGCGTCGCGCAGGCCGTCGCCGAGCAGGTTGAAGCCGAGCACCACGAGGCAGATCGCAAGCCCCGGCGAGATCGACATCCAGGGCGCCGTGTCCATGTAGTTCTTGGCCGTGTTGAGCATCGAGCCCCATGATGGCGCAGGCGGCTGCTGACCAAGCCCGAGAAACGACAGGCTCGCCTCGGCAATGATCGCGGTCGCAACCGTCAACGTCGCCTGTACCAGCAGTGGCGCCGTGATGTTCGGCGTGATGTGGCGCAGCAGGATCCGGAGATTGGTGACGCCAGCGGCCCGCGCACCTTCGACGTAGTCCTCGGTTTTGACGGTCAGCACCTGGCCGCGCGTCAGGCGCACGAAGATCGGCACCTGCGACAGTCCGATCGCGATCATGGCATTGGTCAGCGACGGCCCGAGCGCGGCAGCGAGCGCGATCGCGAGGATCAGGAACGGCACGGCGAGGAGCGCGTCGGTCGCGCGCGATATCGCCGCGTCCGCCCAGCCGCCGAACCAGCCGGCGATCATGCCGATCGGCATCCCGACCGCGAGCGCGATGAACACCGAGACGACGCCAGCATAGAGCGAGGCGATGCCGCCGTGGATGAGGCGCGAGAGGATGTCGCGGCCGATCTCGTCCGTGCCGAGCCAGTTCAGCGCGGACGGCGGCTTGCGCAGCATGACAAAGTTGGTCTTGCTCGGATCGAATGGCGCGACCAGCGGCGCGAACACCGCCAGCAGCACGAACAGCGCCACGATGATCGCGCCGGCGATCGCCGTCGGATTGGCCATGAACTTGGCGAGCACGCGATGGCGACGCGGCGGCAGTGCCTCCGTATCGGCCGCGGGTGCCTGAACGGGCGAAGCGGCGGTCATGCGCTGCGCAGCCTCGGGTTGATGAGGATATAGAGCACGTCGGCGACGAGATTCATGAAGATGAACGAGATCGCCGTGCACAGCACCACGCCCTGCACGACGCCATAGTCGCGGTTGAATACCGCGTCGACGATGAGCTTGCCGAAGCCGGGTATCGTGAAGACCTGCTCGGTCAGCACCGCGCCGGCGAGAAGCTGGCCGAACAGCAAGGTCGACAACGTCACGATCGGCACCAGCGCATTGCGCAGCGCGTGACGGACGATGACCGACCGCTCGATCAGTCCTTTGGCCCGCGCGGTACGGATGTAGTCGAGGCGCAGCACCTCGAGCATGGCCGAGCGCGTGTGTCGCATCAGCGTCGCCGCGAGCCCCGTGCCAAGCACGAAGGCCGGCATGATCGTCGTGCGCAACGCCTCGACCGGGTTGTCGAACACCGAGACGAAGCCCGATGCCGGCAGCCACCTGAGGTTCACCGACACGAACAGGATAAGGATGATGCCGAGCCAGAAGTTGGGGATCGACAGGCCCGACAGCGAGACGGCATTGGCCACGTAGTCGAGCCAGGTGCCCTTCCTGATGGCCGACAGCACGCCCATCGGAATGCCGATCAGCAGCGCGATGATGAGCGAGGCGATCGCCAGCTGTATCGTCACGGGCAGCGTCTGCCGGATCAGCTCGGTGACTGGCGTGCCGGTGCGCAGCGAGACGCCGAAGTTGCCGCTCATGACCTCGCGGAGCCAGGCGAGGAACTGGACCACGATCGAGCGATCGAAGCCGTAGAGCTTGCGCAGGTCCTCGATCACGGCGGGGTCGCGCTCTTCCCCCGCCATCACCAGCAGCGGATCACCCGGCAGCATCCGTTGCAGAATGAAGACGAACACCATCACCAGGAACAGCGTCGGGATGGCGACCAGCAGACGCCGCAGGATGAGCGACCACATGCTCGTGTCCTGTTTCCAATGCGAGGGCGCCCGCGTACTGACGAGTGCCCCGCGATGCTACTTCAATTTGATGTCGGCGAGCCGGATCATGCCGTCCGGGTTCGGCGCGAAACCGTCGAGCTTGGCGCTCAGCGCCCAGATCCACGATGGCAGGTAGAGGTAGACGATTGGCAGCTCGTCGCGGAGGATCTTGCCTGCGGCGTCGAAGTGCACCTTCCGCGCGGCGACATCGTAGACGAGCCGCGAGGCATTGAGTTCCTTGTCGACGGCCGGGTTCGAGTAGCGCGTGTCGTTGATGCCGCCACCGGTGGTCACGAACTGATGCAGATTGCCGTCGGGATCGGTGCGGCCCGACCAGCCGACGCGCGTCGCCTGGAAATCGCCGGCTGTCTGGGCCTTCAGCATCGTCGCAAACTCGCTCGATCGGAGCTTGATGTCGAAGCCCGCTTCCGATGCCATCGCCTGGATGACCTGCGCGACCTGCTGGTCGACCGGCGAATTGGCGACCTGCATCTCGAAGCTGAAGGTCGAGAGGCCCGCCTCCTTCAACAGCGCCTTGGCCTTGGCGACGTCACGCTTCGGAACCGGGAAGCTCTTGTCGTAGTAGGGACTCGACGTCGGGAACGGCTGCGCGGTCGGTTCGAACAGGCCCTCGAACACGACCTGGTTGAGCGCCTCGCGGTCGATTGCGAGCGACAACGCCTGGCGGACGCGCTTGTCCTTGCCGAGCGGCGTCTCGGAGCGCGCGCCGTTGTTGAGATTGATCGAGATGCCCTGATAGCCGAGACCGACGATGCTGACGACCTTGAGCGAGGCGTCGGACTTCGCCGATTTCACATCGCTCGCGGCGAGGCGCTCGAGCATGTCGAGCTGGCCAGCGCGCAGATTCGCGAGACGCACGGTCGTATCCGGGATGATGCGGAAGGTCACCTTGTCGAAGTGATACTTCTCCTTCTCCCAATGATCGGCGAAGCGATCGAGCACGATGCGGTCGTTCTGGACGCGCTCGACGAACTTGTAGGGCCCGGAGCAGACCGGGTTCGGCCCGACCGGCTTGTCGAAGCTTGCCGGCGACAGCATCATGCCTGCGCGATCGGAGAGCTGGGCGAGGAGCGGCGCATCGGGCTCTGAGAGCTTGAAGGCGACCGTCGTCGGGTCGACGACCTCGACCGCCTTGACTGAGGCGATCTCGCTCTTGCGGCGGCTCGTCTTCGATGTCTGGGCGCGCTCGATGTTGGCCTTCACGGCGGCGGCATCGAACGGCGTGCCGTCGTGGAACTTGACGCCCGAGCGGAGCTTGAACGTCACCGTCTTGCCGCCGTCCGAGACGGCCCAGCTCGTCGCGAGGCGCGGGGTGAACTCGAGCTTGGCGTCGGTATCGATCAGCTTGTCGCACAGCGCGTTGAAGACGATGCGGCCGACGAAAGTACGGGCCTCGTGCGGATCGAGGATGTCCGGATCCTCCTGCAGCCCGACGCGCAGCTCCGCCGCACCGGCGGGCACCGCGAGCAGGGACGCGAGCGCGAGGGCGGAGAGGCCCCGGCGGACGGGACGCGGTGATGGCAGCATGAGAGATCCTCCATACGATAGCAAAGAGGGCCGCGAGCGCGTCGTCGCTGGCGCTAAGGCCCCCTCAATCCTGGAATTCATACCTCCCGCACGCGCGCCGCATCGACGCCGCACGCAGGCCGCGGGTATGAGCCGACAGGTCCGGTGGCGAGTCAAGCCGCAAACGGGTCGCCGCGCTGCCTGCCGATCGCGCATCGAGCCGCATTGTCACTCAGGACGCGCCGAGGCACTGTCGGCCCAGACCAGCCGCGCCGCCAGCCCTGCGCGGACCATAGGGGGACGAGGCGTTGTTCACCATCTACGAAGCCCGCAAGATCATCACCATGAACCCGTCGCGCCCCTACGCGACGCACGTCGCCGTGCAGGACGGCCGCATCCTGGGCGCCGGCGACCTCGCCGAGCTGACCGGCTGGGGCGCCCACACGCTCGATCGCCGCTTCGCCAACAAGGTGCTGATGCCGGGCCTTGTCGAGGGACACAGCCACGTCATGGAGGGCGTGTTCTGGCGCTACGTGTACTGCGGGTACTTCGACCGCATGGCGCCGGACGGCACCGACTGGCCGGGCCTCAAGTCCATCGACGACGTGCTGGCGCGGCTCCGCGACGCAGAGGTCAAGCTCGGTGACACGAAGGCGCCGCTGGCAGGCTGGGGCCTCGATCCGATCTACTTCTCCACCGGGCGCGTGAGCCGGCAGGATCTCGACCGAGTCTCGACCACGCGGCCGATCGGCGTGCTGCACGCGAGCGCGCATATCCTCAACGTCAACACCAAGGCGCTGGAGCTCGCGGGCCTGCTGCGCCCCGGCGTGAACCATCCGGGCGTGCCGCTCGGACCGGACGGACTGCCGACGGGCGAGCTGAAGGGGCCGGACGCGATGATGCCGGTCGGCTCGCACGTCGGCTTCGACCGCGAGACGCTGGCCGGCGACGAGAAGGGCTTTCGCGATTTCGCGCGGCTTTGCGTGCGCAAGGGCGTGACGACGGCGGCCGACCTCGCGAACCTGCTGCCAGACAAGGCAGTCGAGATGATGCTGCGGGTGACGGGCGAGCCGATGTTTCCCGCCCGTATCGTGTCGCTGCGCCGTCACCAGGGGCTGCCGATCCCGGAGCTGATCGCGCGGGTCCGCGAGCTTGCCGCGAAGAGCACCGATCGCCTGCGTCTCGGCATCATCAAGATCGTCGCCGACGGGTCGATCCAGGGTTTCTCGGCGCGGCTGCGCTGGCCCGGCTACTACAATGGCGCACCGAACGGCCTGTGGTACGTACCGCCCGAGCAGCTGCGCGAGGCGTACAAGCTCGCGCTGCGCGATGGCGTGCAGATCCACACGCACACCAACGGCGATGAAGCGACCGAGCTGGTGCTCGACTGCATCGAGGAGGCGCTGCGCGCGCACCCCTCGCCCGATCACCGCTTCACTTTCCAGCACTGCCAGCTCGGCGACGCAGCGCAATTCCGGCGCATGAAGGCGCTCGGCTGCTGCGTCAACTTGTTCCCCAACCATCACTTCTACTGGGGCGACCAGCACTACGCGCTCACCGTCGGGCCGGAGCGGGCGGAGCGCATGAACGCCTGCGCGACGGCGCTCGCGACCGGCGTGCCGATGGCGATCCACTCCGACGCGCCGGTGACGCCGCTCGGGCCGCTGTTCACGGCTTGGTGCGCAGTCAACCGGCAGACGGCAAGCGGCCGCACGCTCGGCGCCAGCGAGCGCATCTCGGTTGCCGACGCGCTGCGCACGATCACGCTCGGCGCCGCCTACACGCTGAAACTTGACGGCGAGGTCGGGTCGATCGAGTGCGGCAAGCGCGCCGACATCGCGGTGCTTGAGGACGACCCCGAGACGATCGGCGGCGACAAGCTCAAGGACGTGCGCATCTGGGGGACGATCCACGGGGGCCGCGTGTTCTCGGCCGCCGACGCATGACCGGCACGCTGCAGGCAGATGCCGCGCCGATGCCCGTGACGGTGATCGGCGGCTATCTCGGCGCCGGCAAGACGACGCTGGTCAATCACCTGTTGCGCCATGCCGACGGGCTCAAGCTCGCGATCCTCGTCAACGAATTCGGCGAGCTGCCGATCGATGCGGACCTGATCGAAAGCGAGGAGGGCGGCGTCATCGCCATCGCCGGCGGATGCATCTGCTGCAGCTACGGCAGCGATTTGATGGCGGCGATGATGGAGTTGGCCGAGCGGCGTCCACGACCCGACCATGTGCTCATCGAGACGAGCGGCGTTGCCTTGCCGGGGCCCGTTGCGGCGTCGCTGACGCTGCTGACGGGATACGTCCATGACGGCAGCGTGATCCTGGCGGATGCCGAGACGGTGCGGCGCCACGGCACCGACCGCTACCTCGCCGACACGATCCGCCGCCAGCTCGCCGACGCCGATCTCGTCGTGCTGAACAAGGCGGATCTCGTCGAGGGTGAAGCGTTGGCGGCAGCGGAATCGTGGGTCAAATCCGTCGCGCCACGATCGGCCATCGTCGCCGCACGCAACGGGGCGCTGCCGCTGAGCGTGATCGTCGGCGCAGGAATGGCGCCGCGACCGAGTGAAACGCTGAGCCTCGGCAGTCCGGGTGGACCGGCCTACGCGTCACGCGTGTTCGAGGTCCCGGCGCGATGCGATCCGGGTGCACTGGCCGCCGCCTTGACCGACCCGGCGATCGGCATCCTCCGCGCAAAGGGATTCGTACGCGATGCAGCGGGGCGGCGGTTCGTCATCCAGATTGTCGGCGCGCGCCAGCAGGTGGCAGCGGCGCCGGACACCACAAGCGATTGCGATGGCCTCGTCGCGATCGGCCTCCAGGGACGGATCGACCTCGACGCCATCGCGGCGATCGTCGCCGCCGCCCAGACGGCGCCTACGCCACCGCCGTCATCAACGGCTTGAGGGTTTCCAGCGTCTCGAAACGCTCGATCAGCCGCAGCGCTTCGCCCGTGCGGCCGCGGCCGATCACCGGCTCGGCGAGCGAATGGAACTTGGCGCGCAGCTTCTCGCCCTGCCCCGTCACATCGCGCGCGGGAATTCCGACGTTGGTCTCGGCCAGCAGCTCGCGACCGTCCTTGAGGACGAGCGCGACTGCCGCGCCGTGACGCGTCTCCTGCGGTAGCGTCTTGGGATCGATGACGACGCGGTGCGACCCCTCGCGATAGACCGGACGATTGGCCATTTCGTCGGAGTAGGTGCCGAGCGCGGCGGTGTCCTCGCCGCCGAGCGCCATCGCGGCGAGATGACGGATCGAGAACTTGATCTCGAGGCCGGTCTTGGGCTCGGGAATGTCGCACACCTTGAGGTGGCCCTTGTCGACCGTCAGCGTGATCTTCTCGACGTCGCCGAGGCCGATGTTGTGGCGCCGCTTCAGATCGCGGATCGCCTCGATGGAGGAATGCGTGAGATAGCAGGCGGCGTGATACTTGAAGAGATTGGCTTCGACCTCGAATGGTGTGGACGCGTCCGGGCGGATGGCGCGCGGCGTGAACTCGGGCATCTGCGTGTAGGCGAAACCTTGCGGGCCTTCGATCGCGTCGCCGCGGGCGGTGAAGCCGCGGGCCGCCAGCCGCGCCGCGATGACGCCGTTCATCGCCGCCTTGCCGACGTGCAGCGGCTTGGTCATGGTGCCGAAATTGTACTTGAGGCCGGCCGCCTCCGACGCCGCGATACCGAAAGCGATCGCGGTACGTTCGGCGTCGAGGCCCATCAGTCGCGCGGCGGCGGCGGTCGCACCGAATGTGCCGAGCGTGCCGGTCGAATGAAAGCCCTTCTCGTAGTGGCTGTGCGAGCCCATGGCACCGAGCTGGCACTCGACCTCGTAGCCGGCGATGAAGGCGAGGAGCACGTCGCGGCCGCTCTTGCCGAGCGCCTCGCCGAGCGCGAGGGCCGCGGCGCCAACGGGCGCGGTCGGATGGCCGCCCATGTCGGCGTTGACGTCGTCGTAGTCGAGCGCGTGCGAGAGCGTGCCGTTGATCAGGGCCGCGTCGTGCGCCTTGGCGCGGGCATTGAGGCCGACCAGCGTCACCGGTCCCTCGCGGCCGCCAAACTCCTCGAGCAGGAGCGGTGCCAGATCCTCGCGCGACCCGGCGATCGTCACGCCGAACCAGTCCAGCAGCGCGTGCTTGGCCCATAGCATGGCGCTATCGGAGACCTGCGAGGCGGCGAGCGCGCTCGACCAGCGTGCCAGATCACGCGTCGGGGCCAGATCCTGGGGCGTTGCGGCGGCTGACGGCATGGGTCGATCCTCCTCGGCTTGTCGATGTGCCTTTGGGTGGAGTGTACACGAGGACGCGTCGCCCGGAACCACTGTCCGGACATATCACTCAGGCCGTAGCGCGGCGTCGCGAAATCAGGAATGCCGCGAGGACGACGACGAGCGTCCCGGCGAGCCCGTACCACGTCAGCGCATATTCGAGGTGGCGGTTGGGGAGGGTGAGGCGCGTCACGCCGCCCTGCGGCCAGCCGCCGGGATTGGCCGGCGTCGCTTCGGCGTCGAGCGTATAGCGCACCGCCTTCGCCGCATCGGGGCCGAGCGCGGCGCGCGCGATGCCGTCGAGGTCGCGCCAGTAGAAGACGCCGGACTTGGCGTCGCGGTCGGGAGTGAACCAACCGCGCGCGATCGGCTCGCGCAACAGGCCGACCACGTCGACCTCACCGGTGAGTTGTCCTTCGGCGCGCGAGGACGGAGATTTCTTTGCCTCGGTGACGTAGCCGCGGTTGACGAGGATGAAGCGGCCGTCCGCGAGCCTCAGCGGCGTGTAGACGTGATAGCCCGGACCCTGGCGCTGGTCCGGCTCCCAGATGAACTGCTCGCGATCGTGAAGGAATGTGCCGTGCACGCGTGCGCGGGCGTATTCGAGGCCACCTCCCGTCTGCTTCTCCAACTCCGTAAGCGCTACCGGCGGTGCATGAACGCGCGCCTCGATCTGCGCGATCAGGCCTTCCTTCCACGCCATGCGCTGCATCTGCCAGGTGCCAAGACCAAGCAGCAGCGCGAGCGCCGGCAGCGCCAGCACGATAGGCCACAGGAGCCCGGCTGATCTCGGCCGCTGCGATGTCATGATCTAGTGTCCGATTCCGAAGTTCGCTTGACCTCGCTGCTGGTGTCCCGAGCGAACTTCGGAATCAGAAGGGACACTAGAATCACAATCTTGCTAGTGTGATCCAGATCAAGAAATTCGTTCGGCACCTGCCGCGATATTTGACGATTTTCGCGATCATCACACTAGTCCTAGTCCTCGCTCAAGCGGCCTTCCTCGGCCTTGTGCTTGAACTGCAGCGCGATGAGCAGCGCCTTGAGAAAGCGGAGCAGGCCGAGTGCGATCAGCGGCGTGCCGATGCCCCACAACAGAATGTGGACCCACAACGGCGGGCCGATCTTGAACTCCACGATCAGAGCGCCGCCGAGCACGAGGACGCCGAGGATCAGGATGCCGAACACGGCCGGGCCATCGCCGGTATCGATGAACTTGTAGTCGAGGCCGCACTTGTCGCAGCGCTCACGCAGCGTCAGGGCGCCGCGGAACAGCGGACCCTGACCGCAGCGGGGGCAGCGCGCGGTGACGGCGGCGGTCGCCGGATCGACGGTCGGTTGTTTCGTATCCCGATTGGCATCCATGGCGCGACTATCCACGTTCGAGCGCAGCCGGCAAGGCGGGCCAGCGACGGAGGCACAAAAGGAGCGACGCAGGGCGACGTGTCAGAGCTTGGCGACGCGCGCGGCGATCTCGTTGAGGGCGGCGCGGGCCTCCGGCGACCATGTCGCGGCGCGCGACGAGAACAGCGTCGCCTCCGAGCGCAGCAGGATGCCGTCGTCGAGCACCTTGAGCCCGTTGGCCTTCAGCGTGGTGCCGGTGGTGGTGATGTCGACGATCAGCTCCGCGGTGCCAGCGGCGGGTGTGCCCTCGGTCGCGCCGAGACTCTCGACGATGCGGTAGCTGGTGATGCCGCTGGCCTGGAAGTGGCGGCGCGTGACGTTCATGTACTTGGTGGCGACGCGCATATGGCGATTGTGCGCGCGGCGAAAGTCGCGCCCGACCGCCTCGAGATCGGCCATGACGCGCACATCGATCCACGCAGACGGCACTGCGACGACGACGTCCGCCTGACCGAAGCCGAGTTTGCGCATGAGCTGAAGGCGCGTCTCGGAGTCGGCGATCTGCTCGCGCACGAGATCCTCGCCGGTGACGCCGAGATGGACGCTGCCGGCCTTCAGCTGGTCGGCGATCTCGGAGGCCGAGACGAACACGACCTCGACGCCATCCACGCCTTCCACGACGCCGCGGTAGCCGCGCTCGGAGCCGACCTTGCGCAGCGGCAGGCCGGCGCGCTCGAATACCTCCAGCGTCTGCTCCATCAGGCGCCCCTTAGATGGGACCGCGAGGACGAGTGCGCCGGTCATGGCTTGCCTCCCCCGACGGCGAGAAGCAGGCGATCGGTGTAGATCGCCGCGCCGACGGCGCTGATCGCCTCCGGTGCGCCGATCGCGCGCAGCATCTCGTCGTAGCGCCCGCCGCCGGCGAGCGGACTGGTGGGCCCGAACTCGTCGCTGCAGATCTCGAATACGAAGCCGGTGTAGTACTCGAAGTGGCGGCCGAACTCGGCGTCGAAAGTCGCCTGCGCCATGGCGGCATCGCCCTTGAACAGCAGCGACAGGCGACGCTCGAACGTATCGAGGGGGTCGCTGACGTCGATGTCGTTGCGCTGGAAGAGGTCCTTGATGCGAGCCGCTGCGGCACGCACGGGCGCCTCGATGGTGAGATAGCTCTCGATCAGATCGGCGATGCTCTTCGGCAGCGGGTCGCAGCGCGCGTCCTGCGCGATCGATAAGAGCCGCTCGGCGATCTCGCCCACCGTCCGCGCACCGACCGCCTCGATGCCGCGCGCGTCGAGATAGGCTTGCACAATCCCCTCGGCGCTTTCTGGCGTCTCGGGATCGAGCTTGGCGATCAGCTCGGCAGGAAGCCCCTCGACCGCGGAGCCGGGCATGGTGGTCAGCCGCTTCAGCTCGTTGCGGAACGCCTCGGGCCGCCAGAATTGGGCTTGCAGTCGCTTCCGCCAGCGCTCGGGAATGTCGATCGCGTTGAGCAGCCCCGCGAACAGGCCGAGGTCGCCGATCTTGAGGCGAGGCTGCCTCAAACCCGCGGCGGTGACGGCTTCGAGGGTGCGCAGCATCACCTCGGCGTCTGCCTTGCTGTCGTCGGTCTGGGCGTAGAGCTCGATGCCGGCCTGGCGGAACTCGCGCGGGTGGGCGGCGCTGCCGCCGCCCGGCTGATAGCGGAAAACCGAGCCGTTGTAGCAGTAGCGGGCCGCGACGTCGGCTTGCGGATGGCGCTGGAGGTAGATGCGCGCGGTCGGCACCGTGATGTCGGGGCGCAGGCACAGCGTCTCGCCATCCTGGTCGGTGAAGACGTAGGTGCGCGCGCGCAGCCGCTCGCCGACCACGTCCAGGAACAGGTCGGCAGGCTGGAGGATCGACGGGGCGACGCGCTCGTAGTCGGCCTCGTTGAAGACCGCCATGATGACTGCCGCCTGCGCCTCGAGCGCCTCGAAGCTGTCTGAGGTCTCAACAGCCATTTTTTGATTTCCGCCGGCTGCTGGAAAGAAGCCGTCCCACCTGCCGTACTGCTCGGGCGGCGGGTGTGAATCGTCGGGGTGTCATTGCGGGTCCCCCGCGTGGCGGGCGAGCACACCCTTCACCGCTTCGACGAGCTGGGCCTCGGGGACGGAGAACTGCGCGGGCCGGCCCTCGCGCCACTCCTTGGCGTCCTTGATGGTGGCGGCGGCCTTCGCGCCCTCGATCAGGTCCTTGACCTGGACCTCGCCCTTGGCGAGTTCGTCTCCGCCTTGGATGACGACGCACGGGGCGGCGCGTCGATCCGCATATTTCATCTGTGCCTTCATGCCGGAGGTGCCGAGGTACATCTCGGCGGCGATGCCGGCCTGCCGCAGCATCTGCGCGAGGCGCTGGTAGCGGGGCAGCTCCGTGCGGTCCATGACGAGGACGACGACCGGGCCGGTGCCGGCGGCAGTGTCGCCTTTGTGGAGGTATTTGAGCGCCGAGAGGAGACGCGAGACGCCGATCGAGAAGCCGGTCGCCGGCACGCGCTGGCCGGTGAAGCGCGCGACGAGGTCGTCGTAGCGCCCGCCGCCACCGACTGAGCCGAAGCGGACCGGCTGGCCATCTTCGCCGGTGACCTTGAAGGTCAGCTCGGCCTCGAAGACGGGACCGGTGTAGTACTCGAGACCGCGGACGACGGAGGGGTCGAAACGAATACGTTTGGATCCGTAGCCAGCGGCGCTGATCAGCTTGAACATATCCTCAAGCTCGGAAATAGCAGCGCTGCCGACTTCTGTCCCCTCTACAAACTGAGCAAGTCCAGTTATCGTGTTGAGATTGGAATAGAACCAACCACGCTCGTTCCTAAGCTCATCATCTGGCACCACGTGCTTCGCGCTAGCGTCAACCTCGTATCCGCGAATATTATGCTCAGAGAAAAGAAAGCCACTGACAATGCTTATTTGCTTGTCATCTAGCCCTGCACCTTTTGTGAAGTCACCGCTCTCGTCCAAGCGACCTGAGCCCAGAAGTGCCGCGACTCCTTCAGCACCGAATTTGTCGAACTTGTCGATCGCCCTTAGCACGATCAATCGACGCGCGGCATTTTCGTCCCCGCTCAATCCTGCGGCTTCCATTACGCCGTCCAGCACCTTGCGGTTGTTGACCTTGATCACGTAGTCGCCGCGCGCGATGCCGAGGCGCTCCATCGTGTCGGCGGCGAGCATGCAGATCTCGGCATCCGCCGCGACGCTCTCGGTGCCGACGGTATCGGCGTCGAACTGAGTGAACTGGCGGAAGCGGCCCGGACCCGCCTTCTCGTTGCGCCAGACAGGGCCAGTTGCGTAGCGGCGATAGGGCTTCGGCAGGCGGTCGTAGTTCTCGGCGACGTAGCGGGCGAGCGGCGCGGTCAGGTCGTAACGCAGCGACAGCCACTGGTCGTCCTCGTCCTGGAACGAGAACACGCCGGCGTTGGGCCGATCCTGGTCGGGCAGGAACTTGCCGAGCGCATCGGTGTACTCGATGGCGCTCGTTTCCAGCGGCTCGAACCCGTAGGACTCATAGACCTCGCGGATAGCGGCGAGCATCCGCGCGGTGGCGCGGGCGTCGGCCGGCCCGGTGTCCTGGAACCCCTTCGGCAGGCGCGCCTCGGGGCGATCGTTCCTCGGTTTCTGCATGAGTTGCTGCCGCAAGGCCTCGCGCTGGCGCCACAATGGCCCGCGTTATAGCCGTTTGCGGGCAGGGGTGAAAGCCGAACCGGGGATGCGGTTAGTTGCAGATGGCGCCCAGCCCCGTACAAGCAGCAAACGAGCGCTTCGAGACCAAATGAGAGGCGGCACGACCGTGAGCCTGGTAAATGCCGCCCCTCACCCGTCACCTTCTCCCGGTAGGCACAGGAGAGGGAGAAGACTAACCAATCGCCTTGGCGGCAGGGACGGCCTCGACGCCGATCGCTTCCGCGACGGCGGGATAGGTGATGCGGCCGGCGTGGACGTTGAGCCCGGCGAGCAGGTGCGGGTTTTCGGCCATCGCCTCGTCGACCGGCTTCCCCCGGTGCCACGG
>VFQN01001494.1_pt1 | contig 39047 bp, 36 predicted proteins | sample 3512371 | NCBI WGS metagenome assembly VFQN01 (sample SAMN10412370, study PRJNA504923) | tailings metagenome | isolation source: Replicate 2 from Balatoc abandoned mine | place: Philippines: Itogon, Benguet | collected 2017-08-28
CTGCCACTTTGGCACGGTCTGCGCCATTGGTAATTCGCAGTGCGATCAAAGAACCGCACTGACTCAGAACGGCACTGTCGATCTCTGAGGGGCGCTGAGTCACCAACATCAGGCCTGTGCCGTACTTGCGCCCCTCCTTCGCAATCATCGATAAAGTGCGGTACGCTGGTGTGTCCGCCCCCTCAGGAATAAAGCGATGCGCCTCGTCGAGAACGACCAGCAAGGGCTGCTCGCGGCCCCCAATCGGAAGGTCCTGTGCCCAGAAGAGCATGTCATAGATAACACGGAGCATGGTTCCGACGATCGTCGGCAGAACCTCAGAGGGAAGCCCCGACACATCGAAGATGGTGATCGGTCTATCGTGACCAATCCAGTCTCGAACGAGCGCATCGAGATCACTCTGGACATGGCCGTCGAGATCGGGCTCGAAGCCACCACCCGGCGAAAACAAAAACGAGAACCTCGAGTCACCTAGGCGGCTTCGCATAAGATCGAGCTGCCTCTCGATGTTTCTCTTCTTCTGGTTCTTATACGGTGCGGTGTTGTATGGGCTAGCCGCAGGATATCGGTCCGAAGTTAGGGTTGCAGGATTGCCCGTGACTTCGGGAGCGTTTGCGTCATTCAGCGTTGCCTGGTTTGTGGTCGGGAATGTGATGCGCTCAAATCTGTCGAGCTCGTACCAGAGCTTCTTGATGCAGAACGGCACTGGCGAGTCTGCAGTCAGCGTCTGAGCCGGCGGCGGACAGACGAGGTGCGGGGCGGCTGCGACCTTCATGTCCAACACCTGATCCCTAATAACAGCCTCATGGTTCGGCTGAAGACCTCCAAGGGTGAGTTGCTGAAGCTCAGAAAACGGGAGCGCCCAGAATGGCACCCAGAGCGGCTTTTCGCCCGCATCCACGTTCGGACGGGTGCGGAACACACGTGCCTTGTCGCCGAGCGCAGTCCCGTACTCCCCGTGTGGATCAATGACAATTGCCCGTGCGCTTGGAAGACTGCCGTCCGCAACGGACTCAAGAAGCACCGTTACCAGATTCGACTTCCCGGCGCCCGTCGAGCCAACGACCGCGCTGTGTCGGCTGACCAGTCCGGCAACACTGACGTCCGCTGATATCCCCGACGTTGCCGCTATGTGGCCAACGGAGATCGTGCCAGTCTTTCCCTTCGACCAACCGTAAATGATCTTCAGGTCGTCGTTCGTCACGAGGTGAACTTCATCGCCAACCGTCGGATACTGCCCCACGCCTCTTTCGAATTCTCCCCCAATCCCCTCGCCAAACAGCACGATGGTCATCCAACGATAACCTGACAGGCGGAGTTGCGTGTCAGCTTCAAGAGCACCGCCAAAGGCGCCTTCGGCGATCCCCGGCGGCGCTGCGTCTGCGCCGATCTGCGTGCAGACGCCATAGAGATTTGCGTAGCCTAAGGGCACACGGAAAAATCCTCCGATCTGCCCCACGCGATAGGACACACCTTCAATCATCACGAGCGTCGAAGGCATGTCCTCCCGAAGCCTTACGCGGACCACCGCACCCGTGACGGAGGCCACCTGGCCGATATATGTTGGGTCGAGAAGAGGCATGAGCTACTGACCTGCCGTCATGGCGCCGAGGAACTCGCAGAATCGAGCGAAGTCCCCGATCTTCATGTGACCTGCCTTGGATGTGCCACCACCCTCGGTGGCCTCTTCAACCTGTTCGAAAGCGGCGCTCATGAACGGCGGTACCTCAATAGCCGCCCACGGCGCACGCCTTCCGCCAATAATGCCAACCTTTGAACTCACCACAATCATGTTTGGCCGTTGAACAGCCCGCTTCACCAGATCGGAGCCGTCCGAAAGATCATCGAACTGAAGCGCATATACGTGCGTGCGTGGCCGATTCTCAAGCGCACCGAAAATGAGGTCGTTAATGTGTTCATCACCGAAACTAAAACCAGCTGCGATAAGCAGTGCGTCGTCCTGCTCCAAAAACCGTCTCAATCGATCCGTGAACGCCGAGTAGGGCTGCTGTCGGGACTCGTCGTATTTCTGGAATGACGGGTAGATCATCTCGCCGTTCGGGTCTATCTGTCCTCGGACGATCCGGGTCCTGCCGTCGTCGACAACGCGGTGCCACGTCACGGACCCATGCATCTTCCAAAGACGGCTCCAGTTCGCTCCCGGCGATGCCTCCGCGCGGCGCAGGCTATCAGGGTGAAAAAATGGTTGATAGCTTCCCACAAATCCGTCGAAGACCGGAACACGCTCCAACTCAAGGGCATGCTCGATGAGCACGTCGTAGTTGAGCGTGAAGACTTCTACCGGAACATTCCGCGATGTCTTTATGAGCCATCGCGCGAGCGTCCGATGAGGAAAGTTGTCGATTACCCCTAAGTCAGGGGTTACGGCTTTCGCTATTGTCTTGCGAACGCTCTCCTCAAGCGCTCGAATCTCCTCGCGCTTCAGGCCCGCGAGCGTGTCTGCGCTTCCCGCCGCGCTGAGCATCATACGCAGACGTGAGAGGACGGTCTCGACGTTTGGATTCAGACTATTCTCTGCGCAGTCCGATTCGATCGCTGCCCACGCTTTGCCGTACTTTTCGCCAAGGGACGCTGCTTCCGTCTTTGCAAGACTCGTCACACCCGCCACCGCGGGGATGATCGATTGCGTCTTGCCCTGACCTTCCTTCGATGGCACGCGGACGGCGCATGACGTCCCGGCTCCAAACAAGAACGCAAGAGGTTTGTCGTGACGCGCCAAGTGATCCCTGAGATCAGCGAGAACCTTCTGCGCATCGTGAGCGCCACCGTTGCCGTTCATTATGACCTCCCCTCACTTACCGGTATCTTCTCGATAGCATCACGCAAGACACGCGTAGCGCGACAATCATCTTCGTTGTAGTCAAGCACACGCTGCCGAATCGCTGGTTCTCGCGTTTGGATCCACTTGTCAAACCACTCGATAGAGGCCGCGCCGGAGGGATTGCTGTCGCGCCAAGAAAATCCGAGGAACTTCGCGAGCGTCTTAATGGAGTAATCCCACGTGGGCCACTCTGTCAGCTTCCTCACGACATCGTTATACAGGTCGATCGTCGTGCGCGGATCGAACAACTCTTCAATATCGGCGGCGCTGCACACGCGCGGATACTTCTGCTGAAGCTTTCGATAAATTGTCCGCTCGTACTTCGAGTAGTAGTAGATGACACAGGGGCGACGCTCTTGGACATACGCCCAAGCCTGCGCAAAAGCGTCTTCCTCTCCTTTCGGGCTCGCGTCACTTGCGAAAGCCGCAAAAAATGCTTCCGTTGCGTTATCACCGTCGCGCCGTTCAATGAACCCATGCAGATAGCAGATGTCCCGCATCGGATCAACTTCAATGTCAAAGAACAATTCTCTCTCGCCTTTCGGAAATGCTATCGGAGCCCGCGCGAACGGCCTTGCATTTTCATCGGCCAGCAACCGCGCACGGTCGTGGAACTTGCGCAACGAGTCTGGGCCGATGCCCGCGAATAGTGTCCTCTTACCAGACAGCAGCTTTTCGATTGGGATCCGGGCGAAGTCCGTCACTGTTCGCACGTAACCATGCATTACATCGCGCTTCGACCGCCCAAGGTCCGGAATGGTCGTCAGGTCATCCGTCTCTCTGAGTCGCTTCACGCATGCGGAATACCAATGGCACAGCTTGCACGTGGCGCTGTACGCGGGAAGAGTCGACTTCGCTCGCGCCACGATAACCTCAGCCTCTCGAAGAGCCTCCACGTAATCCTGCCAGAGCGTCCGTGGCTCGCGTACCCCGTAAGTCACCTCAAAATCGTAAAGGACCTCCGCGCCACGAATGTCCCACACAAAGGCCTGACGCCCTGCCGATAGCCCCTTCCGCGTCAGGATATCCGTGTAGAGACCGAGCTGAACCGCGTAGTGCAATTTCGGCTTTGTGTTGTCCTCGGGGCCTTGCTCCCCCGACCCTGACTTGATGTCTCCGGCGATATATCCGGAACCTTGCTTGCGCAGTAGATCAGGGTCGCCGAGGAGCCCTTCGCTGCGAATGCGGCCACCGTAGATAAGCGGCTCCCCCCGTTGCATCGCCCCAGTCGTCAGCCGCTCCTTCTCGTCCGTCGCATACCGAGAAAGATCGAGAAACGGAATCGCTAGACTGGCCATGACCTGCGACTCGTACATCGACCCTTTCTCCCAAAGGAGTTGCACGAACGGGCTGGCCTCGTCACGCGAAGCCGGATCGCCGAACAGGTCCATGGTGACCCGATGCGGACACGCAACGAGGTCGTACAACATGGATGCGGTTATTGGCGTCGTGCTCATGCTGCCACCACACTGGCGGCTGCTTGCTTTTGGAACAGGCGCAGGTCTTTGACTTCGAACGTACGCGCGAGCAAGGCATTGAAAGCGGTCACTGCCTTGACAGATCCTGCCGCCTGCTGTGACTGAACAGCCGACAACTGTTCGCAGTGTCTGTCGAATTTCCCCTGTAGTGGCAGAGGCGGAACTGGTACTGGCAGGCTCCTCAAGATTTCTAGATTGATGTTCTTCTGTGCAGCTTGGGGTGCCGATGCTTCAAGTGTCGGCTGCAGAAACGATAGCCATCCCTGAATGTATGATGTAAATACCGTCTCTCCCGGAACGAATCCGACTACACTGTCGGGAAAACATGCGTCGAAATCGAGTACACCGGTCTTCGCGATGTTGGCGGCGATGGTTATGCAGAGTGTGCCCTTTGCCCATAGCTTGCTTTGTGCAAGCCCCATTTCCGAGTAGGTCGATGAATACCGGGTGATCCGGCCTCCGGAGTTAGCTATGTCGCCCGTCTGTATGAAGGGGTAAGGACCTCCGTACAGTTCATCCGCATCGCGCGGTCGATGGCGTGACCGACCGCGATCAAGACTTCCGACTTTCCCAAAGGGCACGAGCGGCCACCCCTTCGGGTTCGTCGCTGGGTCGCCGAACATGTCGAGGAAGAGCGCGGGGATGATTTCGACGGCCTTTTTTTGCGCCTCATGCCGCAGCCTGACAATTCCCTCGGCGCGGGAAAGCAGATCAATGATTCGACGTTGCTCGTCGAGCGACGGAAGAAGTAGCTGCAACCCAAGAACGAAGTCCATGTCTGCGCGTGGCATCCGCGCGCCAGCAGTCCGCTCAGAAATGTGAGCCACGGTGTCTGCGCTTCGCAGGAAATAGGCCAGGTAACGTCGATCCAGTGCCGCATCTGGCCGAAGCGGAATAATCTCGGTCGAGCACTTTCCTTCGAATTCGGGGAGAGCAACCTTGTTCAGGTAAGGCCGGAGCTTTCCGTAGAGAACGTGCTCGGGGCCAAAGTGGAAGCTATTGGCTTGCGGAACATCCGGGGTCTTCGAGAGCTCGCCATCCTGGAGCTGTCCCGTTCCAGATTCGATCGTTTCGAGACCGATGTATCGCAGGTCCGGGCGCTCTCCGGGCCGAACCGTGGTTCGATCCTGGTGGCAATAGTCACCGAGGCGGACGAGCCGCGTTGTCATGCCGCTTCACCCAACGCCGCTCGCAGCACTTCAACTTCTTCGACGATCTCGGACTCAATGGCCGCCAGTTCGTCCAACAACTCGCGCGGGTCCCGGTGTTCAACCTGCTGCTGGCTCATGGGACGGTAACGCCCGGCTGACAGGTTGAAGTCGTTCGCCCGGAGCGTCGCCTCATCGGCAAACCACCATTGCGCGGTCCACTCCGCTTTCGGATCGCGCTTTTCCCACGCCTTCAGCCCTGCCGCGCGGTCGCGATAGGCGCCGATCAGCGCAGGCAGGTCGTCCGCTTCGATGGCCTGGTCATGGTTGGCGTCGAGCTTGTAGCCGTCGTTGTCGGCGTGCAGGAAGAGGACGTTCTCGGTCTTGCCTCCTTTCCTGAAAAAGAGCACCGAGGTTTTCACGCCGGAGTATGGCTGAAACACGCCGCCCGGCAGGCTCATCACCGCCTCGACGCGGTTGTTCTCGATCAACTGACGCCGCAACTCCTTGTGCGCGCCGGTCGATCCGAACAGCACGCCTTCGGGCACAATGACGCCGCAGCGTCCACCCGGCCGCAGGCTGTCCATCATGTACTTGAGGAACAGCAGCTCGGTTGCCGTTGTTGTCCCGACCTTCACGTCATCGACGATCCGGTCCCTGTCCACCCTGCCGGAAAACGGCGGATTGGCCAGGACGACGTGGTAGCCCTCCTGCGGCAAGCCGAGTTCGGCCTTGCGCTCGGCATCGAAGGTGGTGGTCAGGACGTTGCGCAGCAGGATGCGCACGTTCGGCAGGCCGCGCAGCGTGAGGTTCATCGTGGCGAGCCGCACCATCTTCGGGTCCACGTCGTTGCCGAAGAAGGTCTGGTTCTGGAGCGCGGAGATATGCGCGGCCGAGAGCTTGTCGCCGAGGCCGCGTGTCTGCATCTTGCCGTCGAATTCGACGCTCTGGATGCCGCCCGGCGACGAGTTCGCAAGCCGGATGTGGTTGTAGGCCGCGACCAGGAACCCGGCCGTTCCCGCCGCCGGGTCGTAGACGGTTTCACCGATCTTCGGATCGATGATCTCGACGATGGTGCGGATAATGTGGCGCGGCGTGCGGAACTGGCCCAGTTCGCCCGCCTGCTTGATCTGCTTGAGGACATGCTCGAACAGATCGCCCTTGGTGTCCGCATCCGAGCGATCCAGCCGAAGACCGTCCACGAGCGTCACGACCTGCGTGAGCACGGTCGGCTCGTCGATGCCGAGGCGCGCGCCGTGCATGAAGTTGACGGCGCCGTTCCCTGCCACCTCGGTGAAGAACGCAAACACCTCATCACGCACGAAGCGCACCAGCGGCTCACCGGAAAGGCCCTTGGCCCAGACGGACCAGCGGAAGCGCTCTTTCGGGATCGTCGTCTCACCCTTCTCAAGGGCGTTCAGCGGGTTCTTCAGGGTCCACGCGCCACTGAACATGCTTTCGTGCTTCTGCTTGAGCACCCTGGCCCGGGCTGCATTCTCGGCGTCGATGCCCTCGATCAGGTAGAAGAAGAACAGGAACGCCAGCTGCTCGGCGTTGCTGACCGGGTCGGGGTAGCCGCCGCCGTACAGGTAGTCGCGGATCTGTTCGATCGAGCGGCGCATCTCGGGGGTCAGGGGCATTGCGTCATGTCCTTCCGTTATGAGGGTTGTACGCCGGACTGCGGTGCGGCGGTTGTCATTGGCTCGCCCAGACCGAACACCTCGTCATTGAGCGACTCAAGCAAGGCATCGAGATTCTGGCTGCCGCCGAAGATTCGGATGGCCTCAGGCAGGCCGCCCATCAGCGTGAAGGGATGGAACGCGAAGTGACCTGCGGTGAACTCATCCATCGTGTCGGCGTTCGCCCGAAGCTGGCTGCCGACGACGCGGAGCCAGCGCTCCTGATCCGGGGACAGCCGATCCTCCTGGGCAAGAAACCACGCCTCGAAGCGCGCGCCGAGCGCGGCGGCCTTCACTTCCGAGGCTTCGGGGAAGACCATGTTGCCGTTCTCGTCGATGGTAATCCACTCGCGCGTGGTCGGGTCGATATGGTCGTTGATGTCGAGCGAGAGCAAACGCCGCGGCTCGTATTTCTTTTTCGGCTGGCGCGAGATCACGACACCGCCGCCACCCTCCTCATCCTCGTCGCCATGAAAATCAGTAACGCCGACGAAGTCGAACATCGTGAAGACAGGCTTCCCCTTGAACTTGCGCGTGCCGCGTCCGCGCATTTGCCGGTAGAGGATGGCGGATTTCGTGAAGCGCGCGAACACCAGATTCATGACCTCCGGGCAATCGAAGCCGGTGTCGAGCATGTTCACCGAGACGAGAATCTGCGGGAATTTCTCCTTCTTGAACCGCTTGATCTTGGTCATGCCGTCGACCGTGTCGTCCGCACCCATGCCGGAGACGACGTAGTCGGCGTAGCGGATTTCAGGAGACGGTTTCTCGTCAGCATAGGCCGCGTCGAGCATCTGCGCGAGCGTCTCGGCGTGCCGCTTGGTCACGGCAAAGACGATGGTCTTGCCGAAGAGCGGCTTGCGGACGATCCCTTTGGCATCCGTGTAGCCCTTCTCCAGCACGTCGCGAAACTCGCGCACGATGGCGCGGTTGCGTTCGGGGATCGTGAACTTACGCTCCAGAGCGGCCGGATCGATGACGATGCTCTGCTCTGTCCCGAAAAGCTGCTCGAGCTCGGCGCGCGTGGCTGGGTCCATCGCGCTCCAGTCGAGCTCGTCGCGCCTGACCGGAAAGCCACCCTCGGCTGCAGTCTTGACGGTCTTCGCCTTGTAGATCTGGTACGGGACGAGAAAGCCGTCGCGAATGGCGTCCTTGAGCTTGTAGGTAAAGGTCGGCGCCTCGACCTCGAAGAAGCGCAGCGTGTCGCGGATGGTCAGCTTGTCCTCGTCGTCGCCGAAATCTCCCGGGTTGGCGATGCAGGGCGTGGCGGTCAGGCCGACCTGCACGCCGTCGAAATGCTTGAGGACGCCGCTCCACTTGCCGTAGATTGAGCGGTGGCACTCGTCCGAAATCACGAGATCGAAATAGCCCGACGAATACTCGTGATAGATGTTCACCATGCTCTGCAGCGTGGTGATGGTGATGCGTTTTTCGTCCTGGAAGCGGCGGCCGGCGCGCAGCACGTATGCCGGAAAATCCGGCAGGTGCTCGGCGAATGCGTCCTCGGTCTGCTTGGCGAGCGGGATGCGATCGACAAGGAAGAGAACGCGGGTGACGGCATTCGCTTCGAACAGGCGTTTGATCAAGGCCGCGGCAGTCCGCGTTTTGCCGGTGCCAGTCGCCATTTCAACGAGCATCTTGCGCCGGCCGCTATTGATTTCCCGGCAGAGCGTGTCGATGCATTCGGTCTGGTAGTCGCGCTCGACGATGTGCCTGTCGATGCCGATCGTCAGCGGATCGCGCCGGACCTGCCCGGTTGCGGCGCGACGCTCGAGGTCGTCCTGGGAGAAAAACGTCTTGATGACACGCGGGAAGGCTTCACGCTGCCATTCCCAGAAGCGGATTTCCTCGCCGTTGGCGAGGAAGACATAGGGCACCTCGAGCTGCGCAGCGTAGGCCTTCGCCTGCGCCTCGGCCTCGGCGGGATTGATGACGGCTCGCTTGGCCTCGATCACGGCGAGCGCCCGTCCGTGACGGTCGCAGAGTACGTAGTCGGCCTTGGTCTTGTCCGGGAGCACGTACTCGAAGCGCACGGCGTTCGGATTCAGCACGTCCCAGCCCTGGTCCTTGAGCTGGGCGTCGATCTTGACGCGTGAAAAGGCTTCGTTCGTTCCCGGCATGACGATTTCCGCGCTACACCGGTTGCGGTTGGCCGGTCGGGGAGTTTTCCGGCTTGGTCGGAAGCGTCTTGATCTCCGTGCCAGCCTCTTCCTCGGCCATCCGCACGTCGTAGAGCGCCTGCAGATTCATCCAGAACTGCGGGCTGGTGCCGAACCAGTGTGCGAGACGAAGCGCGGTATCGCCGGTGATCGAACGCTTGCCGTTGATGATCTGGCTGATGCGGTTCGCGGGCACCCGGATCTGCCGCGACAGTTCGGTCGGGCTGACGCCGAGCCCGCCAAGTTCGTCGGCGAGAATTTCGCCGGGGTGGATCGGTGTGCGGGCCATGGTCAAGTTCCTTTCAGTGGTAGTCCACGATTTCGACGTTCGAGGGTCCACTCTGCCCCTCTGGCCATTCGAAACAGATCCGCCATTGCCTGTTGATGCGGATGCTGTACTGGCCCTTGCGGTCGCCCCTCATGCCCTCCAGCGCATTCGATGGCAGCGCCTGAAGGTCTGCAAGACTGGTTGCAGCATCGAGAATATCGAGGCGCTTTTCCGCCTGGCGGCGAAAGCCCTCGAACTCCTTGACGCGCCTCCCTTCGGCAAATGCCTTCGTCCGCTTGTCGCGATAACCCTGGATCATTGCCCGACAACATAGGACGGCATACGATATACGTCAAGCGTAAATCTGTCTTGTCCGCATTTCACGCGGGCGCCGCGAACCGGCGACGACCCTACGCCCGGCCCGTAATGCGCCAAGTAACCCCCAGGAGCAGCTCTGGCTCATTTATTTGAAAAAATTGTGTTATCGTAATTTGGCTACGATAATAATTATCAAATCAATTTATACTGGTTTCTATTATTAGTTTAAAGTGTATAATCGTAGTATGGCTACGACTTCTAACAGCAAACTAAATACCCTCTATACCCGTCTGCCTGCGGGCTCCCCGATCACCTCGGCGCAACTTGCCGCGCTCGGGGTCTCGGCTGATCTGGCGGTCCACTATGCCCGCTCGGGTTGGCTCAAGCGACTGGGCCGGGGGGTTTATTGCCGGCCCGGTGAAGCCCTGTCGCTGCACCCGAGCCTCGTCGTGCTCCAGCAGCAGATCGCCGGACTTCATGTCGGCGGCAAGACGGCGCTGGAATGGTACGGCGTGCGCCAATACGTCTCGCAGCAGGCTGTGGTGCATCTATACGGCTGGGCGACCGCGCGCCTGCCGGATTGGTTCGTTCAGCATTTCCCGGGCGAGTATCACCGCAAGCGGCTGTTTACCGAGGTGCCAGAGCAGATGCCCGGCGTGGGTCCTTTCGAAAACCGCAACAACGCACCACTGGTCTCGACGCCTGAACGAGCGCTTCTTGAGCTTCTAAGCGAGGTCGGCATCCGTCAACCGCTGCAGGAGGCCAGGGAAATCGCCGAAGGCACCTACAGCCTGCGCGCCGAGGTGCTGATGGATCTTCTGAAGCGCTGCACGAGCGTCAAGACGGTCCGGCTCTGCCTGCGCTTCGGACGCGAACTCGCCCTGCCCTGGGTCGGCAAGCTCGATGAGGCCGTGCTGCCCAAGGGCAGCGCCCGGCCGTGGATATCGCAGTCCAGGGACGGGTTACTGGTGCTCAAACCGTGAATCAGATCTATCTCGATACCGCACGCCTGATGATCCAGGTTGCACCGCTGGTGTTCGCCGACAACGTGTTTGCCCTGAAGGGCGGAACCGCGATCAATCTTTTCGTGCGGGACATGCCGCGCCTGTCCGTGGACCTTGATCTGGTGTTTGTCGATCACCGCCTCGGCCGGGACGAGGCGCTTTCCAGGATCAACGACGCGATCCGGAAGGCTGTGGATCAACTCAAGAAACGCGGTTTCCAAACCCACGCGGCAACCGTGGCCGACGCCGGCGAAACAAAACTCTTCGTCCGCCGCGACCAGCTCGAAGTGAAAGTGGAAGTGAATTTCGTGCTGCGCGGGACGGTGCACCCGATTCGCCCGGCATCGCTCACCCCGAGGGCGAAAGAGACGCTGCTCGCCGACCTGGAGCTGCCCGTCGTGTCGCTCCCGGACCTCTACGGCGGAAAGCTCGTCGCCGCGCTGGATCGGCAACACCCGCGGGACCTGTTCGACGTGATGGAGCTTTTTCTCCACGGCGGCATCACACCGGAAATCAGGCGCAGCTTTGTGGTCTATCTTGCCTCTCACAACCGGCCGGTACATGAGGTGCTTTTCCCGAACCTTCGCGACATCTCCGGTGAATATGAAAGCACGTTCAAGGGCATGACGACAGAACCGGTAGAGTTGAAGGCCCTCGTATCCGCACGCGAGCGCATGATCGCTGAACTGCATGCGGGCCTCGATGCCGCCGAGCGGGCGTTCCTGTTGTCGCTGGCCCGCAATGCGCCCAATTGGGATTTGCTTGGCATCGAACACCTTGAGCAACTCCCTGGCATCCGGTGGAAACTCGAAAACCTCGGCCGCCTGGCAAAAGCCAATCCGAAGAAGCTCAAGGCGCAAGCCCAGGAACTGGAACGGTTGCTTGGGAAGACCACTTGAAACGCTAGCCATGCCATATGTAACTGTTCGATATGAACGGGCCAAGCTCTACGGGGAAATCTGGCAAGAGCCGGTCACCACCGTCGCCAAACGCTACGGCATATCGGACGTAGCCCTTCGAAAAATCTGTAAGAAACTCGCAGTACCGTTACCACCCCTGGGCTACTGGACCAGGGTCGCCGCAGGAAAGAAATCCCCAGTCCCACCCCTTCCAGAATATTCCGGCGCAGCAGAGATCGTCAGGCAGCGCTACGTCAGCGATGAACCGGTCGAGCCCGATCCGGAACATCTGGTCGCGCGACGAGAATTCGAGGCACTGCCCGAGAACCGAATCGCCGTTTCCGAGACGCTCGATAGGCCGCACCCGCTGGTCGTCGCCACCGAACGAGCCTTGCTGCGGCCAAAACACCGGGATCTTCGCAATCTGCCGACAACAGAGCGCCGTGCTTTGGATGTTTCGGTCAGCGAGGCGAGCCTGCCACGCGCACTCCGGATCATGGATGCGCTGGTCAAGGCGTTGGACGCGCGAGGCATGCATTTGCGCATCGAACCGGACGGAAAGCGGCGTGCCTGCCTGACGCTCCAGGACCAGGTCCTCGCAATCCGTCTCGTAGAGAACATCTCGCGCACCGAGCGTGAGCATACCGAGAAGGAACGCCGGGATATAAAGAAGTACGGCTATGCCTATCTTCCGAACCGCTACTCCTACGAACCCACGGGCATGTTGAAGCTCGGAATCATCGGCACCTATCACAGCGATTTTCACAAGACCGTGGCCGATGGCAAGCGTCAGCGCATCGAGCAGCGCCTCAACGAATTCGTCGTCAAGCTTGAGGCGGAAGCCGTTCGCAGAAAGCGGCATGAAGAACATCTCGAACAGCAGCATCGGCTTTGGGAGGAGCAGGAACGCCGGCGACGCGAACGCGAAGAGCAGAAGCGAAAGGAAATCGAACGGCTAAAAGCCCTCGAGGAGGAGGCGCGTGACTGGAAGAGAGCGGAAGATATTCGCGCCTACGTTGCTGCCGTCGAAACACGGGCGACGCACGAGCACGGCCACGTCGGACCGGACAGCGAGCTCGGGCAGTGGATAGCCTGGGCGCGGCACAAAGCAGACTGGATCGATCCGCTCGTCAATGCCAAGTGCCCAGTGCTCGATGACGAATAAGGAGACGCAGCCGGTCAGGTGGCGCGCAGCGGCACCACATGGCTCACGGCCATCCGCTGGGCGCCCTGCTTCGCCTAACGGCAGAAACATCTGACTGCCTTTTGGCGACTTGATCGCCGGCAGGCCATGGCAACGCCCCTCATCCCTGTGCCAGCCCACGAGCGAATGTGATCAGGTGGAGCGATTCGTATTGGTGCGCGCGAGATGTACTCTCTCGGCGATCCAGTTGCTCACGTCGGATTCGAGCCATCCGACCGCGCGGGGACCGAGAGGTATCGGTCGCGGGAATGTGCCGGCCTGGATGTGGTGGTAAATGGTGCTTCGGGCAAGCCCGGTGCGTGCTTCGACCTGTTTGCGCCGAAGAATGGATAGCCTTTGCTGGTTCTGATCAGACATGTCTGTCACCTCTGCTCTCGTAATGGAATACGCAGTCATGCTTCCATGGCGAAGCCGCGTTGTCGCGCCGATTCGTGGCCTCATCGAGGCCACAAATCGACTTGACAACTGCTCAGTGGGATTCAGGCGTGGACTGGACGGGCCTGCGGCAGACCTCACATTGGTGGCGGACGTTTGCGTGGCCGGGGCCGCGCCGCCGCAACCAATGAACGACCACGCCCATCACGATCCAATCACGCTGGGGGGTATTTTTGGGGGTATTTCCAAAAAATCGGACTGGTCAGTTTGTATACTATATCCAGCACTGACAAGGTGTTACAGGTTGCGGGTTCGATTCCCGCCGCCTCCACCATTTTTTCGGCTGGCCCGGATCATATCGGGCCACCCAGGGCCGCCTGCTCAGGAACAGGCAGAAGCACAAGGCGTGACGTGCACCACACGACCTGCGGCTGCATCAGGCGACAATCTGCCGCCGATTCCTTCCCGTCCGGCTCAAGCGTCCGATTCAGCCACACCTCGATCACGCACCAGCGCTTCCGCCAGTTCGGCGGCACGCCCCTCATCAATGGCTTCGAGTCCGTCGGTTCCGACGCGGTAGATGCCGGCCTCGGTCACGATGAAATCCATCGGAATGTCGTACGCCTGCGGGTGAATCGTGTCGATGCGCGACAGTTCGAAGGCGACGCCGATTTTCAGTGGCTCCGGCTTGATCGCGGCCAGTGTCCGGTCGAAGAATCCGCCACCGTAACCGAGCCGGTATCCCTTCTTGTCAAAACCGACCGGCGGAATCAGCAAGGCCTGCGGCACCACCACGGGCGTGTCGGGCACCGGCAGGTCATAGACGCCCGGCGTTGTCGCGACGCCGGGCCACCATTCGCGGAAACGCAGCGGCGCAGCCTTCTGCACAACCTCGGGCAATGCGGCGACCGCCCCGCGCTGCCGGAATTCGCGAATCGCGAAACGCGCATCGAACTCACCCTGGAACGGCCAGTACAGGCCGACCGTCATCCCGCCCAGCAGCGGGAATCCCGCGACCAGCCGGCGCGTCATGACGGCTGTCCATTCGCGGTGCTGCTCCAGCGGGACCGCCTGGCGCCGCGCCAGCAGGGCCGTGCGCTGCGCCTTGCGCCAGGCTTTCAGATCATCCTGAGGATTCATGCCGGTATTGCCCAGTGATTTTTATCCATTATCGCAAGCTCCCGCCGGCTGCGCGCAAGCGCGCCTCCGCCTCTGCGCTGACCCGCGCCACGATCGTCGCCGCGTCCTCGATGCCGTCGATCAGATCGACGACCTCTCCGGCCCAGACCGCCGCGGTATCGAAATCGCCCCGCGCGGCGGCGGCCTGGTACTCACTGCATTCCTCCTTCTGCGCCGCGGCGAGTGCAGCTTCCCGTCCGTGCCAGCGCTCGATGAAGCCATTGTTCAGCGCGCGGCCGGGATACCGTGCGGGCCAGGCATAACCGCGCACGATGTCGAATACCCGTGTGCGCGCAGTGCCGTTGCCCGCCGCAGCAACGATGCGCCGCTTCGCCTCGTCGTGTCCGAGCGCCTCGCGCGACGCGTAAAACCGCGTGCCCATCAGCACACCCTGCGCACCCAGCATCAGGGCGGCGGCGAGTCCGCGGCCATCACCGATGCCGCCGGCCGCGACCACCGGCAGCGGATCAACCGCATCGACTACCGCCGGCACCAGCGGCAGCGTGCCGCGCGACCCGCTGTGGCCGCCGGCCTCCGATCCCTCGGCGACGATCAGGTCCGCCCCCGCGGCGCGGGCTGCACGCGCTTCGGTCACGTCCTGCACCTGGCAGATCAGCCGGCAGCCCGCCGACTTGACCGCCTGCTGGTAGGGGCTGGGATCGCCGAATGACAGCATGACCGCGTCCGGACAGTAATCCAGCACCATGTCGAGCACCGCCCTGTCGAGGGACCAGGTGATCAGGCCGACGCCCCAGGGGCGCTGTGTTTCCTTCACGACCGTCGACAGTTCAGCACGCAGCCAGTCCCTGTCGCCATAACCGCCGCCGACAATCCCCAACCCGCCCGCGTTCGACACGGCCGCCGCCAGCCGGCCGCCGGCGATGCCGCCCATCGGCGCCAGCATCACCGGGTGCTGCAGGCCGAACATCTCCGTCAGTGCGGTGCTGATCATCGCAAAATCCCGTGGCATCCGGACAATGAAGTTTCGCCATTTATATCACGCCGTGATATAAATGGCCAATGAACACGACACCCCGGCGCGCGCAGCGGCCCCGGCAAGCGCTGTCGAAGCGCGACTTCGAGAAGCTGGCCCATTTCCGCTACCAGCTGCGGCGCTTCCTGCGCTTCAGCGAGGAAGTGACGCGCCGGCACGGCATCACCGTGCAACAGTACCTGCTGCTGCTGCAGATCAAGGGGTTTCCCGGCCGGGAGTGGGCCACGATCGGCGAACTGGCGGAGCGCCTGCAGGCGCAGCCTCACGGCGTGGTGTCCCTGGTTTCGCGCTGCGAACAGGGGGGACTGATCCGGCGCTGCGCCAGCCTCGTCGACCGGCGGCAGGTCGAAGTGCGACTCACCGGCAAAGGCGAACGCTGCCTGCAGCAACTCGCCCAGCTGCACCGCGCCGAACTGATGTCGCTGGGCGCCGGTTTCCTGATACCGGAGCTCGCGCGCGAATGACCTCCACGTCGCCTTCTCCACGGCTGCTGGCCGCGATTGCGCTGCAAATCCCGGACGGCCTGATCTGCGCCGGCACTGACGGCAATATCCTCGTCTGGAACGAAGGCGCCGAGCGCATTTTCGGACATACTGCCGCCGAGGCCGTCGGCCGCAGCCTCGATCTGATCATCCCTGAGGCCTTTCGGGCGGCGCACCACGAGGGCTTCCGGCGCGCGATCGCGTCCGGACGCACCCGGCATGCGGCAGGCCGGGTGCTGACCACCCGGTCACTGCACAAAAGCGGCGACAGGCTTTATGTCGATCTGAGTTTCGGACTGATCAGGGATGAGGCGGGCGCGATCATCGGCGTGCTGGCCATCGCGCGCGACTGCACCGCGCGCGAGCTGTCCGCCAGGGCCACCAGAAAATCATAAAATATTTTTCATAATCAATATCTTATAAAAATACATTCAAGCTGCTGCGGACTGCGCCGCCGTCACGATGATCTCGATTTTCCAGGACGGATCCGACAGCGCAGCCTGCACGGTGGCGCGCGGTGGCGCCGTGCCCGGAACCACCCAGGCATCCCAGACCTCGTTCATCGCCGCAATGTCCTTGATGTCCGCCAGGAAAATCTGCGCGCGCAACATATGCGCCTTGCTGCTGCCCGCCTCCGCAAGACGCTGCTCGACCTGTGCCAGCACGTCGGCCGTCTGGCTGCGGATATCCGTGGCCTCGCACTCCGGCACCATGCCCGCGAGATACACCACCCCGTTGAAAATCGCCGCTTCACTGTAACGCGCCGCGACATGCAGTCTCTGCACACCCATCAGTCATTCTCCGCAGGTTGAACACACAGTTGAAATGAAGTCATGCCGCCGGCCCCGGCCGGCCGCTGCCGTGCCCGTCCGGTGCTTCGGCCCGCAGCAAGCGGATCAGCGCAAGCATCATCAGGATCAGCAACAGCGTGAACGGCAAGGCCGCCACCAGCGAGGCCGTCTGCAGCGACGCCAGGCCGCCCGCCGCCAGCAGCACGGCGGCGACCACCGACATCATCGCACCCCAGAACAGCTTCAGCGGCTGGCGCGGATCGGATTCACCGCCGGACACCATGCCGGCCAGGATGTAGGTCGCCGAGTCGGCCGAGGTCACCAGGAAGGTGAAGATCAGCAGGATCGACAGCACCGACAGCAACCCGCCCAGCGGCAGCTGCCGGTAGAGCGTGAACAGCGCCAGCGCGACATCCCGGTCAACCACCGCGGCGATGCCGGCGGCATGGTTCAGGTCCTCGTGCAGCGCCATGCCGCCGAAGACTGCAATCCAGACACAGGCGATTGCCGGCGGCACCACCAGCACGCCGACGATGAACTCGCGGATGGTGCGTCCGCGGGACACCCTCGCCACGAACGCGCCGACAAAAGGCGACCAGGCGATGGCCCAGGCCCAGTAGAAAATGGTCCAGTCGCGCACCCAGGTACCGCCACGATACGGTGTCAGGCGCAAGCTGTACTCGATGAAATGGCTCAGGTAGTCGCCCAGTCCCAGCGTGAAAGCGTTGAGCACGAACACCGTGGGCCCGGCGACGAACACGAACAGCAGCAGCGCCAGGCACAGGCCGAGATTGACATTGCTCAGCCAGCGGATGCCGCGATGCAGCCCGGTCATCGATGACAGCATATAGGCCGCGAACATGACCGCGATGACCAGCAGCTGCAGTTTCAGCGAACCCGCCCATCCCGTCACCGACTGCAGGCCGCCGCTGATCTGCAGCACGCCGAGGCCGAGCGATGTCGCGATGCCCATCACGGTCGCCACCACGGCCAGCACATCCACTGCTGTCCTGATGCCGCGCCGTTTACCGATGACCGGCTCGAGCGCCGTCGACACCAGGCCGTCGCGGCCCTTGCGGAACTGCATGAAGCCGATGCCGAGCCCGGCCAGCGCAAACACCGACCACTGGCTGACCCCCCAGTGGAAGAAGGCATATCCCATCGCCAGCCGCGCCGCCGGCGCCGACTGCGGCGCCATGTCCTGGAAGGGCGGCGTGAAAAAATGGCTCATCGGCTCGGCCACGCCCCAGAACACCAGGCCGGCGCCGAATCCGGCGGAAAACAGCATCGCGATCCAGGTAAAAAAAGGAAATTCCGGACGGCTCCCCTCGGGGCCGAGGCGGATGGCGCCAAAACGGCTGATGGCAAGGCCGGACAGGAACACAACGATGGCAAACACGGTCAGCAGGTAAAACCAGCCGAAATTTGTCGTGGTGAACAGCAGGAGTTTTTTGGCCAGCCGCTCGAACTCTTCCGGCATCAGCGCGCCTGCCACCGCCAGCAGCAACACGATCACGGCCGAAATCACCATGACCGGACGCGTCAGACCGCCGTGTTGATTCCCTTGCATGTCATGTTCCCGATCCACAGCAGACATTCCGTATTACCCGCTGTGGACGGCACAGGTCAAGCATCCCGCGCCTGAATCAGCGCGGCAGGATCAAAAATCCCCGGGATCGCACGGTCAAAACGGCGGCGGACTCAGCCCGCGAGGCCGGTGATGTTGACCACCGGAACCGGCTCGGCCACGCCCTTGAAGCTCATGTTGCCGAGCGGTTCGGCCTTCACCAGTTCCTCGACGCGGGCATGGGTTTTCCCGTTGGTCAGTATCTGTCCGCCCTTCGCCTCGCCGCAAAGTCGCGCGGCGTGATTGGTCACCGAGCCGATGCAGGTGTAATCCCAGCGCCCCTCGAATCCGATGGCGCCCAGCGTCGCGTAACCCTGCGCGATGCCGATGCCGAGATCGAGGCTGAAACCGCGCTTCTGCCAGGCCTCGCGCAACGGCGCGAAGTCGCGCTGCATAGCCAGCGACATGCGCACCGCATTGAGCAGCGGGAATTCCATTTTGATCGGGTCGTTGAAATAGATCATCATGCCGTCGCCGGTGAAGCAGTCCAGCGTGCCACCTTCCGCCAGGATCAGCGGCCCCAGCGCGTTGTGGTATTCCGACAGAACCTCCATCACCTCCTCCGGCTCGGCCTTGTCGGTGAAGGCGGTGAAACCGCGCATGTCCAGGAACACCACGACCACCTCGCGGCGGTGGGCCTGCAGCATCTTCTCGCCTCCGGTGTCGAGGATGGCCTTGGCGATCTGCGGCGAAAAAAAGCGCTTCAACATGCCCAGCCGGTCGAGTTCCGACAACTGCTGCTTCACCCGCTCCTCCAGCGTGCGGTTCAGTTCATGCAACTCGTCGCGCAGGCGTTTTTTCTCCAGGCTCGCGCTGACCCTGGCCGCCAGCAGCGTCGGATCAAAAGGTTTCGGCAGATGATCCTCGGCCCCCAGCTTGATGCAGCGGATGACGCTTTCCTGGTCTTCGACGGCCGTGATCATGATCACCGGAATGTCCCGCAGCTGCGGATCCGATTTCATCCGCTCCAGGACCTCGTAGCCGTTCATCTCCGGCATCATCACGTCCAGCATGACGAGGTCGAATTTCTTCTGCTGCAGTTGCTCCAGCGCCTGGAGCCCGTTGTTCGCCGTGGATATGTTGCCGTACCCTTCGCGCTTCAGCCTGCGCGTCAGCGTGTAGCGGTTGTCGTCATTGTCATCGACGACCAGCAGCGATGCATCCTGAATGGTCATGACCGGGACTCCTGCGATATCAGGGCATTGATTTTTCCGAGCAGGCGGTCGAACTCGACCGGCTTGGTATCGAAATCATCGCACCCGGCCTCGAATGCCTTCTCCTTCTCGCCGGCCATGGCATTGGCGGTCAGAACGATCAGCGGGATCCGCCCCGTGCTGCCGCCCTGCTTGATCCGGCGCGTCGCCTCCCAGCCGTCGAGCACGGGCAGGCTCAGGTCCATCAGGATCAGGTCCGGCTGTTCGCTGCCGGCCTTGGCGACGCCGTCCGCGCCGTCGCGCGCAATCACCACGCTGAAACCTGCCCGCTTCAGGCGCCGTTCCAGCATGTAAATGTTGTCGTCGTTGTCCTCGACGTAGAGTATTTTCATTCCGCTCCTTTGCCTCCCGTTTCAGCCCCGACCCCGCGCCGGCGCGTGATCGAAACCTCCAGCACCTGCCCGATCTCGCCCAGCAGTTCGGCCAGTTCCGCCGATCCCTTGCCCATCACCCGCTCGACATGGCCGTTCAGGCGGGCGCGTTCATCGGCCGTCAGGTCCTTGGCAGTGACCACCAGGACCGGAATATCCCGCCATTCCGGCCTGCCGCGCATCGCGACCAGGAATTCGAAACCGTCCATCTCCGGCATCATCAGGTCGAGCATGATCACATCAGGGCGTGATTGCTCCAGGCTTTCGATCCCGAGACGCCCGTTGGCCGCCTCGTCCACTTCCCAGCCGTCACGCCTCAGGAACCGGCAGACGCCGTTGCGCATGGCCTCATCGTCATCGATCACCAGCACCCGGCGCCCCGCGGTGCCACAGGCGGACCGCAGCGCGGCAGTCAGCTTCTCGCGGTTGACCGGCTTGATCAGGTATTCCGTCGCACCCAGCGCGTAACCGCGGGTCCGGTCGTCAATGATGGTCATCAGGATCACCGGGATGTCGGCCAGTTCCGGATCACCCTTGATCGCGGCGAGCACTGTCCAGCCGTCGAGTTGCGGCATCAGCACATCCAGCGTGATCGCCGCCGGATGCAGTTCCCGGGCCAGCCTCAGCCCCTCGTGGCCGTCGGCGGCGGTGACCACCTCGAAACCCTTGCGTGACAGGAAACGTTCAGTGAGCTCCCGTACCGACTGGTCGTCATCGATCACCAAAACCACCGACCCGCGCGGCATTTCACCGGAAGGCGGCGCGGCAGCGGGACGCGCCGGCGTCGCCGCCGGCACCGCACCGAACTCGGCCGGCAGGGTCACCAGGAAGGTCGAGCCCTTGCCGGGCTCACTGGTCACCGTGATCTCGCCGCCCATCATCTGGCACAACCTCCGGCTGATGGCGAGCCCCAGTCCGGTGCCGCCGTACTTGCGCGTTGTCGAGGCATCCGCCTGCACAAAGTCATTGAACAGGCGGGACAGCTGCTCCGGCGTCATGCCGATGCCCGTGTCCGCCACGGCAACCGCAATCCAGTCGCGGCCTTCCCGGGCTTCGCGCCGCACCGTGACGCTGACCGTGCCGTTCTTGGTGAATTTGTTGGCATTGCTCAGCAGGTTCAGCAGCACCTGGCGCACGCGGATCTGGTCGGCATGCATGCTGCCCGTGTCTGCAGGGCATTCGAGGACGATGCTGTTGCCGTTCTTGCCCGCCAGCATCTCGATGGTCTTGACCACGTCGCCCACCAGCAGCGCCACCGGGAAGGTATCCGCATGCAGGTCCATCTTCCCGGCCTCGATCTTCGACAGGTCGAGGATGTCGTTGATCAGTTCCAGCAGATGACGCCCTGCGCGCAGCACACGTTCCAGCGGCTCGATTTCGTCATCCCGCTTGAGGTCGCGCGCATCCTCCAGCAGCATCTCGGTGACGCCGATGATGGCGTTGAGCGGCGTGCGCAGCTCGTGTGACATGTTGGCCAGAAACTGCGACTTCAGCTGGTTGGCCGCCTCCAGCTGCGCGCCCTTCTGCCTGATCTCCTCGAACAGCCGCGCATTCTGGATGGCCAGCACCGACTGCCCGGTGAAGGTCTGCAGCATGTTGACCACGGATTGCGAAAACTCTCCGGGCCGGATGCGCCGGATCACCAGTCCGCCGACCAACCGGTCGTCCCGGAGCAGGGGCACGCCGAGCACCGCGCGGTAGCCGCCCCCGCGTTTGTGCACGTCGCGCAGCCTGTAACCGGGATCCAGATCCACATCGGCGATCTGATAGGCCGCACGTTTCTCGGCCGCCATGCCCACCGCGCCCTGCCCCACCTTCAGGCGCGAATCGCGCAGCGCGTCCACCATCGCGGCGCTCATGCCGACATTGACCCGGGGATTGAAGATTCCCGTGGCGTCGTCGTATTCGTACAGCGTGCCCGAGTCTGCGGCACCCAGCCTGACCGCCTGGGTCACGATGGTTTCCAGCACACGGTCGATGTCCAGCGAGGCGCTGATCGTCTGCCCGACCTCGCCCAGGATGCGGAGCTCCTCGAGCTGCCGTTCCGCCAGTTCCGCGCGCGCCCAGCTCTCCGCCAGGTAAACCTTGATCATGATGCACAGCAGGAATGCTCCGAGCACCGCCAGCAGCATGATCGTCCTCGGCAGCGAGCGGTCTTTTTCAACCTCCGCCTGCCGCGCGGCCAGGGTCTGCGTCGCCCGCAGCAGCACGTCGGTGTCACGCAGGATGTTGCCGACGATGCGCTGGCCCTCGGCGTAAACTGACTGTCCGGCGGAGGCAGCATCGCCGCCGCGGGTGCCGACCGCCGCATGAAAACGCTCCAGCGGTTCACGCAGATATCCCAGCGCGAGGACATTCGACTCCGTGTCCTCCCATACCCGGGCGACATCCGCCATCTCCGGCACGACGTGGAGCGCCCATTCCGGCAATGCGAATTCAACCTTGGCTGAACTGCCCTTCAGGACATCGACCACCTCGACGATCCGGCTGCGCGCCTCCAGCAGCTGCTCGAACCCCCGTGCCTCGCCCTTCAGGGCCTGCTGCGCTGCCTTGCCGATCCGCTGGGACAGCATGCTGATTTCGGCATTCGCCTTGGCATAGGCCGCTCCCGAAGCACCCCGGACATCGTTGACGAAAGTCGCGATCGCCATCATCAGGAACAGCATCAGCAGTGCCGCCCCGAGTATCTGCAACTGCGTGCCGACGGCGAGATGCCCGATCACGGGCAGGGGTTTCCTCAGCAGACGCCCGAGCATTCCCTGCCGTCGGACTGTTTTCACCACGACTCCGGTCTGTTCGCTGTCATGTTGCCCTGCCGGCACACGATTTCTCCGCAAGCGTTGTTATCCGGGAACAGCCTCTGCCCTGCATCTGCAGCGGCACAATGCGTACGGCCGAGTTTAGCCGCTTTTTGCGGCATTGCGCTGCAGCAGGCCTGCGGCGCATGTGTTCTAATCCAGGCCATGCTTTCCTACCGTCATCAATTTCATGCAGGCAACGTTTCCGACGTTTTCAAGCACGCGGTGCTGACCCGGCTGCTGGTCGCGCTGGCCAAAAAGGACAAACCCTTCTGCGTGCTCGACACCCATGCCGGCATCGGCCGTTACGACCTGAACCACGCCTGGTCGCAGAAAACCGGTGAATGGCGGCTGGGCATCGCGCGCGTGTGGGCGCGCAGCGATGCGCCGGAAACGCTGCAGCCGTACCTCGACGCTGTGCGCGCCGACAATCCCGACGGCCACCTGCGCCATTACCCCGGTTCGCCGCGCATCGCGCGCCGCCTGATGCGCAACAACGACCGCCTGGTGCTCTGCGAACTGAACAAGGACGACTGCGCCGCGCTGAAAGCCGTGTTCGCCGGCGTGCGCCACACCGCGATCCACAACCAGGACGGCTTCCGGTCGCTGCGCGCCTTCCTGCCGCCGCCTGAGCGCCGCGGACTGACTTTCATCGATGCCGCCTTCGACCAAGCGGATGAATTCGGACGGGTCGTGCGCGCGATCCGCGAGGCGCACACGCGCTTCGCGACCGGCATGATCGCCGTCTGGTATCCGCTGATGGCGCCGTCCGCGATGGAGGCGTTTGCCCGCAGCCTGCAGGCCGCCGGCCTGCCGGAAACGCTGCAGCTGGAACTGTCGGTCCATCCGGACAACTTCAGCGAACACATCCGCGGCAGCGGCATGATCATCGTCAATCCGCCGTTCGGACTGGAGCGGGAAATGCCGCCCCTGCTTGACTGGCTGTGGCGTGCGCTGTCGCCTGCACAGGAAGGCCGCACGCGCTGCGAATGGCTGGTGCGGGAATGAAAAACGCCGCGGTCTCCCGCGGCGTTGTTGATGGGCGGACCCGCGGGAATCAGCCCTTGGTGCGGCTGCGGTACTCTCCGGTGCGGGTGTCGATCTCGATCTTGTCGCCGGTGGCGCAGAACAGCGGCACCTGGATTTCGTAGCCGGTCGCGAGCTTCGCCGGCTTCAGCACCTTGCCCGAGGTATCGCCGCGCACCGCGGGTTCGGTGTAGATGATCTCGCGCACCAGCGTCTGCGGAATTTCCACCGAAATCGGGCGGCCTTCGTACAGGGTGACCTCGCACTCCATGCCGTCCTCGAGGTAGTTCAGCGCCTCCCCCATGTTCTCCTTGTCCACCTCGTACTGGTTGAACTCGGCATCCATGAACACATAGGACGGCTCGGAGAAGTAGGAGTAAGTCACCTCCTTGCGCTCCAGCTGCACGACGTCGAATTTCTCATCGGCACGGTAGACCGTTTCCGTGCCGCCGTTCGACAGCAGGTTCTTCAGCTTCATTTTCACCACCGACGCGTTGCGGCCGGACTTGCTGAATTCGGCTTTCAGCACGACCATCGGGTCCTTGCCGACCATGATCACGTTGCCCGCGCGGATTTCCTGAGCGATTTTCATATCCCTGCACCCTCGATTAACCGGAGTAAAAAGGCGCTATTTTACCTTGCGGCGCGCAAATTCCACCAGTTGAGCAGCCAGTTCACCGGAATCCGCCAGTTTTGCAGACCAGTTCAGGGCATGCCGCGCAAGGTCAGCCTCCGCATCCCGCAACGCCGGCCACGAGGGCACAGCCCCCCCTCCCGCGGCATTCCAGTCCCGCCAGAAAGCGCGCAGCGCGGTGGCGGCGGGCGCCGGCAGCTCCGCGCAGTAGCGCTGGAGGAAAGCCGCCATCTTGCGCTGGTGGGCGCCATCGTCCTGCCGGTACGGCTGCCACACCAGCGGCCTGCCGGCCCATTGTGCGCGCACGAAGGAATCCTCGCCGCGGACAAAATTGAGATCGCAGGCCCATAACAGTTCGTCGTACTGCGCCTGGGGCAGGAAAGGCAGTGCACGCACTTCGAGCGCGCCCCGCCGCCAGGGCCCCGGTTCCGCGATGGCCCAGGCGCCGAGCCAGCCCCGGACCGCCGCCAACGGTGCACCCTCGGGAACCGCCAGCACCAGGGACCGGCCGTCCGCCACCATGGCCGACAGCAAACCGGCAAACGGCGCATCGGCATAAGCGAACAGCGACACCGCCGGCACCTGCGGCATATCAAATCCGAGCCGGTTCCAGAACACGCGACGCGCCGCCATGCCGAAACCATCGCGCCGCGGCAGCAGACCCGCTTCGCGCGGCAAACCGCCGGTGGCGGGTGTGAATCCGGGAAAGAAAAAATAACGCTGCAGCGACAGCTGCGGATGCGGCGAGGACAAGCCGTGGTGGCTGTCCACCCAGTCCTCGGCGCTGAGGTATTCGAGCACGATCCACAGCGGCGGCCTCGCGGCCTGCGCCATCCGCGCGATCCATTCCTCCGGCAGCCCGCAACCGAAAGCCTCGATCACCACGGCAGCAGCGGCGTCGGGCAATCCAGCCTGCGGCCAGCGGCAGACCGTGATGCCCTCGCAGGACTGCCGCGGCAATCCGGGATCGAGCGCGGGATACAGCGCCTGCAGCGTGGGCAGATCGTCGATCCACAGCCGCACCGGAAGATCGTGCTCGTGCCGCAGGATGCGCGCCAGCCGCCAGCACACCCCCGCATCGCCGAAATTGTCGACGACGCGGCAGAAAATGTCCCAGATTTGCGGAGTATCGGATCCAGCCATCGTTGCAGGAATTATGCGGCGGACGCAGGACGAAAAAAAACCGGGCTCGCGCCCGGTTTTTCCGCAGCTCGATCCGGCTTAGGCAGCCTGGATGTTGCTCGCCTGTTGCTTGCCCTTGTTGCCGGCGGTGATGTCAAACGTCACCTTCTGGCCTTCTTTCAGGGTTTTGAAACCGCTCATGTTGATGCCCGAGAAATGGGCAAACAGGTCTTCACCGCCGCCGTCCGGGGTGATGAAGCCAAAACCTTTTGCGTCGTTGAACCACTTAACAGTACCGGTTGCCATGATGTGTATTTCCTTTTGAGGATGGATAATTTCCGGCTTGCGCCGGGCATCGTATTTAAATCTCACAGCCCCAAAAGTACGAACACCACAACTGCACACGCGGGAACCGCTAACTTTCAAGTACTTAGAAACCAAACACGCGTCGCCGTTATACGTAATGCCTGCAGCAGCGTCAAGAAAAGTTTGCGCGGCCTCCCGCCGGTAAAAAATTTATCAATATAATCAATTACTTACAAACCTCTTCGCAAACTCGCGCGCAGCCTGTCCATTGATCTTCTCAAGCCGTGCATGCACTTCACGCACCCGCGCGCGCTGGTTCTGGCTGAAATAGGACGCGCCGAGCTGCACCAGGGCATCCACATCGTCGGCCTTCAGGCGCAGCGCCTCCTGCGAAGCCTCCACCGCACGGTCATACTGGTTCAGCGCGAGGTACGTGCTGCCCGCCCCCAGCCAGGCCTCGAAGCTGTCGCCGTTGATCTTCAGGGCCTGGTTGTAGGCCGTGATCGCACGGCGCGGCCGGTTGACCAGCCGGTAGGCTTCGCCCAGCGCGATCCAAGCCTGTTCCGATGCCGGCACCGCGCGCACCCACTGCTGCGTCGTCGCCAGCAGGCCGACCCAGTCGCGCTTGGCACGCAGGGCATCGCTGCGCGTCTTCCACTGTTCGTTGGCCGCGTCGCGGTTGGCCAGCACAGGCGCAGTGCCGCCGCGCCCGGTCAGTTCGGCAATCCAGGCGGCAGGCAGCGCGAAATTCAGGTTCTGGCCCTCGGTGATGATGAAGGCCGTGAGCCCGACCAGCCGCCCCTCGGTGTCGAACAGGCCGCCGCCGCTGGAGCCCGAGGAAATCGGCGCCGAGGTCTGGATGTACTGCGCACCATCGATTTCACGGATGCTCGAGACCAGTCCTTCGCTGATGGTCAGCTCCAGTCCTTCCGGGGCGCCCACCGCGTACACCCGCTGGCCGATGCGCAAACGGCTGGTGTACAGCGGCACCCGCGGCGCCTTCAGCGTGGAAACCTGCAGCTCGCAGAGGTCGCGCTCCTGGTCGGCCGCGCGCAGTTCGCCGCTGTGCAGGGTCTTCCCGCTGAACACCGAAAACTGCGCTCCGCCCTCCAGCACATGGCAGTTGGTGACCACCGCGCCCGGCGCGATCACCACGCCGCTGCCGAGGCCGGCGATGTTGCCCGCCTTGTCCAGCGCCTGGATGGTGACAATGCTGCGCGAGACTTCCTGGAACAGCAGTTCCGGATTTTTGCCCTGGGCCGCGGCCAGGGCCGGCAGCAGCCCCAGCAGCACCGCGCTGAAACATGTTTTCAAACTATTCTCCCGGCAATGCGGCGCGCGACTGCGCGCCGAAAGCCCGGATTATATGCAAGCGCCCGGCCCGCCGCCGCTGCGGAGGGGATTACAGCCGCTGCAGCACGGGGGCCGATTCGCGTGCAGCGATGAATTCCGGCCGCGGCTGCAGGCCGCCGCGCGGGTTGCCGAGCCGGTTGTCGACGCTGTTGTAGACAAAAAACAGATTGGCCCGCGGAAACGGCGAGATATTGCTGTTCGACCCATGCATCGTGTTGCAGTCGAAGAAGACCACCGAACCGGCCGGCCCCTTGGTCGATTGCAGCCCGCCACGCTGCACCAGGAAGCCCAGGCTGGTGGGATCAGGCACGCCGTATTCCTGCTTGCGCAGCGACTGCTTGTAGTGATCCTCCGGAGTCTGGCCGATGCAGGAGATGTAATGCATGTGCGAACCCGGCACCAGCATCAGGGGGCCGTTGAACTCGTTGTTCTCGGTCAGCAGCACGACACAGCTGACCGCGCGCATGCGCGGCATCCCGTCCTCGATATGCCAGGTCTCGAAATCCGAGTGCCAGTAGAACTCCCTGCCGGAGAAACCGGGCTTGAGGTTGACGCGCGACTGGTGGATGTAGACCTCGCTGCCGAGGATCTGGCGCGCCACGTCGAGCAGCCGTCCGTCCCGCATCAGCCGCTCGAACACCCGGCTCAATCCGTGCACCCGGAATACCGAGCGCACCTCGTCGCCGCCCGGCTCCAGCACCGCCTCGGGCAGTCCGCGCTGCCCGCTCGTCAGGGCGAGCTGCCGCGCCTCGCGCAGCAGCTCCTCGGTTTCGTTCTGCTGCAGCAGTCCGCGCAGCTGGATGAAACCGTTCTTGCGGTAGCTGCGCAGCTGATGCTCGGACAGCGCGAATTCACCCCTGGCGTGCGGCCCCGGGTAGACCACCGGGCCCTGGCGCAGGATGATTGCCGCCTCGTTGTCGCTGCGGGATTGATAAATGTCGGATACCAGTACCATGTTCGGCTTGCCTCCTTTGTCCGTGGTCAGGCGGGTTCCGCGAGCAGCGGATAGACGCCTTCCTCATCGTGCACCTCGCGCCCGGTCAGCGGCGGATTGAACACGCAGACCAGTTTCAACTCGCTGTGCGCGCGCAGGTAATGTTCGTCATGCCGGTCGAGCGCGTACATCACGCCCGGCCGGATCGCGTGTTTGATGCCTTCGGCAACGGTCTCGATTTCGCCCTCGCCCGCCACGCAGAACACCGCCTCCAGGTGGTTGCGGTAATGGATGTGGGTTTCGGTGCCGGCGTAGATCGTGGTTTCGTGGAAGGAAAACCCCATGCCGTCGCGCGCCAGCAGCAGGCGGCGGCTGACCCAGTTGGGCGCAGCCACCTCCTGCGGCGTGCCGCGGATGTCGTCGATGCTGCGGACGATCATCACGCGGCCCTGAAGTTGATGTACTGGATCTTGCGGTCCCGCCCCTGGACGCGCCGCACGCCAAGCGCCTGGGCCACGCTGTCCTCGACGATGTCGAGTCCCTGGCACAGCAGCTTCTCGTCGATGGTCAGCGCCGGCATCAGCTTCAGCACGTCGTCGGCGCCGGAAGTCTCGATCACCAGGCCGTTCTCGAAGCAGCGCTTGGCGATGCGGTCCGCGAGCGCCGGATCGGACGATGCGAGCCCCTGGATCATGCCGCGGCCACGCACCTCGAATTCGCCGGAGGGATAGTCCGTGGCGATGTGCTCCAGCCAGTTGCGCATGATCACGCCCTTGCGCCGCACCCCCTCCTGGAAGGCGTCGTCACTCCAGTAATGCATCAGCGCCGCGCGCGCGGTGACAAAGGCGAGGTTGTTGCCGCGGAAAGTGCCGTTGTGCGCGCCCGGCTTCCAGACGTCGATTTCGGGCTTCAGCAGCACCAGCGCCATCGGCAGGCCGTAGGCGCTGATCGATTTGGACAGCGTGACGATATCCGGCGAGATGCCCGCCTCCTCGAAGCTGAAGAAACGTCCCGTGCGGCCGCAGCCCATCTGGATGTCATCAACGATCAGCAGCATGTCGTGGCGGCGGCAGACCTGTTCCAGCGCGCGCAGCCAGGCGAAGCTGGCGACATTGACGCCGCCCTCGCCCTGCACGGTCTCGACGATCACCGCCGCGGGATGGTCCATGCCGCTGCTGCGGTCGGCGACCATGCGCTCGAGGTACGCGATGGTGTCGACGTCCTTGCCGAGATAGCCGTCATAGGGCATGAACGTGGTGTTGTCGAGCGGAGCGCCCGCGGCACCGCGGTACTTGGCATTGGCCGTCGCCGCCAGCGAGGCGCCGCTGACGCCGTGGAAACCGTGGGTGAAGGAGACGATGTTGCTGCGCCCCTTGACCAGCCGCGCCAGCTTCAGCGAAGCCTCGACGGCATTGGTGCCGGTGGGTCCCGGAAACTGCAGCTTGTAGTCCATGCCGCGCGGCTTGAGGATGATGCGGTCAAAAGCCTCCAGCATCTCCTTCTTCGCGACGGTGGCCATGTCGAGGCCGTGGATCACGCCGTCGGACTCGATGTAATTCAGCAGCTCCTGCTTGATCACCGGGTTGTTGTGCCCGTAGTTGAGCGTGCCGGCGCCGGCGAAGAAATCGATGTAGCTGTTGTTGGCCTCGTCGATCAGCTTCGATCCCCGCGCCTTGTCGAATATCGTGGGGAAGGAGCGGATGTAGCCGCGCACTTCCGATTCCATGCGGTCGAAAATTTTAAGGTTCATGTTATGGCTCTCCTCTGCCCGGTTGGTCCAGTCCGGCTCATGTTGTCCATGGGCCGATGGCAATCAGCATCTCGGGCTCGTGATGCGGATCCTGGAAGTCCTCCTTGGAAAAAAAGCTGCGCTCGGCGCAGCGCGCGTTCAGTCGTGTTGCCAGTGTTTCAAATACCCGCCGCGAGGCGGCATTCGAAGGGGTCACCGTGGTTTCCAGCTGGCAGCAGCCGGCCAGCGCCGGCCGTGCCAGCAGGTGTTCGAGCATCCGCAGCGCCAGGCCCTGTCCGCGCGCCGCGGGCGCCACGGCGACCTGCCAGACAAACACGGTGTCGGCCTGGACCGGCGGGCGGTAGGCGGAAACGAAGCCGGCAAGCTCACCGTCCTGCTCCGCGAGCACGCAGCTGCCGGCATGGTGCGCGCACAGCAGCAGATAGGCGTACGGGGAATTCAGGTCCAGCGGCGGACAGGCGCGAACCAGCCTGTGGATGGCCGCGCCGTCGGAAATGCGAGGTTCTCGTAAAAGAGAGTTTGACGACGCTGGAGCCACCCGGGATGCAGTGGACAGCGTTTTCACTTATATGTCTTTTAAAACAACAAGTTAAGTTGGGTAAGGGGTTTTTTTCAGGACGTCTATTATAATCGACTGCAATTTTCAGGTCAAGCCATATTAACCTTTAAATTCAATAAGTTAAATATTAATTTCTGATTGCCGGACCCATTCCTCTCACGGCGCTGCTGATCGGCAGCATCGATCATGGCCAGCGGCAGCCAGTGGCGCGAAATCAGCCCGAAACCCTGAAGGGGAAACAACTCAGCCGAGCACGCAGGCGCGGATGTCCTGGCGTGCCGGCAGCGCACCGCGGATCAGCCGGACATGGCGGATCCCCGCACGATGCAGGCATTGCGATTTGAAATCAGGCGCCATCGTCAGCGCCGCCGGCGGCTCCGCCGCCAGCAGGTCCACCGCCACCACCGGCTGCATCGCCTTGCTGCAGACCACGAAATCAACACGGTGCTGTGCCGGCAGGCGCTGCGGCTGCCCCGCCACGGCGTCACCGTTGCCGGCCGGTGATTCAAGCAGGTCGGCCAGCGCGACATTGACCAGGATTTCGTGGTCGGGCATGCCCTGCTTCAGCAGCAGATAGACCAAGGTCTGCCCGGGGTCGAGCAGGCGCTCGCGCCGCCGGTATTCCGGGGTCGCCGCGGAGACGTCAGCCGCAGGCCCGTCGCCGGCGGTCGCCGTGTTCACCAGCCGCTCCCAGCGCAGGCCCGACAGTTCCTCCTTCTGCGCCAGCTTGCGGCGGTAGTTCCACCACAGCACGGGTATCGCGATGAAGGGCGCGAGGACCAGCAGATACCAGAAGGCCTCCATGACAACCTCTCGGTCGGAAAAACGAAAGCCGGAAAACCAGGTCCCGGGGGCTCAGTCCTGCGACGGCTGCCGCTGGCGCAGCCGCCGCCGGTCCAGCCACCAGGCAAACACCGGCAGCATCAGGAAACCGCCGGGCATGACCACCAGCACCAGGTAGGGACTCAGCCGCGACAGGCGCCCGAAATGGCCGCGCAATTCGGCCCGTTCCTGCGGCGTCCAGCGCTGGCCGTTGCGCTGCTTCATCAGGATCGGCATCAGGCTGCGGGTCTGCTGCAGCTCGCCGATCAGGAAATCCTTCTCACGCTGGGTCAGGCTGCGGACCGAATGGTAGGTGCGACGGACACGGTAGCTGATGATCTGAAGCGGCGGCATCGCAGGCGCGGACAACGGGATTTTCAGGGGGTCAGGAGACGGCCTGATAATAAAGGTTTTGGGGATGGTTTGCCTGCGCAAAAAAGAACCATCTCTCGGCCATCAAGCCGGCAAACTGCATCAGCACCGCCAGCCACAGCAGCTGCGGCGAGGACGCCGCCAGGCCGCCGGCCAGCAGCAGCACCGGCAGCACGAAACCGGCAACGATGAACAGCCACTTCACCGCCCGCAGCGTGCCCGGTCCCCGGCCGTGGAAAAACTCCCGGGTGTTGAAGGAACCGCCCATGAATCCCTGGGCTTTCTGCACGACGCGCGGATGTTTGACGCCGATCGCCGTCTGCAGCGTGGAGCGCGGCCTCAGCCGGGCGTTGCGCCACAGCGCCGCCGAACGCGTGACCAGACCGGCGACGGTCAGGCCCAATGCCCAGGCGCCGACCACCTCCACCAGCGGCTCGCCCAGCGCGGCGGCGAGCGCAGTCAGCAGCACCACGCCGGACGCGCAGCCGAGCAGCGTGAAATTCACCAGTGTCAGCGGCGTTGCCCATTCCTGCAGGAAGCGGATGCAGGCGTAGATCATGGCGGTGCACAGGAACAGCGCGAGGGCCAGCAGCGCCGCCGCACCGCCGATCCACAGGGTCCCGGACCAACCCTGCCAGTGCGCCCAGCCGTAGGCCGCAACCGCCGCCATGAAGGCCGGCAGCACGATCACCTCGCGCGACAGCCAGGACGTCCGCCACATCGCCGCCGCGCGCCAGGCACGCTCGGGGTGGCCCAAGTGGAAAAACGAAGCCAGCAGACCTGCCGCGAGCAGCGCAAACGCGATCACGCAGCCCGCGACATAGAGCGTGGTTGACGGCGCGGGCAGCAATTCTGCCGCAGCACGCGCCTCGACCACGAACAGGCCGAGCACGAGACCCTGCCCCGCGCCGATCAGCGTGGTCAGGACAATCACTGAAAAAGCCGGATTCATGACAGATAACGGGGAGCGATGAGCGATGAGTGATGAACGCAAGCGGGGCAATCTGCCCTCGCGGCATGTCTTGCCATTCCTTGACTCGCAGCTACCATGACGTCACGTCGTCCAGCGAGGGATCGCGCACGCCGGGCTTGGGCAGGCGACCGTCGATCTTCAGCGGATTGTCGGCACGCTCCAGTTCGTCCTCGTGGATGCGCATCTCGGTTTTGCGCCGCGGCAGGTAGTGGTTGGCCGGCTGCGTGCCCCACTCCGGCATCAGCGTGTACCCCGCCGCCTCGCGGATCGCCTTCGACACCACCGACTCCTCGTCGTGGATGTCGCCGTAGAGCCGCGCATTGGTCGGACAGGCCAGCACGCAGGCCGGCTTGCGCTCGGCCTCCGGCAGTTTGGTGTCGGTGATGCGGTCGACGCAGAGCGTGCATTTCTTCATCACCTTCTGGTGCTCGTCGAGTTCGCGCACGCCGTAGGGACAGGCCCAGGAACAGTACTTGCAGCCGATGCACTTGTCGTAATCGACCAGCACGATGCCGTCCTCGGGGCGCTTGTAGCTGGCGCCGGTCGGGCACACCGGCACGCAGGGCGGATCTTCGCAGTGCAGGCAGGATTTCGGGAAATGCACGGTCTGCGTATTGGGAAATTCGCCGACCTCGAAGGTCTGCACACGGTTGAAGAAGGTGCCGGTCGGATCGCGGTCGTAAGGCTTGTCATCGGACATGAAGCCCGCTGCGCCCGAGGTGTTCCATTCCTTGCAACTGGTCACGCAGGCATGGCAGCCCACGCAGACGTTGAGGTCGATGACCAACGCGAGCTGGGTCATCGCGAGCACTCCCGATTTTCCAATTGGGTCATTTGTAATCCCCCTTGCCGGCGACAAAGGCCTGCCACAGTTTTCTCACGGTGCGGGTTCCGGGCGCAGCCCGTACCGGCGCGAACTGCGGCGACGTTTCAGCCGGCTCATCGGCGCCGGCCTTGCGGATGCGCACACGCACGTCGTACCAGCCCGCCTGCCCGGTCACCGGATCGGAATTGGACATGTGCCGGCCTGCGCCGTCCGGCAGTTCCTCGGCGATCACGTGATTCAGCAGGAAACCGCGCTCCGATTCGTTGGCATCCGGCGCGAGGCCCCAGGCCCCCTGCGCCTTGCCGATCGCGTTCCAGGTCCACACCGTGCCCGGCTCCACCGCCTCGCTAAGCCGGCACATGCAGCGCACCTTGCCGTGCATCGACTCGACCCAGATCCAGTCGTCGTCGGCGATGCCCAGAGAATTTGCAGTTTTTCCGTTTATAAACAAATAGTTATGAGTATGTATCTGGCGCAGCCAGGCGTTCTGCGAATCCCAGGAGTGGTACATCGCCATCGGGCGCTGGGTGATCGCGGCCAGCGGATACCGCGTGGTATCCGTGGCCTGCACCTCCAGCGGCGCGTAATAAAATGGCAGCGGATCACAGTAGGTAATCAGGCGCTGGCGCAGATGTTCCGGCGGCCGCCGAGGCGACGATCCGCGGCCTTCGGCAGCCATGCGGAATTTCTGCAGAACCTCGGAATACAGCTGGATCACGATCGGGTCGGTGTAACGCCGCAGCCGCGTGCGCTGCGCCCACTCGTGGTAACCCTGGTTCCAGTTGCGCATGTACTGGTAGGAACGCGGCAGCACGTGGTGGAACACGCAGTTGTTCTTTTCATACATCGCCCACTGCCGCGGGTTGGGCTCGCCGACCATGGCTTTCTCGCCGCTGCGGCCGCGCCAGCCGGCGAGGAAACCGATGCCCGAACCCGGCTCGGTTTCGAAGCGGGTGATGAAATCCGGATAGTCGCGGTACTTGCGCGCGCCGTCCTTGTCGACGAAGGCCGGAAACTTCAACCGCGTGCCGAGCTCGATCAGCACTTCCTGGAAGGGTTTGCATTCGCCCTTCGGCGGCAGCACCGGGATGCGTACCGAATCCACCGGCCCGTCGAATTCCGAAATCGGCCGGTCGAGCATCGACATCACGTCATGGCGTTCGAGATAGGTCGTGTCCGGCAGCACGAGGTCAGCAAACGCCGTCATCTCCGACTGGAAAGCGTCGCAGACGATCAGGAAGGGGATCTTGTGTTCACCCTGCTCGTCGCGGTCGTTCAGCATCTTCCGTACCTCGACCGTGTTCATCGTCGAGTTCCAGGCCATGTTGGCCATGAAAATCAACAGCGTGTCGATGCGGTACGGATCACCGCGCCAGGCGTTGGTGATGACGTTGTGCATCATGCCGTGCACCGCCAGCGGATATTCCCAGGAAAAGGCCTTGTCGATGCGCAGCGGGCCGCCGTCGGCATCGAGGCTGAGATCATCCGGTCCCGCCGGCCAGCCGAGCGCCAGCCCGGCCAGCGGCGTGTCCGGCTGCACCGCCTCCGGCCCCTTCGGCGGTTTTGCCATCGGCGGAATCGCGCGCGGGAACGGCGCCTTGTGGCGGAAACCGCCGGGCCGGTCGATCGTGCCCAGCACCGACATCAGCACCGCCAGCGCGCGCACCGTCTGGAAACCGTTGGAATGCGCCGCCAGCCCGCGCATCGCGTGGAAAGCCACCGGGTTGCCGGTGACGGTATCGTGCTCCTGCCCCCAGGAATCGGTCCAGGCAATCGGCAGCTCGATGCGCTGGTCGCGCGCGGTGATGCCCATCTCGTGCGCAAGGCGGCGGATGCGTGCCGCCGGAATGCCGGTGAGGCCCTCCGCCCACTCCGGCGTGTATTCCCTGACCCGTTCCAGCAGCAGCTGGAAGGCCGGCTTGACCGGAGTGCCATCGTCGAGCCGGTATGCACCCAGCAGCGCCGGATCGGCGCCGGGCGTGTGGTTGGGCACCGCGCGACCGCTGAGGCGGTCCCACCACAGCTGGTCGTGGCGATGATCGGGATTGTCGCCCTTCGCGGCTTCGCCGGAACGCACCGGCATGCCCTGCTCCGGGCTCGCCGGGTCGATGTTGATCAGGTAACCGGCGTTGCTGTAACGCGCGAGGAAGGCGCGGTCGTAGAGTCCGGTCTCGAGGATCTCGTGCGTCAGCGCCAGCAGCAGCGCGCCGTCGGTGCCGGGCCGGATCGGCACCCATTCGTCGGCGATCGCCGAGTAACCGGTGCGCACCGGATTCACCGAAATGAAACGCCCGCCCCGCCGCTTGAATTTCGAGATCGCGATTTTCAGCGGATTGGAATGATGGTCTTCCGCGGTGCCGATCATCACGAACAGTTTCGCGCGGTCGAGGTCCGGCCCGCCGAATTCCCAGAAACTGCCGCCGATGGTATAGATCATGCCCGCGGCCATGTTCACCGAACAGAAGCCGCCGTGGGCCGCATAGTTCGGCGTGCCGAACTGGCGGGCGAACATGCCGGTCAGCGCCTGCATCTGGTCGCGGCCGGTGAACAGCGCGAACTGCTTCGGATCGGTCGAACGGATTTTGCGCAGGCGTTCCTCCATGACCGAGAAAGCCTCGTCCCAGCTGATCGGCTCGAACTCGCCGGCGCCGCGCTCGGCGCCCGGCTTGCGCCGCAGCGGCTGCGTCAGCCGCGCCGGCGAATACTGCTTCATGATGCCCGAGGCCCCCTTGGCGCAGATCACGCCCTGGTTCAGCGGGTGTTCGGGATTGCCCTCGATGTAGCGGACTTCGCCGTTTTTCAGGTGCACCCGGATGCCGCAGCGGCAGGCGCACATATAGCAGGTGGTGTTCCGGGTTTCGGTGACTGCGGGAGGACTTTCGAGGGGGGCATTCATGGCACTGACGTCCCTTTCTGACCGACCACCGATTGTAGGCGCGAGCGCTCCCGCCCTGCGTCGAAATTACTTATGAGGTCATGACTTATGGGGTCATAAACAGGAGTAAATCATGCCGGCTTGGGGTCCATCCACTTGCTGATCTCCGGCATCTTCCATTCCCGCAGCCGGTTGATCATCGGCGCCGGTTCGTCAGCAACCACGATCATGTCCCGATGGCCGGCATGAATGAAACGCTCGGCCACCGCATGGTCGAGAAAGTCGCAGAGACCATCATAAAAACCGGCGATGTTGTAGAGGCCGCAGGCCTTGCGCTGCATGCCCAGCTGGTTCAGCGTGATCATCTCGAAGATTTCGTCCAGCGTGCCCATCCCGCCCGGCAGCGCGATGAAGGCATCGGAAATCTCCGCCATCATGACCTTGCGCTCGTGCATCGAATCGACCACGTGCAGCTCCGTGAGCCCCGTATGCACCACTTCGCGCTCCAGCAGCTTGCGCGGCGTGACGCCGATGACATGCGCACCGGCCTCCAGCGCCGCCTGCCCCACCACGCCCATCAGCCCGATGTTGCCGCCGCCGTAAACGATGCGGATGCCGGCGTCCGCCAGCGCCTTTACCAGCGCGCGGGTCGCTTCGGCATACGCCGCCTCGCGGCCGGTGTTGGAACCACAGAAAATGCAGACGCTTTGCATGGAAACCTGGACTCCCCGATGAACTTTTTTGGTAACGCACGATTCTAGTGCATGGACAGCCGCCTCGCCGCCGAACATACACTTAACCCCAAACCCGCCGCGGCCACGTTTACAAGCACAACGCCCAGCCTCGCGAGCATGTCACCCTCTCCCCGCCGATTCGCGGGTAAAGGGCCGGGGTGTGGGTAACCACATAAAAAGGAATACAAATGATCCCTTTCACCCGCTCCACCCTCACCGCTGCCCTCCTCGCCACCCTGCTCCCCGCCGCCGGCCTGGCCGCCGACAGCGGCACCGCCCTCACCATCTACAGCAGCACCCGTCCCGGCGCGATCCCGCCGGAACTGTTGCGCGGCAATCTCGGCGGCGCGGCAATACCCGGCTATGCGATGGTGCGCCAGCAGCGTGAACTGGCGCTCGAACGCGGTCGCAACAGCGCGCGTTTCAGCGACGTCGCCGCGCTGATCGACCCGACCACGGTGTCCTTCGAATCCCTGACCGATCCGGCCGGCACCCGCGTGCTGGCGCAGAATTTCCAGTTCGACCTCGTCAACAGCCAGAAACTGCTGGAGAAGTACATCGACCGCCGCATCAGCATCGACCAGGTGCGCGGCGACGGCACGGCATCCTTCGCCGGCACCCTGCTCTCCACTACCGGCGGCCTGGTGCTGAAACTCGACGACGGCAGCATCCAGACCCTGCCCCACAACGCCGGCGTGCGCCTGCCCGAACTGCCCGGCGGCCTGATCACCCGGCCGACGCTGGTGTGGGACCTCGAGACCGCGCGCGCCGGCAAACACGCGACCCGCGTGTCCTACCAGACCGGCGGCCTGACCTGGTGGGCCGACTACAACCTCACGCTGCGTGAAGGTGCCGGCGCCAACAGCTGCGCGCTCGACGTCGCCGCCTGGGTCAGCATCGTCAACCGCTCCGGCGCCTCCTACAACGATGCGAAGCTCAAACTCGTCGCCGGCGACGTGCAGCGCATCCAGCCGCAGCCGCAGATGTACGCAGCGCCTGCCGCACGCAGCGGAATGGCCATGGAAATGAGCGCCAAGGGTTTCGAGGAAAAATCCTTCTTCGAATACCACCTCTACACCCTCGGCCGCCCGACCACGCTGCCCGACAACTCCACCCAGCAGCTCGAACTTTTCCCCGCCGCCCGCGCCGTGCCCTGCGAAAAAACCCTGGTCTACGCCGGCGCCGCCGGCCTGCATTCCCGCGGAAGCCCTGCCACCGACCGCAATTACGGCGTGCAGGGCCACAATAAAGTCGACGTCTACCTCGGCTTCAAAAACGGCAAGGAACAGAACATGGGCATGCCGCTCCCCGCAGGCCGCATCCGCGTCGCCAAAGTCGACGACGCCGACGGCACGCTCGAATTCATCGGCGAAGACAGCATCGACCACACCCCGCGCAACGAACAGGTGCTGGTCAAACTCGGCTCCGCCTTCGACGTCGTCGGCGAACGGCGGCAGGTCAATTTCACGGTCGACAGCTCGCGCAAAACCATGACCGAGGAAATCGAAATCAAACTGCGCAACCAGAAAAAGGAAACCGTGACGGTGATGGTGAAAGAGAACCTCTACCGCTGGACCAACTGGAGCATCACCAGCAAGACCCAGGACTACCGCAAGGACGATGCGCGGACGGTGACGTTTCCGGTAAAAATTGCTGCGGAAGGCGAAGCTGTAGTGCGGTACAGCGTGACTTATACCTGGTGAAATAGTGATCGCGCGGGTGGTTGAGCAGCGATGAGGGGGTGGTCTATGATGAACGCCATTCAGGTGCAAACTGCCGACTAAAAATTGCACCTAAAATTGGCAACCAAAACATCTTGACTGTTACACGTTAGGCGTGTCGTATGAGATTCATATCTGCGTATGCAATAATTTTAGGTAATTAGGGCGTTTCGTAACCATAGGTATAAGGTAAGTACCTATGGCAATTGG
>VFQN01001495.1_pt1 | contig 39042 bp, 33 predicted proteins | sample 3512371 | NCBI WGS metagenome assembly VFQN01 (sample SAMN10412370, study PRJNA504923) | tailings metagenome | isolation source: Replicate 2 from Balatoc abandoned mine | place: Philippines: Itogon, Benguet | collected 2017-08-28
GTCACAACGGATGCCCCGTCAACAACCAGATCCCGGACTGGAACGACCTCGTCTATCGCGGCAACTGGGAAGAAGCCGCGCGCAATCTGCTCTCGACCAACAATTTTCCGGAAGTGACCGGCCGGGTATGTCCCGCGCCGTGCGAAGCGTCCTGCACGCTGAATATCGACGACAATCCGGTCACGATCAAAACCATCGAGTGCGCGATCGCTGACAAGGCGATCGAGAATGGCTGGATCAAGCCGGAGCCGGCGCAGCGCAAGACCGGCAAGAAGGTCGCGGTGATCGGTTCTGGTCCTGCCGGGCTAGCTTGTGCGCAGCAGCTCGCGCGCGCGGGCCACGATGTGCATGTCTACGAAAAATTCGCCAAGGCCGGCGGCCTGCTCCGATACGGTATTCCCGACTTCAAGATGGAAAAGGGCGTTGTCGATCTGCGCGTTCAGCAGATGGAGGCCGAAGGCGTGACGTTTCATTACGGCGCGCATGTCGGCGTAAACTTGCCCGTTGAAAAGCTGGTTGGCGAATACGATGCGGTCGCCCTCACCGGTGGCGCCGAGCATCCGCGCGATCTGCCGATCCCCGGCCGCGAGCTCGACGGCATTCACTTCGCGATGGATTTTCTGCCGCAGCAGAACCGCCGCGTCTCCGGCGAGCCGCTCAACGGCGTGAAGGAGATCCTGGCCGGCGGCAAGCATGTCGTGGTGATCGGCGGCGGCGACACCGGATCGGATTGCATCGGCACGTCGATCCGGCAGGGTGCCCTGTCCGTGACCAACTTCGAAATCATGCCTATGCCGCCGAAGCGCGAAAACAAGGCGCTGACCTGGCCGGACTGGCCCTACAAGTTGCGGACCTCGTCGAGCCATGACGAAGGCGCGATGCGCGAGTTTTCCGTCCTGACTCAGGGCTTCGAAGGCGAGAACGGCAAGGTGAAGGCGCTGCGATGCGTTCGGGCGGACGACAAGATCAAACCGATCCCCGGCACCGAATTCACCGTGAAGGCCGACCTCGTATTGCTAGCGATGGGCTTTGTGCATCCGGTAAAGGACGGCATGCTGGCGTCGATTGGCGTCGCCCTTGATCCCCGCGGCAACGCGAAGGCGAATACCGAGGACTACAAGACGTCAATCGAGAAGGTCTTTGCTGCCGGCGACATGCGCCGTGGCCAGTCACTCGTCGTCTGGGCAATCCGTGAAGGACGCCAATGCGCCCACGCGATCGACAAGTTCTTGATGGGAACGACGACGCTGCCGCGCTGACCCGCTATCGGCCGAATAATCCGAAAAAGAAGCGTGGCCCGGAGTCGTATGAAGGACGGCGCCAGAAGGTAGGCGCCTGTTGCTGTCGCTGCGGTTGCTGACCAGCGACGCGCTGACCAGGCGCCGCGGGCGCTCCTGGCTTCTGTGCCACCGCCTGCTGTGCGGCGGCCGGCGCAGGTGCGCGGACGATCGCGAGAGGCGCGGTCGTCGGTGGCAGTGGTTCGCTCGCGACCAGATTCGGCATACGCGGCGGCCATGCGGTATCATCCGCACGACCCGGCTCGCTTCGTTGCGGCTCGCCCCTCACCAGCATGCGTGTCGCGACAACGTCGAGCTGCGGGCCAGATTTCGCCGCAGGCGCCGGAGTGCCGCCAGCGAGATCCGTCGGCTCCTGCAGTGGTGTACCGAGGAGGATCACAGGGCCCGCAAGCGGGCGCGCGGCCGGGCCTGCAGGCTTGGCGGGCTGCACAGACTGCGGCTCGGTCGACACATTGCTCAGCGCCGCGGGGATCGGCTCGCGGAGCACGCGCTTCAGATCGCGCTCAACGTAATGCGCGAGCTTTCGTGCGCCGAAGCGAGTGAAGTGCACGCCATCCTGGGTTCGCAGCACACGGATCTGACCGGTTTCGTCGGGCCCGCGCTGCATGAAGTTGCCGCGATCGTCGACGAATCCGTCCCAGACGTTGACGAAAATGAAGCCAGCCTTTTCGACGCGCGGGCGGATGATGTCGTTGAGATATTGCAGATCTGCGGTGGACTTTGCGCCGCGAACAGCCGGGACACCGACCCACAGCACCGGCACATTGGCGCTGCGAACCGCTGCGATCATTTCGTCGATCTTGCCGCCATACGCTTCTTCCCACGCCTCGGTACGAAACTCGACGGGACCGGCGGGGCGTACCTTCTGGGCCTCGGGAGACGCAACGTTGGGAGTCTCGTCGTCGTCGTTAGAAGCCTCCGGCTTCTGCTGGGCGGCGCCGGACTGCGCCGGCTGAGCGGACGCGGCAGGTTTCTGCGGCTGAGGCTTCGGCTGAGGCTTTTCACGGATATCCTGACGGTCGTGCAGTCCGACGAGGACGATGACCGCCTGCGGCTTTTCTGCAGCGATCAGGTCGCGCGCCATTTTCGGCCAGTCGATCTCGTTCTTCTGGTCGTACCGAATGAGCCCGGAATAGGCGCGATGCTTGCGGACAATCCCGATCTCCGGCGTCTCGACGAGTTGCTCCTCCAGGCCATAGGCGAGCCAGTCCGCCATCGAATCGCCGAGCACCAGAATGCGGACGGTTGGCGGCACCTCGGCCTTTTTGGGTGCGGGTGCGACGGTCGAATCCTGCTGCTGCACGGGAGCGCGCGGTTTCGGCTGCCGCGGAAACCCGAAAAACCGGTCGTCGAACGGGAAAAACTGCGCCTGCGCGGGCCAGCCATAGGCAATCGCGGCCAGCGCAAGGCCGACCAGGCAAACTGCCTTCAATATCAGGCGCTTTCGCACCGTCTGCCGTCGCGCCATTATCGACCCGTATCCAAGCATCCGCCGTCATGATTCCCGGGCGCCCGGGGGCAGGTCATTGTGAATAGCAAAAGATGATGGCGAGGCGAAGGTCGCAGGCGGACTTTCGCTAGTTTCCCCTCAGTCTCGCAAGCACCGTGACACTCGGAAAGCCGTCCGGCACCAGCCCCGCCCGGGCCTGGAAATCGCGGATCGCGGCACGTGTTTTGGAACCAAGCCGGCCATCCGGCGTACCGATATCGAAGCCCCGGCGGGCCAGCAATTGCTGCATCTCCATGCGCTCGTCGCGGGTGAGAACGCGCTCGTGCCGTGGCCAGGCCTGCACCAGGGGGTCACCGCCGCGCAGCCGGTCCGAAAGATGCCCTATCGCCAGCGCGTAAGCTTCCGCCGGGTTATAGCGCATGATCACCCGAAAATTATTGAGCATCAGGAAGCCAGGCCCCTGGCTGCCGGCAGGCACCATAAGCCAGGCCCGGTCGGAAGGCCGCGGAAATGCCTTGCCCCCCGCACGCCTTATGCCGAGATGCTCCCATTCGCGGATCGTCATGACCTTGCTGCGATCGGCAAGCATGAAATTCAGGTTCTGCGGCAGCACGACCTCGTAGCCCCAGGTCTGTCCGGTTTCCCAGCCGTGCTTGCGGAAGTAGTTCGCAGTCGAAAACAGGAGATCCGGGATCGATGCGGTCATGTCGCGATGACCGTCGCCGTCGGCGTCGACCGCATAATTCTTGTACACGGTCGGCATGAACTGCGTCGGGCCGAACGCGCCGGCCCAGGAGCCTCGCATGCGATCGGGCTGTACGTCGCCGCGGTACAAAATCTCCATGGCGGCGAGAAACTCGTTGCGGAAATAGTCCTGACGCCGCCCAACGCAGGCGAGCGTCGCCGTCGAACGCAGCACCGGCCGCTCACCCATCATGGTCGAATATTTCGATTCGATTCCCCAGATCGCAGCGATCACGTAACGGTCCACGCCGTATTGCTGCTCCATCGCATCGAAAACGGCGCGATGCTGCAGCAGCAATTCGCGGCCGCGTTGAATCCGCTCCTCACCCACCAGCCGGTCGAGATAATCCCAGAAGGCAAGGGTGAACTCGGGCTGGGCGTCCACCAGATCCATGATCTTGAGATCAGGCGTCAGGTCGCGCGTATAGGCGTCATAGGCCTGCTTCGGAATGCCGCGCTTGGCGGCCGCGGGATAAAGCCGCTGCAGACATCCCTGGAAATCGGCGGCCGCGGCCCGGATCGCACCCGCGTCCATGAGCGGATGGCCCGACGAGCCGGACTCCCCGCTCCACTCCGGCCCCGTGGCCTGGGCGTAAGCCCGTCGCGCGCTCGACGAATGAGCGGCCTGCGGCGCCCGCGAGGGCGGTACGGCGCGTTGGATTGGCGCTGTTTGCGGGATCGACGCCGTCGCGGCGACGCTGCTGCGATCGTCGGCGGCACAGCCCGCGCACCCGATCAGCGTCGCACCAAGCGCTGCCGCCGGCCACAGTCTCGCCGCACTTCTGGATCCACCGGCCATAGACGCCTCACGCAAGCCGCATACGAAATACCGGCCCTATGGGGAACGCATACGGTTGCCAGACCATTAACGACACTCACAAATTCGTGGACGTTTTGACGCCCTCGCGGGTCTTCCGAACGGCCGCATGCTAACAAAACACCATCATCCACCGCGTCTCCGGATCCCTGATGAAGCCAATTCGTAAAGCGATTTTCCCTGTGGCGGGGCTCGGCACCCGCTTCCTTCCTGCAACAAAAGCGATGCCGAAAGAGATGCTGACGGTGGTCGATCGTCCGCTGATTCAGCATGTCGTGGATGAAGCGCGCGAAGCGGGCATCGAACATCTGATCTTTGTGACCGGCCGCAACAAGTCAGTGATCGAGGACCATTTCGACCGCCAGTTCGAGCTCGAAGTCACACTCAAGGAACGCCACAAGAAGAGCGAGCTGAAGCTGCTGGCCGAAGACACTCCCGGCGCCGGAACCACGAGCTTCACGCGCCAGCAATCCCCGCTCGGGCTCGGCCACGCGGTGTGGTGCGCGCGGGAGCTTGTCGGCAACGAGCCGTTCGCTGTGGTCCTCCCGGACGTACTCGTCCAGAACGAGCCGGGCTGCCTCGCGCAAATGGTCGGGGCCTATAACAAGCAGAAGGGCAAGGCGAACATCATCGCGGTCGAGGAAGTGCCCATGGACCGCGTGCACATGTACGGCATCGTCGGAGTCGACAAGGACACCGACAAGGCTTCCAGCAAGGCCGTGCCGATCACGAAGATGGTGGAGAAACCAAAGCGCGAGGATGCGCCGTCCAATCTGTCGATCACCGGGCGGTACATCCTGCAGCCGGAGATCTTCTCAATCCTCGAGAATCAGCAAACCGGCGCAGGCGGTGAAATCCAGCTCACCGACGCGATGATCGCGCTATCGAAGACGCAGCCCTTCTATGCGGTGAAGTTCGAGGGCCGCTCCTACGATTGCGGCTCGAAGCTTGGCTTCCTCACCGCCAATGTCGCCTACGCCCTCAAGCGCAAGGACATCGCGGACGAGTTGCGTGACGAATTGAAGCAGCTTCTGGGCTAGTCGGTAGATCGTCCCCGCCTCCGCATCGAGATTCCGCTACGGCAGAATCTCGATATGCAGCGAACCGATCCGCTCGATTTCGGCATCGATGCAGTCGCCAGCCTTCAGGAATGGTCCATGCGGATAGGCCGCGCCTGCCGGCGTGCCCGTCAGGATGACATCGCCAGGCTCCAACGTCGTAACGGACGAAATTTCCGCAATCTGTTCGGCGACATTCCAGATCATCAGCGACGTACTCGCATTCTGCTTCAGCACGCCATTGACGGAGAGCTTCATATGCAAGTTCTGAGGGTCTCCGACAAAGCGAGCCGGAACGATGCACGGTCCGAGCGGGCAGCTGCCGTCAAAAGCCTTGCCGCCGAACACGTCCATCTTCGAAACGTTATCAGGATGTAGCAACAGATCGCGCGCCGAGAGATCGATGCCGATCGTATAGCCTGCCACGTAATCGAGCGCGGACTGGACGCTGACATTGCGCGCGCGTGTCCCAATCACGGCCGTCAGTTCGATCTCCCAGTCGAACTGACTGACGCCTTTCGGCGCATGCATCGAACGTCCCGATCCGACAACGGTCGTCGCCGGCGGCTTCAGGAAAAATGGCGCACGCGCCTTCGTCTTGTCGAACTGGGGGAAGCCGAGTTCTTTCAGGTGGTCGCTGTAATTTGCGCCTGTGCAGATCACCTTGGACGGATAAAGCAGCGGCGCGAGAATGTCGTTTGTATCAACTGGCTTTGTAACTTCGCCGGATTTTCCGGCTGGCAAAGTCCCGGCGAGCTCCATTAGCTCGGCTTCGCTTCTCTTCCAGTCGCGAAACAGCGGCAGCAATCCGCTGCTGAGGTCGTTTCCAATCAGCTGCGGTGCCACCGCGGAAAGGTCATAGGCCTTTCCGCCCACCTCGATTACGGGAACGGGTTTGCCGCCGATACGAAACGTCGCGAGTGAGAAAGCAGTCATTGAACTGGAACACCTGTTTCGGTTCGTGTTTTCGGACTTAGTTTTTCAGAGAAATCGCGTTGACGAGCTGCGCCATGTCGGCGGTTTCCTTGGCTACAAATGCCTCGAGTTCGGGCCCGTGCATGAAGCGGATTTGCGCTCCCGACCCTTCGAGCTTGCTGCGCAGATCGCCGGTGGCCATGGCCTGCTTGACCGCATCGAGAATTTTCGCGCGGACAGCCGGCAGCGTCTCGACCGGGACGAAGAACGCGGACCACGTGACGATATCGATGTCGACGCCCTGCTCCTTGAACGACGGCGTATCTGGCATCGATCTCGCGCGGCTCGCGGCAATCGAACCGAGTGCACGGACATGACCCGCCTTGACGTTCTGGTTTGCCACAGTCGGCGACTGGATCGTGAAGTCGACATCCTTGGACAGCAACGCGGTCAATGACGGCGCTCCACCGCGATAGGGGACGTGCAGGAACTTCACCCCGACCGCTTTCGCCATCGCCTCGGCGGTCATGTGCGACACGCCGAATGTCCCGGATGAGGCGTAGCTTATTTCACCGGGCCTCTTGCGCGCATCGGCAAAAAGGTCATCCGCTGTTTTCCAGGGCGCATCCGGACGAACCAGCAGGATCGAGGGGTCCGCAGTAAACATTGCTATCGGCGCGAGCTGCGACATTTCATATGCGGGCTTCTGACCGGAAGCACGCATCGATTCGGGCATGACGGTGATGCTGTTAAGCGCCATCAGGATCGTATGACCGTCCGGTTCGGCGCGTGCGACACCGGCGATACCGGCTGCAGTGCCGGGGCGGTTTTCGATGACCACGGGTTTCTGGAAAACCTTTTCAATCGAAGGCGCCACGATCCGCGCCGTCGTGTCGGCAATGCCGCCCGGCGCGTAGGGAACTACCACGGTGACGGTGCGTGACGGATATGTGTCGGATGCGATCGCTTGTACGGGCAGCATCGCTACGGCAAACGCAACAATCGCTCTGAACGAAGATCGCATGGAAGCCCTCCCGGAATGCCGTCTTTTCTGATTGCGGCATACAGGTTTGGTTATCCGGCCAGCGGCATTGGGGAGTCAATCACGTGCCGGAAATAGCGGTCATGCGTTTGGCTATCTGTGTTTGGCCAGCCAAACAAAAGCACGGCATTATCGCTGCAACCGCAATCCAAGCATGACGATGTTCGACGTGTAACCCCAGCCCACGACGCTCGATTTCAGTTGCTCGCGGCGCGCTTCCGCCTTGAGGTGAACGTCCCTGGTCAGCTTGTAGATCATGCTCGCCGCAAGCAGGTAGCGCTCGTCGGTGCGGTTCGATCCCTCATAATTGTCCGTACCGAATCCGACCGTCACGGTTCCGATCAGCCAGCGGCGGAACGCATGATCGATCTGAACGCCGAAGTCCTGGCTCAGCGAACCCGCCACGCCCTGTAAGATCGACTCGTTGACCGTTGTCTTGGCGTAGATCTTCCAGGTGTTTAGCGGGGTCGCATAATAAGTGAGTTTCGCGTCGATCACCGGCGCTCTGATCGTCGGATATATGTCGTCGGCATATCTGCGCTCGAGGAATCCGACAGAGGCTTCGCCCACGAGATAGCGTGACAGTTCGAACTGGGAACCGACCGTGATAATCGTGCCGTCGGAGTTGCGCGCAACGCCGGCCGCATCGTCTTGCTGATCGTGGCGGCGCATATCCATCCCATATTCCACGAACGGCTTGATACCCGGCAGCAACTCATATGCTGCGCGAACCCGCACGCCATACTGATTGTAATTGCGATCGCGGAAATCGACATATGTTCCTTGATAGGTCTCGGCGTCGCCGTAAGCCGTACGATCGATCGTGCCTCTCAGCGACAATTCGAGCCGGTTGAATGTGTGCGTGAAGCCCGCGGTCGCTCCGGGCGTAATGTAAAGCGGCGGCGTTGCGATGTTGGACGGCAGGTTGGGATCGCCCGGATTGTCCGCCTGCAATCCGAAGCGAGCCTCGAGGTCAGCCTTGGTCTGCTTCGATATATCGATCCGCGCGTTCGATTTCAGAGCAACGTTAGGCTGACTGAGATTGTCGAGGCCGTTCTGGTTGTACCAGATGTAGCTGCCGCGGAGATCGGCCGTGAGTTCGTGCCGCGACCAGTTCGATTTGACATTGAGTTCGGCCCCCACCTTTTCGAACGTCGACCCTACGGGGAAAAAGCGTTGGCCAGGGTTGCTGTTATAGCCGGCCGAAAATTCGGCTGCCGGCTTGTAGAGGAACGGGCCTGCATAGATGCCGACCGGACCGAAGGGGTCCTCTTCCACGAGCCGCTTGCGGACCGGCCGTGCCACCACCGTCCCGGTAGCGTCGAGCGGAATTGGCGCGGAATTGGTTGCCCGGCGGCGCATTGCCGCCTGGCTCTCCTGACGCTGGAAGGGCGCGGCCAAGGTCCGATCCGGAGCAGTCGCCGCGATTGGCGTCAGGTTCTCTGCATCCGTCCGCGCGCGCTTCTGCGCAGTCTCTTTCGCCTTGCGTTTCACCCGCGCATTGGTCGCGTCGAAGCCGCTCGCGCCTGCGCCACTGGCCGGAAAAACCACTTGGGCGGGCCGCCCCGCCTGACCCGGCCTGCTGAATTGCTGGGCGCGGCCGGAATCGAAATGCGGGTCGAACAGCGTCGGGGTCGACGGATCACGCTGTCCGGCCTGCTGCGCGAAAGCCGGCGCGGTCGCGCAGAAGCCGGCAAGGCTGACCAGTACAATCGGGACGAGGCTGCGCGCCACGCGTCAACTCCTGAGGCGCCCGCATCTGCGTCCATGCCGGACTTCGCAAATGAAGGCGGCCAGCCTTTCGGCCGGCGGAAATGGTTAACGGAGTTAAAAGCGATATGGTTAACAGGGGGTTAGGACACCCAGCCCTGAAGCTCGCGCCACACGAGATCGTGGATCGCCCGCATCCCCTGCGCGCTGTCGTTAAGGCAGGGAATAGCCGCGAAACTGACCCCGCCATTGGCCTTGAAGATATCGCCGTTCTCGACCGCGATTTCCTCCAGAGTTTCCAGGCAGTCGGCGGAAAAGCCGGGCGTGACGATGGCGAGATTTTTCACCCCACTCCGCGCCAGCGCCTCAACCGTCTTATCGGTATAGGGCTTGATCCACTCCGCCGTGCCGAATCGCGACTGGAACGTCATGCGCAGTTCCTCCTCGCTGTAGCCGAGGGCTTCTCGGAGAAGGCGCGTGGTCTTCGCACAGTGGCAATAATAGGGATCGCCCTTGTCGAAATAGTCCTGCGGAATGCCGTGAAAGGACGCCAGGATCACTTCCGGCTTGAACGGCAACTTCGCGAGTTCCTCCCTGATCGATGAGGCAAGCGCTTCGATATAAGCCGGCTGATCGAAATAGGGCGGCGCGACCCGCAGCGTCGGCTGCCAGCGCATTGTCATGAGATGCCTGAACGCGGCGTCGCATGCGGTCGCGGTCGTCGCGGCGGCATATTGCGGATAGAGCGGCACGAACAGGATGCGATCGCAGCCCTTCGCCATCAGCGCGTCGATTGCCGAGCCAACCGAGGGGTTGCCATAACGCATCCCCCAATCGACCTCGATCCGCGGGTCGACCGTGGCCAGCGATGCCGCGAGCTTCTGTGCCTGCGACCGCGTGATGGTTTTCAGCGGCGATTCGTCGAGCTCGCGGTTCCAGATTGCATCGTAATCGCGGCCCTTGCTGGCGGGTCGCCGGGTCAGGATGATCAGGTTGAAAACCAGCTTCCAGGTCAGCGAATTCTCCTCGATGACCCGTTTGTCGGACAGGAATTCCTTCAGGTAGCGCCGCATCGAGGAATAATCGGTGGCGTCCGGCGTCCCGAGATTGGCGATCAGCACGCCAATTCTGCCTGATTTGACCGGCGGATGGGCGGCGGGGCGATGCGCGCCTGCGACGGCGTCTGACGATGCGTCGTTCATGAAGCCATGCTAAGCCACATCTGCCTGCCGGAAATCAATGATGAAAATGTCCATTACCCGCCGCCTGCTGCTGCTCGGATCTTCGGCCCTCGCGCTGATCGGAAGCCTCCCGCGTCCTTCATCAGCGCAGGGGACGCGAGCGCGGGTCACATTCGTGCTGGTCAGCGACATTTACCTGATGAGCGATCAGCCGGCGCCGGACGGCCAGCTGCGCGGTGGATATGCCCGCCTTGCATCGGTCGTGAAGGCGGAACGGGCCAAGGGCGGGAATGTGGTCTTCGTGCATGCCGGCGACGCATTGTCCCCGTCGCTGATGTCGAGCCTCGATCAGGGCGAGCACGTCATCACGCTGACGAACATGCTCGCGCCGGACATTTTCGTTCCAGGCAACCACGAATTCGATTTCGGCAAGGATCTGTTCTTCAAGCGCATGAGCGAGGCGAAATTCCCGCTCTATGTCGCCAACATTCTCAATCCCGACGGAAAGCTCGTCCCCGGCTTCCGGGAGCGCACCATCATCGAGATGAGCGGTGTCCGCATCGGCATCACGGCCGCAACCGACGAGGATGCAGCGATCCTGTCGAGCCCGGGCGACCTCAAATTTCCCCGCTCGGTGGACACCATCGAAAAGCAAGCCGCCTTGCTGCGCAAGGAGGGAGCGGATGTGGTGGTCGCGGTGGTCCATACCGATCGCGCCAAGGACGAAGCGATGATCCGCAATCGCGCGGCCGACATCATCCTCAGCGGACACGATCACGATCTCTGGATCAATTACGACGAGCGCACGGCGGCGGCGGAATCGAGCCACGACGCGCATTTCGTAACATGCGTCGACATCACCTTCACCGTCCGCACCGATGAGGGACGCCGTGAGGTGATCTGGTATCCGGAGTTTCGTCCCATCGACACGCGCAACGTTGTCCCCGACCCGGAGATTGCGGCGGTCGTTCAGAAATACGAGGATAAACTTTCAAAGCAGCTCGACGTCCCGATAGCCACGACAGCCGTCGAACTCGACAGTCGCAATTCGACCGTTCGCACGCAGGAGGCCGCGATCGGCGACCTTATTGCGGATGCGATGCGGGCGGAGACCAATGCGGACATTGCCATTACCAATGGCGGGGGCATCCGGGGCGGCCGGATCTATCCGCCGGGGACGACCATTACGCGCCGCGACATGATGGCGGAATTGCCGTTCCGTAACACGATCGCGCTGCTGGAGATTTCAGGTCGTGCCATCCGCGCCGGCCTGGAAAACGGCTTCAGCGCATTGCCCAGATTGGCCGGACGCTTCCCTCAAGTATCGGGACTGAAAATCGTTGTCGATGCGTCGCGGCCGGTCGGGCAGCGCGTGCTCTCCGTCGAGGCCGACGGCAAGCCACTGGACGATGCGAAAATCTACCGGCTCGCAACGAATGACTTCATGGCCCGCGGCGGTGACGGCTACGAAGCCTTCAACAACGTCACCGAAGTCATTTCACCCCATGACGGGCCGCTGATGATCAACGAGGTGATCGACTATCTGGAAAAGATCAAGACGGTGCGCACCGTCGTCGACGGTCGGATCGTGTTCAAGTAGCGGGGCGTGTCAGCAGAGCGGGTAAAGGCAAACGCCCTCCCCGTTGTCGGAGAGGGCGCGGATACACTGAGCCCGACTGACGAGACGGCGATCTTACGGCGCGAAGCGCAATTCCAGACCCGCGATCCCGCCGAACACGTTCAGCCCAACCTGGCCCTCGACGCTGAGCGGCTGCAGAGCGAAAGAATTGTTCGAGCCGCCATACATCACGTTGGCGCCGAGCCCGACGCCAACAGCGGCACCTGCGGTGACGCCACCGTAATTACCTGAGAGATCGCCAAGGCCAATCTGCTGTGTCGGCGCAAACACGCCCCAGACCAGGCTGGACACCGCGGTCGCACCCAGATCGACACCGGCCCGGCTGAGGACTGCGCGGTACAACTGCCGCGGACCGAAGTCCGGCCGGTAGATGCAGCTCAGTTCCGTCACCGAACCGATGATGAAGCCGACCGAGCCGCCGCCACGGCATTCGAGGACGCCTGCCTGGACCTGCTGGGCGGACGCGGGTGTCGCCTGAACGGCGACCAGCATCAATGTCGCAAATAGCGTGGATCGAATCATGGGTGGCCCCCCTGTGACAACAATGTTTGATAGCGGCAATGACGCGCCGCAAGTCCGGCGGAAATTAGTCCGCATCCGTATCAAAACCGATAAGTCTTTATAGACATCTTTAAATAGCGTGACCGGAGGATGCACGGCCTCCGGTCATTGGTGCAGGCCGCTATTTCAGGTTCCCGCAGAAGCGCTGAATCCGCTTGCCGGCCTCTTCCAGATCTTCGGTCTTCGTCGCGTAGGAGATGCGGAAAGCGGGACCCGCACCGAACGCCGAGCCATGCACCACCGCAACGCCCTCAGTCTCGAGAAGCTCGGTGACGAAATCCTCGTCGGTTGCGAGCTTCTTTCCCGACGGCGCGGTCTTGCCCATCGTGCCCGCGCAGGACGGATAAACGTAGAACGCGCCTTCCGGCTTCGGGCACTGGATGCCGCTCGCCTGGTTGAGCATCGACACGATCAGGTCGCGGCGCTCCTTGAAAATCTTGTTGTGCTTCTCGATGAAGTCCTGCGGGCCGGTGAGCGCCTCGACCGCGGCCCATTGCGCCACCGCCGACGGGTTCGATGTCGACTGCGACTGCAGCATCGCCATCGCCTTGGTCAGATGCTCTGGCGCGCCCGAATAACCGATACGCCATCCGGTCATGCAATAGGCCTTCGACACGCCATTGAGCGTTAGCGTGCGTTCATAGAGCCGCGGCTCGACCTGCGCCGGCGTGGTGAACTTGAAGTCGTCATAGACAAGATGCTCGTACATATCGTCGGTCAGCACCCAAACGTGCTGATGCTTCATCAGCACGTCGGTCAGCGCCTTCACCTCGTCGCGGCTATAGGCGGCGCCCGTCGGGTTCGACGGCGAGTTGAAGATCAGCCACTTGGTCTTCGGCGTGATCGCCTTGTCGAGTTGCTCCGGCGTGAGCTTGAAGCCGGTCGCCATCGTGGTCACCACGGGGACCGGAGTGCCGCCGAGCAGCGCCACGATTTCGGGATAGCTCACCCAGTAGGGCGCCGGGATGATCACCTCGTCGCCCGGATTGATGGTCGCCATCAGCGCGTTAAACAGCACCTGCTTGCCGCCAGTGCCGATGATGATCTGCGACGGCTTGTAGTCGAGCCCGTTCTCGCGCTTGAACTTGGCGACGATGGCCGCCTTCAGCTCCGGAATGCCGTCGACTGCGGTGTATTTCGCCGCCTTGCCGGTCTCGATCGCTTTGATGCCCGCCGCCTTGATATTGGCCGGCGTATCGAAGTCCGGCTCACCGGCGCCGAGCCCGATCACGTCACGGCCGGCGGCTTTGAGCGCCCGCGCCTTGTCGGTCACCGCGATGGTGGCGGACGGCTTGATGCGGGCGAGCGCGTCGGCGAGGAAGGCCATTGGGAGGGGTCTCCAATCTAGCGTGCAGGAGGATTCCGAGAGGATTGCCGGGGCTTGGTAAAGCCCAATTTGCTGCGCTGCAAGCAACATTCGGTGATGGGCGCATTCAGGAAAGCGATCAAGCTGGGAGGTTCGTCCATGACCGCACCTTGATCATGGGCCTCCGGGCTAAGACGCGGCGTGTGGACAGCGGAGATTAGAACGTCTCGAGACTGGGTTCTGCGCTTTGCGATTGCAGCGCAACATCTATCTCCAGTTTGAAGCGATTGCAGCAAACACGAAACGTTTATTTCACCGATGCGCGCTGTCACGCAATGAACGTTACTTTGTGATGTCGTGCCGCTATGCAGCCTTGCAAAGGCCGGGCTTTTCTTATTGGGTCCGCCGCGTCATGCTGACCTAGTGTCGGGGTTCAGAAATTCGCTTCGTACTCGCGGCGAGTCATCCAAGCGAATTTCTGAACCGGCGACACTAGACTCAATAGGTTGCTGGTGTCCTTCGAATCCGAAGTTCGCTCCTGGCGTCGCTGCAAAGTTCAACGAACTTCGGATTCGGGACACCAGCGTGGGGACCGCGGCGACAGTGCCAAGGTGACGGAGCCACGGATGTACACGCTCTATTCGATGCAGCGCTCGGGAAATTGCTACAAGGTGCGGCTTGCTTTGTCGCAGCTTGCGATTCCGCACACGCTCGTCGAAGTCGACATTCTCAAAGGCGAGACTCATACGCCGGATTTTCTTGCGAAGAATCCGAACGGACAGATCCCGCTGCTTGAGACCGAGCCAGGGCGCTATCTCGCCGAATCGAACGCCATTCTGTGGTTTTTGTCGGAGCGGTCTCACCTCGACGGCGAAACGCCGCTCGAACGCGCGCGCGTCCTTCAGTGGATGTTCTTCGAGCAGCACGCGATCGTACCGAATATCGGCGCCGCGTATTTCTGGCTCTGCCTCGTCAAGGGCGGGCGCGAATTGCAGCAGCACGCGCTCGACGACTGGATGGAGGAAGGCCAGCGCTCGCTCAACCTGCTCGACAAGCATACGGCGCGCCACCGCTTCGTTGCCGGCGATCGCTATTCGGTCGCCGACGTCGCGCTCTACGCTTATACCCATCTTGCCGAGCAGTGCGATTTCGATCTGCGGCCGTTTCCGGCGCTGCGCGACTGGTTCGCACGCGTCACCGCCGAACCTCACCATGTGGCGATGGATCACCGCCCGGAAGCGATGCCGATCGCGACGGCAGCGGAGTGATCCATTAACCGGTCCTTAACGGTTAAGGCGCTGTTAACGCATTGTCATCAAATCGCCATCAGAGCTGACGGCTTGCGCCGCTTTCCAGCCGGGGCGCAGCCCGGTTTCCGTACGATTATGCCTCCAAAGACTGATTCGCTCTGTTGGAGCAGTACCATGACCAGGGATCGGACCGCCGGGATCGGATTCCATCATCCTGATCGCAACGCCCGGCCGTTGACGAAACGCAAGCTCGCCTTCGCGCACTTGCTCATGACTGCTGTGCTCGTGATCTGCATCGTGATCGCCGTGACCGCGGTCGCTATCGGATCTGCTCGCGCTGACACTTTCAGCGCGATCGCGCACGGCCGCGAGGGTGTTGTCCCGCTGGCCGTCTTGAGCAGCCTAATCCTCGCAGGCCTGGGTGGCATCGCTGCGACCCTCGCGCACCGTACCTGAGCTGCCGCCATAGCCTTCCGGATCGGATTGCCGCATCCCGGCGTTCTCAAGGAATATCTGCGTCCTTTGGAGGGTTGAGCAGTCGCATGCGGAGACAAATCACCATGAAAGCCTTTGCGGTCGCACTCCCAGTGGCACTCATGGCTCCGTGGTCCGCCCAGGCACAGCAGGTGTTCAAGACCGATCGCGGCAACGTACGCGTCGAAACCGTTGTTTCGGGCCTGTCGAATCCGTGGGGCCTTGCCTTTCTCCCCGATGGCAGGATGCTGGTCACCGAGCGGCCCGGGCGCATGCAGATCGCCACGCGCGACGGCACGCTGTCGCCGCCCATCGCCGGAGTTCCTAAGGTCCTCGCTCAAAATCAGGGCGGGTTACTCGACGTCATCGTGGATCGAGACTTCGCGAACAACAGCACGATCTATTTCTGTTATTCGGACCCCGTGGAGGGCGGAGCGCAAACGGCGCTCGCGCGCGCCAGACTCGATGCCGGCGGGACGCCGCAGCTTACCGATGTGCAGCGCATCTTCCGCCAGGAGGGCCCGCCCTCGAATGGATTGCATTTTGGCTGCCGCATCGTTCAGGCGCGCGACGGCAATCTGTTTCTCACAACCGGCGATCATTTCGGGCCGCGCGATCGCGCGCAGACGCTCGACAATCATCTCGGCAAGGTGATCCGCATCGCGCCCGACGGATCGGTCCCGAAAGACAATCCATTCGTCGGCCGCGCGGACGCCAAGCCTGAAATCTGGAGCTATGGTCATCGCAACAGCCAGGGAGCAACCCTGCATCCATCGACCGGCAAGCTCTGGATGCACGAACACGGCCCGCAGGGCGGCGACGAACTCAACATTCCCGAAGCCGGCAAGAATTACGGCTGGCCGGTGATCGGCTATGGCGTCAATTATGGTGGCGCGAAGATTCACGAGGGAACGCACAAGGACGGCATGGAGCAGCCGATCAAGCAATGGACCCCGGTGATCGCGCCATCGGGCCTCACGATCTATACCGGCGATCTTTTCCCGCAATGGAAAGGAAACGCCTTTATCGGCGGCTTGCGCCCTTCGATCCTGTTGCGGCTCGAACTGGATGGCGAGAAAGTCACCGGGGAGGAGCGCATGTTGCGTCAGCTCAACGAACGCATCCGTGACGTACGCACCGGCCCGGATGGCGCGCTCTATCTTCTCACCGACAATTCAGCCGGTCGCATCCTGCGGCTGACGCCGGCAAAATAGCTATGAAGCGCTGCTGCTCTGACGAGGCTCCGCGATAACGTCGGCAATCCCTCCTGTCGTCATTGACAGCGCGATCAGACAGCGTGCGCTGCTGGCTTGGGACTCGATCCGCAAGACCGGTCATGACCAAGACCCGGTCATGACATTGCGATCAGGACAATGGTCCCTTGAACACAAAGAACGCTCCGACCGCGATAAACACGAAGCCGATGGCATAGTTCCAGGTGAACGGCTCTTTCAGGTAGACGACGGAAAAGCCGGCGAACACGATCAGTGTGATGACTTCCTGGATCGTCTTGAGCTGCGCGGCTGAATAAACGTCGCTGCCCCAGCGATTGGCGGGCACGGCCATGCAATATTCGACGAACGCAATGGCCCAGGCGACGACGATGACGAGGAGAAGCGGCTGCTCCTTGAATCGCAAGTGGCCATACCATGCGAGCGTCATGAAAACGTTCGAGCCGAGCAGAAGGAGGATGGGGAGAAGATAAGGAGATGTGAGTGACATGCAGCGACCGGTTCGCGTGAGAGACGGGCGGTTCTAGCATTGCTCAAAGTGGAGTGCCGCTCGCTGACGCGAAAATGATCATATCTTGCGCCGTACGCCCGTCGCATTTTCATGCGCAAGGGCTTAGGCTCGATCCGTCCTCCCGGAGAATCAAGATGCGCCCAGCGCTTTCACGTTTCGCGATCTCACAATGCGCGATGTCTCTCGCCGTCGCCCTGGTTATTGCCGCACCGCTCGGTGCACAGGCCCAGCAGAAGCAGCCGCCGCAAAAAGGCCCGCCTCCCGCGGCTTCGACCAAACCCTACACGCCAATCACGGTCACAATTCCAGCGCCCATCAACGATCCGAGCTTTGAGGCGTTTCGAAAGCAGGTCGGTGAACTGGCCGCGAAAAAGGACCGCGCGGGCCTTGCCAAGCTCGTTGTCGACAAGGGCTTTTTCTGGGAGGGCGAGAAGGGAGATCAGGCGGATCCGAAGAAATCCGGGATCGACAATTTTGCGGCCGCAATTGCCCTCGGCGGCAAGCAGCCGGTCGGCTGGGACATCCTCCAAGGCTATGCCATGGACACGACGGCAACACCCTTTCCCGGAAAGCAGGGCGTGATCTGCGCGCCGGCCGATCCGCAATTTGACGAAAAGCAGCTCGAGGATGTCGCGAGGTCGACCGGAGCCGATCCCGGTGATTTCGCCTATCCGCTGGCCGACGCTGTCGAGGTTCGCGGCGCTCCCCGTGCCGATGCGCCGGTCACCGAGAAGCTTGGCATGGTGCTGATCTGGATCATGCCGGATCCGAAACAGGCGGCGCCAAAGCCCAACGAGGTGCCAATGGTGCGCGTCGTTACCCCGTCCGGCAAGTTTGGCTACGTCTCGGCCGATATTCTCGCTCCGCTCGGCAACGACCAGGTCTGCTATGTGAAAGAAGCCAACGGATGGAAGATCGCCGGCTATGTCGGCGTAGGACCAGGCTCGCAATAAACTTTGGTCGCATCAACCGCTTTCGGCGCCGTTCGCTCGGCGGCGAAAGCGGCTTCACGGTACCATGAAACCGTCCGTGTCCATACAATCCCGATCTGTTGAGCGTTGATGGTATTGAATTTCGCCACATATTTCGGTCAGAGTTACGTCAAAGTTGATCTTCGGGGAGCCGGGTTCCAATGAACTGGATGCGTTTGCTGGCCTGCGCCGGCGTTGTTTTCGCCTGTGGGCTGCCTGCGCCCGTTGTCGGGCAAGGGGCGGGTCAGGTTCCGTCGCCGACGATCAACGATCGTGATCCCGGCGTCGATGGCAATGCGGGCTTCGTGCTGCCGTACGAATTTCAGCGGCAGGCCGTGTTCTACCGGACGCACGAAGCGCCCGGCACCATCATTGTGAACACGCACGACCGCTTCCTGTATCTTGTACAGGGCGACAATCGCGCGATCCGCTACGGGGTTGGCGTTGGCCGCGATGGTTTCCGCTGGGGCGGCATCCACAAGATTTCCCGAAAGCAGGAATGGCCGGATTGGACTCCCCCGCCGGAGATGATTGAGCGTCAACCCTACCTGCCGCGCTTCATGGCCGGCGGCCCAGGCAATCCGATGGGCGCGCGCGCGCTCTACATCGGCACCACGGTCTATCGCGTCCACGGCACCAACGCGCCGGAGACGATCGGTCACGCCGTCTCGTCGGGCTGCTTCCGGCTGGTCAACAGCGAGATCGAAGACCTCTACGCGCGCGTTCCGGTCGGCACCAAGATCGTGGTGCAACATCGCTGACGTCAACGCGTACCGAAATTCAGAAAACGGCCGGCGAAAGCCGGCCGTTTTTTTATTCGGCGCCGCCTTCTCGATACGCAACGCGCAGCCTTAATCGGCGTCCCGCAATTTGATCGATCCCGTTAGCGCGCGTGTGACCTTTCGGGCAGATCGGTCCCACCTCTTAAGCCCGATTAAGGTCTGCACCGATATCAGCGTACCGTCGTTGATTTCGTGAAGTGCTCATCATGCAGTTGTCGCTCGCTTCATCCTGTCACCCGCTCCGACCGCTTCATCCGCAGCTGCAGCGCCTTCGCGATGACATCGCGCCTGAAGGAACGTTCGAGCCGAGGCGACTGATCAGCTTCTTCTCCGGCATTGCGCTGGTGTTTGCCGCGATCTTGCTTTTGTCGGCAGGATCGCGCGCCCCGTCGCGAGAGCTTCATGCCGATGCCACCAGGCACCACTTGGAGGCGTCAGGATTCGCTGCCGCGCAGGCTGACGCGATTCAGCCCGCTGCGACCGACGGACGCGCGGTTGTCGAGCTGCATGAGGTCGGCTCTTTGGAGCCCGCTCCGGAACCGATCATCGCGACCGTCGACCGAAACTGTGCCGCGCATGCGCGCGAGAAGCTGCTGGTCGGCCTGACGAATTACTACCTGCAGCGGCGACTGCGTCCCGGCGCGACGTCTGACGACGCCGCCGAAATCTCACTCCTGACGGCAGTGCTGGCCGGCCCGGGAGACCCCGCAGCCATGACACCGGAATCATCCTGCAAAGGCTGACGTCGCAGCGCCGTCCTCAGCGCAGACGGCCATTCAATCGACATGATGCGGACCTAGATCGCGGCATCCGATAAACTCGCGATCAAGCCAAGCGGCGCCAAGCGCCGCCATTGGCGTTTTTGGACGTGTCATGTTCAGGTGGTTCGAACAAGCGCTGCAGCCCACGGTGTTGCCGGATAATCCGGAGCCGCCGCCGACTCTGGTCGCGTTCTACTGGCATTTCGCGCGGCAGGCGAAGGGGCTGTTCATCGCGCTATTCGTCACCGGCTTCATTGTCGCTTTGCTCGATGTGACGATCCCGGTCTTCATCGGACGCGTGGTCACGCTGGTCACAGCGAGCGACCCCGCGACCCTGTTCGCACAGTCATGGCACATCCTGCTGACGATGACGGTGGTGCTCGTTGTGCTGCGGCCGCTGGCCCTGACGGCTCAGAACACCGTCGCCAATCAGGCGATCGCGGCCAATCTCACCAACCTGATCCGCTGGCAGAGCCACTGGCATGTGGTGCGGCAGAGCTGGGCCTTCTTCCAGAACGATTTCGCTGGGCGCATCGCCAACAAAGTGATGCAGACCGGACCTGCGATCCGCCAGAGCGTGGTCTCGATGATCACCGCGGTGTGGTACATCCTGGTCTACGGCGCCAGTGCAATGCTGTTGCTCGCATCCGCAGACCCATGGCTCGCGCTGCCGATTCTCGTCTGGTTTGTTGGGTATGCAATCCTGCTCTGGATTTTCGTGCCGCGCATGCGCGACCGATCTCTCGAGGTGTCGGAGGCGCGCTCTCTCGTCACCGGCCGCGTGGTCGACACTTACACCAATATTCTCACACTCAAGCTGTTCGCCCGCGCGCGCGAAGAAGACGCCTATGTCCGCGACTCGATCGAGATGCATACCGGACATTTCCATGCGTCGCTCCGGCTCAACACGCTGTTTACGCTGACGCTGTCGACCCTGAATGCGGTGATGGTCGTCTCGGTCGCGGGGTTGTCGATATATCTGTGGACGCAAGGCAAGGTACAAGTCGGCACGGTGGCGATGGCGCTGCCGCTGGCGTGGCAGATCGTCAACATGGCGGGCTGGGTCGCCTATCAGATCACCGATATTTTCGAGAATATCGGCGTCGTTCAGGAAGGCATGCGCGCGATTGCGCGACCGCTCGGCCTGACCGACAAGCCCGGCGCGAAGGAACTGACCATCACGCGCGGCGAGATCGCGTTTCAGGATATCCGGTTCGGCTACGGCAGCGAGAAGGGCCTGATCGAGGATCTGTCGCTCCTCGTTAAACCGGGCGAGAAGATCGGTCTGGTCGGCCGTTCCGGCGCGGGCAAGTCGACACTGGTCAACCTGTTGCTGCGCTTCTTCGAACTGGAGAATGGCCGCATCCTGATCGACGGGCAGGATATCGCGAACGTCACGCAGGAATCCTTGCGCACGCAGATTTCCGTTGTCACGCAGGATACGTCGCTGCTGCATCGGTCTATCCGCGACAATATCCGCTACGGTCGCCCCTCTGCTTCGAACGACGACGTCGTTGCGGCGGCAAAGCTCGCCCAAGCGCATGACTTCATCCTCGGTCTCGAAGACTGGCGGCAGCGGCACGGCTATGACGCACAGGTCGGCGAGCGCGGCGTGAAACTGTCCGGCGGCCAGCGCCAGCGGATCGCAATCGCCCGTGTCATCCTCAAGAATGCGCCGATCCTTGTGCTGGACGAGGCGACCTCCGCGCTCGATTCGGAGGTCGAGGCCGCAATCCAGTCGAGCCTCGACGAACTGATGAAGGGAAAGACCGTGATCGCCATCGCGCACCGGCTGTCCACCATTGCGCGCATGGACCGGCTTGTGATTCTCGACCGCGGCCGCATCGTCGAACAGGGCACGCACGAGGAATTACTGGAGGCCAATGGCCATTACGCTGCGCTGTGGCAGCGTCAGTCCGGGGGCTTCATCGATGCGCCGGATGCGCCAAGTCTCGCGGCCGAGTAGGTTGCCGGGCCGGCATATCCTTGCGGCGGCTGCGCATGCTAGCGTAACGCTCTCTCGTGAGGGCTCCATGCGCACCAAACTTATCTCCGCGTTGATCGTCGCGTTTTCCCTGGTCTCGCTTCCGTCGCTGGCGCAGACCATTCGGGTCGCGCACGACCAGCGCTTCCCGCCCTTCGCCGAGGTGAAAAACGGCAAATCGGAAGGCCTGGCGGTCGATATCCTGAACGCTGCGGCGGAGCGTGCTGGCCTCACCATCGTCTATGTCCCGCTCCCGTTTGCCGAGATCCAGAAGACGTTGGAGGATGGTCGCGCCGATGCGGTGTTTCCGCTGGCGATCAATCCCGAGCGCCGCCAAGCCTTCGACTTCACCGCGCCGCTGGTCGTTACGGGGGGTGCATTGTTTGTTCGCGCGCCACAACCGACGCCGGATAGCCTGAAGGCGCTCGCCGGAAAAACCGTGGTCACGCCGAAGACTGGTCCGCTCGCGGGCTTCATCGGCAAGACGGCGCCCGAGGTAAAACTCCTGGTGAATGCGGACTACGATCAAAGCTTCGCGCAATTGCTGTCAGGCGAAGCCGATGCCGCGGCGCTCAACTTCCAGGTCGGCCGCAAGCTCGCCACGACGCTCCATGCCGGCAAGGTCACCCTGCCCGACCGGCTGTTTCTCGAATTGCCGCTGGCGCTCGCAGTGCGCAAGGGCCAGTCCGCGGATATCATTGCGAAGCTGGACAAGGGCATTGCCGCCATCCGTGCCGACGGCGCGTGGCAACGCATCGACCAGCGCTGGGCGGGAAACTGATCGGGTCTGCACGCTTGAATGCGTACGTCGACCGGTATCCACACGCGGAAACACATCCTCAGGTTGTAGAACGGTACCCGACCGCATGGCCCGGATGGTCCGCGTGCATGGCCTGCGGGTTGCGGCTGTCTGAAACGTTGCGCATATAGGCGCCAGACCGAGCGACACGCCTCGGATTATCTACACACGTCGAAGACCTGAGCGCTTGTTACGAGCGCGGCATCCCCTTTTAGCGGGATGTCCCGGCCGCCGGCGCTCCAACAAGGAGAACAACAATGGCCCGCAAACCGACCAAACGGACCGAGTTCGTGCTGTTCGACGTGATTTACGAGGACGGCAGCCAGCGCTCGAACCGCCGCGTTCCCGCCGAAGAACTCGGTGGGCTTGATGGCGACGATCCGGCGCGTCACATCATCGAACAGCAGGACCGTGATATCGCGGAGAAGTCCGGCCAGATTCCCCTGCAGATCAAGTCGATCCGCCGCGCGGGCGCCAAGGCCCCAGAAAAGGAATGGAAGCGCTAGCCGCCTGACCGCGCCTGTCGTCAGACTGTCACACAGAAAATCTAGCCCGTCGCGACCTCACCCCGAAACCGGGAGCATTCGCGATGAACCGGCCCGAACAGCCCCCGGTCGAAAACACGCCGACCGCCGGGATCATCTCGGCCTTCCATTTCGATACCGAGGGCCAGGCGCGCAGCCTGCGCAGCGACGAGGTCGCGGAAGCACTCGCCGACCCGCAGGGCTTTGTCTGGGTCCATCTCTCGCGCGCCGACATCCGTTGCCGCCATTGGGTGGAACAGCATGCCCCTCTTAGCGAGGTTGTCCGCGACATCCTGCTGAGCGACGAGGATCACCAGCGCGTGGAGATCTACGGCCGTGAAATCGTTGGCGTGATTCCTGAGTTGCAACTGGAATTCGACAATCCGACCGAGGACCTTACCAGACTCAGGTTCGCAATGACCGGCCGGCTTCTCGTCACGATGCGGCGCATCCCGCTGCGGTCGGTCGAGAATGTGCGCCGCTCGATTGCGGCGGGCACGCTGTTCACCACACCCATCGAACTGCTCGACGCCATCATCGACCATTTCGCCGATGTAATAGGCAAGCTGGCCGAGCGCGTCGGCGATGATCTCGACCTTGTCGAAGAGCGGATCGCCCACGAGCCACGCGGCGACGAATCCCAGATCATCGCACGCGCCCGCAGCCGCTCCGTCCGGGTCCATCGCCAGCTTACACAGATGCGCGGTCTGTTTCACCGCCTGGAATTGCGGGTGATCAATCCGCTTCCCGAGCTTGCTGCGCCAGTCCAATCGCTGGCGCAGAAAATCGACGACTCCGATCACACGGTTGCCGCGCTCCATGATCGCGCGCGGTTGCTGCAAGAGGAACTCGCAGGCCGTATGGCGGAGCTGACCAACCGGCGGCTGCTGACATTGTCGATCCTGACGGCAGGCATTCTGCCACCGACGCTCGTGACCGGCTTCTTCGGCATGAATACCAAGGATCTGCCATTCCAGAACACCGATGGCGGTACCTGGTATGCCCTGGCGCTTGCCGCGGCTGCAGGGGCTCTCACCTATTGGGCGATCCAGCGCATGCGTGCGCTGTGATCGAAGCCATTCCAAACCTGCCACGCCTGAGCTAGCGTCGCGCGCCGGCAACGACCGGCGAGCCAAGCGAATTCAGGAAACCGCCCGATGATCGACTTTTACGCCCTGACCAGTCCCAACGTGCAGAAGGTCTTCATTGCGCTCGAAGAACTGCAGCTGCCCTACAAGCCGATCTATGTCGATATCTGGGCCGGCGAACATTTCACGCCGGACTTCTCGAAGCTCAACATCAACCAGAAAATTCCGGTGATCGTCGATCACGACGGACCCGGCGGCAAGCCCTATACGGTGTTCGAGTCAGGCGCGATCCTGATGTATCTCGCCGACAAGACCGGCAAGCTGCTGCCATCCGACAAGGCCGCGCGCTTCGAGGCCTTGCAATGGCTGATGCTGCAGATGGCGAGCATCGGTCCGATGTCTGGACAGGTCGTCCATTTCTCGAAATTCGCTCCCGCCGGCAACGACTATTCGTTGAGCCGCTTCAAGACCGAACTGAACCGGCTCTGGGATGTCTACGAGGAGCGGCTCTCGCAGAGCGCCTATGTCGGCGGCAAGGATTATTCGATCGCAGACATCGCGGTATATCCGTGGCTGCGCAATTACGACTTCCTCGGCATGACATTCGACGGCCGGCCGAAGCTGAAAGCCTATGTCGACAAGATCACCGAGCGTCCGGCGGTGCAGAAAATGCTGGCCATCCTGCCGACGATCAAGTCCTCGCGCGATACCGCGACGCCCGAGCAGAAGGACCGCGTCTTCGGCCGCGGCGCGTTCGCGCGGACTTAGGCCCTCCCCTGCCCTCGCATTACGTTGGTTGTCCCCGCATGCGCGGGGACGACCGTTTGTGTAAGCTGGCGGCATGACGAACAGGCCCGCACCCATCACCCGCCGGTCCATCCTAGCCGGCACCGCCGCAGCGACGTCCGCGCTCGCTGCGCCGGCAATCGCGCAGACCGAGCCGCGCAGCTTTGTTCTCGTGCATGGTGCGTGGCATGGCGGATGGTGCTGGCGCAGGGTTTCCGACCGCCTCGAACGCAAAGGCCACAAGGCCTACGCGCCCTCGCTCACCGGACTGGGCGACCGCGCGCACCTGATCGGCACGCGCCCTACGGTCACCACACACATCGAGGACATCGCCAACATCATCCGGTTCGAGGACCTGCAGCGGGTGGTCCTCGTCGGTCATTCCTATGGCGGCATCGTCATTTCCGGTGTCGCCGAAAAGGCGCAGAAGCAGATTGCTTCGATTGTCTTTCTCGACGCATTTGTGCCGGACAACGGCGCGACAATCATGAGCATGTCGAGGCAGGGCTTGCGCGACACTGTCAACGCCGCGATCAGGCGCGGCGATCTCGGCTACCCGCCGGCCAGCGCGGCTTACTTCAACGTCAACGAGAAGGATCGCGCTTTCGTCGACCGCAAATGCACGCCGCAACCGATTGGCACTTACGGCGACCCGGTCAAGCTCACCGGCGCGCGCGAGCGGATCGCAAAGAAAACCTATATCCGAGCCAAGGGGTTCAACTCGGGAGGGTTTGACGCGATTGCTTCACGCCTGCGATCCGATCCTGCGTGGAACGTGCATGACATGCCATGCGGCCATGACGCCATGATTGATATGCCGGATCGTCTCACCGAGCTTCTTATCGCTGCAGCCTGATAAACGCCGCGCCACAGCAATGTAAAACGCCGCGCCCAGAGGGACCTGAGCGCGGCGCGCCTCCTCATACCGGCGGTTTGGTGAGTGGCGTCCGCCGGACGAGAAACCGAAGCAATGGATGCGTCGATTACATCGCAGGCAGGATCGCGATATCCTTCACGTCTCCCTTCACGCCTTCGATCGTGGCGGCCTTGGTGGCCTTTCCGGTTTGCAGGTCGACCGACCATAAGTCAGCGCCGGTCATCGCCCAGGCCTCGTTCTTGCTGCCGTCCGACCAGATATCGAACGCAACCATTTTCGGAGAGGCGCCGAGCATTCCGACGGTATTGAGCACGCCATCGTTCGGCGGCACCTGCTTCACCAGCGCACCGGTACCGAGATCGATGTTGAACAAATCGGTCTGCTTGGTTCCCTTCACCGAATTGGTATAGGCGCCCGCGCCGATCTTGGGCGTCTTGCCCTTGGATGCATCGTTGTCGGAATATTTGTGGCTGCCGTCGGTGATGACCTTGCCATCATCGACATTCACCCGGAGACTGGTGCCGTCATTGCCCATCACGCGCAGCCGGTCGGCAGCCGGATTGAAGTCAACGGTCGCCCAGACGCCCGGCTTGAGCATCGTTTCGAGCTTGGACTTCTTGGTGGCTTTGCCATCCATGGCCACGGTGTAGACCGTGCCGTCTGCGGCCAGCGCATAGAGCATGTTGTCGGCCGGGCGCACGTCAATACCGACGATGTCGCCGCTGACGCCCTGGACCTTCATCGACTTGGTCACCTTCTTCGCGCCTGTATCCACGATGGCGATCGTGTCGCCGCCGACAAGGGCTGCCACCTGCGCAGCCTGGGCTGCGGCTGCGGATACTGTCAGGGCCGTCGTTGCGGCCAGCAATGTCTTGAACGTCATCTGCACTCTCCCGTTTTTGCGCCCCGGGACGTTGGGGTCGGAGGGGATACCGGGCGAACCGGCGAACTGGATGCAGCCGCTCAAAAAACTTTTTTGTTGGTTCCATGCATCCAAATGCCGCGGTGGCCGGGTATCGGACGAGACAGCGGAACAGGGCTGCGATAGGCAGACACAACAGGGACCGGTTCCGGAACGAGAATGGGCGATCAGGCCGATGACGCGCAGTTGACGGCGGCGCTGGTGCGATGCGCCAGCGGTGATCGTTCGGCATTGCGCGTGATCTTTGACACGGAAGCCGCACGCATGACCGGCGTGGCGTTTCGCATTCTGCGCAGACGGGACCTGGCGGAGGAAGCCGTTCAGGACGCTTTCCTGCGCATCTGGCGGCTGTCGCGAAGCTTCGATCCGTCGCGAGGCAGCGCGCGCACCTGGATTTACGCCGTGCTGCGTAACAGCGCACTCACCCTTTTGCAGACCGAGGCAAGGTATCCAGCGGCCGACGACGACAGCCCATGGCCTGAGGTTTCGGCAGAGGCAGCGTTCGGGATGCTCCCTGAAACCAGCGCGTTGCGCCGCTGTCTCGAACAACTCGATATGAAGCGCCGCGCCGCCGTGATCCTCGCCTATGCGCATGGCATGAGCCATGGCGAACTCGCCGGAAAACTCGGCGTGCCGCTCGGCACCGCCAAGAGCTGGACGCGGCGCGGGCTGCTCTCCCTGCAGGAGTGCATGGGATGAGCGAGCGCGACAACATCCTCGCAGCCGAGTTCGTGGCGGGCCTGCTTGCTCCGGCGCAGCGCGTTGAAGCCGAACAGCGCATCGAACGGGACCGTGATTTCGCGCGTCTGGTCGAGCAATGGCGAACGCGCCTGTCCGATCTCGATGAAACCGCACCGCTCGTCACACCCGATGCCGCCTTGTGGCAACGGATCGAGCGTCAGATCGGCACAGCGGCGCAAACACCGTCGACTCAAAAGACGGGTTTGCTGTCACGGCTCTGGAATTCGGTCGAAGGCCTGCGCGCGGCGACCGCCGTGTCGCTCGCATCCGCACTTGTCTTCGCGATCGTCGCGGGCAGCGCGCTGACCTACGCGACCCGCGAAGCGATCCGCAAGCCGGTCTATGTCGCGATCCTGGTGAACGACGACAGCCGCCAGCCCGGCGCCGTGGTCAACGCCTTCGCTGACGGACGCGTCGAGATGATCCCGCTCACGGAGATCAACGTTCCGCCGGGACGCGCGCTCGAGATCTGGACGCTCTGGGATCGCAGCGTCGGACCGCGTTCCGTTGGCTTGATCGACCGCGCTCAAACGGTGCGGCTCAATCTGGACAAGCTGCCGCCGACCGGTCCGGATCAGCTTTTCGAGATCACGCTCGAGCCCGCCGGCGGCTCACCAACCGGACGACCGACCGGGCCGATCCTTTACAAGGGCACGACATCGCGGCCGCTGTGATTGAAGCGCGCCGGACAAACACCGCATACTGAATCAAATCCGATCCATCTTGTTGGTTATTGCTTCACAGTACAACCTGAGGTGACAGTCGCAAGGGCGCGAGTTCAATTGCGTTAAGACAAGCGCAACGCGCCTGCCATCATATCCACTCCGAGAAAAGGCGCCCTGAGTGGATTTGTGAGAGCCGCCATGAATCTGATCGCCCGCGGTCTGTTCGTCGTGACCGGAATTGCAGTCGGCTCCTTTGCCATCAATCATTTCGTATTCGGTAATACCGGCGACGCGTTGATGCGATCATCGCGCATCGGCGAATGGCGCAAGGCTGAAGTGCGCGAAGCCTGCTTCCCCGCGATGGAGAATCCGGAACGCGATAGCATGGCGCCGAAAATGCCGGTGGGTCCGCACCGCATCGCGCCAAGCGACCATCGTCGTGCTGTCGAATTGACGGTCGCCCTGCATTGTTACGTGGTGACGAAGCAGAATGCGATCTGTCAGCCCGACAACCGCGCGTGGATCGTGGACTATATCGGCAAATACTACGCCAAGAAAAAAGAGATGCTCGCGACAGCCAGGAATTACGGCGATGCGGAAGTCGGGAAGGTCGAGGCGCTCTGGAATTCGAACCGTAATCGCGCCATCGATCAGGCGTTAGCAACCCATATCAAATCCGGGCGCCTGAACCGGGCTGATTTCGGCTTCTTCATGCCGGACGCCGTGGAACCTCTGTTGGCGCGATATTCCGCCACCGCAGATTCCTGCACGCCCGCATCCAAGGTCTAAGCCTGTCCATGAAAATGATCCACGAGATGCGCCGGCAGCAGGAGTGGCGCACTCGAAAGAGTTCCAGCCGGCTGCTTTTCGCGCTCGGAGCGGTGCTCGCATTCGGAATAGGCATCCTCGGCATGAGCGGCGTCATGCGTGCGCCGAGCCTCTTGCATCAGCAGTCGCAAAAAGCCCCGGTGGCAAGCGACACAGCGGCGCCCGAAGCCAGCGTCAATCGTGGAGCCTACCGAATCGGTCGCGCCGAGACGGCGCCGCTCCTCAAGATCTGCATTCCGATGCAGCGACTCGGCATCGGGAAGGGTCATGCCGCGGAACCGGGCGATCTATATCGCATCCTGCAGAGCGGCAGTTCGTTTTCCCGTATCGCATCCGCCGCCGGGATCAAACAGAACGCGATGGATAATGTCAGCTTCGCAAGCCTGTGGGCGGACGTCGCAGACTGCATCTACCGTCAGAACGGCTGGATGATCTGCGATCCGGACAACCGCGCCCTTGCCGTCGAAGTTGCCGTCGCATTGATACGGCAGACTTCTGCTGCCGCCAGATCCATCGAGACACCGGACACCAACAACTTCGCCAAGGCGGTGGCGACCATTCAGGGCAAGCAGCCCCCTCAACGCGACTACGTGCTGCAGAACGCGAATGCCGTGCAGGCGCGCGTGCTCTCGGGCCTGCGCAACTATGCAGCGGAGGGGCGATTGATCAGATCAGACTTCGGCATGTTTGCTCCGGCAGAAATCACGCAGGTTTTGCTTGAAACCAAGGTCACCCGCGACGGCTGCGCCGCGGCCCGCTGATCGTCATTCGAATCGCACGATGCATAGCGTGCACCGCCGATGTCGCAGGAACCGTGACGTCCAAACCAGCGATGACGGTTGCGCGCGGTGCGCGTCTAAAGCCAGTCTCACGCAAACGCCGTCAAATCGATCAAGTCGAAAGATGCATGGCAGGACAGGTGAAATCCGCCTAGCCTGCCGATCAGCACAAAAACACAGCGGCCAGAATGCCTACAAATGTCGTGATCACGCCCGAGACCTATGCGCGCTACGCGCAAGCCTTTCCGACACTCACCCCGCAAGAAGTTCAACGGCTCAAGCGGTTCGGCGAGGTGCAACGGTTCGCGAACGGTGAGGTTCTGTTCCTCACCGGCAGCCCGCGCGGCATGCATGTCATCCTGTCCGGACACGTGATCGCGAGCCAGCGCGATGGTCTTGGCCATGTGACCCCGATTCTCGATTGTGCGCCCGGCCAGTTCCTTGCCGAGGTCGGCTCGCTATCGGGGGAGCCATCACTGGTGGACGCCTATGCAGAGGGCGAGGTCGAGGCGCTCGTGATCCCTCCCGAAGGCCTGCGGCGGCTCCTCATTGCAGAGGCCGAACTCGGCGAGCGCATCATGCGCGCCATGATCCTGCGCCGTGTCTCGCTGCTCGAAAGCGGGCTCGGCGGCACCGTGATCATAGGCCCACGAAATGCAATCGACGTGGTGAGGATCGAGACCTTCCTGTCGCGCAACGCCTATCCGCATCACCTGCTCGATCCGGCGAATGACGTCGAAGCGCGCGACATCATCTCGCGCTACGCGCCGCAGCCCCACGATCTTCCTCTGGTAGTGACGTCCGATGGCAATGTTCTGCGCAATCCGGACGACCATGCGCTCGCCAACGCGCTGGGCATGCTGGAAAAGCTCGATCCCGATCGGATTTATGACGTCGCCGTCGTCGGCTGCGGTCCGGCCGGACTCTCGACCGCCGTTTATGCGGGCTCCGAAGGCCTCTCCGTCATCCTGCTGGAGCGCAGCATGTATGGCGGCCAGGCCGGCGCCAGCGCGCGCATCGAAAACTATTTCGGATTCCCGACCGGCATATCCGGCATGGCCCTTGTCAGCCGTGCCTTCGTGCAGGCCCAGAAGTTCGGCAGCGAGATCATGATCCCGATGGCCGTCACGGGGCTCGATTGCACGCTGTCTGACGGAGCATTCCGGCTCGGTACCGGAGAAGGCGAAGTCGTCCGCGCCCGCGCCGTGGTGATCGCAAGCGGCGCGCGTTATCGGCGGCTCGCCGTGGACAATCTCGGGACCTACGAAGGCCGGGGCGTCTGGTACTGGGCCTCCCCGATTGAGGCGCGGCTCTGTGCCAATGAGGACGTCATCATCGTCGGCGGCGGAAACTCGGCGGGACAGGCAGCGGTGTTCCTCGCCGCGCATGCTGCAAAAGTCCGCGTCATGGTCCGCGGTGACGGACTGGCCGCCACCATGTCGCGCTATCTGATCGACCGGATCGAGGCCGCACCCAATATCGAGGTTCTGCCGCACACTGAGGTGGTTGGTCTTGCCGGCGACGGCCGGCTCGAACGCGTGCGATGGCGCCATCGCAAAACCGGAGCGGAACAGGAGGCACCGATCGGCAACGTTTTCCTGTTCATTGGCGCGGATCCCGCAACCGCCTGGCTTTCCGATTGCGGCGTCGAGCTCGACCGCGCGGGTTTTGTCGTGACCGGGAAGGACTGCTCGGGCCGTCACGGCGAGAATCCACTTCAATCGAGCATTCGTGGCGTGTTTGCGGTGGGAGACGTTCGCTCGGGCTCGGTCAAGCGCGTCGGCGGCGCAATCGGCGAAGGCGCACAGGTGGTCGCCGCGATCCATCGCTATCTCGCAGAGCGGAATGCATGACATGGCGGCGCAATGCACCCATGGCGCTTTCATTCGCAAGGTCACGCCAAGCGCATTGGGTTGTGAGGAATGCCTGAAGATTCCAGGCGCGTGGTGGGTGCATCTGCGGCTGTGCCGCACCTGCGGCCATGTCGGCTGTTGCGACGACTCGCCGAACAGGCATGCGACGCAGCATTTCCACGCCACGCAGCATCCGATCATCGAAGGCTACGACCCGCCGGAAGGCTGGGGCTGGTGCTATGTGGATGAAGTTTTTATCGACCTTGGCGACGATGTAACGCCGCAACGCGGGCCTATCCGTAAATTCGTGCGATAGCCCCGGGTAGCGTCGCGAAGGAGGGTTGAAAAACCGCTCGCGCGTCAGCTCACCCGCATCACCGGCGGCCGGCGCCTGTCGTGACTGGACTCGAAATAATGCTGGCGTTTCGCGTCCAGCATCGCGAGATCGGCACGCTTCACCACGGACTCCAGGCGTTCGCCCGGCCGAGCAGTGGCATGTCCGATCGACAGGCTTAGCGCCATATCGGGATAGAAGGTATTGTTGATTGCGATGAGATCCTGGATGCTGTGGACCAGCGCTTCAGCCCCGACCTCGTCCATCTCGGGCTGCAAGATCGCGAATTCGTCGCCGCCGATCCTGCAGGCATGAGCCGGCTTCTCGACGACTGTATTCAGCACTTCGCCGGCACGCCGCAACAGCGCATCCCCGGCAGCATGGCCAAACTCGTCGTTGGCCGCCTTCAGCCCGTTGAGGTCAGCCATGATGATGCTGACCGGGTGCGGCCCCTTGCGTTCCAGACGGTTCAATTCATCGACGTAGAAGGAGCGATTGAACAGCTTGGTAAGCACATCGTGCGTGCCGAGATATTCGAGATAGGCCTCCGCCTTCTTGCGCGCGGTGATGTCGGTGAGCGCGACCTGCACCAGCGACCAGTCCCGCTCCCGGCCGGGCAGTACCGAAAACTGCAGCAACAGATTGAGGCGCGTGCCGTCGAGCGCGTAGTTCACAACCTCGCGGAGCTGAAACAGCTTGTTGTCCCACAGGTCGATAAGCTGCTCGCGGAAATGCGTCTCCATGTCGTCACGGAACACATCGCGCAGCGAACGCAACAATGCCGCTTTGTCCGGCGCGGCGAAAAGTTCCAGCGTGCGACTGTTAACGTCCAACACGCGAATCTCGCTCATACAGCGCGCGACAAATTCCGGATGTACATCGGTGAAAACGCGAAAATCGGTGATCCCGCGTTCGCGCACTTCATCAAGCAGTTTCTTGATCCCGGAGAAATCCTCGACCCACAACGACACCGGCGAATGCGCGAACAGCCCGAGCGCATAATTCTCGCTTTCGGCCACCCTGCGCCGGGCCGTTTCACGCTCGGTGACATCCTCTACCGCGACCAGCACCCGGTCCCAACTCTGCTCATGCCCCGGCAACACGCAGCCATGAAGCTGAATATCGAGGCGCTTGCCGTTCAGAGTGTAATTGACGGTATTGCTTTCGAACGATGTCTTGCCGTCCCAGATCTGAACCAGTTCATCGACATGAGCGGTCAGCATGTCGTCGCGGAATATCGATGCAAGATTGGCGACGAGATGGTCGGCGTCGTCCGCGCCGTAAAGCTCCAGGGTCTTCTTGTTGACCTTAACGAGCTGGATACAGGCCGAGCATTCCGCGATGCGTGTTGGATCGGCCTCGAGATAGGCCCGGAGATCGGTGACCCCCTGTTCACGCCAAAGCTGGAACAAGGACTTCAGCGCACTGTAATCCTCCAGCCACAACGAGACCGGCGCGAGCGCGAACATCTCGGCGTCGTCGTTGAGAGCCGTTTCATTCTGGACTTCGTCCAAACTGAGATTTGCCATGCGGGAGCCTGCGGCAGAAGCGAATCGCGTTCAGATTAAACGCTGCTTATAAACGATTCCCAAAGTTCAAGGCGTGTCTGTTGCAGACCGTAATTAACCAGACGGATAATACGAGGGCAGCGCCATAATTTCTGTATGTAAGTTTCGCTGAAATTTCTCGGAACGCCAGCGCTATAGCCGCGTCGTAATTGATCCCGATCAAGGTCCTACATCGGCGATCGGGCGAAATGCCCTTATGAAACCGCGATTTAGGCTCCCTCGCGCGATCCTCGGCTATGTCATTGCCCTGGCTTTCGCTTTCAACGGGTTTCTGACGAGCGTGATCGGCGCCGCGGCCGCCTCGAACGCCGAGGCGTTCGTCCTCATCACCTGCCTCGGCGGCCCAGTGGATCAACAAGCTCCAGGGCAGCAGTCCCCGGCGCAGAGCGACCATGCCAGTAAATGCAGCTGCAATTTGAGTTGCTGCTGCACCGGCGGGTTGCTCGCCCGCCATGGCAGCGTGGAGATGCGTTATCCTGTGGTCAGTATCGCCGTCGTGCAGCCCCCTGACACGCCGATCACGCGCGACGTTGGCCGCCCTCTGCATCTACGCTCGCCACCATCGCTTCATGCTGCATGACGGCTGCTCCTGGCGTAGCGGTCCCCACAGCTCCCTTTGAACTGCAGAGTCCTTGGCTGTGTTTACGGTTTCTCCACCGTCTTGGCTGAACGCGCGGCTCCGCTAACCACTTTGCCGGATCGCTCTGTCACTGTGCGCCCTCGAAAATCCAATTCCGAGGCGCGAATGCCCGAGTCCAAGGAAATCCTGACCCAGCAGCGACGCTGGCTGAAAACCCGCTTCGCCTTCGGCCGAAAGCGGCTCGATTACAGCATCACCAGCAAGCAGGATGCGAGCCTGCAGGAATCGGTAGGCTATGACGCCGTCGCGCCGCGTTCGTCCTATGTGAAAATCGTTGATCCGGACCGCGACCTCCGCTGGACGCTATTCGTGTTCAGCGGCCTTGCCTTGTTCGCGGCTTTTCGCGGCATCGCTCATCCGCTGCTGCTGATCGGTCTTTATGGCGGCGTCACGCTGGTGGTGGTGCTGCTGCTGGTGGCGACGCGCAAGCTGCGCAGCGTCGGCTACACGGCGATTCCCGCTGGTACATTCAGCATGCTGGTGCTCGACGATGCCCAGCACGACGAGATCGTGGCGAAGATCGAGAAACGCCGCGCGGAGACGCTGAACTCCAATCTCGCTTCCGCTGACGGCCTCACCTTGCGCACCCATCTCCGAAGGCTGCGCTGGCTGGTCGATAACGGTGCGATGACCCGTGAGGTTTTCCTGGAGCGGCAAGCCGCGCTGGTGCCGGAGGGAGTGACCGATTTTCTACCGGAGGAGCCCGCTCCTGCCTTGCAAACGAAATTCACGCAGCGGCGGCTGGCAACCCGGATCGACATCACACTGGAGGCGTCGCACCTGGTTTACGATCGCTGGAGCCTGCTCAATGGCAGCGAACGTTTTACGGTCGATTATCGCACCTTGCGCGAGCCGTCGCAGCACGAGGAAACCGACCGCCAGATCGAACTGACGACGGTCCTGTTTCTCTGGGCCGGGACCATCGTCGCGGCCTGGGGCAACTTCGTGAGTCAAAGTCATCCTGCAAACTATTATGTCGGCGGCGTCGGCCTTAAGCACGCGATTGTCGATTTCGGACCGATGCTGCTATTCGCATTGTGCTCCGCAGCGGCCATACCCTGGCTCACGCAATTGCGCATCGCACGGCCATGGCCCGGCGTACCGCTGATCCGGGATGCAAATTACGACGCGATCGTGACAGCCATCTCGGAGAGGCGCGTGCTGGCCCTACGCGCATTGCTGTCGCCGGATCCGCTTTTGCATCCACAGGAGCAGATCGAATTGCTGGACGAGTTGCGCGAGGCCGGCGTCCTGAGCGACGAGGAACACAAGCGCGCGGCGGATCTCGCCGAAATCACGTTTGGCGATCCAGCGCTCGACGAGCCGGTCAGCGATGACCCGAAAGAGGCAGGCCAGCGCGTGCTGCACTAAGGCGAATTGCTGGTATACTGGCGGGCGTTATTGCACACTCGCCATGCCAGCATGTCTGAAGCCGCGCAAATACCGCGTTTCCGCCTCGCGCTCCTCGATCTTCTGCGCGGCGTCGCGATCCTCGCGATGATCGTCTACCACTTCTTCTTTGATCTCGAATTTTTCGGCCTCGCAGACGTCGGCCTGTTCCAGCATTGGGGCTGGACCGCATTCGTGCGGACGATTCCGGCAACCTTCCTGACCATTGCCGGGATCAGTCTCACGATCGCGCATGGCAACGGCATCCGCTGGCCCGCCTTCTGGTGGCGTTTCGGCATTCTGGTCGCGGCCGCGATGCTGGTGACCGCGGTTTCCTATTTTACCGATCCCGAGGCGATGATCTGGTTCGGGATTCTGCACTGCATCGCGGCGGCGAGCCTGATCGGCCTCGTCTTCCTGCGCGCGCCGCTGGTCGTGGTGCTGGCGGCGGCCGTCGCTGCGCTGATCGCGCCGTGGCTCGCAACACCTGCGCTCAACGCTCCGGCGCTTCTGTTCCTCGGCCTCGGAAGCGAGGAACCGCCGTCGGACGACTACAACCCCCTCTTCCCGTGGCTTGCCTTCCTGCTGCTCGGAATTGCGCTGGCGCGGGTGTTGCGGCCCTACGCGGCGGACGCCAGTTGGGCGCAGTGGCGTCCGCACTATCGGCCGTCACAGCTGCTCGCGACGGCCGGCCGGCACAGCCTCATCATCTACCTGCTGCACCAGCCGATCATGATGGGCCTGCTTTTCGGTGTCGTCTGGCTGAAGGCGTAGCGCCCTTTTCCCGCCGCGCGACTCTGCCCATATTGCGGAGGCATGGCCAAATCTCCCGACAAGCCGAAAAAGACTGAAAAAAAGCCGAAGGATTATGCCCGGCCGACCCGCGCCAAGGCGCATCGGCCGGATGCGCCCGTGCATGATCCCGCGCTCGACGACCTGCTGAACCCGGCGATCGGCAAGGGCCGCGCCGGCATGGGTTCCGGAACGGGCCTCCAGCCTCCGCCGGACAATTCCTTCGACCGCAGGGCCGACCGGCGCGGCGAGCATACGGCGCGCAATTCCACGGCCGGCGGGTTCAACGAGAAGCCGCAATCGGGCTATGTCGCGCGCGCGCCGTTCGAGGGGTCCCCGATCACGGGGCTCGATCCGGCTCTGGCCAAGGAACTCGGACTTGACGTCGACGAAGGCGCCGAACTTCCCGGGGCACAGGTCGGCAAGCGCCGCGAGAAAAATCCGGACGAGATCGATCTCGGCCGCGGCGTCACCGGCGCCGCCGCCTCCAATGCCGCGCTGGAAAACCTGCTGCGCGAAGGCCGCGCCGAATTCAACGCCCAGGCCTGGACTCCGCACCGGCCGCCACGCCCGGAGAAATCCGAAGGCGGTGTGCCGCTCGTCATCAAGAGCGAGATGGAACCGAAGGGCGATCAGCCGACCGCCATCAGGGAACTGGTCGAGGGCGTGAACCGGCGGGATCGCACCCAGACGCTGCTCGGCGTCACCGGCTCCGGCAAGACCTACACCATGGCGAAGGTGATCGAGGCGACGCAGCGCCCTGCGCTTGTGCTGGCGCCGAACAAGACGCTGGCCGCGCAGCTCTATGGCGAGTTCAAGAGCTTCTTCCCCGACAACGCAGTCGAGTATTTCGTCTCGTATTACGATTACTACCAGCCGGAAGCCTACATCCCGCGCACCGACACCTATATCGAGAAGGATTCATCCATCAACGAGCAGATCGACCGCATGCGCCATTCGGCGACGCGCGCGCTGCTCGAACGCGACGACGTGGTGATCGTCGCGTCGGTGTCGTGCATCTACGGTATCGGCTCGGTCGAGACCTATTCGGCGATGACCTTCTCGCTGAAAAAGGGCGGACGTATCGAGCAGCGCCAGCTGATCGCCGACCTCGTCGCGCTGCAATACAAGCGCACGCTCGACTTTTCGCGTGGCACATTCCGCGTGCGCGGCGACACCATCGAGATTTTCCCGGCGCATTACGAGGATCGGGCCTGGCGCGTCTCGCTGTTCGGCGACGAGATTGAGAAGATCGCCGAATTCGATCCGCTCACCGGGCGCGAGACCGACGAACTGAAGTTCGTGAAGATCTACGCCAATTCGCATTACGTCACGCCGCGCCCGACGCTGATCCAGGCAATGAACTCGATCAAGACCGAGTTGAAATGGCGGCTCGATCAGCTCGTCAAGGCTGGCCGACTGCTCGAAGCGCAGCGGCTGGAGCAGCGCACCATCTTCGATCTTGAAATGATGGAAGCCACCGGCTCCTGCGCCGGCATCGAGAATTATTCGCGCTATCTCACCGGCCGCAAACCTGGCGAGCCGCCGCCGACGCTGTTCGAATATGTCCCCGACAACGCCATTGTCTTCTGCGACGAGAGCCACGTCACCATCCCGCAGATCGGCGGCATGTTCCGCGGCGACTTCCGGCGCAAGGCGACGCTCGCCGAATACGGCTTCCGCCTGCCGTCCTGCATGGACAACCGGCCGCTGCGCTTCGAGGAATGGGACGCGATGCGCCCGCAGACCGTCGCGGTGTCCGCGACTCCCGGCGGCTGGGAGATCGGCGAAAGCGGCGGCGTGTTCGCCGAGCAGGTCATCCGTCCCACCGGGCTTATTGATCCCCCCGTGGACATCCGCCCGGCGCGCACCCAGGTCGATGACCTCGTCGGCGAGGTGCGCGCCACCGCGCTCAAGGGTTATCGCTCGCTGATCACCGTGCTGACCAAGCGCATGGCCGAGGACCTCACCGAATATCTGCATGAGCAGGGCATCCGCGTGCGCTACATGCATTCGGACATCGACACCATCGAGCGCATCGAGATCATCCGCGACCTGCGGCTCGGCGCCTTCGACGTGCTGGTCGGCATCAACCTGCTGCGCGAGGGCCTCGACATTCCCGAATGCGCGCTGGTCGCGATCCTCGATGCCGACAAGGAAGGCTTTCTGCGCAGCGAGACCTCGCTGATCCAGACCATCGGACGCGCCGCACGCAACGTCGACGGCCGCGTCATCCTCTATGCCGATCACGTCACCGGCTCGATGGAGCGCGCGATGGCGGAGACCAGCCGCCGCCGCGAGAAGCAGGAGGCCTACAACAAGGAGCACGGCATCACGCCGGAATCGATCAAGCGGCAGATTTCCGACATCATGGGCAGCGTCTATGAGCGCGACCATGTGCTGATCGATACCGGCGACGGCACGGGCGAGTTCGGCGACGCCGCAACGATCGGCCATAATTTCGAAGCGGTGCTGGCCGATCTCGAGACCCGCATGCGCGAGGCGGCGAGCGATCTCGATTTCGAGGAGGCGGCGCGGCTGCGCGACGAACTCAAGCGCCTGCGCGCCACCGAGCTTGCGGTGATGGATAATCCGACCACGAAGCGTCTTGGTTCACCGTCGTCAGGCGGGCGCGGTGCACCCTCTCCCCTTGCGGGAGAGGGTGGCCACGCGAAGCGTGGCCGGGTGAGGGGTGACGCTCAACGTGTCGATCCGCTCTCCCGTCCGCACAAGCCGACGCTCGACGAGATGGGCGTCGCCTCCTATCACGA
>VFQN01001496.1_pt1 | contig 39038 bp, 69 predicted proteins | sample 3512371 | NCBI WGS metagenome assembly VFQN01 (sample SAMN10412370, study PRJNA504923) | tailings metagenome | isolation source: Replicate 2 from Balatoc abandoned mine | place: Philippines: Itogon, Benguet | collected 2017-08-28
GGGTGAGGGGGGGGGGGCGGGGGCTGGTGAGGGAGGGGGGGGGGGGGGGGGGGGGGGGGGGTAGGGGGGGGGGGGGGACAAAGGGGAAGGGGAATGGAAGGGGGGGGGGGTACGGGGGGCAGGTGTATGAGCCGGATGCGGAGGTGGAGGCGGTGGCGGCGCAGGCGTCTCAGCTGCCGGCGGCGACGGAGGGGGAGGAGGATGAGTTTGGGGCGGCGGAGGGGGAGTATGTGGAGGGGGAGGGGGAGGGGGAGGAGGGGCAGGGGGTGGGGGAGGGGGAGCCAAGTGAGGGGGCGGTGGGCAAGTGAGGCGGAGAGGGGTCGCAGGTGTGCTCAGAGGAAAGTGGTATATGTAGGATTTGTATCTCTAACTTCATTGCAGGGGTCTGTGGGTAATGCATATAGGTCAGGAAGGTGTGGGAGTTGGCCAGGTGCTTGGTTTCACCAGCAGGTGCGCAGGACCATGGCTGGAGCCAGGTTACACCTCGCTGCTTGGCCAACACAGAGCGAAGCATTTGGTAGGATGCATTTTCGCATGTTTTGGACGGAAGGAAGCGCATTGCTGGCGTGGAGTGTTGGGATAGGGCACTCGTGTTTTTGTCACGCTATGACACGTGGCACACGGCAGCACGGCCAAAAGCGTGTTAATTTTGTGCATGCATGCGCACAGCGCTTGCGACCACAGCTTTCGCGCTGACTGCAGCCTGCGCCTGTCTGATACGCGGCCCTGGATACCTGGTACACGCAGTTGAATTAACCATGCCGATATGCTAGGGACGGGCAGCACCGGGTCGAGAAGGCGGGAGTGACAAATTACAACTTTGCATTCATCTGCGAGGCCAACATGGACAGAAACTCGCTCTCACAACAAGCAGCACAGCTTCAGCGGAGCATCCTCAAAAGGGAGCAGCGACGCGTCGCGGACAAGGCACAACGACATGTAAGAAGGCAATGCAACAACATATGCCATCTATCATGGGCTGGCGTCATGTTTGCTACCGGGAATTTAAGCTGGGTCGTATGTCGAACTGTACATGACACGCAGGAAGCAGCCGAGGCAGCCGGCGAATACAACAGCTCTTATGACGGTGGGTACTGCGCAATTGTTTGCGATCCGCAGTGTTCATGCTCCAAGGCGTGCGCCTTGTCGCCAAAGCAGCCTCGTTCTGAAGCCTCCTCAACCTCACCCGTGCCGGCTCTCCACCCAGCGTTGACTTTCCTCAATGAGCACCGCTGACCCGCAACTCTCGCACCATACTGATGACTCCCTGCATACCCACCTTGTGCACACACCTACTGCCAGCTCCCACCCCTTACCTGAGCACCGCAACTCAGCGCCCGCAACGGCACGCCCCTCTTCCCACACAGCAAAACCTGCCCCTGTTCCCCTCGCCCCCGCCCCCCAGCCCCCGCCTCCAAGCGCCAAGCCACAGGAGGCCTGACCCAGGTCCAGAAGCTGTCGGAGATCAGCGCGCAGCTGGCCCGACCGGTGGAGGTGTTCCGGTGCGACCTGTGCCAGGTGGGGCGAGGGATTGCAGTGGTGGGGCAGGCGGGAAGGACACCGCCAGCAGGACCACCAGGACGGAGGAGCAGTAGCCTTGTACTGCGGTCGGGTGTGAGAACGACAAAGACCCAGTGGGGTGACGTTCCGCTGGCTTGGCTTCAGCCCCGATTGCTTGCGTTCCGGAGACGAGCTGACCGGCGGGGTGGGGAGTCGCGGCTACGACCGTGCTGCTGGCACGGGACTGGTGGCCAGCGCCACGGACCTCGTAACACTTCCACCTACGCCCGCATCCCCACCCTTGTCCCTGCTTGTTCCTCCCTCATCAGCACCACTACCCACACTGCCCACCCCCAACACCGACCCACATCGGTGTTGTCCCTCCTCCCGCAAACACGCACCCGCAGCCCGCCACGCCGCATCATACCATCGCGCTCGGGTCCTTTTAGGAGTGCCTTCAGGCATGCCTTCAATATCTCCGCACCGCGTTCTGCGCACACCCGCAGGCCACATTCCCCAGCCAGGTGCAGTACGCGCAGCACGTGGCCGGCCCCGTGCACCGCCGCGCCGTGGACCGCCAGCAGCAGGAGCAGCTGGCCGCGCAGCGGAGGGCAGTGTGAGTGTGCAGCGATGCAGAAAGCGAAAACAGCAAAGCGTTGCGCAAACAAGTACCAGGTGGAGCGACGCAAGTAGCCGAGGGCAGTGTGGGCGCGCGTGTAACGGGGAGAGTATGAGTATGCGTGGGAGGGCAATGCGGTCCGACCGGCAGGGGGATTTCGGGAAGCAGCTGGCGGCGCAGCGGAGGGCAGTGGTATACTGGCACTACTACTTCGGCCCAAAGCCGCTGCCGTTGCCTAACCGGTATTTGCTTTCCTCTCGGCTGCCCTCCACCTACCGGCAGCTACCAGGACATGACGGAGGCGGCGCTGGGGGCGGCGGCGTGGCAGGCGACCCACGGGTCGGCGGCGCCCGGGGCCCCTGGGGGAGGGGGAGCAGCGGGGGGGCCGCAGGGAGGCCTCCCAGGAATGCAGCCGGGCGTGGGGGCAGGGCGGGGAGGAGGGGGAGGAGGCGCGGCGGCTGGGCGGGGGCGAGGCCCCGGCGGGCGAGGGCAGCAGGACGGAGGCCGGGGGCGGGGAGGCAGGTGGGTTACCGTGGGGAGGGCGAGGAGGGGAGTTTAGCTGGAAGGAGGCGTACGGTGGCTGGGCTCTGAGGATGGGTTGGGGAGGGGAAGGCCGGGGAAGGCCGGGGACGGGGACGGGGACGGGGACGCATGGGGACATGGCCACTGGGCGGTAGGGTTTGTTGGGCTGAAAGCCAGCACCGTACCGGTATGGCCACAGGGGCTGTCGATTCTGCGATCTCAAGTCCCTTGACCTGGGCCTGTGCAACGCCTCCTTACCGGCCGGCAATTGCGAGCCGTCAACGCCTGTTGCTAATGTGGAAGAACCCACCTGCTTCAATTTCTTCCCATCTGCTGTACTGGTGTTCCGTTATCCCCGAAGCGCTCTACCTCTTCACGCGCACCTCCCGTGCCCTTATGCGGCCACGCCAGGTCTGATGCCCCCGCCCCTGCCCCCGTCCGCCCCGGCGACGTGCTAAGCCACGCCGAGGTGGTGGCAGCGGCCACACGTGTGGACGAGCCGCTCACTATTGACGGTGGGAGCGGCTGCTGCTCCTTAGAGGGCTAGTGCTGCTGCTTGAAAAGCTTGGGGGTGCCAAAGCGCCTACGAGACCTATCCTGCATAGCGCACCGTATTCCTTTTCCCTCAAGCTGCGTACGGCGGCTGCTTGCTGACGGTACACGGCAACTGCTCGATCGTGCCGCCACGCGTTGACACCGGGCTGTGCCCGCGTGCCGTGACTGTGCATGTTCCCCTTCACCTTAGTCCGCTTCATGTGGGCATCGCATGTGCGAACTGGTGTAGCCGCATCTCATGCCCCACGTTGCACCCAGGACTCATGGCGTGCTGCTCACCCGGGTGAGTATTAACCCACTCGCAGGCTGGGCGCCCCCCACCATTACGCTCGCGGCTCAGAAGGCACCCAGGGCTGAGGCGGCACCCGCCCGTGAGCCCACAGCCGGGGGCGCTGCATCACAGCCTGCTGCTGCTACGGGCAGTGCTGGTGCTGGTGCTGGTGCTAATGGTGTTATTTCCGCAAGCGGGAGGGTCGAGGGGTCGGACGGCGGCGCAGGGAAGAAGCAGGCGGCAGGGAACGGCGAGGGCGCACAAGGGAGCGGGGCAAGGAGCGGAGGCGGGGGTGCGCTGCTGGGGTTGTCGTACGGAAGCGATGACGAGGAGGAGGAGGAACGGGAGGAGGAGGGCGGTGGAGGAGGGGGCGGTGGCGGGCAGGGGCATGGGTCAGAGCAGGGGCGGGATGGCGGCGGCAGTGGGAGTGAGGACGAGGATAGCGATGAGGATGGGGGCGGGGGGAGGTTCACGGGGTCGTTCTTTTGAGCTGGGGGTCGTGGGGAGGAGCACGCACGAGGCACCGAGTGCGCTGCTGGTCACTGCGCCGTGCCTTCCAGGGCGGGTAGCGGTGTGCATCTGGCATTGTGCGTCACATTCCAGGTGGTGTGGGCACACGATCCCAACTGGTTCCGAGCACACCTTCAGGAAATGTAGACCCCATGGTTTGGCGACTCCCGCGCGTGCTGTATGTATCGGCACACGTTCACAGAGTGTGGGCCCAGGAAACCAGCTCTCCTTTAGGTGGGTGGGCTCTGAACTGTTACATAGGGGTATGTACGGGAGGCAAGGGCCTGGTATATGCTGGGCCGCACCTGCTCGGCCGCCAGGCAACGAGGCAAGCACACTAGCTGGGGGCTAAGCCACTCCCAGCTGCACCCGCATGAGTCCATTGGGCCAAACCCCTGAAACGTCGCACCGGTAACAACCAAAGTCAGCTTACACGCAGCTCGTTTATGTTGCCTTGCCTGAGAGCATGAATACAAGATAGCAAGTGGAACGCACGTAGAATCACGCGTGCGCTTGCCGTATGGGGCACAAGAAGTCACGCCAAAACGACCCGCTTAAGGTCGGGACACAACCGTGCATGCGAACGCTCGCACGCCTAATCACGACTACCTTGCCGTACACTCAGTCGGAGTCGACCATCCTGTGCCAGCATCGGCACCGCTGGCCAGGACTGCCCCGTTTGCTTGTATGTGGCGACAGTGTGGCGTGGCAAGGGCAACCGGTTCTTGATTCACATACACCGACACGGCTGCGCATGTACACAATAATCCTCCTAGTTCCGTCCCACAACGGCACGTGTTTCGTTTAGACCGGCCAGCACACAATAATCCTCCTGCAAGACGGCGACCCACATGATGCACATGGCGCACAACCGCAACTATCATAATTCCTGCCTGCAAGGTGACTACAACCCTAACACAAATGAATGTCTCCTCAATGGAAGGGATCAGGTCGCATCACACCTGGCTATACTGCTTGCTCTTGAGGCATTGGCTTAGGATCTTCACCTACCAGGAGTGACATGGCATTTGTCCTGACACAAGCTCCGCGTTCCTCCTATCCATGCATTAGCCGCCTTGCACTGCCTCCGCAATCCGCATACGCGTCATCGTACACCGGCACGGCTGGAGCGGATGAAACGCTTGCATGTGCTACAATTCTCCACACGGCCACCTCAACGCCGTTCTTTACGTATTATCAACAGCTTAGAGGAGTTGCGAGCACTTTCCGCCACTCCTTTAGGCGACGGCTTTGGCGACGGTGGTCGCTTCAGTGGGGAAGGGGCCCTCGGTAGCGGTGGTCGCATTGGAGGCGATGGCGGCTCCGCCGACGGAGAGGGCTGTGGCATGGGCGGCGGTACTGTCACAGGCCGTGGCTGTGACTGGGGAGGCGGCGGGGAACGTGGACGCGGCGGCGGGCGCGGCGGTGACGGCGGGCGATGTGCGACCGGCGGGGCACGTGGTAGTGGCGGCGGGCGCGGCCGCGGAGGTGGCGGCGAGCTTAGGGAAGACGATGGCTGGGGCAGGGAGGGCAGGATCTTGGGTGGCGAAGGTGATTTGGTTGGGGGGCGAGGGGAGCGCGTGGGGGTGGGGGAGGGTTGCGGGGACGGGGGGGATGGCTGGGGGCTGGGTTGTGGCAACGGGGGAGGAGGCGAAGACTTGGCGTAGGGTGGGGGTGACGGGGGCGGGCGCTTCCGAGAATCTGTGACCACAAGAATACCAGTAGGGGGCGAGCACATGGGTAGCAGCAGCGTCAAGGGTCGGGCGTAGAGGGGGCATGACACAGGGCGACAGCCCCCATGCAGCCGCACAGATGCCAAGCCCTCTGCTGCCGCTGGCTTAGCTGCTATCATGAGGGCAGTCATACGGCCAAGCAGCTAGAGGGTGTGAACACATGCCTCCCTATGTGGTCAGCTCCCCATTGACGCTGTCAAGCCCAGAGTGCAGGCGGGGTGTGTGCGGATCAGCTGCTGCCCCAGCGTTGCCGCCCTCGTTGAGTGCGCAGGAGGGGAGAGGTGTGCAGCTCCGCCCACGTGGGGGCCCATCGCCATGGCTAAACACCAACCAGCAGAGCCCTGCTGCCAGGGTGCCCAAGTACAATTGTGTGTAGCGATGCAGTGACTCACCAACGATGTCTGCGGGGGGCGAGAAGCCGTTGCCCCCGTCACCGCCGTCCGTTGGCGGGGGGTAGTCGAAGGTCCACCACCAGGGCTCTGGTGCCGTGGGCTCGCCTATTATGCCCGGTGGCTTGGGTGGCCGAGGGGGCCGATCGGGCGGGTCCGGAGGCCATTGCCGCACCTGGCCCAAGGCTGTGAAGGGACGGGGCAGCGAGCGCAGATTGAGTGGGGGCTTGAGCATATATGGTGGGGATGCAAGGGGAGGAGGGTGGATGCAAAGTGACGTGCGGGCGGGGCAGGTCGGACACCGGTGCGCTGGGCGGTGCGAGCTGGCGGGAGCGCCCAAGCAGCTGGCCGCTTCGTGTTGGACGCTGTTGTAACAAGCATGCACATCAATTGTGACTGTAAGGATGCCTTTCATGACGTGAATGCAGATGCATCGCTTCCAATGCGCGACAACCGGGGTAAACAGCCCAGTTCCCCAGTACAATCCCACAGATACACACCCCTATGAGTTGAAAACGGAACGAATTACCTGGAGCGGCACAATGCGAAATGATTACTGCTGCGACGCACTGCATCAGCAGCGCAGTGCCGAGTCGGGAGGCCATCGCTCGCTGCTCGCCAGCCCGGCAGGGCCCAAGGCGTATCCAGTCCTAGGCTAAAACGGGTGTCGCACAAGCCGGGCCGATACCAATGAACCGAACTGACAAGCCGAAGTAAGAGGTGCTGGTTATTGGCGGGCGGGCGAGCTTTGACAGATGGAGTCGCAGTCACTGGGGTTGCGTCACGAGTACTGGGGTTTCTTCCAACACAACTCGGTATTTTGACATTAGTGGACTTGTATGGCTATGCCTGGAACGGTAATCGTCTCTTTGGTAAACCGCTACGCAGGTGCATACCAACTTCATCGGGTACTGTCATACGCGTCTTCTCGCATTGGCGTAAACGTTTGACCTCTGGCTTAGCACTACTAATGCTCTGCATGTGATAGTCATGACCTACGCTGTCGTCGTTTCATTGTCGCAGTTAGCTTGTGTATGGGGCTTCCCAATGCCCAAGGGGGCTCCCTTGGCGCTCGGGCGACCATGTTGACGTCACAGGCACAAGGCCCTTTCCGTTTCCGTGTGCTCAGCGCCAGGGCAGTTCGGAACCCTTGGGCTGCAAACAATCCTAGCAATAACGAACATTCCGCGCAATTCGAGCTGGCGTACGCCAAGTCCCCTTCCCACACACCATCTTAGGGTTCCCCGGATCTTAGGGTCTACAACTCCACCATAGCGCACTAAGCAAGGACATGGATTTTGCATTACAACCTGGGGATCAGCTCCTGGGCGCCATCCTCCAGGGTCCGGACACACAACATGCACAGAACTGGTAATCATGGAAAGCGTCCAGTCATGCCGCCCAACTCCGGCGGCACCCAGACATAAGCCCAAGCCGCCTGCAGACAAGGCGTGTCTGCCGCAAGCGTCCGCTTGCATCCTGTTTTCCGCCACATAGCACATCAGCCCCTCGCAAACATCAACGACAAAGTCCAGTTGATGAAGGGAGCCCCTAAATGAGCCCGAGCCCAGAAGAAGCCTCAAGCACGGAGGTGGTACACGTGACATGGCGCACACCGCACAAGGCCCTCCGCTTGCGTCCCTAATCCTGTTTGAAACGTCCTTCGCTACCCCTGCACCGTATCCTACTGCACCACACAAAGCATTGCGCTGGCGGTGGCCTTGACTGGGGCACCTGTGCACACAAGTCCTTGACCATGCACGTCTGTAACAGCACAGCCCCCATGACATAGCCAACCAGTGCCATGCCCCGTGCCTGCTGCCAGGTGGGTAAGCAGCCCCCTACCTACGGTACGACACCAAGCACGGCCGTGCGGGGGTGAAGCGGTGAACCCCAAGCTGCTGGTTCAGTGCGGGCGCCAATGAGGCTCGTGCCCCCATGACGCCGCCAGCACGCGCCATCCTGCCTCCTCCCGCCGCAAACAACAAAGGCCCCAGTGCGCTGCACTGGGCGTGTTGGGCCACCGCCTCCCAATGGGCCACCGCATGCCCTGAAACCCCTTGCGGGCACCTCTTTGAGGGTCGGCCCGCGGCAGCAGCGGCAGCAGCACCCCTGCCATGCCACCACTCGCCCTGCGCGGCCTGCATGCAGCAGCCCGTCCACCCCTTCCCCACGCAGGGCGCAGCAGCACCGAGGAGGTGCCCCTGACCCTCTGGTGCCCTGCCTCTGCCCTGCCTCTGGTGGCCCTCCGTTGCCCCGTGTCTCTGGTGCCCCTGCCCGCCTGGAGCCCCGCCGTTACCCCAGCGTACGGCCCGTGCCTCCGCAGCGGATGGAAGGGGGGAAGAGTGCGGCTTGCGGCGGCCATTGCCACCGCCACTGCGGCCATTGCTTCGGCCGCCGCCACCAAAACCGCCGCCGCCGCCGCCGCCGCTGCCGCGCGAGGGACCGTGCCGCCATGGCCGTCCCGCCACCACCCGGCCATCCTGCTCCGCAGCATCAGCTGCCATGATACACAGCCGTGGCTGCGGCGCTCCGGCGCCTCTGCTTCTGCCGCCGCTGCCACCCACTCCAGCCCCAGCTCGGGCACTCCCGCTCCCGCGCCCGCAACCTGGCCCGCCTGCAGCCCCTTGTGCCCCTTCCCGCCGCCTGCACCCACTCGCGCACGACAGCGACGCCGCCGGACACCGCTGCACGCCGGCTGCCCCCTCCCCCTCCCTGTACCACCCGCCCACCCCCTTTACCCGCCGTTGCCCTACCCCTGGTAGCTTGCTACCATGCCAGCAACACGTCCGCCCGCGTTCCACACCCTATCCCCGCCTGGCGCGCCCATGTGAGACCCCCTACCACGCCAGCAGCACGTTTGACAGCCACGCCGCCACGTCCGGCCAGCACTTGCGGTAGAAGCCCAGGTAGGCCACCAGCCAGAACTCGGGCGTGATGGGCGAGATGAGCTTGCCCGTCAGCCACGTCAGCAGCGCCAGCGGCGCCACCACCGCCCACAGCAGGTGGTTGGGCACCAGGTACTCGTAGCACGCCACCGCCAGGATGGCTGCGGAGGGGGGAGTTCGTCAACGAGGAAGTAGGGTCAGAGTGTGCGAGGTACGATACTTCAGTTCCGGTACCGAATTGCTCGGACAGGGTTCAGGGTAATGCTTGGTCTAGGATCCCAACGGAGGAGAGAGACGTGGGTAGTACTGTACTACGATACTTCGCTGGCCCCCATACCTGTGAACGTCCACAACCTTTCATAAGCGTCACGCAGCGGCCACAACGCCCAGCCCCCCGGGGATCTACGCTCTTCGCCGCAGCACGTCGCACCCAGGAAACGCCCAGCGGCCCCGCATCCCCCAACGGCCGCACTTACTGTACGTCTGTGCTCTAAGACAACCATCAGCGCTGCTGCCGCGCCCGGGCCCTCCATCCCAAGCGCGCTTGTACTCTTCGCCGCAGCACGCCGGACCCTAAACCAAGCCCAGCCCATATCCCCACATCCCCCGGCAGCCGCACTCACGGAATATGAGGCGGTCCCACACGAAGATCTCCCAGAACCACCGCTCGTTCTCAGTGCGGTTGCGCCAGTACCAGATGCGCTCGCCCTCCGCCATCAGGAAGTTCTCGTACCTAGGGGTTGCGTGCGGTAAACAGGTTACTGGTAAGGTGGTGTAACACCGGCATAGTTGGGTGGGTAATAACTGATTGGGGAGGGTTCGGCCAAGGGCGCCAGGGTGCAATTATACACACACCTCCCTGCCTGGCAGACCCCTGCCTCGGCCCCCTTGAGAAACAGCGGATGAGTGCTGCAGCATGCTACCCACGTCGCACAAGGTGACAGGCACGCCCTTGTATAACAACACAACACCCTGCCGTCAACCCATAACCAGGAAACTCCTCCCTCATTATTGTCCCACAACCAACTCCTCTGACTACCCGCCCATCCCGCGGCTACGCACTGAAGGCGGTCGCCCATCCACTACGACACAAATGCTGTCCCATCAGAGGCACACGTGCAACAGAGGCACACGTGCAACAGAGGCACACGTGCAACAGAGGCGCGAAAGGCGGCCGTGGGCGCACCGCGCGCGTCCGCCCGTGCCATCCAGTCCCTCTCCCGCAGAGATGTCCGTAGTGGTCACACCAACGCCGCCTTGCCTTGTTTCTTTTTTTGTACATCCCTGCACCCACATCCTAACCCACAAACACCCTGTGCCGCGCCACGGGCGCACGGGCACCGACCTTGGCACACCTGCCCAAGTCCAACAGCATATGCCCGATCCGCCTGCACCCTGCAGCCTTCTCTCCGCCGCGTTGCGTGACTCAGCACCTACCTGCTTCCCTGCCCCGCCCCTCTTCTCACCCCCTGCCCACGCCCCTCCTCACGTCCTTCCTCCCCAGCCCGTGCCTACGCTGTGGACCCTGTTCAACTGTTTTTCCCCCTGCCTTTCCCCCTCTTGCCTCTCCCGGCCCCTAACCGCTTTTTCCCTGCCCCTCCGCGCCGGCCCCCTGCCCACCATCCCCCACCGACCTCTTTCCCGGCCCTCATGACATCCATTCCCTTACTCGCAGCTCTGCGGTCACCCGCCCCTCCCACCCTTGCCTCACCCTGCGTGGCGAACCGCACGTGGCCTCACCCCCTCCATGCCCAAGCCCAAACCCACTGAATTCCACAACTGTTCCGTTGCAGCTCTGCGTTCACATCCCCCACCCCCACCCCTCCCACCCGCGCAAAGCTTATGGTACCCACCTCTGCGTTGCGAACATCGCCTGCCAGCTGCGGAAGAGCCACCCCGCCATGGCGAACGGCAGCATCACCACCGCCCGCAGCAGCGACTGCACGCGCACCACAGCCAGCGCCGCGCGGGACAGCGGGTTCTTCACACTGGGGGGCACAGCGGAGGGAGAAGGGAGCAAGGGGAATGAGTTCCAGGTGGTCAAGTGGGTCAGGGGAAGGAGGAGATGGTGCAGGGGCGGGTGAGAGTGGTGCGATAGTGCGGGAGCAGGAGCAGGAGGAGCTGCGCGCGCGGGCTTGGCGGCGGAGGGAAATGGTGGGCGGTGGGGAAGCAGCGGACCGGGGCAGGGTGCCAGAGGGTGCTGTCAGGAAGGGGGTGCAGCAGTGGAGCTGCGTGGCCTTGTGCGGTCGCCGCAAGCTGTTGCTGCACTGGTCAGTCTCAGTGCAGAGCGCTGCGGTGCGAGAGCAGCAGCAGAGCTGGCTTCGCTGCGGGCGGTGGGTTGTGCCGTGGCGTGGTGTGGGGTGGTGTGTGGTGTGCGGTGTGTGGTGTGCGCGGGACGGCAGCCACAGTCCCTGGCCCCTGATTTGCGTGCCGGCGCCGTAGGCTGCGGGCCGGCGGCGCAGCGTGGGCGGGAAGGGCGCCCGTTGGCCGCCGGCCCTCGTTGGCACTGCTGTAGCATGTGCCACACGCCTAACAACACACGCCTCGGAGCCACAGGGTCCAAAATATGCTCACAGCAATAGTGCTTGTTGCATGACGCATGGGATGACGCCTGACTATGGGCCTTCCGGAGGTGCATGCTCCTGGCATGGCGTGCTAAAGCACTACCCTCCGTCAAGACACTCCCCCCGACCCTATGCCACCCGCCAGTCGGCCTCCCCACCCGTGTGGACGGTGCCTTTCACCCACTCCCCCTATGGTGCTTCACCTTTACGCAACCGCCAGGCTACTTACAGGTCCATTCTGGCGCGGTATATGTCACCCGCGACCAAGCTCTCCTGGGGGCCCTGGGCCTCTGCCTGCTTCGCCAATAGCTCCGCCTCGCGTTCCTCCATGATTTCTAGGCGCATCTCTTGAAGCTTCTTTTGCTTCTCTGCCAGCTCGGCTTCATACGCTTCCTCAGCGGCCTGGTCGCCCCCCGACTCTGCTTCTTGCAAATACTTGCGGCGGCCGCTGAAGAAGTTCTTGACTCGCATCGCCCATTTGGCGCTGAAATCGGCCTTTTGCTGCTCATGTTTGATCTTGTCGTCACGGTTGTCTTTCGAGGATGCTCGCACAACTAGCCCTCCTCTCCGCCTGCCTAACCGAGAGCCAAGTGATGGGCTACATGAGTTACTGCTGGTACTAGGTGCGCATGGTGGGGAATATACACGCCCCCGATAACAGTGCAGCGCGGCCGGCGCTGCGCAAGGGAGCGCTCCGCCTAGTGCCGCCTGCATTATGTAGATCTCCCTCTACAAATACTCTGCAACTGTATAATGTTTACGACGAATTCACTGGGGTTTCTGGTCGCTACGTCCGACGCTGCAACGAGAACGACTGCAGGAATTCCTGCTGGTCTCCCCTGCAACTTGGGCGCTTTCCAGCCCAACTGCATTATCAAAGCGCATAATTGCAGCTATCTAAATTGCATTACGGGTTGCCCTTCGTGCTTAAGTTGAAGCCGCTGGGCTTTGGGAGCCACTTCACCCCACGCATAATGCTCGGGTGAGGGTCACAGCCAGCGTTTCCTGACCACCATTATAACCGCATATTAAATAAGTAGAATGAATTGCAGACGTGCCGTGACGCCGGCGCCGCCCGGTGCTGTCGGGGCACCGGTGCATGACCGCGCCGTTCTTCCTGCTCGGCGACAACCTCCCTCCCAACCGCGGCAATCCATTGGTGAGGCAAACTCACGTCTTGGGCCGCAAGGCATTGTCGTTCTCGCGCAGCTCATGTCGAGCTCGCGTCGCAGCCACAACAGTCTCCCCTGCACCGTGACCACTGCCCCCGTGTTGGCCTCGTTACCGTCAAGCTTGCATCTTGCTGGCAACACCCTCGCACCATTCACTGCACCCCGAACCCCACAAAAGCCAGCTCACCAACACCAAAATTGCCTCAGATTAGCTCACTCGTTTGTACTTCGTTGCACTGTAACGCCCCGACACGCGCAGCTCTGGGCGCAACAGCCCGCTCCTCCGGCAGCGGTGGACGGCCCAAGCTGGGTTTGGGTGGCGGCCGCCGCTCCTCCCAGATATACGAACTTGAACAAGAAGGAGCATACACCAGCACCAGCACCAGCAGCGACACAGCCCCTGCCCCAGTGGACGACGCAGGGGCGTCCCTGCTTGACGACGGATGGGGTGTAGCCGTCACCGTGCCCGGCCCCTCGGCAGCCGGTAAGCAGGACCAGAAGCAGCTAGCGAAGCGCCAGTCAAAGAAGCGGTCAAAGATTCTGGGGGACACGGTCGCGGCGGCGGCAGCGGCTGCCGGCGCGAGCGCGGATGTGGAGGAGGCGGTGTCGGCGGGTACCGGCCCGAGCAGCAGCGGCGGCGGCAGCAGGGGCACCCCGTTTGTGGAGATGGCCAGCGAGGGGGGTGTGATGGGTCTGACGCTGCTGCAGCAGCGGCTGCTGGAGGTGGGGCGGGCGGAGCATGACGCGGACACAAAGGCACGTGTGGCGGCGGCGGCGGCGGTGCGGCGGGAGCGGCAGATGCGCGAGCGGCAAGGTGGGGGCCCCGGGGGGAGCATGGGGGATAAGGCGGTGGAGAGAGTGCAAGCGTGGTTGTGGGCGAGCTATGCAGGCGGAGAGGTGTTGTTGGGGTCGTGACGAATGGATCCGTGTGGTCCGTTGCGATAGCTCCACGGACCCTGTTGCCACGCAACGGGCAGCCTTAGCTGTTGGGTTTGGGTGTCTTCCTGTTGACGTCTTGGTGTCAAACCCACGGTCACCACTATGCTAGGTTGTGCACGTGGCATCGGGCCGTCACGTTCTTCCCACCTCAACCCACAGCGCGTGCGAAGAAGGACTGGGTGGACCCGGACCTGTTGGACGAGGATGATGAGGACGGGGAGGAGCTGAGCGATGCAGACATGATGCGCCTCATGCGGGAGGAGCAGCAGCAGGGCGAGGCGGGGGCGGCGGGGCGGCGGGCCAGGGGCAGCAGCGGCAGCGGCGGGGCGGTGCAGTACTTTGAGCTGAACCTCAACGATGACGGGTCAGCGGTGAGTGGGTGGGGAGCGAACGTGCGGAGGGATGTGATGTGACGGGAAGGGCGTGTGTGGTGCCAGGGACAGGGGGATGGAATGCCGGCGTGGTGTGTTACCTGTGGGGACGTGTGTGGAGGGCGCGTGGGTTAGCTGGGGGCAGCTCGGTCAGCCCTGCTTGCCGTCCTTCCTCCCCAAGTCGCCATGTGTTGCCTCAAGACTTGAGGTAGTGCGCCCTGCTGTAAGTGGCGGCTCCGCCGGCTCCTGTTGTAAGGTTATCGCTGCTGCAGTAGCCGTCAACGACCCCGAACCCCAAGCATGCCAACCACCACAACCAGCTTCCGGCCCCTGCCTGCAGCCCTCCCCGCCCTCCCCTTCCCGGAGACTCAAGCTTCCCTCTCCCCCTGGTACCGCACGCTTGACGCTTACCCCTTGGTGCCCCCCAACAACCTCGACCGCCCAACCCACAGGAGGTGGTTGACTTTGACAACGACGGCCGTATGGTACGCCGCCGCGCGCCGGGGGTACAGCCAGGAGCTGACGGCGGCGCCGCCGCCGCCGGCCGTAGAGCCAACGACGAGGATGACGACGACCCGCTCGCCTTTCTGTCGGACCCCTCGCCGCGGCCCGCCGCCGCCGCCTCCTCGGCGGCCGCGCCGTCAACCTCCGCCGCCGCCAGCCGCACATCTCGACAGCCGTCGCGCTCGTCCAGCCGTACGGCAGTACCAGCATACGACGAGGACGACGAGGATGACGTCATCGACGACGGGCTACCAGGCAGCAACCCGATCGCAGACGAGGAGATCGAGTGGGGCTTGGATGAGATCCCGGGGGCCAGCGGAGCTCCCCGGCCATCCTTGCTCCGTGAGCTGGGGGTCATCAAACCCTCCAAAAAGGAGCGCGAGCAGATGCGGCAGCAGCAGATTGAGGAGCAGAGGCGGCTGATGGCGGGCCAGGGCGCGGGGGCGGGCGGGAAGAAGGGGGGGAAGGAGGGGCAGCAGGGCAAGGGGGGGCAGCAGCCTGCGCTGCTGGACGATGAGCAGGTGGAGCTGCGGGGCATGGGCGTGACGTGGGGCGGCAGCGGCGGGGCCAGCGGGGTGGACATGGAGGCGCAGGAGGCGCTGCTGCGGAGGATGTTCAAGCCGCACAAGGTGGGGCCGGAGGGGGTGTGCGACAAGAGGGCGTTGCAGTGAGCAAAGGGAGCGAACGTTCTGCAGAGGGTGCGGAAGAGCGCGGTGCGGGGGACGGTGCTGCTGCCTAGCCCTCTGTCGGAGGGCTGGACGGAGGGTTGAAGGAAAGGGAATTAACCAATGGGACTTTGCACGGTGCATGGACGAGCTGGTTGCATGTTGTTGGAACCCTGTTTGGGTGGGAGCGCAGTGGCCTAGCCCTGCTGCCGCCGCCAGCGTCGCTCATCGCTGCCGCAAAGGCCGCGGGCTGCAGCCTGCCAGGGTCATGCAAGATTGCACGGATTGACTTGCATTCAGCCCCACCCCTTATGCAGGTGAAGCAGCTGATGGCGCACCAGCTGGCTGCCGAAGAGGAGTTGGCGCTGCTGAAGAAGAAGACCAGCGGAAAGCACATCCTGGAGGCCAAAGTGCACAGCAAGATGAGGTGGGTGGCGTGTGTGGTGTTGCTCTGGCGCGGTGGGGGCACAGGGGCCCAACTTCACAGCAGGATGAGGTGGGGTTCGGGGGTGGGGGCGTGTGGCCGTGGGGGCAAGGGGCCAAACTGCACAGCAGGTAGTTGCCATGTGGGAGGGAGGACCGTGTGGCCGTGAAGGAACAGGGGCGGGCTGGAAGGTAGGCTGGGCGGGATTAGGCTTGGAGGTTGAGCGCGGAAGGCGGTGGCCGGCGCCCCTGTGCTCAAGTGTTCTGTATGCGGGTATGGCGAAGCGCTGGAAAGGTTGCCCAGGGAGCGTTATCGTCTGCCCCAGTGCACTAGGCAGGCGACGCTGCTTCCATGCCGCTCATGCACTCGTGCACGGGTGGCTCTCACGCCGCCGCTGTGCCCCCGCCGACTTCGGTTCCCTACCTACCGCCTAGCCTCCCGCTACCCTGTGTGCTGCGCCCCCGCAGGGGTAATGCGGGCAGTGTTGCAGACGGCGTGGCTTGTATGTGGCTCTCGCGCGGCATGTTGCGACGTGTGGTGTGTGTGCCCCGCTGCCCCTGCTGCCCTGTGCCCCTGCAGGATCATCGCGGGCAGTGCCGCGGGCCGCACGCTGGCCAGCAGCCAGGGCAGCATGACGCGGCCCATGATGGAGAAGGTGGGGACGTGCGGGTGTGGGAAAGGGGCTAGTGAATGGCAAGTGTGCAGTATGGCGTATTGTTGGCAAAGGACTGTCGCCGTATCGTAACATGACGCGGCCCATGATGGAGAAGGTGGGGACGCGCGGGGGTGCTGGGGTGTGGGGATGTGGGGTTGGTGGGGTGAGGTTTGTGTGGCACAAAGTAGTTATGGCAAGGCAGGGGGGAGCACTGTTTCTGAGGTGTAGCGTGGCTGAGGGTGAGAAGGAGGAGAGGTGGGGCCGAGGGGCGGGGCAGACACGGAGGAGGGTATTGGTGTGCGGGCAGGTGGGCCCAGGGGGCGCCCACGCCACACCGACAACGGCAGGGACTCGTTGGGGGGCCGTATTGATGGAGTGGTATGTAGTTCGGCCGGAGGGTCAGCGCACAACAAGCGCCAGTCGCTTGCCACGGTACCTATCTACCTGACACCGGGACGGATTACGATATATACCTCATGGGCTTAATGTGAGGCGACTGCGCGCGTTGCGAAGGAGATAGCGAGCAGGCCGAGCACCTCAATGCATGCCGGTACCGGCATGTGTTTCGGCTCCACACTGTGTCAAGGCTGCCCACGACACGCCAAACTTCACGCATCTTTGGCGAGCCACGCTTGACACGACACGGCACGCACGTCGCTTACCCAATAGCCATCTAGTCACTCACGCGCAACTCCACCCCCCACTGCACACGGTCCACGCGAGTTCGTTCAGGCCATCTACTAGCAGGACACTCAAGAATGCCTTCACATGCTCACAAAAAAACTGTTGATTAATACTCGTGAGCCCGCTCCCCACCCCTCTCACGTGCCTGCAGGTGCGGCAGGCCATCTTCAACATGATCCAGTCGCAGGCGGGCTCCTCCGGCGGCCTGCCCCCCGGCACGCGCTGGCTGGACATGTTCGCGGGCACCGGCAGCGTGGGGCTGGAGGCGCTGAGCAGGGGCTGCGCGGAGGCGCACTTCATAGAGCTGGACCCGTGGGTCTGCAAGAAGGTGCGGGAAGCTGGGGTGGGGGGCTGTTGCGGGAAGCTGGCGTGGCATGCGGGGAAGGAGGCGCTGGCTGTGCGGGCGCATGGGCTGGGCGGCTTGTTGGTGTGTAGCGATGCAGTCTTTTTGGTGTCTAAGGAAGGGCATTGTGGTGTCAAGCTGGCGTGGGCTGATCCATGCAGGATGTGCTGAGGCTGAGGCTGTTGCGTTGCGGCCAGGGGCTGGTCATGTGGGCGCGTGTGCAGTTTGCGGGTGCTGCCGGGGAGCAAGAGGGGGTTCGAAGCAGCCCGTTACGTCGTCACTGCGCCAGCCTGAAACCCAACGGACTGGTGTATTTGTCGCATGGGGCAGCAAGCTGGCACGATGCTGCGCCCGCTCGCCCTGCGTTTGGCGTTGCCAGGGACACACCTGTTGCCCGCCTTGCCACGTTGACCTTGCGTCCCTGGCCCCTCCCGCGTCCCCTGCGTGTGTTAGGTGCTGTCCCGCAACATCGCCACGTGCGGCTTCCAGCGCCAGAGCGTGGTGCACACCATGAAGGCGGAGGACTTCGTGCGCCGCAGCATCGAGGTGCCCAGGTTCGCAGGTGGGTACCGCATGGTACTGGTACGGGTACGTAGGTACTGATACGGGTACGTAGGTACTGGTACGGGTACGTAGGTACTGATACGGGCCGGCCCGGCACGGCAGACAGTACGGTACTGCACGATACGGCGGGCACGGAAGGCTTTTGTGCGACGCTGCATCGAGGTGTCCACGTCTGTCGGTGGGTACCGCATGGTACGGCACAGTACGACAGGGTGCGTGCACGGCGTGCGAGTCATGCTCGGGGAGGAGTGGCGGCAAAGGGAGGGTCACAGACGCAAACTGAGCGGGTAACAGATGGTTTTGGTAGAGTACAGTACAGTAGTAGTGTGGCATGCTGCGGGACGCGCATATCAGCGCCTCTCACAAGCCCGCAACGCCATGCGGTATTGGGAAGGGGAACGGCGGCTTAGCCTGTGGTGCGTGATGGGGCCCATGCGCCGGGCGCGCAGGGTGTTGCATGCACCGCACGCTGCTTGACCTCTGGACACGTGCCAGTGCTGTAGGGGGATGAGTATCCACGCCAACCACCTTGGCGACACGGCAGACCGGCAGCACCCGTCAAACACCTATTAGTTACGACCAGCGGTGGGTTACTCCCTCCGCCAGTGCCTCCCACGCCCGCACCCACTCGCTCGCCCGCCCGCCTGTGCCGTGCATGCAGGCGGCCCGTTCGACTTCCTGTCGGTGTGCCCGCCGTACCTGGTGGTGTCGTACCCGGAGCTGATGGGGCTGCTGGACCGCTCGCCGCTGCTGCACGCGGGCTCCATCGTGTTCGTGGAGTACCCCAAGCAGCTGGAGCACCAGGTGGGGGTGTGGGGGTGGCGATGCTTTTGCGGGAATCGGGATGCATAACCCGTACCGGTATACAGACAAGGTTTGCTGTACAGAGCAAGGTCACCAGGTCAGTGTGTGGGTGTGGGTGTACCTGGGTGTGGGCTCTGGTTGGTGTGGCGTGAGTGTTGGATTTTTGGAGCTGGGTTAGGGTGTGCGTGTGGGGTTGGGGTTGGGGGGGGCCGGATGGAGGTGCATGGAGGTGGCTTAACCGGACCGGTGGGACCTGAAGCGAAAGGCGAGGGTTGGCCATGGAGTGCTCCAAGCAGCTGGAGCGCCAGGTCAGTGTTGTGTATACGGATGCGGGAATGGGATTTACAGAATCCCTGACAAGCAGCCATGTAGATCAGGACAAGCACCAGGTCAGTGTGTGGGTGTGGCGATGCTTTTGCCGGAGTCAGGATGCGTGTTACAGAGCAAACAAGGGCACCAGGTCAGTGTGTCGGTAAGCCTGGGTGTGGGTTCTGGCTTGGATGAGTTCGGTTCTGGATTTGGATGAGGTTGTGCGGGCGGGGATGGGGGTTGGTGCGTTGGTTGGTGTGGGGGTGCATTGAGGTGGCTGGGCACGTGGGCAGTACCATTGCGACAGATAGCTCGCAAAAGGCGGGGCTGGCCATGGAGCGCTCTCAGCAGCGTGATGGGATGGGGTGGAATGGCGTGTGCGAGGGTTTACGCGTGGATGTTATGTGCACAACCTAACCGGACTTGGTCTCCTCTCATCCTGCCTGTGACCCTCAGGTGCCCGACACGCTGGGCCCGCTGGTCACCGTACGGGACCGCAAGTACGGCCGTACGTGGATCCGGGTGTACGCCGGGGCGGCGGCGGGCGGCGCAGACGATGTGGGGGCGGGCGGCGAGGAGTCGGGCGAGGGGCAGGATGAGGACGACGAGCTGCTGCTGTGATGTGGTGTGGCGTGGGTTAGCATCAGCGGGTGGTGTACTGTTCACTCCAGGAGGGGGAGCTCAGGCGAGACGAGGGGTGAGAATGCGGCGACCTCACGACCCCACGTCGCGTGCCCGAGCTGCTGCGAAACTGACCCCGCCCATGTCACGGCCGAGACAATGCTGCAGCTGCGGCGCCAGCTACAGCCACGTGTGTAGCGGATGCGGTGCGGGATGTAGGCAAAATGAGCCTGATACAGTTGCAGGCACACAGAATAAGCAGACAGGGTGTGGCGAGGCAAGGCAGGAGAGCGGCGAGTCGGTGACTGTGGTCGCGATCGCTTATTCTTATTCGCTGAGGTACTAAGCTGAAATAGCAAGCCGGCTTTGTCGGTCGGTCACGTGTGTGCATGTGGGCTTAGTTCAGGTGGAGTGGTTGGAAGAGGTGACTCGGAGGGGGGCATGCTGGTGAACGGATAGCATGTGGCAGGCGGTTCAGCGGTTACACGGTGACTCGGCGGGCGTGGCGGGCTGGCGGCCGCTGCCGCTGACTAGAGGGCCGGGCTGTTGGTGGGAAGGTGCGGGTAGCTCACCCTACGTGGATCCAGCGTTGTAGGGGGGAAGATGTGGGCAAGCCGCTGGGTGCCCCGCAGTAGCGCGGCGGGGTGGCGGTGGGGTGACAAGGCACGCACGGCTCGCACGCACACCTTTTAGAGGTTTCAAACAGATGGATCTGAGGACCTCACCCCTACTCCCAAGTGGAGTGGGTGGCTGGAGCGACGTACGGTCGGAGCCTGGGGCCTCCCCTGCTGGCATGCACAAATCCACAAAACAGGTAAGCTATTCAGACGCTTGCTGGAAGGACCAAGGGCAGTGGAGCACGCCATACCTGCACACAGCTTCCAGGTTGAAATTGTGCTCTGACGCGGTCGGCTTGCATACAGGGTTATACGTGTGGCCTTGGTGTTCCATGCTTCCCTCCTCTTCGCACGCGTACTGTAGCACACCACGTGTTCGTCCGTTCCCTGGTCCGTCCCACTTCGCCTCCCAGCACCAGCTTCGAGACCCTTTCCGCCTGAAAGGCCAAGCCCCTTGCCTTCGCCACGGCACCCTTCCTACGCTTGCCTCACCGCCGGGTAACACCCGCTTACAAATCTCATGGCGTCGGTGAGGACAGTGAGGAAAAGCGCACCACGACTTCCCACGACTCCGCAGACGGATGCGCGTGACAAATTAGCAGCACTTTTATGAGAATGCTCGCTGACGGTGAACTTGCGACGTCCCGCAGGTGTCTCCCGTGGGTCGGTTGCCGACTTGGTGCTTCTCCCACACAGCCCGTGGAGCTCTGATGCCCGTTCGCCTAGCTGAAACAACGACGTGCATAGGCATTTATAGTTCAGCACACGTGGCACGGAGGGCTGGTTATCCTGTCCACCGGGATTGGCCCGAACAACCTTTCACTCGGTACTGTAATAGCTCCGTCGTCCCTACCTAGCTATTCTTTCTGCTGGCATACACAGCCAGGAGTTATTATCTGTCATATTATTCTTTCCCAAAACCATTCAGCCCCTGTCAACACCCCCCAAACTGTTCGTTCCTCCACAACCTCAGCCACAGCCGTGCAGCAATGCAGTCTCAGGATGCTGCAAACCTGGCGAACAAGGTGCGACATGGCAATTTGACTCGCGATCGGACACAGCTACGAGCGCTTACCTCGGCACAGAACCAACCCGCGTTCTGCCTTTGCTCCTTCAGGAAGTCGTATTCGATCTGGATGCTGCTGCATTCAGGTATGGGATTGCAGTCAGCGTCGAGGGTAGGGTATACGTGCTCTCAGAAAGCCAGCATCTAGTAGGCTTACCTGGCCCTCGTCTTACCGCTACCGCAGTTCTGATGAGTTCCGCATGTTCCAGTTTAAGGTAAGCCTCTCGTCCGGGAGCCCGGAACCGGCATGGGTACAAATCTCACCGTGTTACCTCAACGCGACTGGATGTGGCGGTGTTGCGCAGGTGAAGCGCTGCCCTCGGGCGCGCCCACACGATTGGACGCAGTGCCCGTTTGCGCATCCTGGAGAGAAGGCGAAGCGTAGGGACCCGCGCAAGTACCGCTACTCTGGAACCGCGTGCCCAGAGTTTCGACGGGTAGGCGTGACAAAGCCTGGCCCGCTACTTCAGAACAGATACCGTCCTTCATCTTTCCTTCTTTATGCTGTTGCGTTGCTAAATGATCACAAACGCGTCATCTTGTCCCGCAGAACGGTTGCTGCCGTCGCGGCGACGCGTGCCCCTTCGCCCACGGTGTCTTCGAGTGCTGGCTCCACCCGTCCCGCTACCGCACCCAGGTGCGTCTAGCTGGGCCATGTAACTCACGTGGCCTTAGCAAGTATTTCTGTGTAGGCATACCTGCCTTCCGCTGCAGGTGTTGTCAGCCACACCACAGCTGCTGTGCTGCTGTCTGTCAGTGCTGCTCTAAGGACCAGGTATGCATGTACACGGGGTCGCTGTTTAGCTCATTCAAGCAAGCTGAGACTTCTGTTAGCAAGCACCAGCCCTCTGCGATCCCCATGAGCCCATTAACAGCCCCCTACAACCGCAAGAGCAATTGCACAACCCCAACACGGTGTGCACCTGTACGTTGCCATGCCTCATTCCGGCTCCCCACGCTCAATACCGTACGTTTCCTTTGCTCCTCATGAGCCGTCCATGCCGGCCCCGCGCCACGCCCCTGCAGATGTGCACCGACGGCTCCAGCTGCAAGCGCCGCGTGTGCTTCTTCGCGCACACGGAGGGCGAGCTGCGCAAGCCTGAGGAGGACCCGCTGTGGCTGCAGCAGCAGCTGCAGGCGGAGCTGGCGGCAGGTGCGGCAGCCGTCTGTATGGGAGCGGGAAGGTTGGAACAGTGGTGGGCAAAGGCCGCACTGGCTGCAACCAGCTGCAGAGTGATTGGACCAAGCGCTCTGCATCTGTCCGGCGGATGCGGTGCGGGATGTAGGCAAGATGAGCCTGATGCAGTTAACAGGCATACAGGAGTAGCAGGCAGGATCTGGCGAGGCAAGGCAAGGCAGGAGCGCTCTGCAGCTGTGCGTGAGTTGTGCAACTAGTCTAGGCTAGTAGAGAATGACTACAGGAAGACGGTGATGGGTATCGCTCCAGCCTGACCGTTTTTACCTCGCTGACGTCGCTCCTTCTCGACACCGCCAATCATGAGCTCGCAGGTGGCACGCTTGCCTTGATCCACCCATCCCCCGTTGCAGACTATTGCTTGTCTTTCTTTGAACCCCGACCACTGGACCCTCACTCGACCCATCCCCCTCCCCCTCCCTGCCCGCCCAACCTCCCTTGTGCCCCGCAGAGCAGCAGGTGCAGCAGCAGATCCAGGCGCTCAAGGTGTTTGCCAACATCCTGGGGCCCAACAGCGCGACGGTGGGCGGCCAGCAGGCGGCGGCAGCAGCACCGCCCCCGCCCCCCGCACCGGGCATGGACGTGAGTGCCGGTGCAGTGCTGGCCGCGGAGATTTGTCGGCCTCAATCTTCAATCAATCCTTGTTGGGCAACCACGCTGTCTGCTGCTAGTCGGTCAGCGGCTCGTCTCACACGCAACTGTTGTTCACCAGGTGTACATGCATCTCGCGATGCTGATCCTCAATTTGCGCTGGTAGCGACAAGTTAAGGAAGGGTGGCAGAATGCAGCGGCATGCAGCTGCATTGCGCAGCAGGATTTGGCAGGTGCTGCCGCCTGCCTGCACGGCGCACGGCGCTTTGTCACTACATGTCTGCCCTATGGTTCTCGTGCGTGCAGATGCTCAAGAACCTGCCGTCTGCGACGCTGACCCAGCTGCTGGGGGCGGTGGGCGGCGCAGGGTCGGCGGGGGGCAGCGGCGGCGGCGCAGCGCCTCAGGGCTCGCAGGTGGGCGCCTTCTGTTCAGCTCTCAACACCTGTGTTGTGCCAATGCCTGTTACGCTCACCTGAAGCTACGACACTCCACAAGTACCCCTATCACGCCCGCAACAACCCACACGGAGCGGCACGGTGCACGTGATGTCCATACCGACGCCTGTGTGTGCGGGTGTGTTCCCAGCAAGCTAAGCGCTAATCGCCTGCGGCTCCACCCGTCACCGTTCCCTCCTTCCCTGCCCTGCTTTCGCAGGCTAACAGTGGTGACAACCTGCTCCAGCTGCTGCAGATGGTGGAGCAGCAGCAGTCAGGTGCCGCCAACAGCGCTAACACACAGCAGCAGGGCGCAGCGGCGGCCGGCCAGCTTGCTCCTGCGGCCAGCGCGCCCGCCAACCTTGCGGGCCTGCTCAGCGCAGCGGTGGGCGGCGGCGCCGGCACGCAGTCGGGCGGCGGCGCGGCGGCGGGCGGGCAGGTCGCTGGCGGCGCGACGGCGGCGGATGTGCAGCTGAAGCTGGCCCAGCAGCTGCTGCTGCAAGCTCAGCAGGGGCAGGGGCAGGACGTGCAGCAGGTGAGGGGTGTGCGGGGTGCTTGATACATTGGCTTGGCATGGGTGGGGACGGGCGGCTACGCGGATTGGATGTTGGCTGCGGCTTTGGGCACGAGGTATAAGTGGGCGTAGCAGCACTCGCAGGGGCTGACCGTGTGATATGGTCCCGTGCCGGGGCAGTTGTGAAAGCCTCCTGCATGAGGGCTCGTGTACGTAGGGGATGCCAACCAACGCGGCAACCGTTCGCACTGGGATAGACGTGACAGATTGCTGGCCAATTCGCAGGCCCAACTCGCTGCACAGCTGCTCGGCTTGGGCATGCAGAAGCCCAACGGGACGGCAGGCTCGGAGGCCGATAAGCCGCAGCAGCAGAGCGGCGGTGGCGCGGCTGGCGCAAACAACATGGCCCTGGAGCTGCTGAACATGCTGGCAAACCAGCAACAGCAGCAGAAGCAGCAGCAGGCCGCGGCGGCTGCGGCTGCGGCGGCTGCCGCCGCCGCGGCGGTGGCCCAGCAGCAGCAACAGCAGCAGCACGCTGGCGCGGCTGCTGGCGGCGCGGGGAACGCTGCTCTGCAGCAGCTGGCGGCGGCGCTGGGCATGGACACCGGGACGCTGACGGCAGCGCTCGGCGCTGCGGCCGCCGCAGCCCCAGCGGCGCCGCCACCGCCGCCGCCGCCCGCCGCCGCAAACGACCAACAGGCCGCCCTGGCGGCCCTGGCGGCGGCGCTGCAGCCGCAGCCGCAGGCACCGCCCCCCGCTGCCCGCGTTTCTGGTGGCGGCAGCTCAGGCGGCAGCGCGGCCCCGGCGGCCGCCCCGGCGCTTGACCCGCTGACGGCCCTGCTGGCGGCGGCGGCTGGGACCGGAGCCACCCAGCCTGCTCCCGGCGGCGTGGGGGTGGCGGGTCTGCAGGGCCTCCTGGGGCAGATGTCCCTCGGCGAGCAGCAGCAGCAGCCGGCGGCTACCCTGCAGTCGGTTCCGTCGCTGCCTAGCTCCGCCCCCTCGCCTCCGTCAACGTCCTCTGGCGGCGCGCCCTTTGCAGACGCTACGCCCGCGGCCGTCGCGGCCCCGGCGCCCGCCAGTGAGCCTGCACCGGCGGCGGCCGAGGCGGAGACGCCAGCCGCCGCCGCTCCGGAGCCCAGCGGCGCAGCGGCGGAGTCCAGCTCGCCGGCGGAGGCGGAGGCGGCGCAGCCGGCAGCTGACGGCGGCGCGTCGAACGACGGCGTGCTGGCGGCGCTGCTGGCGGAGTTTTACAACAAGCCGGGAAACATGGCGACGGCGCAGGCGATACTGGAGCGCATGGCGGCGGCTGGCGGCGGCGGTACGGACATGTCGACCCTGGCCGCGCTGCTCGGCGTGCCCGTGGCGGCGGCGGCGGCGGCGCCCGCCTCTGCGGGCTCGGGGGCTGGTGCCGGTGAGGAGCAGGGGCCGCAGTGAGTGTGCGGACTGCATGGCCGTGGTGAGGGGCGTTGCTGTTGCGGTTGTGCAAGACGTGCATCTGTGGGGGACACCCAAGGGCTAGGATGGAGCAGAGGGAGGGGGTGTAGCTGCTGATGCGCGGGTGTGCGGGGCGCGCCTAGGAAGGACGGAAAGGCGGCTTTGCCCCGGAGCAGTAGTTACATTGCGGCAGAACTGAGAGGCGGAGTACCGTAGCATGTTGCTGTGGTGGTTGCGGGGACTCCTGTGAAGCTGGGGGGCTTAGGAGGCATGCCTTATGCGTGCGGGGCGATGAACCAGTTCACGTCACCGTGCGTCGCAGTCTTTAGTGACGGCAGGCGGCCTGGCCCTTACTGGCGAGGTTTTGGTATCTGGCGAATTGTGCACGTTGCATGCCTGGCCAAATCTGGCATGCTCCGCATTGCATCGCACCTGCAGTTGAGCGCGAGTGGATACGGAAGGGGTTGAGGGGCGGAGCGAGGGGTGGAGCAACAGGTTTCGAGATGAGGGGCTGGCGTGGACAGCGAAGTGGGTGGCCATAAAACTCAACCGGAGACGCGCTGTGCGACGGTTTCACTTTGCCATGATCCAGCGCTGCCAACAGTTTCTGCGTGTGACATTTTTGCTGCAGAGTCGATTGAACCTGCGTTTGCTCGCTCGCTCGATGGCCTGGTCAGGTTGCCTGGGACGCGTCGTGCGCTGTGCGCGTTGCTAGCTTGCCACGTGGGCTGCCACTGAACTGGCTTTGAACAGTGTATCGAGGAGAAGAGAACTGGCGATCTTGTGCCGAGGGAACTAGGTGAGGTGGTGCAGCCATGCTCTGACGCCCGCTGCGCTGACGGCTCGGGGAAAGAGCTTCGGCAGTGCGTGTTGCTGAGGCATGCCGAAGGGCTCGGCCCATTCGTTGGTGCATGGAGTTGGTCTGGACTATGGCTGCGTGCATCCATTGTTGGCCGCCAGATTTTGATTGTGGCGTGCCGTGTGGCAACCGCCCCTGGTCGCAGTCCGTTGCGCGGTGCAGTTGTGGGACCCGCCGGATGCAGGATACCATACCCAGGCCTTTCACGTCTGTGGATGGCAGGGTATTGGGAGCGGCGGCTGCGCCATGCGTCCCGTCCTGACTGTCCGTTGACGGGCACACAGCTGCGCATGCATGGTAGGACTGTATCCGTTGGGGTGATAGGCCGGAGTCACGAAGCTCCCACATTTCGAGGCCCCAGTGGTCAGAGGGTGTGGGCGTGGCATGGCTGCGGTCGGGTTGACCCAGAATCTTATAAGGCGCTGTCTGCCTGGAAATTTATCTGTCTTTTGGAAAACTGGTACCTGCACGTGTGTTACGGTATAGCAAGGGGATGCGCGGTTTGGGGAGTGTCCAAAAGCTTGTAGAGGCGAGGTTGTGCACAGGTTGTGCACAGGTGGCACTGCCAACCACACCCTGACTCCTTATGCCCTGCAAGGGCGCTGCAGGGCCGTGTAATTCAAAGTGGGTCTTCCATGTGCTGAACGTGCACCATTGGGGTCACTGCTGTGATGGGAACAAGGTGATCTGCACCTAGGCGACAAACTGACAACGCTGCAAGTTGGAGCAGGGGAGTCCCCGAGGTGCCGTGCGACCTTAGAAAGCTGTGCAAAACACTGCCACGTTGATACCGTTGCCCAACAGACCATACAGACATCCACTTCGAAAACCAATACCACATGGGGCGATACCTCGTTCAATAGGGATTTGCCGAAGAGCCGAACTTGCTGCTTTCGCCTCTTCACCGATCGCAACGGCACAGCAATCTTAAACGCCTGGATCGAAACTGACAGCATTCCTATTTACCACTTGTTGAGTACGTAGTGAGGAGACCGCGCAGGCCATCGGCATCCAATAGCAGCATCCCCTTCAAAGGGGCCAGCGGGCGCCGCTACCTGAACTGAGCAGCCAACCATGCGGGACGTAACCAAGTACAATCCAAGCGTCCTCATTGGGAATTGGCAAGAGGATCGAGAGTTGCAGCGGACCATCCTGAAGGACCTGCTAGCAAAGAAGGGAATCGGGACACTCAAGCTCGATGCGTAAGTGTTGTGGTACAGGTCCTATATGGGATGCGAATCCGAAGAGGGCTGGCGTTGCTGTCCACGTCTGTACTCAGATAGCTGAGGGGCCAGGGTGCTGAGGGCTACCCACTCCTGCCCCCTTGAGAAGAGCTGTCGCATCATGCATAGTGCCTGTCGCCTGGCTGGTGTCATGCAGCGAGCAGTAGCCTGGCACAGGGTGTATTGCGGGGCTTCGTTATCCGCTCACGCGGGACTGGGGCACCAGCCTCTTGCCTCCACGGGGTTGGGCTCAGTACGGCACTGCGCCAGGAATCCCTGCCTATCGCTGAACACCAGCAGCAGCGGAGTTGGGCTGGCACCCTGGCTGCACGCCCCCAACTAAACACGTTATTGACCCAATTGGGAACACTTCTCAGCAAATACTCACTCGCCGCCCGATGCACATCACGGCAAGAGCCGAAGCACCCGGCACCTGCTCAACGCCACCACACTGCGGCTTTAGGCCTATGGGTCCTCCCCCGACTCTTCCTCGTTCTGCGTGTCAAACCCCCAGCTACCGGCAGCGCCTGTCCCAGACGCTTGCGGAGGTGGAGCTGAGCCGCATCGCCGACGACCCCTACGTCCACTTTGGCGACGTGGTGCAGCTGGTGCACGTGGACACCGGCTGCGTGCTGGCGGGGGACCCAGGGGAGCAGGTGCGTGGGCGGCAGGGGTAGGGGGCATGGGGCAGGACATTGCTCATGGGGCAGGGGGTGGGGCGCATGGGGCAGGGGGCAGGGCGAGTGGGTGGCAGCAGGGCCCCGCCTCCGGGTTAGGTGGTGTGCATTGCTGTGGCACCGAAGCGTGCGTTACCAGGAGGTAAGAGGGTAGCAGGAAAGCCACTACTGGGCGTTCGTAGGTCACAGGGCAGCTCCGTACACCCGTACAGCTGGTTGTGGAGGTGCGCCTGAGGCACGTGCTGCCATGCTCGGCGCGCGCTGTGTGGGCCAAGCCCGTGCGCGCGGGAAGGGGGCGGGGTGCCGGTTCGAGGGGAAGGGAGCGATGGCAAGCGCGGCCGTTGTGTAGTTCCTAGTCCCCGGGCGGCCGACAGTGGTTGGGTAATCGAAGGGCAGGTCGTTGTGTGCATTGCTGCTGCGGGGCTGCGGGGATGCAGCTGGGTGTTGGTGGGAGGCCGGGTAGCTGCACGCGGCATGCTTGCCTGGACGCTTGACGGTGCGAGGCAATCACCTGCCGCAACGCCGCTTGCAAGGTTCCCACTTCCTTTTAGTATCGCTGGCAGCTGCTGTATAGTGTGGGCAGTATGATTGCCATACACAGAGGGAGGGGTATCGGCATCGGCCTGCCGGGGAAACAGACCTTGTGGCACAGATGCAGCAGATGGTGCCAGGCTACGGCTTGGAACGCAGACGTGTGCTAATCGTCTAATGCTCATGCAACCGTGCGCATGAGGTGCACCCTAGTCCACCTCACAGCTCGTACTAGCCGACTGCCTCAGCTCAACGCGGCGACGTGTTCGTGACGCCGCGCGAGATAGGAGCAACAGCGCCACCGTAAGGGCAGCTGCCGCCCTGTCTCTCTACCTCTTTACAATCAACGGACGGACGTCCCGGCATGCTGTTCCGGTATGCTGCCTGCCCGCAGGACACCCGCCCGGGCGAGCAATCGTGCCTTGCCTCCGCCGCGCCCGACGTGCGCGCCCCCTGCGCCCGCAACACCCTCATCCTCACCAAGTACGTGCCCCCGAAGAGCAACGCCTCTGTACTGGACCCGGAGTACGACGACGACGTACTGCACTACGGGCAAAAGGTGCGGCACCGGGAGCGCGGTGCAGGAGGGCGGGCGGGCGTAGGGGCACAGTGGCAACTGTTAGTTGCTTTATCGTCGTTGATGCCCGTCCTTATTACCGTCACGCCCCCGCTGTTACAGGTACGACGTTGCAATCGACAATGTGTGCACAAAACCGCTTGGGAACCCTTACTAGCATGGCCTACATAGCAACTCCCTGCCTCTTCCTACGTGCCGCCCTAGCCCATCCCTGCACAACCCACGCAACCCCTACCTTCACCGCGCCTGCAGCCTCCCTCATCCCTCCCTTCCTGTTCCTCCCTACCCTTCCCCAGGTGCGGGTGGTGCTGCACCCCTCCGCTTACGGCCCCCAGTCGGACGTGACCTCCGGGGGCGGCCCGCGGCCGCTGTGCCTGTTCTCCAAGCCCATCTCCACCACGCACGCCGCCAAGTACTCCCGGCAGCAGCTGGTGGGCTTCACGTACCGCGCGGACAGCTACGACTGCGTGTGGCAGGTAGGGCCTGGTAGACTCGTGGTGTGTCGCTGTACCTTACACTGGCGTCCTTTGCTCCTTCTCACCGTGCCGTTGTATGAAGCTGGGTAGGGTCGAGCACCCGTCGGCACATACATGGTGTCAACTTGGCTGGGGTAAAGCACTCCATTTGGGAGCGGCAGGGTGAACAAGGCGGCAACATACATCGACACACTGCGCCTCAGGCCATGGGGAGATCCGCCTGTTGATGTGCGCTACAGGCATGATTGCATCTCCCAGCTAGCCAGGATGCGTCTCACAAGCACCTGAAGCAGTGCACCCTCGCTTTGCATTTTAGCTTTAACGAGTCTTTCCCTTGGCCTTGCACAGGTGGTAACGCCCGACCCCGCCATGCGTGCCGCGTCCGAGGGCGTGGAGGTGGCGGTGGGGGCTCCCCTGCTGCTGGTGCACTGCGCCACGCAGAAGCCGCTGTGCGTGGAGGCGGCCAAGGTGCCCACAGACTACGGCATAGAGCTGGAGGTGGGGCGGGCACGGACATGGGCACGGGCACGGATACCGTACACATATGGTACAGACACTGGAAGGGGCCCGCGTAGCCGCAGGTGCTGGGGGTATTGCCTTCAGGGGGATGCTGCGGGGTACCGTAGCGCAGACGATACGACGGCACTGAGCGTTCTGCCTCTCGAGTTAAGGGGCTCTGTGGAGGGGACTTCCCTGAGCACTTGACCCTTAACCACCGCGCTACATGTGGACGGTGTCTGCACGCCGCGGCTGCATTCGTACCACAGCACCTCCCAGTCGCGTTGCGGCTTGGTGTGCCTGGTGCTCTGCGCCCCCAGGCTGCCTCATATACCGGCCTCCCGCATGGGCACATGCATAGCATGCTTGCAGCTGCCCTGCCCGAGTGTGGGGTACCCCGCCAACGGCTGTGTCCGCGGACCCGCGTGCGCAGGTGTCGGCGCGGTCAGCCATGAACAACGGTCTCAAGCTGGCGTGCGAGCAAGCCGCTATGGTAAGGTCGGGAGGTTGACCAGCCGTATCCTTGCATCCTGTGCTGGTAGTCAAGTTCTCAGCGGCCGCGCTGGCCCAGGCCACAGGCACGTCTATCCGTCAGAGCCCATGCTAGCCGCGCTGAAAGCCTTGGATCCTCGGCAAACCAGCGCTCCGTGGCTCCTGTCCGCCGTTTTGCTAGCACCTGGAACCCGCGTTGTCGTACCAGTACGCCATAATGCGATCGCGCGCCACTCCGCCAAGCTTCTACACTGCCTTGCAAGCATGTCAGTGTATCGTAAACTTCCGCCCCCTTCAACCTCCTGCCCAGGGCGTGCTCAAGGGCTTCCTGCCCAAGGGCGAGCAGTCGGACAACCACTGGGTGTTCGTGGGCGGGAGCAGGGTGGCGCAGCTGCCGCAGCCCAGGTGCGTGCCCAGGCCGGGCCACGGACACCCCCCATCACATCTATCTCCCCCGTGTGTGGTGTGTCTCGTGCATGTGTCGCTCGCTGTTCCGGGTGCGGTCTGCTTGGTGGGCCCGTCCTGCGAGGCCCACACCCAACCGCCTTGCAAACAAACAAACAGTGGTGTTCCCTTGTCGGCTTAAAAGCATCGACTGCGGGCCGCAGCGCCAGCTATCGTTGTATGGCAGTAGTAATAACTGTTGCTGTGTGCCCTCCGGCCCACAGCAACGAGGCCCAGGCGTCCGCGTCCATGTACGTGGAGGGGCTGGTGACGGAGCTTGCGGGCAGGGGGCAGGGGTCGCTGAGCCTGCTGGAGCGCAAGCTGGTGACGCTGGAGAGCAGCAGCAGCAGCCTCACGGTGCCAGGTGCGGTGCGCGGGGCGGTGGTGGCGAGGGTGTGCTCGTGCGGGTGCTGGGCCGCGGGGTTGCATGGAGGCAGGGCCGGGCAGCAGAGGTGCCGGTAGCCTGACGGCAGCCCAGTTCCGGTCGTTGGATGCGGAACATCCGCGCTGGGCTCTTGGATGGTTGCATTTTGGTCCAATGTAAATCCAAGCTGTGCCGCTGGTGGATGGAACCTGGTCTTGAGGGAGGAGTTGAATTGTGCTAGGATGTTTGCATGGCCGGTGCGTGGTAGCGTGGTAGGGGGCCATGCCCGAAGGACCCTTTCGGAGAAGCACACCGCACAACTCTGCTTGCACTAGTTGCTCATGATATCTTGCGTACACAAATCAAGCAACGAGCAGCCGCAGGCAAAACTGCCGTACAACGTGCGTTTGCTTTGCAATTGGCACGGTGGAACGTCTCACGTGTTGGCCAGTCTAAACGAAAGCCGTGCCGTACGGTACTCTTCACAAATGCACCGTACGGCCTCCCTCTCCCGCAGAGTTCAAGCTCATCCTGCGGCAGCTGGGCAGCGTCATGCCGGACGACGGCGTGGCTGCGCTGGCGGCGCGCTTCAGCACGGGGCGGGCGGGGCAGATCGACTGCGGGGAGCTGCGGCGGGCGCTCAGAGGGGCCATGGGCGCGTAGGCAGGTGCAGGGAGGTGCAGGGAGGTGCAGGGACGTGCAAGTGTAGGAGTACACAGTGCGGGTGGACGGGGGGTCGCGGGGCGGGGGCGTACGATTGGGTTACTATGAATGCAGCTGTGGTTGACAGGAGGAGGAGCGAGGGGATGATGGGGTGTTCGTGGTACGTGTCGATGGCGTCGGGGATCGGAGCAGGGGAAGGGCGCGTAGTGCAATTAGTCAGGCTCGCTGGCGTAGAGGTGTGCGCGTGCATGGAGGCTGCCGGACCCCGAGACGGGGCGGCCAGTTGCATGGGGCTGGGTCTGCATGAGGCTTGGGTACGCAGGGGCCGTCACGCTGATCATGGGCCCTGTGATGCGCCAGTGAGCTTGGCCTTGTAATGAGCGGCCCTGCTGAGCAGAGTGTGACGCTGTGACCACCATAACGAACGGTTGGTGCGAGCCCTGGCATGCAAGAAGAGTGTCACATTTGCAACGCAAACTGCCAGTGCCGTAGCCCAGAGGCTGCGCTGGAAACAGTACCGCTGAGCTGGAGGGAACACATTGCCCTGCTGTGCCCCCCGCTGTGCGAACCGAGAATGCTGTTGGGAGGCAGAACCAGTACGGTACTGGATTACTGGTGTGTTCCCGTTTGCTTGACTTCAATGACGCAGCTGGGTTAACTGGCAGCTAACCTCGCAACGCCGCACCAACAGCGTGCCGACAGGCACTTCACAATCTGAACACTAGGAAGGCCTGGCGTCAAGACGGTAGCACACTCAACACTACCGATATCAGGGGTGCAGGCCTGGGTTTTGCAGCCTACAGCACAGTGCAGCTGCCCATGCACCCGCGCGCACGTGGTGAGACAGGGGCAACGCGCGAATGAATGCCATGTATCAACAATTGACGCCAACGATGACGCCAGCCGCAACTGCCCAACACCCTAGCCAGCCCCTCCGACCTTAACACACACCAACACCCCAGCTGCCCTGCAGTGTGGAAGGCACGTTGCCATGCAACTTGTCAGCGTCATATGACATGCGACCGTTGCTTTTGCACTTGAATACAGTGCGTCAAGCCGTGAAGTAACCACGTTTGAGAATGCGCGCGGGACTGCTCCGCGACCAAGCACACAGCGAGCAGCCCCACAGTACTGAACAAGTCTATGCTGGTCCATGAAGGACGCACAGCCATGCGACAACTGCATCTGCTAATAGCAGTAACATGGCATGGCCTGCGTTCACGGTGGCCGCCGGCCGCAGTTGCACACCACCACGCAAGCCCGCGCCAACACCGCCACGAACGCCTCTGCCAGTCAGTCGACTCGCTCATCAATTCCGTCCACACGCGCGGCACGCAATGGTGGCTAACGGACACCCCTTTGCCCTTCAGCACAGATACTACTTGCTATGCCGAACGCACGGCAGCTTGCAACACCGCACGCACATCCTGTTGCTGCACCCCATCGACGCCGTCTTGCCGCACCTGCACAGCAGCTGCTTGACCCCCAGCCCCTGCGCCTCCAGCAGCCGCTGCGCCCTCAGCACCCGCTGCTCCTTCCGCCGCAGTGTATTAGGCTCCTGCAGCTCACTCCGGCGCTGCAGCGTCGCCGCTATCCGCCTGTATTTCTTCGTCCATGCCGCGTCCTCCTTGTCCGCCTGGTACGCAAGCCACAGCCTGGCCGTACCGGTACCCGAAACCGGCTCCTTCAACCCTAGATGGTTGTACACACGCTCAACCAGCTCCGCCTCCGTGCCCGTGGATGGAAGCCGCAGCGTAGTGGCAGCTTCCTGCAGCAGTGCTGCAGGGCAGCCGTTGGGGCTGCGGAACACCTTGTCCCACTGCTCCCACTTCAGGCTGCCGGGCACCGACAGTCTCCGGTGGTGCAAGTAGAAGCCGTACTGCGGTGTGACAACAGCTTCCTCCAGCTTCCTCCACGCGCCCGCCGCTGCCACGTGCATGTCACGGCACGCCAGCGACGCGTTGGCAATGTCGCGGCTCATGGCGTAATTGCCGTGGTCGGGGTCATAGTATGGCGTGGGCGCGACCAGCAGGAAGGAGAAGACGCGGGTCCACACGTCCTGGGGAGCAGGGCCACGTAGCACAGGTTAATACACACCGTAACCCACACGCACCTGCAGCGCCGTGTCCATGCCCACGTCCTGGGGAGCAGGACCACGTAGCACAGGTTCTGGTGAGGACAGGTTGGCGGGGGGCACAGGCAACAGGAGGTGTGCTCGTAGGTGCCCTGCGAATGGTGCTGGCTTGGGGCCCGTGTGGGAGGGGCGTGTTGCTGCGGCGGTTTAGTGGCAGCGTGCTATCCCAGAAGCCCTTGCACGTGCCTCATCTGTACGAGTACATAGGCTTTACAAGCGTGATGCCGTTGCTCCTCACCGGTGGAAGCGACGTGGCCCCCTGGTGGGCCACCCCCTGAGCCTCGGCAGCAAGGCCGCTGGCCGAAGCACATGACGCCTCGACCTCCTGACGCCTCCGCTTTCGCTCTGCTGACCTCTGCTCCCGTGTATCCGATGCGCGCCTAGCGGATAATCCGTCGTGGCTTAACTTGTCCTGAGGGTATGCGTCACTCCTCAGTAAGTCGGCTCGCCCTTGCTCCCTCTCTCGCCAAGACCAAACTGACCTGATCAGGAGCCTCCTGCTCTGAAGTCCCATTTTCAAACTCTTGGCTTGTGCCTGATGGCTGCGCATGATGACCTGCTTTGCTCTCTACTCCGTCGCGGCAACACTTCTTGTCAACATTCTCGCACTGGCTCTGGCTCAGGCGTGCTGAGCGACGAGGAAGCATCCCGGGTACGTTATGACGTAAAACATGTGATGCAGTTGAGAACTATGGCGAAGCAAAACTTTGGCAGCAATCATCTGGCAAAAATGGTGATTGGGCCGGCCTACGGGGTGTACGGACAGGGCGCCCTGCTGCATGGCATTCAGTGCATTACACTTGGATAACGGGGACCTCAACGAAATCTCGCTGTGCACCTGCAAAGGGAAGGTGATAGGCCTACACGCAGTTGGCAACACATACAGTTTGCCACCCCTTGCGACGTGCTTGCGTCCGGCTGGCCCAGCCGCCCAGGGGAGCTCCCATGCGCATAGCCGTCTGAACCCACAGCACAGCTCCTATCCAGGTCTGACATTCGCCAATATGCAAAGACCATAGCATGTTGACAAGAAGGATCCACGCTGTGCCACTTTCCAACAGTCACCAACAAGCGAACGCAGTGCACGTGGCACACGCCCTTCCTGGCCCTTCCTACTCGAAAAACCTGGACAAACCTGATACTGGTACCAGTGTGCTGCACCGCATCCTGCTAGCTGCTACACATATGCACTCCTGCGCTGCCCTGCGCAATCCGCTGTGCATGATGCCGCACTTATGGCCCAGCGTGGCCCAATGCTTGAAAGGCACACTCGACACACCTGCTACAAAGCACACTCCGGTCATCGAAAAGCTGCCGCACCTGCATGCATATGCCGTACGCTCCGCATGCGGATTTACAGGTCACGATGCCCACCTGCCTTCAACCACAGCGCCATGGCCTACCACCCGTTCCTGCTTTCCACCCATGCTCCTCACCAACAGCCAGATATATAACCCTGTCACGCGACACAAGCTTGACCACATATAGAGAACATACTTGCCATGACTGACTAAAATACTACCATGTAAGAAACACTGCACGCCAGGCGGACTACGGTCAGCATCATACCGGAACCGGGTAATGGGCACATGGCGCACTGCCGTATGTCCCGAGCCGCCCAACGGTCAATACTTCTGCAGTGTGCCTGATCATGGGCACCCCTTATCCTTACCCAATAACAAAGCACGACCAGTGCATGTAGTTGCTACAGCGCAGACGCCAAGCCAGGGTTGCCAGGCTCAGAGCACACAGCTCAACAGCCGGCCAATGTGGAGTGCCATGGCCGTCAACCTCACCGCTTCTTGTCGAGTACCATGGCCGTGATGAAGGTCACCCCTTCTTATGCCGGCCGCAGGCCGACTGTTTCCGTTTGCCGCTTTGCCGCTCCGCGGTCACCCCTTTTTGTGCCGGGCGCACGGCCCTTGGCAGCACTTGGCGCACTTCCTGGTGGCGCACGCAAGGGGCGTTGCGTTCCCGCACGTGCACCACAGCGCCTTCAGCCCCAGCTGCTGCAGCTCCTGCTGCCGCTGTGCAACCATCGCCGCCATTTCCTCCCGCCGCCGCGCGTGCTCCGCCAGCATCAACCGGTGCTGCTCCTTCCTGCGCTCCTCCTCTTGCCTACGCCTCTCCTCCTCCTCCTTGCGTCTCCGCTCCCATTCACGCGCCCTCTCCCACGACTGAGCCTCTACCTTGTCCGCCTGGCACGCCACCCACAGCTTGGCCGTAGTCCCCACCGGCTCCTTCAACCCTAGCTCACCATACACCCGCAGAACCAACTCCGCCTTTGTGCCCGAGGTCGGCAGCCCCAAAGCCTTGGCAGCTTTCTTCAGCAGTGGCACAAGGCAGCCGTTTGGGTTGCGGAACACCTTGTCCCACTCCTCCCACGTCATGCCTCCGGACAGCGACCACAGCCCGTACGGTACCCCGTAGTCTGTTATGGGCGCAGCTTCTTCCAGCTGCCTCCACGCGCCCGCCGCTGCCACGTGCATATCGTGGCACGCCAGGGACGCGTTGGCAATGTCGCGGCTGATGGCGACAGCGCCGCGGTGGGGGTCAGGGCACGTGGATGCGGCCAGGAATGAGAAAACACGGCTCCACACGTCCTGGGGGGGAGGGCAGTGGTGAATGGGATGACAATGGATGTGGGTATCGAGAGGCGGGCCGTGCAGTCAAGTGCACTAATACGTGGCAGATCCGTGTTGTTGTTACAGCACAGGAGCTCCCTGCACGCGTTAGGCGCTGCACCTGTTCAAGGAACTTGCACAAGCACCACGTGCCCCTGGGGCGGCGTTGTTGGAAATGCAGCACAAACGAGCAAGGGTGCAGAATTGGCCCGCCACTCAGCAAATCGGCTTGGTGGTCTTACTGGCGGGAGAGGCGTGGAGCCATGGTGCGCTGCGCTGGGGGCCTTGGCGACAAAGCTGAGGACCGTTGCGCGTGCCTCCTCGGCCTCCTCTCGCCTCCTTTGCCGCTTCGCGTCCCGTAGCGCCCAGTACTCATTTAAACGCTTTTCCTCCTGCAGAGAGATGACGAGATGACAGTAAAAATCAATGTCCCGCTGTCCCCCTGCGCCCTGGCGACGGCCACTGTCTGTCCTCTCGCTTTCCATCACTGACCCTGTCTGCGCCTGCAGCCCTTGTTGCAGCCACACTATGGATGTTTGTCACCATACACTCCCGGTCTTTCGCTTGATTGTCCGCCGTGCCTTTGCAACGCTTCTTTACTGGCTCGGCTTGCTGGCTCAGGCGCGCTGAACGACGGGTAAGCATTTCGCGCACAAATGCAAACTGCTTCCCTACATAAGTGAGTTCCGTACTAATGAAACAGGGAAAGGTATGCACTGGCTCAGGGTGGCACCCGTGCAGCCAGGTGCCATGCTGCGCACCGTACTGCTATGCACGATTGGTGACACCGAATTGGTGAAATTCACCAATCCAGTAGCAGGGCGTAATGTGCAGAAGCTGTCAGGTGCCACCAGGACACTGTTCCGTGCAACAACCACCATCTGACACGTCAGGGAGGTTGCTTGGGGTACCTGGGACACGTTGGCACACGAGTGCCAGGCCATGGGGCATTCTGCAGCCATTTTGGGTTGCCGTGGCCATCACCAATTCGTGTCACCAATTAATATCAAGGGCTTTTTTGGCCCGTCACCAATCCGAAATCACCAATCGTGCGTGCTGATACGGCATTGCAGTTACAACGTACGGCGGCGCATGCAACACCAAAGAGTACATGCTTGCGGTGGCACGAAACACCACGTATTCCATGACCGGTATATGTCTGCTCGCTTTAGACCAGGGGAGCGTAAGGGAGCATCCCAGGCCCGACAAGGTCACCAGAGGGAGCCCCCTTTTCACCACCCCTAGCCTGTCCCCCAGCTGCTTGCTGTCCCCTGCCCCTTCACATGCGGTCCGTGAAACACGTCCGACACATCTGACATCCCGCATACAGCGCTTCCTTGCCATAGCCTGCGCACAATAAGCGCGCAGCAGCTTCGTTGGCTTCGTCGATCAACTCGTCCTGCGAGTACGGTAACCTCCAAGCACGGGGTAACTGTAGCACGGAGTCCGCTCAGGTCTGCTACCCTGTACCGTATGCTCGCCTAACATCCATATCACCTAGCGACAAAGGTGCCCCGGCAGGAGCGTGCTCACAACGGTCCCATCTGGGCTACCATCTGGACGCCGCGGCTGAGCCGCGGGCTGGCCAAACATGCCCACGTCCCCTGGCAACAACGATAACGCGGTTGAGCTGCAACGTAGCCGACAACGCCCAGCTCCAGGGGATGACCTGACCTCAGCAGCATACCCACTCCTCCGTGGTCGGTCTACGCGAGCGCGCAGGCGCGTGGTACTGCGGACCGCGCCCGCCGCTGCCACGTGCATGTCACGGCACGCCAGGAACGCGTGGGCGATGTCGCGGCTGATGGCGACGGGGCCACGGAAGGTGGCGGGGTCCTGGGATGCGACCAGGAAGGAGAAGACGCGGCTCCACACGTCCATAGGTGTACAGCAGTGTTTGGGGCAGTTGGTCATGGCATGATGGCACGACCAGGCACCACGCACCACGACGCTTGTTTTTTTTTTTTTTTTTCAGGAGAAGGGTTATGGGATTATCGGAGACCTATTTTTTGCGGGTA
>VFQN01001497.1_pt1 | contig 39029 bp, 59 predicted proteins | sample 3512371 | NCBI WGS metagenome assembly VFQN01 (sample SAMN10412370, study PRJNA504923) | tailings metagenome | isolation source: Replicate 2 from Balatoc abandoned mine | place: Philippines: Itogon, Benguet | collected 2017-08-28
CGCACCCCCCGATATGCATCCTAGGCGCCCCACTCTTTCCTTCCCCGACGCCCGCCGCTCCTCACCCCCCCCCCCTCCCCCCCCCCCAGCCCCCCCCCCCCCCCCTCCCCCTACCTGCGCGTACCGCTCCCTGTCCGACCAGTGGTCGGCGGTGTGGGTGGGGGCCACCACGTCCTTCTCGGGCCTGGGGCCGGGGGTGGGGGTGGGGGTGGGGGCAGAGGGGGCGGGAGGCCGGGAGCACACCTCAGGGGTGATGGAAACCTTAACTTGCGGCCGATGCCATCAGGCCAGACGCCCTCCCAGCGTGCTGCAGCCACACCCTTCTTGCAGCACATGTGTCACACAGCCGAGCACCAGGAAGCAGCCAGCGTGCGGCCCTGCCCCCGCTTCCCACGCCCCACACCCCCGCCCCCCTCCTCCCCTCCCTACTCACCTGTAGCAGCCCTCCAGCTCCGCCGCGGTGTCCTCCCGCGTGAAGCCGGGCAGCACGGGGAACCGCCGCACCTCCGCCGGCCCGCCGCCGCGCACCTCCGCCGCTGCCGCCGCCGCCAGCGCCTCGTCCCGTAACGCCGCCGCCACGTCAGCCGCCGGCATTGTGTACGGAGCGTACGGCTGGTCGTCATGGGACGAGCAGTGCCCGCCCGCCACTGCGCCTCCATTGCCAGCTCTAGCGGGTGCGGCGGCTGAGCCGCTGCCGCCGCCGCCAGCCGCCTTCGCGCGCCCCGCCTGGATCAGCCGACGGCTATCATCACCGCCTGCGCCTCCTTGATGGTGCTGCTGCTGCTGCTGCTGGTGCTGGTGTTGGTGCTGCGCTGAGCGGCAGGCCACTGTGGCCTGCCGGTAGTGCGGGTAGTGTGGGTGGTACGGCCGCCGAGGGGTCTGGCCAAAGTGCACTATCTGAGGGCAGTGGGGCAGCACACGGTACCTTGAGGTCATGGGCGGACTGAGGGGCACATGACCCACCGGAGACCATGGACCAGGCAGCGCCTGCCCTTCCCACAAGCTGTGCGTGGAACCCCGCACTGCATGGCGTCACAGGATAGCTATGGACCGCACGTGGCAGCCGAGTCGCCTGCGAGGCCTGGTAGCCCCAACCCTGCGAGCACTCCGCGGCCTGCTGGGCCCACGCGCGCGGCCCGTGCTTCGCGCCCCACCTCAGCCTTTTGCTCCCGCCCCCCCCACCTTGATGGGCGCCTGCAGCGGCTGCGGCGCCGCCTCCAGGCCGCACGCCCCCCTGTCGCCCGGCAGGAAGGCGGCGTGGCTGCGGCCGTGCGTGGCGTTCCAGAAGGGCGCGGCGGCGCGCACGTGGCGCACTGCGGCGGCCAGCGCCAGGGAGGGGTCGCCGGTGTTGCCTGCGGCGGGACACGGGACACGGGGCGCAGGTGTGGGAAGAGTGAGGTTGTGGGAGGAGAGGGCAGCAGCGGGCAGGGCCAGCAACACGCTGCACATGCCCACGCGGCTGCTTGCTGATGACCGAGGAGGGTGAGCGGCTGAATCCCATTTGCAGCTTAGTGGTGAAGCTGGCGCCTCTATGAAAGACATTGCACGTGGCTCCGGTGCGTGCGACCCCTGCCCCCACCCACTGGCGTGCTGCATGGCGAAGATGGGCATGTAGAACAGCGCCGCCGCCCAGGGGTTCTGCGTGCGCGCCCAGCCCTGCGCCCCGCCCTCGCCGTCCGCCAGCAGCGCCGCCAGGAAGTGGGTGTCGGCGGTGTACAGCGGCTTGTCCTCCACGCTGGGGGGGGGCGGGCGTGCAAGTTGAGGGCAGCCTCTAAAGGCAGTGTGGAGTAACGTGCCTTCCAGCGAGCTTGTGCCAAGACTGCCAACCCGGTCACCTTTTCCAGCTCCATCCGAGGGACTGGAAGCACCACGGGAACATCAAAAGGCACACAAGTCGCACCGCATGTTTGGCCTGCGCACTGCAGGGTTGCGTTGCAGCTTCCCCCTCACGCCGCTCACCCCCTGTGCCTGCTGCCCAGCGGCCGCAGCACGCTCTCGGGGATGTCGTACACGTAGATGGACAGCGCAGCGGGGTTGGGGTGCCAGGCGCCTGCGTGGGGAGGGGGCAGCGCCACACGGCGGTTGGGGGCGGTGTTGCAGAGGACGCAAGTGGACGACGTGTACGGGGTCGTGGAGTCTGCTCCTGCCTGGCAGCTGAAGAGCCAGTGGCTACCGACTGAAAGGCGCCCAATACCGGTAGCCAGCACAGCGAAGACAGGAACGCCAGCGCCTCTCCCCACATGCTCCTCCTGCCCCCGCCCCTCCCTGCGCCCCACCGTCCTCGCTGATGAACGCCCTGTCCCGCGCGCAGCCCAGCCCCCAGCGGCCCCTGGGGCAGTGGCACCACCCGCCCTCGCAGCTGCCGCCCCTGCAGGGAGCCAAGGTATGAGAAGGGCGCCACGCCGGCACGTGGCAGCGCGACAGGAGCTCACCCGCCGGTAGTAGGCATAGGTGGGGGGCTAAGCGTGGCCTGAACTAACCATATACACACGCGGAGTGCATGGGAGGACGCACAGCCCAGGCCACCTATCAACACCACAAGCTGGAATGCCCTTAAGCCACACAGCATACGGCGCGTGTGATTGTGTACCAGTGCATCGCCCACGGACCCGCATGCGCACCCACGCACCACACAGTAGCTGCATGCCTAGTTCCGTACCCGTGGCCGTGCAACCCTCTTGCGTTCCGCCCCACCTGCACCCGTTGAAGCAGGTCAGCGCCCCCGGCTCCGTGTCACTGCACGCCTCCCCGCCCCAGAAGCCGTCGCAGCTGCAGGCGGGCGCGTCGCCCTCGCCCTGGGCCAGGCAGTCACCGCGGTGGTTGCAGCTGCGTACGGCAAACACGGCACACAGTGGTGATGCACACTTGCTGTACAGTTTTTTCTAGCGGCGCAGCGATGCTGTGGGGACTGTTGGTACGTCAAGGCGCTGGCGCATAGTGCTTGAGCATGACGCGGCAGTCCGGCGCCATGCCAAGGCAGCTGCGCAGGCTTCACGCGCCCTAGCTACCCGGGGGCCCCACGCCCAGGGACCGGGGTGCACAGCGGGACTTACTGCTGCCGCCACTGGCCACCGGCAAACACCAGCTCATACCGGTGATTTCCGTGTGTTCCCAACAGTGAGTCGCCCGTAGAGGTATCCCTTATGTGCCTGGCTCCCATGCCCCCCGGCCGCCGCACCTGTCCGGGCAGTCCTCCAGGGGCAGCAGCGGCCCGTCCATCTCCTGCTCCGCCTCCTGCGCCGTACGGGGCTCCCTGACGTACTCAGCGCCGTACGGCATTACGACAGCCCACTCAACCCTCGGGTCGGCGGCGCCGTGCGGCGGGTCGGACAGCTGCTGCTGGTCGGGCACGCCGACGTAGGTGTAGCACAGGTGCTGCGGGGGGTGGGGCCGGGCGCAAGGGTGGGGGCTCAAAGGGGTGGCGAGGGTACGACGTGCTGTCCTATGCGAGTCCTAAACAACCACGCGCCACTCCAGCCTCCTGTCCCCGCCAGCCTCCCCCGCCGCCACCCCACCCTGTGTTGCAGCTCGGGCCACAGGCACCTCCTGTCCGTGTGCCCCGACAGCAGGTCGTCGCCAGGGGCCGCGCACAGCAGTGCAGCCAGCTGGCTGCGGGAAGGGGGAGGTCAGGGGAGGTGAGCGAAGGAAGGGAGGGAGAGAGGGACGTCAAGGGAGGGCGTGTGGCCGCAGGCGCCTGCGTGCCGTCGCAGTTGGGTTTTGCCACTGTGCACCTCCAAGCAGGGCATGGCTGCCGTAGAGCGCTTCGATCTGCGGCCAATGGGTGTACACGGTGCACCCAGAAGCGCTGCCTAGCATGCACAAGCAGGGTGGCTGTGCAAGCAGGGTCGCGGCAGTGCGGCCAAGCTGGGGCTGCACGTATGGCGGTCGGTGTCTTGTAGGGCGGGGCCACCGTACCCACCTGAGGCACAGGCAGTTCCGCGGGACGCCGAACCCCACGCGGGGTCGCGTCCCTGGCTGCAGGCTGCTGTGGCACGCAGGCACCAGCCGCTCATCGCAGGTAGGGCCTGGAGGGGCGACCGAGGGGTGCACGCAATTGGGCATCAGTGCTTGCATGACCGGTCGTTGGCCCAGGGCGCCGTCGGGACGGGAGTGGGCAGGGACTGGCTGACTCTCGTTGCCCCCCCTCCCGCTTTCGAGGCATAAGGCCAAGGAGGCTGCAGAGGAACGCACCTGTGAGGCCAAAGGGGCATTCACATTCGCCCGTTTCTCCGTTGCAGTTGCCGTTCTCCTCGCAACCCTTGGCACATGGTTTGGAGACCTCGCGAAAAAGGGAAGGCCCTGTTGCTGCACCAAGACACAGACTCCCACCAGCTATCAGTGTAGCTACGAGGATTATGCAGTAGCACTGAAGTACTTTTAAGCGTAATATATGAGGGCCGCTATCCGCAGGTGGCCAAGTGCCAGCAAAGCGGGACATATCGCAGTTGAAGGCAGCAAAGACTGTCGCCGCAGGAAGCCTTCATCATGCCGCCATGTAGTCAGATTATGACGATCGGATTGGTAGCTGTTATCTTGAGCACGGCACGTAGTAAAGCCGAAGCATAACTGCATCGGCGGTTAGAGGTGCAGCTCCGATCGTACAGCAATACGAACATGTAGCTTCGTAAAAAGCTCCTAAGTCAACTGCCTTTGGCATTGCCGTGGGCCGGGTCAGCGCGGGTCAGCCTCCTTACTAAACCCGAAGCGCAGGGGAGCTCCCCTGTCCACCATCCACCCTCACCTCGACACCACCCCACCACCACCTCTACCATCTGTGCCTTCCGACTGTACGTGCCTCATCAATACCTCCTTCTCCATATCTTTAGACCTATCACACCGGGCCTCGGGAAGCGTTGCGTCCTGTTGCATCGGCCAGGAGGGTCGGATACTGACCCCTGGGTGCGACTTACCACCCGCACGCACATATGCAATCCAACACCTGTGCATTTCCCTCAAACCAAAACGCTTTGCATCAAACTCCGACTCTCAGCTCTCACCTGCTCTCACTCACAATTCATTACACACAGCCAGCCACTGCACTCAACCTGCCTTTCGCCTGTACAGCTTCCGACCTGCTGCTGTTTTTCCCTCCTAGCCTTCACTGCTGCTCTGCCTCGATGCTCTCGCCCTCGTTACTCCCTCACTCCCCACGAAGGCCTAGAAGTAACGGTTCCACACTGCTCAGGTACCCGCTGCCCCCTCTCTGCCGCTCTACCCTCTCTCCCAGCGTCCCCGAGTATCCGCCGGCAGGCGACCCACCACTCCTTTCCGTCCGCCACCTCCTGCACCCTCGCCAGTCCTGCCCCTGCCTCCCCTCATGCGCATCCTCACTCCCGCCCCTACCTCGCCTCCTGCCCTTTTTCAGAGCCCCCCAGGCTTTCCTCTCCCTCCTCTCCCTCCTCTCCCTCCTCTCCCTCTTCTCCCCCCTCCCCCGCCCCCAGCAGGTACACCAGCAGGTGGGCCGCCACGTGCACGCTCAGCCCGTTGCCCAGCAGCCCGTACAGCTGGCGCGGCGTGGCCAGCCTCCCCGCGCGCGCCGCCCATCCCTGCGGCAGGCCGTGCAGCGCCGCCACCTCCCCCGGGCTGAAGAACCGCAGGCCCAGCACACCCTGCGACCCCGCCTGGCCCCGCTGCCCTACCTCCTCCTCCTCCCCATCACTCCCATCCGCAGCTCCTGCCCCTCCCGCTCCACCACGACTCTTGTCCAGGCTCCTTTTGTTGTCCTCTCGCCCCGGTGGCAGCGACGGCGGCGGCGGCACCGCCGTCAGCGGCAGCGCGTCCTCCGGCGGCGGCCCATCGAAGTGCAGGCGGCCGCGGGTGTCCCTGGCGCACAGTGCCGCCGCCAGGGGCTCTGCCGCCAGCACACTGCCGGCGCCCAGCAGGTTGGCCGCATAGTGCTTGGTGAAGCAGTTGGTGTAGGTGGAGGCGGGCGTCACCACGTCCAGCACGCGCCAGAAGCGGGACAGCCTGGACAGCGGCACGGCGTGGGCGACCCACGGGTCGGAGGCGGGGGGCGGGGAGGCGGGGGCGGGGCCGGGAGCTGCAACCTGCACAGCGCCGCCAGTGCTGCTGGCAGCTTCTTGGACACCAGAGGGAGGCTGCTGCGGAGCGGCAGACTCCAGGTAGTGCGCCAGCGGGCGGCAGGGGGCGCCCGGGCCTGCGTCGAACACGCCAGGCCAGGACCCGGACCCGCACGTGCACGTGCGCCCCAGGAGAGGGCCCCCAGCGTGGCTTTGCCCCTGCTGCTGCTGGTTGTGGTGACTGTCCGCGGCGCGCGGCTCACGGGCACCGTGTCCTGCCCGGCCGCGTGTGCAGCTGCAGGTGCAGGTGCAGGGCGGGCGGTGGAGCGGCTGCTCCCCGTAGTCCACCGGGAAGGACAGCGGGCGGCGCACCGCCAGCGCGAAGTAGCGGGGCCTGGGCGCGGGGAGGGGGCAACGGGGGGGGGGAAGGACATACCTTGTGCGTTTCCTACGGTCCAGGCAAGCGTATGGGCAGGAGTACGACGGAGGTATGGAGTGGCAGGGGCCCTGTCCTCGGAATCCAGCACACGGTTTCGTCCGGGTGTGGCGTGTGAGGCCAAGTACTGCGTCACGCTGTGACCCGCCCGCACCTGGAGTACGGCACGCCCAGCTGGTGCGGCGAGATGATGAACTGCTGCACGGAGTAGCCGCGGCCGCGCAGTGCCGCCAGCAGCAGCTCGTGGGCCTTGGGGGGATGGTGGGGTGCGGGAGCGCGGCGGGGCAATGGCGTCTCGTCAAAGCCATGGATCCCATTTGAGGGCATGCGGCAGGCCTCCCTTGCACCGTAACGTTGACGCGCTTCTGCACGGCGCCATCACGCCGCCCCTACGCCCGGCCCCACCTGCGAGCCCACGAAGCCCGGCACGTTCTCCAGCAGAAGCCGCGCGGGGGGCGCCGCCATGGCCGGCAGCCCGTGGCCGGGGCTCAGCAGCCGCAGCAGCGAGGCGGCGCGCGGGTCGGCGGTGTCGCGGCGGCGCGCGTTGGTGGTGGTGGTGTAGGGCTGGCAGGGCGGCGTGAGCAGCCACAGGTCGGCGCGCAGCTCGTCCAGGGAGGCGGCGGTGGCCTGCGCGGTGGCACGTGGCACGTGGCACGAGGCACGCGGCACGCCTGGACGTTGGGCTGAGCTATGCGGTGGGTCACATGTAGATCGGCATGACTGCATTGGGCTCTGGCGTAGCCCACACTCAGGGTTCTGCGGCGCACCAGGTCCGACTACTGCATGCATGCGCCGCTTCCAATGCTGTCCCAGCCCTGCTGCTCACCCTGATCAGGTCCATGGCCCGCGGCTGCACACCGAACTCTGCGGCGTACAGCTTGTTGGCCTGGCGGCAGAAGGCGAGGGTTGGGGCATCCAAGGGGGAACGCATTTGGAAAACGTGAACCCGAATCACCTCGACGTACACTGCATCGGCTCCGCCCCTCAAGCTGGTGCCGCCCGCACCGGCAAGTCCCAACCCTATGATCAGGCCGCTTCACAGGCGCCTGCCCACCCGTCGCCCAGCACCCACCACGACGTTGACGTCCACCGCCGTGACCTGCAGCTCCACGCCGCCACAACCCACGCCACCACCAGCTGCCTCCCCTGATGCTCCGGCCGCAGCCCCGGCCCCCGCCTGATCACCGCTGCGCCCCTCGGCCGAGCTGCCTCCCGCTGCCTCCTCCCGCAGCCGCTCCTCCCCTTGCTCCCGCTGGCCCCCATGCGCCTCCCCGTGCCCCGTCACCCCCACTCCCAGTTGCCCCAGCGCCCTCAGCAGTGCGTGGTGCATGCCGCCTATCCCACAGTACAGGTCCAGCACCCGCAGCACGCCCCGCCGCCGCTCCTGCCGCAGTGGAGCGTCCGCAACGTGAACTCGCCCGGCGGCAGTCGGAGTTGCGGCCACAGCACTTCTCCCGGCTGTGCACCCTGATTGGTTGGGGTGGCAAGCGGTGGGCGTGCCTGCCGCCTCCAGTCCCGCTGCCCCGCACATGAGCCCCACTGGCCCTGGCAGGGGCCCCTGCAGCGCCGCCCGTGCACCGGCGGCTGAGACCACACCAAGCCCCACATGTTCAGGGGCGGACTCAGACGGGGGCGCAGGGGCGCTGCTGACGGTGGCGGCACTCGGGGCAAAGGCGGCTACAGCAACGGTGGCGGCGAAGGCACCGCCATCCTTGTCGTACAGGTACGGGGCATGTAGGGCTGGGCCCTGCCCCGCAGGGGCCTCGCTGGTTGCGGCAGCAGGGCAGCCGGGGGCCGACGTGCCGCCCATGGGAACTTGGTGTGCTGCAGTCAAGGTTGTGACTGCGGCTGTGTCTCTGCTGACGAGGGGGGAGGTGGAGGTGGTGGTGGTAGGGGCAGACGCGGTGCGTGTGTGGCCGGGCCCAGAGGTGAGGCTGCTGTGTGTGGGTCGCTGCCTCGATTCGGGTGCCTTGGAGGCACTCAGAGCTTTGAGGGAAAGGCAGCGCAGGTCCTTGTGGGTTGGAGGGTGTCCAGCTGCCCGCGAGGGGGTGGTGGAGTGATGACTGTGGGGGTGGTTGATCCGAGGGAGACCGCACACTCTCACCATCAGCCCTCAGCGCTGCTGCCAGCTACTAGCGAGACATCCTATGCAATGCTTGCTGCAGGTCCACGTGTGGTTGCCTAGCGCAGCGCCGGCGCCGACTGCAGCGATTGTGGGTTTGTGACCAGCGGCGGCAAGGAAAAACGCAGCGACAACGATTGCAACAACAGTAGGACTGTCTTTTGAGGATGAATGAGTCATAAGCTCAATGCTGGGTAGGGTTAACCGGTTAGCGTGGTTGGAGAGGATCGTGCAGGCAGTTGAGTCGTTACGGTGTGCCCTGCCGAAGTATGACAGACCTGCCCGACCCCAGAGAGCGACCTCAGGTGGGCAGCTTCCTAAAACCCCCATGAATTATATCGGGCACGATGTATTTAAACGGACTAGTACTCTAGGCAAGCCGCTGGAAACATACCTGGCCACGAGAGCCTCGAAACAACATGCTTGGGCATGCAATATCCGGTCAAATGCCCTACCATACACAATGTCCTTATACGGGGTAAGCACGGCCCCGTTCCCGCGATGGCCAGTCCGAAGGCGACGTGGTCTTTGACTCCCCAACGAACCTGTTCCTTACCTTGAGCAGGAGACCGCTTTGCAACTGCACGATGGGCTCACAGTCAGTTATGATACCGACTACTAACCTGCAACAGTCGTGGCAGCAGCGAAGTCAGCCCGGACTTTACGAGCATGCTGCGGTGGGTTTGCGGGCTGTCGACGCACTGGGTCATCATGCCAGCAGCACGTGCTGAAGTGCTCGCCAAAAAAGCTTGTAAGGAGCGCGAAGGGTGACGATGAGTCGACGATGGCCTGGTGTCTGCTCTCTGTCCTTGGCAGGCACAGGGAGTCCCACCGCTGCGGTCTGAAGGCACCAGTGGTCACGTGCAGTACCCGCTTCCTGCTGACGGCAAGTCGCGTGAGAAACTGAGGGTTCACATCGGTGACTCCGTGTCCACATGTCAAGTGCTTAGGGCAGGTCGGGTGCTGAGCGGCTGCAAACAGGTTGCCAGAGAGAATGAAAAACGGGCCCACGCTCTTCCTGGGCTGTTACGAAGCCTGCTCCGGGGCGTTCCTGTTTTGAACACAGTATAGTAAGCAAACAACACTGTTATAATTACTCACACCCAGTACACAGCCGGTTGCTGCCATCTGTGTGAACGCCAGTGCCCCCATGTGCACCATACGATTGCATGGGTCTGCATCAGCACCGTGTAGCCCACACCACCACCTACCTGCCGCATCCACACAACCTCACTGCTGCTTTCGCAAGCCCCATCGGCGTTTGCTGCACGGCTGCAACCCACCCCCGCGCCCCCCGCCCGCAGGCTGCACCCCCTCGGACCTGGAGGCTGCGGTGCGCTCCCTAGCCCGCGGCCTGGAGGAGGCGGGCGCCAGGGCGGCGCAGGCGGCGGCGCAGGCCGGGATGGCCTACTGCGCAGCGACCGGGGTGCTCAGCCCGCTGCCGGAGGGCGTGGGGCCGGGCGGCGGAGTGGGCGGGGGCGGCGGCGGCGCGGAAAGCGTGGAGGCGCTGCAGGTGCGGGGCAGCGGTGTGGTGGGGGACGGGGCCGGGGGCGGGAGCCTTGGCGCCCTGGGCTCCTGGCGAGCGCTGCAGACGGATGCTGCGCTGGATAATGTAGCAGGCACACGTGTGCGCTATTCCCGCTGCAGCAATTACTCCGGTTGACCATGCTCTTGCTTGCCGAAGGCTGCATCTGTGCCTAGGCCCGTGTCCCTGTGCGTCAACCCCCGGCCACTCTCACGCTGTGACCTTGCCTTGCTGTCTGCCCCCGCCCCCCCCCCCCACCGCCGCGGCAGTCCCGGGTGTCCGCCGCCCAGGCGGAGGAGGCGGCGCTGGGGGCGCAGCTGCGGGCGCTGGAGGCGCACATGGGGGCGGCCGCGCGGGAGCACCAGCAGCGGCGGAAGGAGGCGGCGCAGCAGGTGGGGGGCGGTAGGGCCCGGCCCCACGGCAGGGGCGTGGTGCGCTGCGGCTGTGAGCTGCTTTAAGTGACTGATACCGAAAGGGTCATGCGAACCAAGACGTGCAAACACGACGTGCCTGCAGGTGCGGGGCTTTGGTTTTTGAAATTTCCTTGTGCATGACTCGCAGGTCCAGGGGGTTGAGCAACGGGTGGCGGCATGCCGCGAGGCGGTGGCGGCGGCCAGCGCGGCGGTAGCCTCAGCGGCAGCGGCGGCAGCACAGGCCCAAGCCCAGGCGGAGGCGCAGCAGCAGCAGCAACAGCAGCAACAACAGCAGAAGCAGCAACAGCAGCAGCGCAAGGGGCAGGCGGCCAACGGTGTGCAAGCAGGCGGCGGCGGCGGTGCTGGCGGTGGTGCACGCAAGCTGCTGACCGCCGCCGACCTGCGGACCAGCCTCAAGGGGCGGCGGCTGTCGCTGCTGTGGCCTGACGACGGCACGTGGTGGGACGGCGTGGTGGTCGAGCACGAGGGCGGGGCCAAAAGCGGCGGCTTGGCGCGCATCTTCTACGAGTCCACGGGCCAGGACGAGGAGGTTAACCTGCGGGAGCTGGTGGCGGCCAGGGAAGTGGCGTGGCCGCTGGCGGAGGCGGCGGTGGAGGGGCAGCAGGGCGGGGCGGCGGCGGCGGCGGCGGCGGCGGGCGGCCCGCCTACGTCGAAACGGAGAGGCGCCGCCGCGGGAGGCGGTGCCAAGGGGCCGGCGGCGGACGGCAAGAGCGCGGTGGCGGATGCTAAGGGGGCCAAGAAGGGCAAAGGGGCGGCGACGGCGGTGGGGCCCGGGAGCGGGAGCGCTAGCGGGAGTGCGTCGAGCGCTGGGGGTGCTGCGGGCGGGAGAGGGGGCAAGCCGGCGGCGGGGCCGGGGGCGACGGGCGTGCAGCAGCCGCAGCAGCAGGGCTCGACGGCGAGCGGGGCGGCGATGCAGGCTCAGCAGCAGCAGCTACAGCAGCAACAACAGCTGCAGCAACAACAACAACAACTGCAGCAGCAACAGCACATGCAGCAGCAGCAACTGCAACAACAGCAGCAATTGCAACACCAGCAGCAACTGCAGCAGCAGCATATGCAACAGCAAGCGCAGCAGCAACAGCAGCAGATGTTCCAGTACCAGCAGCAGCAGCAACAGCAACAACAACAACAACAGCAGCAGATGTTGATGCACCAACAGCCGCAGCAACAGCAGCAGGCAGCTGCAGCTGCTGGCATGCTGGCAACGGGTGTGCAGGCGGCCCACATGCAGCAGCAGCAACAGCAGCAGATGATGGTGCCGGGCATGGCGGTGGGCATGGGGATGGGCATGGGCATGCTGCCCGGCACGCAGCCCCTGGGCTACCCCATGGGCATGGGGATGGGCATGGTGCCGCAGCCCATGGCCGCCTTGCAGCTCATGCAGCAGCAGGGGCAGCAGGGCGCAGGGATGGTGCCCATGCAGCAACAGCAGCAGCAGGCCGCCATGCAGCTGCGGCAGCAGCAGTCGCAGCCGCAGCAGGGCGGCATGGGGACGTTCGGGATGGGGATGGGAATGGTGCCCCAAGGTGCGATGGGCATGGGGATGGGGATGGGGATGGCGCAGGCGGCGGGGCAGGGGATGGACCAGCTGGCGGCGGGCCAGGGCCAAGGGCAGCAGCACGGGGGGGTGGCGGGCATGGTGCCCCTGGCCCAGCAGTCCTTCCCCATGCAGCAGCAGCAGCAAATGCAACAGCAGATGCAGCTCCAACAACAGCAACAACAGTTCCACCAGCAACAGCAGCAGTTCATGTTGCAGCAGCAGCAACAACAACAACAACAGCAGCAGCAGGCAGCATTGGCAGGCGGCGGTGGGGGAGTGTTGGCGAGCGCATCTACAGGCGCGGTGGGGCAGGGCGGCGCAGCCAGTGGGGCCCAGGGGCAGCAGGGCCCGGGCGGTGCTGCCCCTGGCGTGCTGCAGCAGCTGTTCGCAATGGGGCAGGCGGCCGTGGGGCGGCAGGTGGCGGTGAGTGCACGGGTTGCATAGGGGACGTGCAAGGTTAGCTTCCCGCTGGGTGCACCGAGTCGGCACAACAGGGCTGTGCAGGGTGTTGGGGGCTCCCACAAGCCATGGTCGGTGGCCTGCATGGTGGCCTGCTGCGCGCCCACCCCAGCTGCCGGACTGCTGATGCGGCCGTGGCCCACGCAGTCGTGCGAGTGCCCCGTGCGTATGCTTCCTGCACTCCGACATTACCCCTCATATGACATCACGTTCCTGGCCGCCCCGCCCCCTGCCCCGCCCCCTGCCCCGCCCCCTGCCCCGGCGCAGGTGTTTTACGACGTGGAGGGCGTGTGGATGAACGGCCGCGTGACCGCCGTGGCGCCCGGCCGCCTGTCCGTGCAGTACAACGAGGGCAGCGCAGACCACTTCCAGCCGGGCCAGTCGCTGGTCATGCACGTGACGGGCTGACGTGGACGGGGGAAGGGGCGGGATGGGGTGGGGGACCAAGGCGGCGCTTGCTGCTTGCTTGCGACCGGGGTACGCTGCTCCAGGGCGGGCCGGTTGCTGTAATGCACGTAACGGAGTGGGATGACCAAGGGACGGGGTAGGGGCCGGCACTGCACTGACGAGTACAGGCGGTGTAGTACCACATGACTCAGCAGCGGCTGGGCTGGGTTGCCCCTGGAGGGGCGGGGGCTCCGGGGACTCGTCTTCCATGAATGAACGGATCCAGCACTGATGATCGCGCATGCATGTGTACTGTTGCAATGCGTTGGGACTTGTGCTTCTGCTGTTACTACCGCGCTCAAGGGTTGGTTGACTGCTGCGTCAGGCCTTTGGTTGCGATCAGGCACTGGGTTGTTGCGCTTTGGTGCTCGATGCAGACCTGTCTGCTTCGTACGGACTGTGGGACTAATGCGATGTGAGCTGTACTGCACTAAGCTGAAGCTGACTGACGTGAGCTTGTCCTGCGCAAGTTCAAAATGTTATCCTGTGCTGATAGCGTGCTCTTGGTCGTGTCGAAGATGGCCCGATGAGGCTGAGGCCAGGGGAGGCTGGATGAGGCTGCAGCCGAAGGGGTGCTTGAGCACCGCAGCTGCTTAATACACCACCGTGGGGAGACTACTGTCAGGGCGCAACCATCGCCCTGGCACCGCGCACCCAGATGACATCTGTTGACTTCTTTGCTGTTCGGTGCTGCCGCTCACTGGGGATGCTGGCCTTCCTGGTACTTGCTGGAACAGGCTGGAACTACGGCATTTGCAGTTCCCTCGTCCCTGCGCAAGGTGTGAGGTGCTCGTTCGGGGCAACCGGTCGCCTAAACGGTGACTGTGACCCAACGGGGTGAGGTGCTCCAGGCTGCTCCCTGGGAGCGCAACCTCACCGGGCGCCACCGACGAGCCAGCGGTCCGGACGCTGTGCTGAAACGGTACTCGGTCCGGGAGCCACCCCATTCGGTCGCTGCGTTACTTGCACCAGTTACAGCAACCTAACGACCGACCAATGAACCAGCATACCGGTAGGGTTGCGTTGCGCACTACTCACACCGACGGGGCACCATCAGCAGGTCAGGGCCCAGGGGCACCACACCTGATAAGCATGAACACGCGGAACAAAAGCTAGCAAGATAAGAGGAACTAGCATTGCCGAAGTCAAGTTGTTAAGCCTTCCACCTAAGAGTAACAGCTCCACACCGCTGCCGCGGCGACAACCGGTTAAGTGCCAACCACGTGCCAGCGAAAGGCTTCATGCCTCTGTACCGGTCTCCACTCCGCCCACCCACTCCGCCCACCGTCTCCGGTCTCCACTCCGCCCACCCGGAACCAGACACCCGGCCCCACGCCCCCACGCGGCCACGCACCGCCCATCAGCATCTCCCCCAGCGGTCCCAGCCAAAGGGTCGGCACCGGACCACCGCCCGCACGCCTGGGGGGCGCCCACTCGCGGCCCCCTCCCGCCGCCGCTCCTGCAGCCGCTGAGCTCCTGCTCGTGCTCCCGCTGAGCCCCTCGCGCCCAGACCAGCCGGGCGTGCCCGCGGCGAGTGGCCGGCCCACGACCGCTGGCCAGCCTCGCCCTGCCCTGCCCTGCCCGCAGCCGTGCTGTGCGTGCTGGTGGGCGGGCAGCGTGGCTGGCGCTCAGAAGCCGCGCGTGGGCATGACGTCGGGGCGCGGCACCCACTTGACCTCCTCGGGCTTGAGCGGCGCGGAGGCGTACATCTGGGCCGGGGGAGGGGCCAGGCGGGGGGCAGGGTCAAACAACACCTTCCCCTCTACAATACAGCAGCCGTTGCGCCGGGCGGTGTGGGGATGCGGGAGTGCGCCGGATACCCTCGGGGTAAGGGAACAAGACGGTACTGGCATTCAGAATGCAAAACTCACAGTACACTCGCATTGCAGGCACCCAGCGCCCCAACCAAGCTGAAAGGAGTGGTCAATAAGACGCCAACAGAGAAGTGTGCAGCCACACGCTGGGCCACTCCACAGTCCGCACACCTTGTCAAAGTCGAAGGGCGCATTGGCCTCCACGGTGCGCGCCGTGTACTTGTTGTTGCGGCGGTAGTCGCGGACTGCGGGACACCAGCAGGCCATTGCATGAACAGGGGGTTGGCGAGTGGGGGTTGGGCGCTCTGCATTGCGCCAACAGCCATGCCTACTGTGCGCATTACGGTACTGAGAGGGCTGCGGTGCGGGTTGGGGCCAGGCTTGCAGCGCACCGTGGGCGTCCAAGCGGGTGCAGTACGTTAGCCTGCCCGCATCCACACCCACCGAAGTACTTGATGTCGTAGACAAGGCGTGGGGAGTCGTGGGGCACCTTCGCTTTAATGGGCTGGCTCCTGGGCCGGGCAAGGGGAAGAGAGCAGAGCAAACACCGAGACGGGGTTCTCGTTCGCACGGCGACAACCACACCGAAGCAAGCGTGGCATCGTTGTTTCAGTGTCTTTGCCAAGCCTTCGTAACGTCAGAAGCAAAGGACGTTCAGCTCCGATGGAACCAACGTTGAAGGCACGCCCCACTCACCCGGGGCTGACTTTCCGGTACTCAAGGCCCTGCGGCAGGTAGTGCTGGTAGTCCGGCAGACTACGAACTCCCGTCATCTTCCATGGCTCCTTGATACCAACACGGGCCAATGTGTTAGCCAGGCTCTTCAGAGCGTTCACAGCCCCCTCGGCCATGTTTAAAAGTTACTGACTGAATATCTCTACTTGTATTTTGGGAATTGCGGCGGGGTGTCTATGTCCTCCCTCGTAGTAAGAATGGTTGCACGACGCGACTACCAACCCCAGGAAAGGCCTTGACAAGCACCAAGCTCCCGGCAAAGCAATGTAACGTGTTTACATGAAGCTTATTCTATAAGCCTGATCTCCTGCCTACCCCTCCGTAACCGGCGGGCTAACAGACTTGCCATCGGGTGCAAATACCGAGCCGCTGCCTGTGCTGGAGATCGCACAACTGTGCGCATCTGTAGATGGCTCGTTCGCGCTGCATAGCGGCTGGACTCTGACAGCTGTGTAGGGTAGTGCTCAACTACTCGAGCACGGACCCGCGGAAGCAGGCTTCCAACGCAGGCTTCCAAGGCGACCATTGCAGTTGTGCTGCTATGCATCCTTTGAGCTGTTGGACGGGCCGGACCGTAGCAGGTTCTCCTCACGTCCCCCTGGGAGGCGCCAGCACCAGCAGCACCACAGGCTGCCCCTGCCTACCGCACCCACGGACCCCAAGAGGGTGGCGCCACCTGCGCCACTTCCCCTCATCACTCTCCGGACGTCATGCTAATACCAAAACATGCTTTCATGTAGCTTCAGCTTCAGCTGCAAGAGCAGCAGCCCCGGCGCCCAGCGCGGCAGCGCTAGATCTGCACGGCCCGCCTGTGCCGCCAGGGGTGTCCCAGCGGGCGGCCCTGGACCCACCCCCGGGGCAGCGGGACCCTGGCGCTGCACACCCCTGCACCAGCACGGCGCAGTATCGTCCCCATGGCGGCAGCACTCCGCCCGCCGGCCAGCGGCATGACCGGCACAGCGGGGCGGGCCAGCAGGAGCGGCAAGATCAGGCGGGTGCAGCGCCGCATGGGGTGCTGCATGGGGCCAGGGGTGGCGCAGCGGGTGCGGTTCATGGCCATAGCGGTGACGTAGCCCACGTGCAGCACGCGGGCAGTGTGCGGCATGAAGCAGGGCAGGAGGACGGGCAGCAGCGGGGGCAGCAGCGGGGGCAGCAGCGGGGGCAGCGGCATGGCCACGAGGGGCGGGCGCAGGTGGTGGGGCGGCGACGGCTGCTGCTGGCGTCAGGGTCCCTGGGGGCGGCGGCGGCGGCGGGGCTGGTGCTGCAGTCCGGGGGGGCGCTGGCGGAGGAGGTGCGTGGGGTGGTGGGGTGCCGCGGTGAGGTGCAGCCCGCTGACGGAGGGTGTGCCTTGGGGCGGAGCACGTGGGGGCGGAGCACGTGGGGGCACAGCGGTGCTGGTAACACTCTAGGGGACGGAACTGGGGGGCAGGATGGATGGGCGGATGCCGGTGACCGTGGTGGGGGTTGGGGAGGCAGCAGCCGCGTCTGCTTGCCACCGCCGAAGCTCTGGCTTGCATGGTGCCAGGGTCCTTGCGGCCGGCCCGCCATTGGCGCAGACTCTGCCACGTCCGCGGGTATGTGGCAGTGGGGGCGGCCTGCGTGCGGCCGGGCAGTTGTGGGCCCGGAGGCTCACCGCGTGCCGCTGCAGGCTGGGCCTGCGCCTGTCCGTCCTGCACCGGCCGCGGCCCCTCGCTGCCTGCGGCCCTCCGCCGCCTGCCGTGCCACACCGAGGCGCGCTCCTGGCCACGGGCACCTGCAAGGAAGTTGAGCCCTACTGCTGTTGCTGGTGGTGACGGGGGCAGGATCAAATCCACAACCACCTCCCCACGCGGCTTTGCTCTGGGGCCAACGCAACCCATGCGTTTCGATGTGCCACCCCCTCCGCTCCCGCCCCCGGTCCAGGCTGCCCCTCCGCGGCGCGTGCTGACCCCCGCGCAGTGCCGCGCCGCCTACGCGCCCTACCTGGTGGCGCCCGACTACACGTGGGGGGGGGGGCCAGCAGCAGGGGGAGGGGCAGGGGGGAGGGGCAGGGGGGAGGGGCAGGGGGTAGCAGGGGATGACCGCGGGGAGCAGGACGGGGGCTGAGGAGTAAGCGCAAGGACTGCGGGCGGACAGGGAGTGCACACACGCCGCATGGTGGGACCCACATGCATCTGCCAATAAGGCTCACATTCGGCACGGCGTGCAAGCTTGGTGATGCGTGGCAGACCTGGCGGTGGGGCGGAGGGGCCGGGGATGTGGGGAGCGCACGGCACGCCAGACCCACATGCTGAAGGCACGTGCAGTTCATCTGCTCCCCTGAACCCTGTTGGGCACCTCTTCCCCCGCCCCACCTGGTGCAGCGGCCCCGGCCCGCTGGCGGTGGCTCGGCTGCCGCGTCGCGAGCACACGTGCGCCTCCTGCTTCCCCGCCTGCGTCAACGGCACGTGCACCGTGCGGGTGGACGTGGTGTACCCCAAGGTAGGGGGGGGGGGGGAGGGGAGGGGTTATCACACCAAGGGGGTGGGGGCACCCCGGGACGCACAGCTTGGGCGCAGCGAGGGTTGCCTGCCAGAGGTGAAGGACACTGCGAACAATGTCCTACGTCTCAGGCCCCGCTCCACAGCCGAGGCTCCCGAGGGGAGGCGAAGGCCGTGCGCCATACTGCCTGCCCAACGCCTGGGCCGTGCAGCGGTTCGGCAAGGTGCAGCGGACCCTATACGCGGCACGGCCTGGCCTGCAAGGTCCTGACGTTCCGCGCCGCCTCCCTGGTGCTCCTCCTGCCCGCCCGGCCCCCAGGGCGGCGCCGACCTGGGCCTGGGCCCGCCCTTCCCGCTGGCCGTCTTCTCCGCCGGCTTCCTGCTGGGCAGCGACATGTACCGCTCGTACGCGGAGAGGCTGGCGTCCTGGGGGTGAGGGGAGGGGGCCGTGGGGCCGTGGGGAGGGGCAGCCTGAGTGCATGTGATGCAAGGGAGGAGGGGAGCGGCAGGGCCGAGGCAGCAGACCGCGACACATGGGTCCGGAGGGGCCGGGTAGGGGTGCGGCACGGCTCCCCGTAATCTTCGATGCCGCCACTCCGCATCCTTCTGCCCGTGGCTCGCAGCTCATGCCCTCACCCAGTCTCCTCACCTTCATTTCACGTCGTGCACATGCAGCTACGGAGGTGGTGTTGCGCAACCGCGGTTACACACGGTTTGAGACACATGCCGCCGATGAGCCCCACTTGTCGCACTACGCTGCCCCCCCCTCAGCTACACGGTGCTGCTGTACGACCGCAACGAGACGGTTGCCTCGCTGCTCAACGACGCGGCGTGCGTGCGGCTGCTGGTGGAGCTGGTGGACTGGGCGGCGGCGGACCCGCTGCTGCGGCGCCTGGCGGACCCGGGGCGGGGCGTGTACATGGTGGGGCACTCCAGGTGAGGGCAGGGGGGGAGGGGGACGGTTGGTGGGGAGGTTTGTGGTGCGGTGGGCTAGACTGGCACCAACAGTGCAGGTGGTGGCGGGGGCGGGACCGGGCTGGATGATTTGCCGCGCACGCGGCGATGCACCATTCCTGCGGCCCCAACCTCCCTGCTGTGTGACCCCCGGTCCAGACCCGCTTCCTCCGTTGGTCCGCACACCCCCCGCCGCACCACCGCACCACCGCACCACCCTGGCCCTTCCCCCGTGCCCCCGTGCTCCACCCCAGGGGCGCCAAGCTGGCTGCGCTGGCCGGGGCCGAGGACGCCCGTGTGGCGGCGCTGTGCCTGCTGGACCCCGTGGACAACACGCAGTACGCACCGCTGGCGCCGGGGTGAGGGGGGGGGGATTAAAAAAGGAAGCAGTAACGCTAATAGGTGGTAATGGTAGCAGTAGTGGCAGCAGTACGAAAAGGAGGAAGACGACCCACTGCAGTTGCGGTCCGCCTTCTACTCCAGCTCCCACAGCGCGCGCCGGCAGGCTGGCCGGCGCGTAGACTCCATGTAGTAAAAGTGGCGTAGTCTAAAGCAGTAGGTCGTTGGTATTGAGTAGGGAGGACCAGCGGCTGACGGCTCTGAGCTGACATGCGCGTGCGTGCACTAAATTTCCCGACCCCGGCCCTCAACCAGACACGTAGCCAGCACAAAGCACACCTAAAAGTAACCCAAACTCACCTAACCAGAGCATCGCGGCCGGGTGGAGGGAACACAAGGGCAAAGGGGGAAGGTCAGAGAACGGCGGCGAAAGGAAAACGTGGGGCGTGTAATGCAAATGCGACTGAAAATGCAGTAGGGAAGGACAAGAAGAAAGACGGGAGGAGGGCTGCAGGGTTGCGGAAGCGGAAAGACAGAGGGAAGCGGGGAAGTACGGCAAGCGGGATGCAGGGCAAGGCAAGCGCGGGGTTGGGGCCTAAGAGGCTCACAACCAACCCCGCGCGCCGCAGGGGGCAAGGTGAACCACGAGGAACCCGGCGGGGAGGGGGCGCGAGACGCTTTCTCGTGGGGTGATGTTGTTGGCACCTCCGCTCCAAATGCACACACCGTCCTGAACGCTGGTGTCAACACCTTGTGCGGTATGCGGCTTTTCAGGCGTGTTGGTGCTTGACCAAGATCGCTCTACTACTTTCCTCTCGTGACACACCACCTTACGGTACCGCCCATGCGCAACCACTGTTTCGCCCGCCACCCCATGCACCCACCACCGGTCTTCTCCCCTCTCCTCCCCCCTCTCCCTTCCCCCGCCCCGCCCCCCGCAGGTTATCGCCCGCGCCAACGCCACCGAGTACGGGCTGGCCGCCGGCGTCTTCTCCAACAACATCAACACCGTCAACACGCTCACGCGCGCGCTGCGGGCGGGCACCGTGTGGTGGGTGGCGGTGGATACTCGTGGGCAGGGGGCCGGGGACTGCGGTGTGGAGGTACAGCGCGCCACAGATGGTGATTTGGCTCTTGCAAGCTTGACCCACTGTTCGGCGAAAACGCTTTCAGGCCCCGTGCGCTCTGCCGCCTGCCTATGCGCTTCCGGCCGCCCACCATGTCACCGCAACTGCCTGCCTGACACGTGCCATGCACGCCGTACCGCCCCCTCCCCCCGCAGGGTCAACTGCTACAACCTGTACGACGGCGCGGTGCCGTTCGGCGGCTACAAGGAGAGCGGCGTGGGCCGCGAGAAGGGCGAGTACGCGCTGTCGGCCTACACGCAGGTGGGGGCGGGGTTGGGGGTTGCAGTGCATGTCTGAAGGCGGGGTTACCGTTGTTGGTACAAGGGCGCGGTTGGTTACTGTACTACGCACCTGGAGGCTGGGTGGGGGTTTGATGCGGGGATCGGCTGAGGTTAAGGAGCAGGGGCCCAGGGGGGTACAACGGGGTGTTGTTGTGTGAGGGAAATCACTCCCTGCCGCAGAAGGGCAGGGGAAATCGCTCCTTGAACCCAGAAGGGCAGCTTATCCCCTGTGCTGCTGAGGGCCAGAGCACCCCCTGCCTGTGTTCCTGTCGGTTGAGGGCTTTGAATGGATGCCAGCTGTTTGCTGTCGCTGTTGAGCCCGCTAAGCTGCACCTTGGCTGCCGACCTGGACGTCTGTACGGCTTGGCAGAGCCGCCTTGCCCACTCGCACATGCCGTGCCTGCTGACATGCAACGCGCTGCGAACGAACGTCTGCAAGAACGTCTCCATGCTCTGCCCGCTCCCCACCCCTCCAGGTCAAGGCGGTGTACATGCCCCTCAAAAGCCCCGCCTGGAGGTAAACAACAGGGCAAGGGCGGCAGGGTGGGCACACTGGTGCAGGGTGACGTGTGTTAGCAGCAGGGGCTTTGGTGCAGGTGGCAAGCACGGAGACACTGAGGTCCGTGCGCTTGGATGGTGAGGGGCCCGGTTACTTGGCTGTGGTATCTGCTTCAGGTGCCGGCAACAAAAGCCCTGGTGCTGGTGTATAGATGCTATCCGCCTTAGTGATTGCGTTGCCCACGGCATGTGTGTCTGAAAGTGGCTTAACAACATAGTACAACCTTCTGGAATAAGGTATCGGGTGTGTTGTAGATATCTCGTTGCGTGTTGCTCCTTGGGCCATGCTTCCATTGCCGCATGATTGCTTGGGTATAGTACGGCAGACGATTTTGGCAGGCATGGACCTGCATGGACGGTGGAAGGGCGGGTGGTGCGTTGCGCTCATCGGTTGACAGTTACACGTATGAGCTGTTTTGCAACGGTTGCTGGCCCATCGGCGTTATAATGTGTTGCGTCTGGTTCCACACGTGTGTGTGGTGGTTGCTGTGGGCTGGCAGGAGCACTCAATCGACTTGACGGCAACAGGTGCAACTTCTTGTGCGTAGTTGCCTCGCGCCTTGGTCTGAGGCAGCATATGATTGTATCGCCTTAAACCTGTGATGAGCCACAGAGCAGGGCCACAGAGCGCCTTTGGTGCCACAGGCAGGAGGAAGGTTGATGTGTACTAGTGTGACCTGATGATCCAGGGGAGTCTCCCCTGCCGTGTGCTGTAATAGGCTGTCATTATTCGCTCGAGTCAGTTGGCTTCAGCATGCCCCCTCGGTGCGCTGTGGATGCTTACGCTGGCTTACGTGACCTCGTGGCGACCACCTACATACGGTATTCCAGCGCGTCAGGGTACATTCCTTCGCATTGACGTACCACAGTATGCGTGGCACTGGAACACAGCTGATACACCGCTGCAACACGAGCGTGAACAGCGTGAGAAGTGGTCCCGGAGATGCGGCCGGGGGCCGGGGTGGAGCGGGCCAAGGGCACAACAGGGCACAACGGTGTGTACGAAGGGAACGGGACGGGAATGGAGCTGTTGCCTTCCCAGATCACACATGCCAACGCAAACGCCGCGCCAAAGTAGTCAAGTAGCAGCAGGATGACCAGTCAGCTCGGGTTGCTGCATTGAACCTCTCGCTGTTTAACGAGTCCGATAAACTTGGCGCGAAAAGTTGCACTTCAGGTACAGGGCCAGCAGCAACTTACTAGCGGACTTTCACATATACAGGAATCCAACAATAAATAGTTGACATTTGGCAGGGATGGAGGCTGGAGTCGGATGTAAAACCCGCCAGCTTCGGGGCTCAGAACCAGACTGGGCCTTCCTCGAGGTCGCGCCTTACTTCGTCGAGTACATGAAGCTTTGTGACACGAAGTCATTGCGGGCTGCCTGCCGCGAGGGCCGCACCATTGCCGACGCGAGGGTTAGCGCCCTGGCGTTGGAGTACGTGCGGCAGGACGTGCAGCTCCCTGAGACCCATGGGCCTGGGGCCCCCAGGGGAGCTGCTGAGGGCATCCGCACTGTGCGGGAGTTCACCACCTTTGCCCGCGGCATCCTTTCACGCGGTGCTCGGCCTGCAGCGCTGACCCTGCATCCCATCATTGTTGGCGGCGGCGGGCTCGGTGGAGATGGCGAGCGGCGGGACGGCCCCGAGAATGAGAACGTGGCGTGAGTCAAGCATGTGCACTTGTTGACGGTTGCCTTGCTCAGGTGGCCTCTCCTGTTTGCACAAGAGGCTGGAGGTTGAGTTTTGACTAGTTGAGCGGGTTTTGTGGCTCGTCGCCGTGTTGAACAGCTGCGCACCCCAAGTCTACGTACGGTACGTCCATGTCGCCAGGCATGTTTGCAGGTTGGGCGGAGCGGGGGCACGTACGGGTTAACGGGTGTGCTAGCTCACGCAGGCGCAACTGTCATGCCGTGCTAGCTCTCAATAGCCCAGAAGGGCGGGGCGACCCAACCGAACCTGTCAAACCCTTCTGCAGGCTGGAAGCCCTACTGGCCGTCAGCGAGCACCACCTGCAGCAGCCTCCCGCGTCCTCCGCCTGGCGCGGCCTACCGCACCTCTCCCTGTGCAACACCCCCTACACCGACGCCCTCGCCTCCGCTGTGCACTCCGCCGCCCCCATGCTGCCGTCCCTGGACATCGCTTCGGACCTCTCCTCCCAGGACGCCCTAGCCGCCGCCACCCCCGGCCTGTGCCGCCTCATCACCACCACCGGCCCCAGCCTCACCTCCCTCACCTTCAGCAGCGACCTGTACTCCTTCCCGGGGCCCCTGGCCAAAGCCATCGAAGCCTGCACCCGACTGCAGCACCTGCAGCTGTCGCTGGAAGAGAACCTTTTGTTTGACGAAGACGGGGAGCCAAGCGAAGCGGAGTACCAGCAAGAGTTGCAGTCCATGCAGCACCTGAGCCTGGCCTTCAGCGCCCTGCCCGACCTGCGCTCCCTGGAGCTTGTGCGGCACAACTTTGTAGTGCCCGTGGGTTTCGGCCTATCGAGCATGACCCGCCTCACGTGCCTTGACTTCAACGGGCTCGACCTGGCACCCATGCAGGACGTTACGGCCCTTGTGCTGAGCCCCCTGCGCCACCTGGTCCGCCTGACCCTGCATGGGGACGGGGTGGTCGGCGAGGCAGACTGCCGCCTGCTGGCGGCGCAGTGCAGCCAGCTCACGTGCTTGACGTTCGATGGCCTGCTCCACCTAGACCTCAAGGGCGGTGGGCTGGGTGGCAGGCGGCGCGGCTGCGTGCCGCTGCCTGCTGCGCTGCGAGAGCTGCACCTCAACATCATCCTGCAGCCGTGCGTCCTGCTGGCGCTGGCGCTTCCCCCTGGCCTCACGTGGCTTGATGCAGGCAGCCTGCATGCGTCCTGCTCCGCCGCAGAGGGGTATCACGGGGGTGCCGGCGCTATGGGCCCAGCCGCGGGTATTCATGGCCACGGGAAGGCAGCGACGGCAGCGGCGGCGGGAGCAGGAGGGGCCGACGGCGGCGCAGCCGCGCTGCCGTCCGCCGGTGCCGGTGTTGGGGCCCTGAAGCCCTCCGCCTGCCCGGGCTTTGATGACCTGCTGGCGGTGGTGCAGCTGCTGCACGAGCGCAGTGGCGGTGACTACGACGACCTGGCGCTGTACCATGACTGGGAGCCCTCGCCCCTCACGTGGCCGGCGGCGGGGGACGGCCACGTGCGGCTGTTTGCGGCGCTGCGGCCGCTGCGGCTGTGGAGTCTGTGGCTTCAAAGCTGTGTGCTGGAGGTGGGGGACGTGGTCGCGCTGGTGGAGCAGCTGCCGGAGCTGCAGGTGGGTTGTCGAAGTCGCTTGCAGCAGCAGCACTTGTAATGCATCTGTTTGGACAAGCGGCAGTAACGCACCACTAACACGCGTCCCCCGGCGCTAACACACCACTAACACACCTCCCCTGGTTATGCGGTAACGCGTGGAGCCACGTGCTGCTCGGCTAGCGCTGCTGCATGGATGCAGCCTGTGGGTGTGAGTGTTTGGTATCGCCCGCGTATCGTAAAAACTGAGCGAGGGCCGCGTACCTTGCTGCCTGCTGCTGCCTACGTCCACCCTTGTTCGGTGTGGCCCGGGCCCGGGCATAACGCCAAGCCCACGCATGCACGCCATCTCCTTTCCGTGCTTCATTACCAGCCACTTTCTACTCGATCTCGGTTCTTATCAGTACCCCTTGCGGTCCCGTGGTTCCGTCAATGGTGCACGCATGGTCACGCGTCCTTGTCCGCAGGGGCTGACCCTACAGTGCCAGCTGCACCCCGCAGCCCTGCCGCTGCTGGCCCGCCTGCCCCACCTGCCCCACCTGCACCGCCTCACCCTGCGCCTGCCGTGTGACCGCGGCACGGAGGACTGGTTGAGCGCGAGCACCGTCGGCGCCGCCCTGCTGCCGCTGCTGCTTGGCGCCCCGAGCCTGGAGACGGTGCACATCATTCTCATGCGCCGCACCGGTGCCAGGGGCGAAAACTGCCACCCGCTGCTGGCGGCTGTGCAGGATGGCGTGCTGTGGCTGCGGGCGCAGCTGCGGCGGCTGGGGCGGGACCCGCTCATGGTTTCCATGCAGTCGTAGCGGGGCCGTAGGGTACCGTATGTACTGCTGGGACGGTGCTGGTACACGTGCACTGGTAACTAGGAACGCAAGGAGCTGGAGGCAGTTGCGCCCAAGGACAACGGGTGCGGAATCCATACCGGTATCCATGTCACTGATTTGCCATACGGTATCCAGGATAGGGCAGGTCTGGACTGGGGCAAACCCTGGGGAAGGGCCAGCGGCAAGGAAGACAGCGTGTAGTACCGGTAGCAGTGGAGGCACTCGTAACGGGGAATGGTCGTGCTGGTGACTTTGCACATGGCCTGTAGACTGCGCCATGCATTACCTTATCCTGTTAGGTGCGCGTGAGCGGTGGGCCCAGTAGTGGCTGTGTGGTGTGTAGTTGCTTTTACCGACGCCAACAGGTTGTGTGGCCATGCGTGCCTGTCGCTGCGATGAGAAGCAAGGGATTGGGTGCATTAGCGGGGAGATTGAACGATTCGTGGTGGGTGGTCATGGTGTGGCCGGGGCGGGGGGAGCGGACAGCGCACTGCCAGCCGCTTTGCCTTCATACCGGAATTGTAGTGACGCTCTTCACCTGGCCTGCTGTCTCGATCTGCCAACCAAATTCTTCGAGTGTTCTTAAGGTCTTTGATCACGTGCGCTAAGAAGAGCTGCCCATCCATAACGCAGCCAGCCTGGGAAGTGCCCGCCTTACAGTGCCAGGCAGGGTTGCAAAAGGGAGCGAACTTGCCTGTGGCCTCACTGCCTCAGTAAAGGGCCAGGCTTGGAAGCAGCAACACGTGCAGTCCTAGCCCCTGGCACTTGACTGGTTGAGGTTGACTGCTCACGGGTCACGACCTACGGTACGGACTCCAGCAGCAATGCTCCCGGCTGCACCAGGGGAAATGCTGTACCGACAGGGATGGGTACGGCACAGGGGGGTTACAGGAACAATGCCGAAGTGTTGCGAAGCGCCGTACATAGGCTAGCAGTTACTGTAACTGGTTAGCATCCTGCTGCGTGGAGAGCCTGGAAGAGCCAAAGGCGGGGCCACGGTCGAATGTGGCTGAAACCGGCAACTCCAAAAAGGCGGCTGGCTACCCAACGCTGCGGTTCTCGTTCCTCCACATGGGGCCATTGTTGCTGGCCTGGGAGCCCAGCATGTGATGCAAGACAACTGGTGGTTGAACCGTACTAGCTATAACACCAGGGGTTCAGGGGTAGGTCGAGAGGCGTGGTCCCAGTTGCATTGTCTGCGCTCGCTGTGTGCCGCATGCGAAGCGACCCGAGCTAACACTGTGCCAGCTACAGCACATCGTGCATGCTTTGCGCCTTCAGTGCTGCACACCTTCATGCAACCAGTATTTGCCCACGCCATCGCTCTGTACAAGTGCCTTGCTACACGCTTTGGCATCCTTCTGCACCCGCATGCAGTAGCGGATGCAGTGCATCTTTGGCATTCACGCGCACGTGCTGTCGCCAACACCCTCGAACGAACGCCGCGCACTTGCCCCTACACGCTCACTCTATTACAGTACAACAATATCAGTACACTAAATCAAGGTGATGGTCAGGACAGAATACGCTGTTGAGTGCACGGAAGGCACCCAGGTCACGGTGTGTCCGCGCGCTGTGCGCTGCAACTGCTGCTCCTGTCACTCAACACTCTACTCACACCCGCCAGCATCAGCACACGCCCACTCACCCAACCAACAAGGCCTGGCCCGATGTGTCAAGCCTGTGTGCAGTGGACATGGCACTGCGCATGCAAAAAATAACAGTGCTGTGGGCATACCACCGTCTTAAGCCATAAGTAAGCACAATCGCAAACCACAGTCCAAACCACCCTTCTACCTAACACTCTCATTCGCACTCCCGCCATCAGTACGTGCTTTTGCATCCTGCACCCACCTACCCTCCCCAGCCACCACCAACACGCCCCACTCACCCAACACCCCCAAACCAGATGCCTCGCTACCCAGCCACCCGCAGCCCTCCTCCCACTCCTGCATCCCACTCCCTTGCCCTCCCTCTCACGCCACAACCTAAGCTCCCTCAGCGCTCAACTGCACCTGCCTTCTAATCCAGTTCCGCTTCTCTTCACTCCCACTCCCACTCCCCATGCTGCCACTCCCGCTGCCGCTCCTCACCGCGTCCGGGCCCCCCGCGCACGCCGCCTGCGGGTCCACCTTGCTGCGCAGCACCACGCTGTCCGCCACGCTGCCGTCGGCGGAGCGGATGAAGCGCGCCGTGAGGCGGTCGCCGTCAACGTCGAACCGCCCGAAGCCGTGCTCCCCAACCACCGTGGCGCACCAGTCCTGCGGGCAGGACAACGGGCAGGAAGGGGAGGCGGGCGGGTTAGCGCGAGAGCTACGTGAGGGTAGACAAAACGCAGCAGCACGTATGCACCAGCCCTCGGGGTCACACTGTCTTGTTTTGGCAGGGTCGGTAGCAGTCCGTGAAGGCGACATGCTGGGGTAGGGTCACATCCTGGCGGCTACAGGCCCGGTCAGCCAGCACCCCGCCCCCGGCCACACACCTTCTGGTCGTCCTCCACATCCGACAGCTCGTGCCCTGCGGACCCGATCACGAAGTGCGTGATGCCATCGGACGCCAACCCGCCGCCGCCATCGTTCGTACACCGCGCCGCGTACGCCGTACAAGACCTGCGTTGCGTTGGCGAATGCAATTCAGTCAACCCACAACAACAAACAGCCGAGACATCGTCCACTTTGATACGTCAGCACTCTGTCAAAGCAAGCACTGTCGATTGAAACCCTACAGCTGGTCATGTCAAGCACCGCCGCACCGTACCTGTAGTACGTGTGCACGTGTCCGGCGATGGTGAGGTCCACGTCGTATCGTACGAGCACGTCCTCAATCGCGTCCCGGATGTGGTCGCCCACCACCCTGTTGTCCTTGTGCGGGTACACCACGTACATGGGGCGGTGCAGGCCCACCACCAGCCACGGCGTGCGGCAGCGGTCCGTGGACGCCAGGTCGTGGGTCAGCCACTCGTGCTGCGTGCTGCCCGGCTGCAGGTCGTGCTCCGTGCTGATCACCGTGAAGTGCATGCTGCCGTACTCGAACGAGTACCAGAACGGCGGGTTGTGCGACAGCGTGTGTTTTAGAGAGGCAGACGAGGAGTTGCCGTTCGCTGCTGCTGCTGCTGCTGCTTCGACACCGCCCTCTGTGTCGAGCTGCTGCAGCTGTTGCTGTTGTTGCTGTTGCAGCTGCTCCTGACGCACGGCGCGGATGCGTGCGTCGCTGACCCCGGACCCGGGCATTGGGAAGCGGTGCGCGGCCATGGCGCCGCACTCCCCGCCAGACTCCCCGCCGTAGTTGCCCCAGTCGGGCGCGTAGGGCGGCTCGCCGGAGGGGTCCCGCGCGTTGCCCGCCTTGCACGGCCCGCTCTCGTGGTTGCCGATGCCCTGCAGAGGGGCGTGGCGCATTGCGTTCGGTGTGCTACGTGCTTCTGTACGGGTGTGTATGGGCGGTTAGTGCGTGGTTGTGCCCGTGGGTCCAATCCGCGGCCAGGTTCCGTGCCACCTACGCCCATGCTCCACCCCATCCCGCCCAGACCGCGCAAGACTTCATCCCACCGCGGTTGTAGCACCCACGTCCCGCTGCCGTACGCGGGCAGCCGTACGACTAATGATACGCCAACTCAACAGGAGACTGCCACCTTGAGTGATCCAAGGCTGACTCACCACCATGTACGGCACGCTGCTGGCCACGGGCTCTATGAGGCCCATGAAGCTGTCCCACGCCTTGTACCGCCCGTCCGCGTAGGCCAGGTCGCCCATGTGCAGCAGCAGGTGCGCGGGGCGGGCCGCCAGCTCCGACGTCATCGTGGACACCGTCTGGGCGGCCCTGCGGGCAGCGAGGGGGCCGGAGGAGGAGCAGCAGGTCGGCGTATAGTAGCTGGTGTGGTAGGGGTGGTCCGGGTGTGATAGGAGGTGCAGGGGATAGGTGCGGGCGTGAGTGCCTGCAGTGCAAGCTTGTGGGAGGCGCAGCTGGCATTAGGTCAAGCGGGCTGTGTGTGGTAACGCCCTGGCACCGCGCTAGTCGGCCACCGGTGTGAGCCTAGGGGCAAACGTCAGGGCTGCAACCGTGTACATCGACCCTGCAGGGGCCAGGCGGTTGCCCAATGGCGCAAGCACGCCGCATGGGTAAGACATGCGAGGCGTGCCACAGCCGCCACAGGACCGGTGCTCAGCTGTGCACGCTATTGTACCGGTACTCACAGTGGGGCCTTCCTCCGCACGCGGCTCTCGCCCATGTCTCCGAAGGCGATGAAGGAGAAGCGGGTGGAGGAGGCGTCGGCACCCAAGGGCTGCGGAGAGCGGAACACGAAGCTGCGGCTGCCGCCGTCAACGGTGTAGGTGTACAGCGTGTCGGGGTCCTGCAGCAGGAGTAAAAGGGAAGGGGTGGGGCGCAGGGCGTGCGCATGAGCCCGCGGATGCTGGGGTGTTGCACAGAGGCAAGGGGTGCACGACGATTAGCACGTGCTGGCGTAGGCCGTGAGCCACATGGGGCGCCCCGTGGCTAAAACTGTTGTGTTGCATGCATAGGCCGATGCGAAGGGTGTATTTGAGCTTTATGCTGCGTACTGAACAGTGCTGGGTGTACGACCGCGGATGGCAGCCCTCTGTGCGAGGTCCCCCGCACCCACCCACCAGGTCCGTCATGACGGCGGTGTGCATGACCACCTGGAAGGCTTTGCTGCGCGCCCGGCCCTCGCACATGAGGCTCTCCTGCGGCGGGAGCAGCGAACGCGCGCGAGTGGTGAGGTTAAGGTTGGGTCAGGGGCCATGTGGTACAAAGCGCCCCAGGTAAGGTGGGGCCACCAGGTGAATGCGTGTGTGTTCTGCGTTGTCTTGCTGCACTACAAGCACATGGGAAAGGCCACGCGTCCAGGGGCGCGAATGGACGACCCCGTAACGCTGATGCGCATGAGGGGCTGCAAGATGGCAGGTGTGCAGTGCCACTGTCTGGCGGTGACCCACCGTAAGCGTCCATGTGCTGCCAGCAGTGGACTGCAGAGAGCCCTGGTGCGACCGGCCGGCGGAGGACAGCGCTCCGTAAGTTACAGTGCTACCGCAGCTAGTGTCATATGTCCTCCAGGATACACGGATGTCCGTGTTGCGGTCGGCAAGGGCGAGGTGGACCTGCAGAACGGGTTTTGCGGGTGCATCCAAAGGCCATCAGCGTCATGGAGTAACCTGCTGCCAGTGGCCTCACAAGCAGACAAATACTGGTGCTCATGCCATCTAATCAACAGCGCCATTGGCAGTTGTGGTTCCTACCTCGAATGGCTCACACCCCGTTTTAGAGCGCACGCCAACGGTCTCAATCCGTGCTTTGGGTTCCACCAAAAGCCGACGCGCTCCCGCTGCTACTTGGAGCGAGAGCAGCAATACTGCAGCTGCGCATACTAGGCCAGTCCCATTCTGGTGCTTAGGCATGGTTGCGTTCCTCGGCGGGAAGGGCTAGCCTGGTGTCCTAAGCCGATCTTGGTAGAGAGGGCGGCACGTGCGATAGATTTAGCTGCTGCTGATGTCTACAATGCCTGTGCAAATGGGCTTTGGCGCTGTATCCTTCATCACTCGCATATGCTCGGAATAATTTTGGCCGAGGAACTTTATGTCAATCCTCAATGCATGGTATCACGGTCACAAGCGTCAGTGTTCAGCCTAAAGGTGCGGGGCAGGGCGGCAACGTTAGGAGCAGCCTGTCCACCGTTGCGGGGCCGTTGAACATGTGGCCCTTCGACCCCATGATGGCGCCATGGGAGGTAACACCAGGCGATACGGGTGCTGTCAGGCATAGCGAGGAGGGCTATATATTCGAGAGCTTACACACGCCCTTAGCCGCCTGAGAAGTTATTGAGCTACTGCCCAAATTGGCCCTGGTCAACATCGTTCCACCAGTCCTTGCGATATCTCGGCAATACTAGCGCTCAGTGTTAACACAATAACTTCCGAAGGAAACCCACTGGAACGCATTGCACGACTCTCACAAACATAGCGGAGCCCTACCTGTAACAGCGCGGTGCTCGCGGGGGCAGGCACTCTCTGCATGGAGCCAAAGCTTGCATGGGCTGAAGAGGGAGGCGAAGGAGCCCCGGGGCATCGAACGCGTCGCTACAGCCTTGCTCAGCCCGCGACAGCCCCCGGGCATGCCATGGCGCACCAGCACCAGCCGCAGCAACAACCCCAACAAGTGGGGAAGACGTTCCGCCCGCAAGACTTCAAGGAGCCCAAGGTGCAGGGAGCACAGTACCTGGCCGCGCAGTCGGAGGGCTATCAGCCTATCACTTACCACCTGCGCGCGTGGTAACGCCCGTAACACCTCTTGTGCTGCAGCGACCTCTCGGCACCCCGGCAGTCACCGAGCTGCACCCGAAGACGCTCTCCCAGAACATGCGGCTCAAACACAGAGCCATGACTCTCATACAGAAGTACGCGGGCCAGCACTGGGTAAGCCGGGGCCCCTCACGCACGAGCGCGTGTGCGTGGCGTGTCTTGTGCCCAGTCCTTCACGGCGGGACCGCTTTCCAACCTCAGTAAACAGCACAGCAGAGAACTTGATGCTGCCGATGCTAGCCTTATGCCCTTTGCCACCTCTGCCAACTTGCATGCCCCTTCCCGGCCTTGCTACACCGCAGCGAGAGGCGCAACGAACAAAGTGGATCATAGACCTAGTGTGCCACGTGGATAAGGTAGGGCGATTAACTGTGGCCACGCAAGGGAAGCAGTTAGCCTCGGGGCGAGGTGGGGAGGTGCTTGGGTGAGAGCACGCGCCTGGTATTGCACACGCTGTTGCCAGCTGGCCCGTTGCGGGGAGCCGCTCAGGGTGCGCGCCCAATGCTCGTGATGCTGCGAGGACTTGGCTGCTGAACTCAGCTGCTGGCAATCTGGTGTCCGCTGCACACCCTCTCGTGCCCCTGCAGGACTACCGGGAGTACATTGCGGAGCAGGCTGCTGAGATTGTAGGTTTGCCGTCCGAGGGAACCTTTGTAGTGGCGGATAGCCATAGGGCTTGGCCAGCATCCGCCGGACCCCAGGATTCCTACCCGGCACCCGGCTGTGCACCATGCGCTGCTGACAGCACTGTTAGAGCCACGTCGTAAGGCCCCTCTGCATTGCCTGCGTTGTTTCCTCCACCCTAGCCCTCAGCCCTAGCACCCCCTCTCCCATGCAACCCCATGCAACCCCACACCGCAGGAGACGCTGCACCAGCAGCTCCAGCAGACCAGCAGCCTGCACGGGCAGGCGGTGTACGGCCTGCAGCAGCAGGTGGGCCGGCCGGTGACTATCCCCTAGTTCTGTAGTTACTGTAATGCGCTGCACTGCCCCTGGCACCGTACGGCAGTACCGGCCACACACACTACACACACCCTGGCGACTAGGCAGGCCTTCCACGACTGCACGCGCCTGTTGTTGCACTCCCAACTGCCTGACCACAGAACCAGCAGCTACGGCAGCGAGTGGAGCAGCTGGAGCAGCAGGTCCGCACGTCGCAGGGGGCGCTGCTGGACATGCAGGTGAGGCGCACCGGTAGACGGGAAGCATGTGCTGCTGCATGGCACTCGAGCCGATCCACATGCATGCCAGGCACACACCAATGCCACGCTAGCCTCTGCTGGTGCGTGGCGGTACAAGTGCCCTGCTGCGATAGCTGCGGCGTAGCATGGCGCTGCTGGTGGGGCGCAGGCGCCAGGCACTGCTGGGTGTCGGGTGATCGCCCCGCTGCACCCGCAGCTCCATATGGCATGAGCTGTACCGGGTCTGTAGCAAGCCGGGGCGCTGCATCCTGCACCCTAGCTCTATGGCTGCGACTGGGCCAAGCCGGTAGGCCAGCCGGGGTGCGACATGCTGGCCTCCGCTGGGGCGGCAACCGCAGCACGATGACGTGCACAGCACCCTGCGTTATCCCTTTACATGGCCGGCGTCACGCACTCTACAACGCCTGGTGCCCAATCCATGCCCCAACGCAGAACCGCATCGCCGCCAGCGAGGTGGCGCTGAACGAGGCGGAGGACGCGGCGCGCGCCGTGGCGGAGGAGTGCCAGCAGCTGCAGCAGGTGCGGCGTGGAGGGCGGAGGGGACGCTGGTGCTGGGGCCCTAGGTCTCCGAGTGGACATGGCACATGGGGCGGATGGCAGTGGGCTCACGAAGCGTGACACACATGGGCCAGCTGTTCGGACGGCAAAAGTCCGCCCTGATTGGCGCTGCTCCCATTCCGTCATGCCGGCATCTCACCACCGCACTGCCGTGGGCTCACACCCTTCCGTCACGCATTCACACCATGGCGTTACCACAGGCGGTCACGGTGCTGGTGGAGCACGACGCCGCCACCCGCAAGCAGCTGGCCAACCGTGCGCACGTGATGCGGGACGCGCTGGTGGCCTCGCGCTCGCGCGTGCGGCAGGCGGCGGAGGCCAGCAGGCGGCACCGCGTGGAGGTGGGGCACGGGTCAGGTTGTCAGGAGACACCATTAAGGGGGATAGTAGAAAATTGTATAGAGGCTCGGCCAGGATGACGTACTGCGACTTGATTGTGTGGGGACGCAGAGTGGCTAAGTGATGTATGGAGCAAGGAAGGTGGCTCGTTCCCAAGGAACCGGCTGGCTGATGTGCATGTTCGGTTCACACCGACTCCCGCGGCAACAGGTACGACCGCGCATAATGAGACGGAGCCGTGTAGAACCCCCTGGCGCCCCCCTCCTCTGACCCATGGGTCGTGGGCCGAGCTGGTTGCAGGCGACTGTCCTTCTGCAGCTCACGCGGCTCACCTCCACGCATCCATGTGTCTGTCCATCCACGGCTCGCAGGTGGCGGCGCTGCTGCACCTGCAGGCGCAGCAGGCGGAGCAGGACCGACACGCGCTGGCGCAGCAGATGGCCAGCAACACGGCGGCGGCGGCGCGCCTGGAGCGGGCGGCGGCGCGGCTGGAGGTGGAGGAGCTGCAGCTGCAGCTGGACGCCTACAAGGAGCCATGGGCCTACATGTTCAGGTGGGGGTTGGAGGCGTCCTGCGGCTCGGGGTGTATGGCGGGTAGTAGGGGGGAGCAGGGTGCGAGGTTGTTGCTGTAGCTGTTGGGGTGCTGAAAGGTGCACTTTCAATGGTGGGTGATGCGTGGGGAGGTTGACCGGGAGGGGAAGGACGCGTGCGCTGGGCTCTCCGGGGGGACTGTCGCGAGGTGTGGGCTGTGAGGGACTCCCTGCTGACAGCTGTGAGCTGTCAGCAGGGAGTCCCTGTTTCCCGCGTGTCTGATGTTGGGGGTGCTCACCCTGCGGCTTGCGGTGACCTCGTTTGTTCCTGCTCCCTGCCCCCGCAGAGGCAAGAGCCCCACCAAGGACAAGGTGGTGGCCAAGCGCCTGGGCCTCAAGACAGGGAGCATGAACATCGCCATGCCCTTCTGACAGCGCCTGCATCAGCGCCGTGTGGGTTGCGACTGATTCACTGCACGGGGTCGTTTGAGGTCCGGAGGTGTTGGCGGTGCCCTGGTCCAGTGTGCGACATAGACTGCCGTCGCGCGTGAGTTGGGTGGCTGGCAAGGGCCACACAACTGGCCCAGGTACCAGTATGCAGGATGGGCATGTAGGTACTTAGACTTAATCCGTATGCGCAAGGTTTTTCTGATCATTTATGCTGGTTGCTGCATTCCTGCGAAGGCGGGCTAACAGGAAAAGCGGTAATGCAGGCTGAAGGGCATGCTGCAGAAGTGCAGTAGGCCAGGACGTGCCCCTGGCGTGGCGAGGACGGGGGTTACGCGGACGGAAGTTGCACCTGGTTGCACCATGCATTCACACGTAAGGCCGTGCCCTTCGCGCACGTCCCAGCCCAATAAAGCACGCCGTTCAAGCCTTGTTTCCGTCCCCAACACTCCGAATCCTCAAGACCCTCGAGACAGTACACAGTACGGCTTAGACTGTAAGGTCGCAGAGTCGCACCCCCAGTCGATACAATCCACAATACTTCCGGAGCAAGATACAAAGGTAGCATATAGCGAAGTGCAGTTGGTTGCAAAAGTAAGGCTTCTCCACATCAGACGGCGCGTAACCGGTGCTAACCCTGGAGCTTTTTCCCGCGTACTAGGCCGTTGTGTTTACAGCAGACAGTAGCTGGCAGTTACCACAAGAGGCGCGATAGGATGACCATGGACGACGAGCATCCAAGCGTTCCGCGCGACCTGCTGTTCCGCATCCTAGCCCTGCTGGCGCCCAACGACCTCGCCCTGAGCGGGCGCCTGGCTTGCAAGGATGCGGCCCAGCACTTCCAGAGGCCGCAACACTGCACAGCGTTCCTCGGCCAGCCGCTGCCGAGCCACGTCTCGGCATTGGTTTCGTCAAGCCTGTCGAGCGTGCCCACGCCCACAACTGCCGCCACCGCTACCGAAAGCTTTCCCGATGCCAGCTCATGGTTTCTAACAAGCACCGAGGAGGCACTGCGGCAATTGACTTTCAGGCGGAAGCTGCTGCTCCTCAGCAGGGCGACCGCCAGCGGCTGCGAAGCCAACGTGGAGCTGGCATGTCAGCTCCTGCAGCCGCACGTGTTTCCCGAGGTGCTGCAGTCCAACTTCTGCCACACCGTGCTGCAGCGAGGCAGGAGCCCGCAAGATCCTGCGCCTGACGTGGGGTCCGTTGCCGTGCCTTTGGGTACCTTTTTCCAAAAGTTGCTCCCCCTTCGAAGGGTCCCCTCTGGTCTTTCTGACATTGCTGTGGGCAAGTTACTGTCAACGTGTCAAGGGACGTCGGGAACCTAAAACTCACTGGGGACTTGAACCTCTCGGAGGCCTGAAACCTCAGATCGTTGACGTCGTGTTTAGAACACAACGGGCCCCAACGCCAGGATTTATTACAATTGGGTCCTGCTCCTACAGCGGCGCCCTGTCCTGGCCACTGCCACCAAGCCGCAACCTGACGCCGCAGGTGTCCCACAGGCGCACGTGCCCCACAGGCGCACCACACACACCATCCTCCATCACACACCGCCACCGCCCCGCACCCCTAGCCCGCCAGTCCACTACTCCAACTCCTCATCCAACTCCTTCGCCCACTCCTCCTCCTCCTCCTCCCGCGGATCGCCCCTCCACTACTCATCGCCCCTCCACTACTCATCGCTCCTCCTCCTCCTCCTCCTCCTCCGCCTTCTCCTTCGCCTCCTTCCTCTTCTGCCGCGAAATCCGATCCCGCTCCCGCTTTTTGCACCGTGGGCAGTCTTTGGCCTCGTCCACAGTCTCATGACTGCACTTGCGGCGAGCGAGGCCGCTCTTCTTCTTCCCCTCCAGCACCGCCTCGTTCTTCATGTCGTACCAGCCCAGGCCGCCCGCGAAGGATGTCCGCCCGCCCTTCTTACTCCCCTCCAGCTTCGCCGGCGCGTTGACCGGGTCATGAAAGCCCCGTTGCTGCTCGAAGGCCGCCTTGCCGCCCTTCTTACACCCCTCCAGCCTCGCCGGCGCGTTGACCGGGTCATGAAAGCCCCGTTGCTGCTCGAAGGCCGCCCAGCGTCCGGCTTGGCCCACATGCTGCCCTCGCTGGCGCAGCGCTGCCCCGGGCTGTTGGACCCCGCACGCACCCTGGAGGCGGCGGCAAAGCACTGTGACCTGGCGGGGCTGCAGGCGGCGTGGGAGGCTGTGGGGCCGCGGCTGCAGCGTGGGTGCGAGCGGGGCGGGCCGGGCATACGCTCATCAGCGCATTTGCAGGGGGTCTGGAGGTGCATGCTGGTCGCAGCGGCCGGCTCCAGTACACCCGATGCCCTTGCTAAGATGGAGAGGGTTTGGGGGATGCGCGGTGATGTCGGCGACCCAAGCGCTGCGGCCCACATGTACGGTGCTGCGGCGGCCTCCGGCGACCTCGCCAGGATGCGGTGGCTGCGGGAGCGAGGCGTGGGCTGGAGCGCTCCTGGAGCGCTGGAGGCGGTTGTAAAGCATGCCGAACTGGAAATCATCCAGCGGATGGATGCGGAGGGCGTTTACCTGCCTCCCGCCCGTGACGAGAGCTGGAGCAAGGAATCCGTTGTGTCCGCAGCAGCTGCAGCACCAACGGGCAGTGCAGCCAAGCTGCGGTGGCTGGCGGACCGAGGGGCGGTCCTGGGTGTCCAGGACGCGGTGATACGCGCGGCGGAGCGGGGGGACCCGGAGGCGGTGCAGCTGCTGGTGGAGCACTTGCGTGCGTGCCATGGGGCCGCTGCAGCCCCTCCTAACGATGCCCTCGTGCTGGCCGCAGCGTCTGGCAGTGTCCCGACGGCCAGGTTTCTCCGACAGGCCGGTTGCGGACTCAGTCGATCAGCGTTCGCTTCTGCGTCTGCCCGGGGGCACCTGCCCATGGTCAGGTGGCTGGCGGAGGCCGGCTGCCCCGTCGAGTGGAAGAGCATGGTCCGTGCTTGGCCGCGGGACTCAGCTGCGGACGGCGAGGGGCTGTTGCAGGCGATGCGTGTGCTGGCCGAGCTGGGTTTGCCGGTGGGGGACGTGAGCCACCTGTGGTCCACAGCACTGGTGGCGGATCACCCCTGGGCGGTGTTGCAGGGCCTGCTGCAGCACACGGGAGCCGTGCCCAGCATTGCCGTGCCCTACGTCGCCCAGGCGGGTTGCGAGGCGACACTGAGGGCTTTAGTGGCGACGGGCGTCGACCTGCAGAGCACGGAGAGCAGGTTGGTGCTGCAGCTGATTTGGTATGCATCTGCCGCCGCTAACGGCGACCTAGGCACGCTGAACTACCTGCAGCGGCTGGGGTTGCCGCTGGGCGAAGGAGTCATCACGGCGGCGTTGTCCCAAGGGGCTCCTCTGCCAGCCCTCAGGTGGCTCACCCAGCACGGGGCGCCCTGGACGCGCGGCACGCTAGCGGGCAAACTTGGCGAGCTGGGGGCCGCCTACCCGTCCCAGCGCGGCTGCGAGAGGCGGGAGGTGGAGGCGTGGCTGCGGGGGCTGCTGGGCGGCGAGGCAGCAGCGGCAGCGGCTGACAGGAAGGGGCCGGCGGTGCTGGAGCAGCGCCGGGGGCAGGGGGGGGGGGGGGGGGGGGGGTCGCGGGCGGGCCCGGAACAGGCTTCTGTTCCCTGTGTGTTGGGTGCGATCGTGTTAATTCTGTTTTATTTACTCCCGATAGTGGCGGTGCTGTGGGCCGCATATCTGGACCATGCTGACCGCGCTGCTGGCAACGATTGCGTGGGCTGAGTCCTGGGTGAGATCGAGGCCTAGTGCGGGGCAAGTGCTGGCCGAAAACCCTGAATCAGGCCCATAAGCAAGGACGGAGTAGCAGTTTGCTAGTGGGGGCGCTCAGGTTGGTCGCTAGCCGGCAGCCGTGCGCGGCTGTTGCGGCTGAGGTGCGGCCTAGTAGTGGTGCGCGCTACTGGCATGGGGGTAGCTCCTTGTGGCTTATGCTGCAGTGTTGCGTTGGAGTAAGGGCCCTGCGGGGAACAAGAGTTTAGTAGCAAGTAAGCGTGGTTATGGTAAGGTAGACTGTGTAACAGTGGGCCTTGCCGGACGCAAGATTGAGACGGGCTTGATGCACCATTGTCCGGATGCTGTGGAGCGTGGGAACGTGCATGTCCAGACGCAAGGACCAGTGGACCCAGAAAGAAGCACTGCAGGACGCTGCCCTTGGGTTGTCTCGTGTCACATGCATACGCTGGAGCCTGGACCAGGGCTGGCATCTTATTTAATTTTCACTATAAAGTCCAGTTTCCAGCCCGCGGAGCGGAAAATTTTGGAGGGATTTAATTGCAATCGACCAAACTTCTGTCC
>VFQN01001498.1_pt1 | contig 38995 bp, 53 predicted proteins | sample 3512371 | NCBI WGS metagenome assembly VFQN01 (sample SAMN10412370, study PRJNA504923) | tailings metagenome | isolation source: Replicate 2 from Balatoc abandoned mine | place: Philippines: Itogon, Benguet | collected 2017-08-28
GTGTGTAACAGTTGTGGCATCAGACCCGAGGGTCAGCCTCATAACCGCAAAAGAGTTGTGTCGTCACCGCCAAGGCGCGCCCATGCAGGTCAGGCCTTGCATGTCTCCCAAACGCATTATGCATATGGTATCCCATGCACCCTCCTCAACCGTGCGTCCCTTACGCACACACTATCAAGCTGAACGTCAAACCTCAGTGAGGGGTACGTAGTTGGAGCACACGCGCTCACCGGTATCCACACCAGTGCCGCCCCGGGCACCATGCTCTTGCTGAAGGGCGGGTCGCCTAGCTTGGCCGCAGGCAGGTCCAGCCCGGGGGCCACGGCCCGGCGCAGGGCGGCGGTGAGCGGCTCCGGCGTGTCGATGCACAGCAGCACGCCCTGGGGATAGCGAGCGGGAAGGGGACGCGTTGCCGTGCGTGATGCTGTGTTGCTAGGGCTGCTCACACAGGGCCATGAGCGCTGCGCTTGCACACCGAGCCGTGTCAATATGGCTGTTGAGGTGCAGAGTCTTCCCGTTTGTTGACGTGGTACACTGCGAGCGGCCGGCAAGCTTTCGGCAGGCCAGGGTCTGCCATGCGCTGCCAAGCGCTGCGTGTGGAAGTTGTTGCGGGGTGATAGATCGCCGGCCTACAGAATGCAAGGCGCGGCGAATTGCAATCCCCACAGAGTTCACTGTCGCATCAACGACTAGTCACGGCGCCATTGTAACAGGTCGCCGCAACTGGTATTGTGATGCATCATACTGCCATACCTCGCATGCCACGGTCCAACCCCTCCTTAGCTTTTTTAACCCATTCCGGCCCCCCGCCCCCCACTATCGATAGCTTCACAACACACACTTCCAGTAGTACACCCTGGCCCCTGCGGCCATTCGCCGCCCCACCTGGAAAGCCTCCTTGGGCCGGCCGCCCGCCGCCAGGGCGCCCCGTGTCCTCAGGAACTCCGCTGCAAAGGGCTCAGCCACGTCAAGGTAGCGGTCGGAGTCCACAGAGTCGGCGCCGCCGCGGGCAGTGACCCAGGCTGCCCAGCAGCGAGCAAAGTGGCAAACCTGCAGATTTAGATGATTTGGGAGTGTGTTATATGTAGGGAAGGTGTGCTGGCGCCAGGAGCAACGGGGCTGCAAAGCTCAGGGGTAACTAAACAAAATTCTTGTTCTTTTTGGTGGTGGCACGCCCGCACAGCAGCCCTATGGCCAGCACCACCTGGGCTCTCAGTACGTTGGTGCTCATGCACCCACAGGAAAACGACGGGTTGTGCACCCAAGCGCCACTGCAAAAGCCCCACCTGCGCTGCCTGTGCCGGCGGCAGCTTCCAGCTCTTCCGCGCCAGGTTGTCCACATAGGCCGCGTATGTGGCAGCACCCTGAAGAAGAACAGGCGCACAAAAAACAGGTTTGCCTTTTTTTCACTGGCCTTTGTTGCGCATGCTGGTGGCACACTCAGTGTTCACGGTAGCCATGTTTGCAATGTAAGGAGCAGGCATGACGCGAGCAAAACGCAGATGTATAGAACCATACACTCTTTCCAACAGCAAGTAAATCGCAAATAAAGAGCGCCATCACTCGGCCAGGCGTGACATACCTGTCGCAGCGCCTGCAGCCCGTTGCGGATGACGAAGGTCATCAGGCTGTAGCCCACCACGCCGGGGTGCTGGGCAGCAGGTGCCCCAGGTGGCGCCGACGGCGATGGGAAGGTCCACAGCATCATCTTCTTCTTGTAGCGCAGCGTGGTCGACACCTCCGGCTCGCCGGCCAAGGCGCGCATCGCGCGTACCTACGAGCAGGTACAGCAGGTGGTCGTCAAGCAACGGACAACATTGGGCATGCCCACATGCCGACATGCGGGTAGCCTGGGCACTTGGCGCAGTCATCTTGCACGCCAACAGTCTGGGTAAGAGAATGGCGCAAGCCGTCATGGGCAGGTGAGGGAGCCGCACTCAAAAGTACCCGTCAGCGGAAGCTAAGGGGGCCAGGGAGCACATGCCCCGCGAGAGGCACGTACCGGTAACTTGCTGACACGTGGCCAGCCGGCGGGGAAGCTACCATCCTACCATTCTAGGTATCCAACACGTGATGGTCCAGCAGGAGCCATGCGTCGACACATGTTTATAATACGAGAATCCTGCAAATGCAAGCCACGCTTTGCTCACCAGGAGGGCTGCCGGGGGCGGGTCGTCCGCCATGGCCGCCTCCGCCGCCACCTCCGCCAGGGCCTTGGCGCGCGGGGAGCCGGCCGGAGCAGCGGCGGCCTCGGCGGCGAGCAGCGCCTGCACGGGCAGCGGTGGGGAGAAGCGGGCATCGTCAAAGGCATAGCACAAAGTGTGGTCAAACAACACTGTGAAAAGAGGCCAGCGGGCACATGGTCCACGTGGGCACTGAGCAGCTGCCGCACCTGAAACTCTCCGGCAGCACAACCACCTGCAAAGTAGTCACTGCTTCACACGCGCGCACGCCCACCTGCAGCCGCTGCGCGCCCAGGGCCTCCACCGCCCGCCTCGAGTACAGCCGCCCCCGCCCGTCAGGCAGCTCCAGGTACGGCTGCCTCGCCTCCCCTCCCTGCCCTGCGCCGCCCTGGCCCCCCGCCACCGCCAGCACCTCCTGCGACCCCAGGAGCGCCACCAGCTTGTCCCGCTGGGGACCCTGTACGGCAGTGTACGGCACGGCCGTGTGCGGCAGCCACGTGGCAGCCGCCTCCACCAGCACGCCACGGACCTTGTCCCTCGCCACCCCTGCACCCGGCGCAGCATCCGAACCCTTCCCATTCCCAGCACCGTTGGCGCCGCTGCCGTTGCTGTTGTTGTTGGCAGCTGCATTGTGCAGGGCCTGCTTCAGCGCGCTGTGGTACGGCCGCCGCAGGTGCTGCGGCACGGCACCAAGCGACAGCCTCCTGGCCGCCATGGCATCCCGCAGCGCACGCAGCCGCGCCGCCTCCTGCTCGCTCAGTTCCTGCCCCTGCGCCACCACAAACCCCTCAATCCGCTCCCCCTGCCACTCGTCGTGCGGGTAGCTGCCTGGAAGGTGCAGGCTGCCGCTGCCCTCGCCCCCTTCCCCGCCCGACACGAGCTCGCCCAGGGCCTTCAGGGCCTCGCTGGTGGGCCCTCCCTTGAGCGCAAGGGAGTCCAGCGCCTGGCGGGCTGCGTTAGCCAACGTGGGGCCGCACAGCACCCACGTGTCGTTGAGGGGGAGGCCCAGCTCCACGCACACCTCCAGGAAGGGCAGCCAGCCCAGGAACACGGGGGCCTGGAGGTACAGGAAGGGTGGCACGAGTGTTGCGGTTAGGAGGTAGGAATAGAGTGATACGAGCGCATGTATGAGAGGGCTGTCCCAGGCGTTGTGTAGCAGGCGGCCCAGGAGAAAGAGGGCCTGGGGCATCGATTGGGGTGCATGGTGCGGGGTTTGGTATAGCGCGCACATATTTCTACAAACAAACATTTTCATGCCTACGAAATGGAATGCTAATGGCCTGGTATCAAGTGCCCTGAGAAGCTTCTGGGTCGTTGGAGAGCTGTGTGGAGTACCAGGAAAGGCATTCAAGGGGAGATTTGCCGGCTTTGCCGAAGCTATGGCGCACGCCGTGCAGCGTAAGGCCAGCGGGGACGTCAGCGGGTGAAGGTTCACGAGAGGGAGACTGTGAGACAGTCACAAGGGCCCACCTGTGTGTGCGGGTCTAGGGTGTGTGCTGCGGTGGCGACCAGGTACTCTGCTGCCGGCAGCTGGCCGTGGTGGCCGTGAGAGGCGGTGACCATCTCGAACGACACGCACAGGCGGCGGGAGCGCAGACCAGCAAACAGGGCGTCCAGGGCGGCGGTGGCGGCGGCGGAGTCGGAGGGGTACAGCCGGTCGTAGTGGGCGCGCAGGAGGGCCGCGCCGCCTGTACAGGAAGGGAATGTCCGGAAGTGGGAACGCGGTGTTGGATGTGAAGCATGCAGGACTGGGCCAGCTTTAGTAAGTGGGGTACTCGTGAAACACAATGAAACCGTGTGAGGCGTCAGGGGTATAGCGGGTTGCACTGCGCGAGGAGAAGGGCTGCGCGCCCAAAGATGGCGTTCAAGGGCATCAACACGCGAGGTTGGATGCAGGTGGCACTTGCACTGGCCGGGGTAATGTGAGGGGCGTGCAGCGTCACGTAGTGCGCGCCAATCAGTGCAGACGCAGCAGGCAGACGTAGTTTCAAGGTGGCATGGGACGTGCACAAGCGTTCGTGCCCAGGCACTACACACCCAAGGCCTTCCTCCGCACCCGGGTGACGCACCTGCCGTGAACTCGTTGCCCACAGAGTTCTTGGCCGCCCAGCCGCCGTCCGGCGACAGCGTGACCAGGCTGCCGCTGTGCTTGACGGTGACCACCGTGGGCCGGCCGTGCGCAGCGCCGGCAGCCACCGCGTCGGCAATGGCGGCGTCCTGCGGCACGCGAATGCGGGCACGTGTGCGGGGCACGTGTCAGCAGAGGCGAATGTGTAGCGGCGAGGAAGGGCATGCGCATGCGTACAATTGAGAGCACGTGCACACGGGTGCCTGAGTGATGGGCGATACCTGAAAGCAGAGACGTGCATTCGTGTGCGAACAGGCGGCGGCGGCGGCAGCGGCGCATGCATGCGTTCTGCTGAGGGGTGTCAGCGCATCCTAGCGTGCGTGGGGTGGCAGGCGTGACATGGCTACATGCTGGCCGGAAGCCGGTGACACGAGCAGCTTTCTGCAAACCTTGGCATCCTCACCTGCCCTTCGTTCTCGAACTTGGGCAGGAAGGCCTGCTGCACGCGAGCCGACAGCACGCGGGACACGTCCGACGTGGCCTCCACCTGCGGAAGAGGGAGGGAGAAGGATCCACTGCACTATGAAGCCACAATCCACAAAAAGACAGCTCAAGGCCACGGCAAGTACATCCATTGCAGCAAGACCCCCGCAACGTGATGCTGACACGCTGCGGTCCCACCGGCACATCCAGTCTTCGGGGCCCAGCGTCCCTTCCCGATCCGCAATCCGCTGTGCCCCTATGCCCAGTGCGCACCCTACCCCCCAACACCGCCACCCCTCAGCTGTACCTGCAGCAGCAGCCCGCGGTAGAGCATGAGGTCCGATGTGCTGCAGCTCTGCAGGTACTTCTTGAACGCGTGGTCGCCGTGCACGTGCACCACCACGCCGAACACGCGGCGGCCGGGAGCAGCCTCGGATGGGCCGCCGCGCGCCAGGACCTGCAACGCGGTATGTCATATGCGTTTAACGGCACACGCGATGGAGAGTACTGCAGCAAATCGAACACAAGGCGGCTGGTACCTGCAGCGACCAAGGTGTAGCGGCATGCGGTGCTGGGATAAACGAGGTATGTATCGAGGTAAAGAGCGGGAGACAAGAAGGCGGTGGCGTGGACGGTTCCTAGCGACAGGGCCGCCGCCGCTCCAGGACATGCAGCAACCACGTGTGGTGAAAGCCACGTGTGATCATTGCCTTGCGCAATGATGACGCACAACGTACTGCTGTGGTAGCGAAGGCCGCCTGAGCTTTACAAGCACGGTAGTTGCTGTCGCACCTTGTAAGACACGGGCAGGCGCAGCTGCTTGCACAGCGCCACCATGTTCTGGACCATGAGCAGGGAGGCCTGGCTGCTGCCGTCCATGGCGTCCATGACTGCCGCCGAAATCGGCTGCCGGGTCAGGTTAGTCTTCTGTTGAGGTCTGCTTGCAGTTTGAGCAGGGACCGGGGGCGGGGCCGGGGCCGAGGGCTTGCGCCGGCCCTGGCCCTGGCCCTGGCCCTGGCCGGGGCCCTGGCTGCGCTTCCCAGAGCCCCCGGCTGCGCCGCGGTTCCTGGAGTTGGACGAGGAACTGGCTTCCTGACGCCTAGAAGCTGCAAGCGGAACGCAGAAAGCCCTGCCGCAGATCGCAGTGCGCAGCAAGTCGGCGCAGCGGGATGGCGGCAAGCCGGGGGCGGCGCAAAGCAGTCTATTCCGCAGAGTATTCATGCAGCACAGACAGTATAGTTAAATGGACGTGGGCTGCGGGGGCTGCGGGGGCTTAAATGGCTGCAATGCCGCGTCAGAGTCAGTTAGGGAAACCTTCATCCGGGCCGTGACAGATGCTGCTGGGCCACTTGCCCGCAGGCAGAGCTCCAGATGCCCGAATTGTGTTGTTTTTACTGACTGTTGCATTGCACGGCAACACGCAGCCGCTCTTTCCGGTATCAAAAGTGTTCCCTTGGGCGTCGCGTACGCATGACCACTTGCTAACCGTTCGTGCGCTATACCTTGTTCTATACTTACTTTATCTTACTAGTTACTCTTGCCGTAGCTCTTGAGTCACCCAACGACGTGACGTCGGGCGGGGCTAGTGAAATGTAGTCTAGCATCCGTAGGGGCCTGCTGCTGTAGGCAGACTGTGCAGCAAGACATAGGGCCGAGAGGCCGGTGATGGGCGCGTCAGCACAGGCGTTGAGCAGCTAGTGCAACAAGTAGTCTACGAAAGCGCTGACACGCCGACCCCTGTGCAGCCCCTTTTATAGTTCAGCGGAATTACGTAGCTTCTGCAGCAGTTGCCAGGGCGGGCTTTGCACGGAAAGGCGCACGGGCTGTGACAAGCAGACCCGCGCACGCAACGGCGCAGCAGCAGCAGCCGCAAAATGGTCGTCCGCTTCGCAGACGATGACGAAGACGTAGCTTCTGCTGTCGCAATCACTGTGGAGGATGGGCGGCCTTCGGATGGCACGGCCCGGCGCGGCAGCAGCGCGCATCGGCGGGTGGCCTCCCTCGATGAGGACGCAGCCCAGACCCCGACAGAGCCAGATGATGGCCCGCTGCACCTCGGAGGCCTCCAAATGCTTCGCGACGATATGCAGGATTATGGCTACGGCCACTCCGGGGCCGAGTCGGAGGGCGATGGCCCGCTCGATGGCGGGATGCAGCGCAGCTTGGGGACCGTATCAGCAGGCGACGGGCCGTTGTTGGGCGGGGCGCAGCAGCACCATGCGAGCGGCATGGGCGGGGTTGAGGGTCCGGTGTTGCTGGGGCCGGGTGGGGAGCGGGTGCCGGTGGGGGTGGTGCCCAGCGGGCGGAGGCACCACCGAGCGCCAAGCGGGCGGCCGGGCAAGGGCGGCAACAAGCAGTCCAAGTCAGCGGTGATGCGGACGTGGCTGCGGATAGACAAGAACGGGGAGACTTCCATTCTACAGGTAGGTAGGAAAGGCCCGAAGGGGAGGGGCGGGAGAGGGAGCGGGGGCTGCTCCGTTGCTGGTGGGTCGTACAAGCAGGGTACGGCCCGATGTCCTACACTTGGACAACGGGCCGTGCGGTGCGTGTACGGCCCACGAGCAGCAGTGCAATCGGGTTGGTGCGGGTCTCGGTGGCATGGCAGCGATGGCAGCACGCTCTGCCTGCAAGGGATTTTGGGGATCTGCGGTACGAGGGATCTGCGGTACAAGACAGACGCGTGGGTCCGGTACCGCAGCCGTCTAAGCGGGACCGGGTTGGAGGCCATGGGATGAGAGGCTGGTTGGGCTGGGCGTATCGACCAACAGGCAGCAGGGCGCTGCACTGCACAGGTCCAAGCGCGATGGCAGTGTATCCAAATGTCTGGCAACGTGCACATGCACGGAATATCTTGTGGAGACTCGGCGCAGGGCGGGGACAAGGGCAGCAATGTACGGGCCTCCAGGGATCCTCGCTCCGCCAGGGGTTGCACGTAATGGGGGTTGCACGAAGGGGAGGGCCATGCAGGAGGAGGGCAGCGGGGTGCAGGAACGCGCAGACCTGGCCGTCGTGGTTGGCTGGCTGTCGTGGGTGTGCGCACTCCAGGGCGGCAGTTGCACGTGCTTCCCGGCTGGCCCTGCCCATGGGGCCTCGCCGCACAGAATGTGCGCGACGGAGCGGTTTGTTGGTCTCCAGGCTCTCAGTCAATCCCCTTTTCATCCATCGCCGCAACGCATCCATTGCGCCGAAACGTGTCCCAGGCCGACGATTGGCACTTCACTAGGCACCCCATCGCACACATAACCAACATCCCCCCATGCTGCACATCCTGTGCATTTTCCTCCCTGCACCCGGACAAGTGGCGCATCACGCACAAGCTGGGCATCCAGACGCCCAACTAGTCCCATCCCACCCCATCCTGAACACACTCCTGTGTTGCACCCACAACGTATTGCTCCCAGGCCGACAAGTGGCGCATCACGCACAAGCTGGGCATTCAGACGCGCGACCTGCGGCTGCTGGACCCCAACCTGTCCACCACCTACCCCTCCGCCATCCTGTGCCGTGACAAGGCCATCGTGGTCAACCTGGAGCACCTCAAGGCCATCATCACCACAACATTCGTGCTGGTGGTCAACCCCGGTGCGTGGGGAGCGAGCAATGATTAGCAGTGCAACATTCATGCTGGTGGTCAACCACGTTTGAATTCTCGGCTCAGAAACTTGCCATCACTTGCGCCGTCTATTTCCCATAGCGTATGCTTGGCTTTGTATGGCCCTTCGCACAACAGCCTCACCGCGGCACTCCGGCTTTGCCAAATTTCCCCCCTCCTTTTCCCCCAGAGGACGAGAAGGTGTTGCGGTTCATCAACGAGCTAAAGGCGCGGCTGGCGGCGCCCTCTGGGGCCGGAGGCGTAGGGGGCATGCCGCAGAGCAGATCCTTTCAGGTGGGCCGGGCATGTCCTGACAGCGGAAGGCAGCGGTTGGCGGCGGTTGTGGGACTACCGAGCTAGGTCTATGGTCGCGGGTCGTGACAGGGGCACCAGCTTAGTGTGCCACAAGCCGCATGCCGAAGTTGTGCATGGGCGAGGGCAGCTGAGGCGGAGATTCCTGGGCACTGCACTCAGCTCGTCGGTTGGCGGCACGAAATGCATACAAACGCACATTGGGGAGAGTGTACACGCCTAGGCTTTGGGGGCCAAGCCAAACAGGAAGACGTGACACTATTGCGCGGGCCTCAATGGAGTTCTTGAATTGTCAATTCCATACGCCTAGCCTGTACGCGCGCTTGCACAGTAGCACAGTGCTGAACCAGATTGTACCAAAAGGTCTTGTTTGCTACTTTCTGTATCCTTGGTCCGGCACAGGCACTAAAGCTTACCTGCGCTGTCTCATGCCTTTGTCCATTGCCCAAAATCCGCACGCCCCAGGCCCTGACGGACGCTGAGCGGCTCAAGTTCGGCGGCAGCCAGTCCCACCTGGGGCTGGACCTGCCCTTCGAGCTCAAGGTGGGGAGGAGGGGTGGGGGCGGGGGCGCAAGGTGGGGTGGAGGGATGGGGGTGGGGGCGTGAGCGAGAGTCATGTGCCCTCGGGGGATACAGGGCAAGGGGTGTGCTTCTGTCGGCTGCGGGTTTCCCCGGTCCTTGGGATAGACTGGGAGGCGGATGTGAACTCACCGGTGATTCTGAAGGGGAACAGTGGTTGTTTTGGGGCCCTTGCGCTCGTGCGTCAGGGGTTGGCCCGGCATGCGCGCATGCCTATCAGTCTCTCCATGAAGGAGACCGCGAGAATCGTGCTAACACGCGCCGCGGGAAGCGGTTCATGTCAACGCCCGAACGCTGGGCCCAAATCCATCCACCTGCCTTTTAACTTTCATGTACTCCGGTGTGCCGTGTCCGTGATCGCAGGCGCTGGAGGTCTGCCTCGACGTGGTGAGTGTGGGCACTGGGTTGCGCGACCAGGCAGGCAAGACCAATTGAACATGTGCCGCAAGCAGTACACTTTTCGCAAAGCAGGAGCTCGGCTGGCGCAGGCGGACGGTTGCCGTCTTTGCGGCGCATCTGACGCAAAATTGGCAGCAAGCTCAAGCCCACGAACGCCGTTCTTGTGCCCGCCCCAGCCGTCCGCCGCCGTAGCTGCAACCGCATGGTAGCCCGTGTGGTATCTAACACGTCTAGCCATGCCGCTGTCCGACACACGGCCCCCAGCCCCCTGCTTTGTATCCGTGTTAACCTCCCCCAGATGGCCGGCCACCTGGACTTCCTGACTCAGGAGCTGGAGGCGTCCGCCTACCCCGCGCTGGACGCACTGGCCAAGAAGGTACGGCAGAGGACACGGGGAAGGGGCAGGGGGGCAGGGAAAGGGGCAGCCACTGGCCAAGAAGGCAGGGGGTTCGCGTGCGGCGCGAGGAAACGTTGTCGGAGGTCGGAGTTTAGGGGAGATCGGAGTAGGGGAGACTGGCGTTGCAGGTCGAGAGGGAGGCGGGAACGATGGCCGCCCACCTACCTATCCTGCTCGGCAGCTATGTCGCTTCAGGGAGTGTGCCATGGGGGCCGACGGCCGAGCTTTCCAACGCCCGAAGCAGGGAAACACTGCAACGCTGCCCATGCATCGTGGTTTGGCACAGCGCACCGCCGTTTCCATCCCTGGTTTCCATCCCGTAGGAGGATACGCGTTGACTGCGGCACTGTCCTTTGGGTGTGCTTGCCCTGGGCTCCCTGCGCTGAAACGCTCTTGCTTGCCGCTGACCCTTTTCGTGCGGCCGCCTCCAGGTGTCCTCGCCCCACCTGGAGCGCGTGCGGCGCATCAAGAACAACCTGGTGCGCCTCACGACACGGGTGGAGACCGTCAGGGAGGTGCGTTGAGGACGGGTAGGGGCAGGGTGAGAACCTGGTGCACCTCACCATGCGTGTAGAGCGTTCCGGGATGTGGCATGTCGCCACCTTCCGGCCTTCCTTCGCCTGTAAACCATTGACATGCACAATTGAATAACAACCAGGAGCTGTCGACGTTTCTGGATGACGTTAGTGATATGCAGGGCCAAAAGGTGGCGGCCCATTGGCCCTTATGTCACTCTAAAGGCTGTAAGGTAATGCTTCTTGCATTTGCATGCGTTGCAGGTGATGGAGAAGTTCCTGGACGACGACAGCGACATGCACGACCTCAACCTGACGGCCAAGGAGCTGCACGAGCAGCAGGAGGAGCAGGAGCGGCAGCTGGCGGAGCAGCTGGCCAACAACGTGAGGCAAAATGGGAGGGGAATGAAATGCGGGGCGAGCGCGTGTGTATTAGCGGCGGCTGGCATTGGAACGGTGCGTGTTGCATACTGCACCAGGCAGCTGGCGAAGCAGCTGGTCCACAATGTGGGGCAAGGGCGGGGAGGAGGGAGGGAGGAGAGCGCGTGGCTTAGGGCGCTGATGTGCTCCTCCGCACCAGCAGTGGCCGAGAGGCGGCAGGGAAGCGTTTTTCGCGCCGTAGACGGCGACGCAGCCACGAGTTGTTTCATGCCCGGCAATACCGTACTTGCGGCAACAGCCATGCCCTACACGTGCATGTTTCTGCACGCTGTGCGTGGATACCACGTATCAAACGAACCTCGCCTTCGTGCTCATCACGACACAGCGTGGTGAGCACCACCGGCAGCAACCTTATCAGCACCCCTTGTAAGTATTAATTAGTATTGATGTATTTGTGTTATGCAGGTGGACGCGCACAGCGTGGTGAGCACCACGGGCAGCCGCAGCAGCGGCTCCTCCTCGTCCGCCTCGTCGGACAGCTCCGTGGAGGAGGCGGAGACGGCGGTGGTGGAGATGTTGCTGGAGACGTACTTCATGCACGTGGACAACACCTACAACAAGCTGCAGGTGCGTAGGTGTGTATTAGCGCGTGGATGTGCTAGCATGGCAGTAGTTGTGTGTAGGTCTAGATTGGTAGAAACCTACTTTATGCACGTGGACAACACCCACAGCAAGCCGCAGACGGCCGGGCTTGTACGTGGCTGTGTGGATTGGCTTGCGTGGGTTGGAGTCCGGTACGATTGATGAGGACCGGCCGCCAAGCACCAACGACCACGCCGTCCTGACAACAATTGGCCGGTAGCGACCCTGGGTGGCGCCTAACCGAGGATCGTTCCCCTTGATTATCTGCCGTACGGTGCGAAGACACACCTGCCCACACACCCCACCCGCACCCCTGCCGCCTACTTTGCGGTCCATGCTGGTGCATCGGCACCACTCACACCGGGGCACGCTCTGTGCACAACAATACATGACGCTGCATGGAGAGCAGTGGCAACGTCCCCATTTCCACACCCCATTGATTACCGGCACGTTCACGCAAACACCCCATGCAGACGCTGCACGAGTACATTGGCGACACGGAGGACCTGGTCAACATCAAGCTGGACCAGCACCGCAACCAGCTCATCACCATCGACCTCATCCTCACCGCCTTCACCACCGTGCTGGCCATGATGACGGTGTGCGGCGCGTGGTTCGGCATGAACCTCAACAGCGGCCTGGAGGAGGCGCCGGGCGTGTTCATGCAGGTGCGGGTTGGCGGCTGGGGAATGAAGACTGGGAACATCGCGTATTACCAGACGTTGTATTAGGACGGCGTGCGGGGCGTGGTTTGGTGTGAGCCCGCAACAGCAGGCTGGAGGAGGCATCGGGGTTGTTCATGCAGGTGCGGGTGCTGGCCGCGAGGGAACATGGTACTAGTACACAGTGTACCATAGATGCTTCAGGTTGCAATGGCTTCCTTCCTCACCTGCCATGCGGTACCTGCCGTGCCTACCTGCCTGCTGCCTGGCGATATACACCCGCATGTTCCCCGCGCGACCTGCACCCGCCCTCTCTGCAGGTCGCCGTCGCCTCCTCCGTCATTGGCATCGCGCTGCTGGTCATGTTTGTGTTCTGGCTGTGGCGGGCCAAGCTCATCATCTACTGAGGGGTGGCAGCTGTTTGGTTGACGGTCGCATCAGCACGCCACCTCTGGGGCTTTTGCTTGCCTTGGCAACTCTGGGCCAAAGGAGGGGCGGCGGCGGCGGCGGCAGCGGCGGCTTGGCTTGGAACACCTCATGACTGCAGCGGCGGCGTGCAGGCTGTGCAGGGGATGTGGAAAGGGCGCCGCGAGTGCACATCTGTGACCGAAGACGGGATGCAGAAAGGGATGCAGAAAATGCATGCGCCCGTCGGAGCAGGCGCCCCAGTGCCGGGGCGGCCGTCCAGCAGGCATGGCTGGAGGACGTGCACGTGTACGGCCGGCGTGCGTAGCGCTAGTTAGTTGTTGGCTGAAAAGCAGTGTCAGTCTAGGCTTCGGTAGATAGGAAACGGCAAGGCGGTGCACAGCTGCAACGCGTCAGCGCCTACTCAAGTCCATGTGGATTGGGGCTAGTTCCTCGGGGCCACGGTGCGCGGTGTGCGGCGGTGTACTCTCATCATGACTATAGTAGAGACCGTCAAAACGCGTGAGGTCGTAATGCACCTTTACGGCACGCGCTAGCTGAAGTTGCAGTACACTGGAGCTGGGTTATAGCTGCAGGATGGAGCTTGGATCAGGGTGCGGAAGGGGGTCGGGGGACCGGACCGGAGCAGGAAAGCTGCGACTACTGTTGGTGGGTTTATGAGTTTGCTGTGTCCATGTCTCACGTTGCCGTGGTAAAGCAGCTGTGCCGCTCCTTGAAGCAAGGATTGGCTCGGATCTCGTCTGTTTGCGGCCGTGCACAACGACGAACCCTGCCTGCCTGGCACAGTGGCACCAGGTGGCACTGACGGCATCTGCCAGCACTTTAACGACAATGACACATTATATGTACGTGGGCGGGCAATGATTGACAAGGGAGCTTCCTTGCTGTCCAAGGGGGCTATTCGCTGCTTCACGCAAGAAAGCGCCGTCATTGTGGGGATTGCGGGCAGGGTGCAGGGATGAAAACCAGGGTTGCAGATTGCCGGTTGTGCTTGGAGCGCGACGGCGCCTAGAGTAGCAGCGTCGGCGGGACCACGACCGAGAACTGACCGGGGGCCGGCTTGGGCGTTGGGGGGCTGCGCTGCAGTACGACAGCAACAACCGGCGAACTAGGACTGCCAAGCAGTGAAGCACCAGAGCACTCAGAGAATTCGCATGTATTATGTACAGGGAACGATGCTGTAAAATCTGGCGCTGCGCGCACACCATGCCCGCGGAAACCGTCAACGTTACCTCGCTCACAACATCGGGGGCTTGTCTGATACACACTGCTTCTACTTTTGAATTGATGGACTCTATATAGAGTGAAGGTCGCACTGGTACTTGTGAACGCTCCCGCCAAGGGGATCGTGCTCAGGGATGTCAGCCAGCTGCGCTTCGGCCACACTCCTCCCGACAGTTATTGGCTCTTGGTCCTTGGCCCTAGCTTATAAGCCAACCTATAAGGACGCAGGTCTCGACGACGACCCCGAGTGGGAGACATGGGAGCGGTTGCACAGGGAGCCGTGCCAAGAGCTCGACGAGCAAGGCCTTCTCCTTGTCAAGAGCTACCTACAGGATACTCTAACCATAATAACGAAAACTGGTATCGCGGACACAGTTATGGTGGCCGCGCTATACAGCAAAACAAGCTTCATTATGGCGCTGGTGCGGGTGCTGGCCGTGGGCATTTGCCAGCCTTTCCGCCCGCCCTCAGCTTCAGGCACCGGAAGCTTATCTGGCGAATGCCCGGACATGGCCGTGCAGGGCATTTCGGCTACGGAAGAGCAGCAGCAACCGCAACAGCGGCAATCACAGCAGCAACAGCAACCGCAGCCGGCAGGCCAGGCCAGCGAGCAACCCTACATCCGGCTGACCTCGGAGGTCCTAGGTCTCGCTGCCAAGGTCACCGTCGTGCTCTTGCAGGTGGGCGGGCAGGTGGCAACGAACTTTCACGAGTACGCCGCTCCCTTTGGTTCTTACCTTGGGAAGCTTCCGTCCGTGGCCCGCCTGCCTCTGAAGTCGCTGCAGCTGGTCAACACGCTGACCCAAACCGGGGTGCTGCACAGCTGCAGCAAGCAGGTTGCTCAGATGTGCAGCGCGCTACAGCAGCTCCTGGGCCAGGCGCAAGCTGGTGCAGGCGGTAGCAGGGGCGGCGGGGACGGGGCCGTCGGCGGTGGAGGGTGTGTCAACGAGGGCAGCAGGCTGCTGCCGCCAGGGCTATTGGCCGACTCAATCGCGCTCGTGACCCATGCGTGCGCCCTAACACACGGCGTGGTCATGTATGCCTGCATGACCAGGAGCCTCATGAGCGGCCAAAAGTCCGCCTTGCCAGCCGGGCAACCGGAGCTAGCCAGGGTCTTCATGCGGAGCCTGGCGCAGCAGCTGCAGGACACCTGCATCATGGAGCACCTGGCCAGGGGGTTGCTCCTGCTGGCCGCGTGCCTGCACGCACAGGGCGACGTGGATACACAGGAGCAGCAGCAGCAACAGGAGCAGCAGCACGCGCGGGAAGGGGCGGGGCCCGGGCCAGGGGCCAGCATGCTGCAGCGCTCTGTGCCGTGGTACGTGGCTAAGGAGTCGTGGCCACCTCAGCACCAGCTTGCCCAGCTGGCCCTGGACTTGAGCGACATGTGGCACACGGTCTCGGTGCTGTACACGGAGCACTCGAGCAGCACCCACGCGCGGCAGGGCGTGCGGATGGCCCTGTCCCGCGCCCTGTCCGGCACGTGCGCCCAGCACCTGGCGCTGTCGCTGGGTGTGATGGGCCTGCGTGCGGTGGACGGCGGGCCGGTGTACGGCCTCCCTGTGTCGTACGACATGCTGCGGCCGGAGCCCCTGTGGCGTGCGGTCAAGAAGGTAGAGCCAGGCGAGCTGCCGACGATCGAGGGACAGCTGGTGCTGTGCCTGCTGGAGATTGTTCAGGGGGAGGGCAGGGTGGAGATGCTGCCAGTGCTGGGGGAGGCGGAGAGGCTCGAGGTGCTGCTGAGGATTGGGAGGGCTGCGGCGCGGTCGGCGGCAGCGCATGCCGAGGCACCACCTGAGGAGCGGCGTGCGGGCAGGGCCGGCGCGGCCGCAGCCGCGGCGGTAGGGGCCGCGGCCGGAGAGGCGGTGGGGTCTGTGCCTGGGCGGAAGCGCCTCACCGCAGCAGCCGTCAGGGCGATGGAGGCGCGCTGGTGGGAGGTCCTCGCGGGGGCTGCGCTGCACAGCATCAAGCACGACAAAGGGCCCGAGGCCAAGACGCTGGGCCCCCTGCTCAAGATCCCGGACTTGGGACCCCTCACAGGTGGGTTTCCGAACTGGCGACACCTATGGGCTATGGGCTACGCGCCGGTGTCCGGTACATTCGCGTACATGACCGTTCCCGCGCGTACCCTCCCCGCGCGCGAGTAGAACCCGTGTGCGGAACTTAGACATGCTCCTACACAGGTGCACAGCCTCTGGGTCGCCTGGCTGTTTGCGATTTGGTTGGACGTGTTGCTGCTGCTGCTTGCTAGTTGGCTGGCTTCGTCCGTGACGAGTATGCAAGGACATGCTCGAACTTGTGATCGAGACGCTTGTCCAGCGCTTTTGTCTACCGCCATGCGCCTTGCCGCCTTGCCATCCCGCAGGTCACGGCCAGGCGCGGTCCCCATTACGGACACACAGACCCACAACGCTTACTTGTCCCCTTTTCCTTGCTACGTGCAGGCCCGCTGCCGCCCACCCCGCCGCCACGTGTCGCGGCCGCGCTCAAGGGCGGCCTGCTGCCCTGCCTGGAGACCCTGCTCCGTCGAGCTGCCACCGAACCCGACGGCCCCCACTCTCGGCTCATAGCAGAGGCTTTCCAGGGCCCCCAAAGCGTCTGGCCGTACCTCGGCTGGCTCCTGTCGTACGGCGATGTACGACAAGGCGCATCTCTGGTGGCAACGTTACGCAAGCTGCCGGTGCAGCTGGACGGGGCAGTGGACAGCACCATCACCGGGTCGCTGTCGTTCCATGGCCCGCCGCCTCCGCCCCAGAGCCAGGCGAACGCATTCAGCGTCTTGTTCGCCGTGCTGGACGGAACGGGCGAGGTGCTGTTCGGTGGCGGCAGCAACTCAGGAAGAAGGGCGTCCATCTACGCGCAGGAGGCGGTGGTGGCAGCTGTGCAGGCTGGCAGGCCTCGGCTGCAGCTGCTATCGGCGTACGCGGTGTGCCAGCTGCTTCCACCCCTTGCGGACTACGCACGCGCTGCCACGTGTCGTGCCCTGGGGCTGATGGACAAGCCGTTGGGCAGGGCGGCCAAGGCCATCATGAGAGCCTCCGTAGCGTCTGCCATGCACAAGCTGCGTGTGTTCCACTCCTGGGGCTGCGTGTGCAGATGCGTGTGGGCGCTGGCAGCTAGCAGCCTGGGCGACCGGGCGGTTGCTCAAGCTGCTGCAGGAGCGGGCTGCAGCAGCAGCGGCAGCTGCAGCTGCAGCAGTGCTGGTGGCGGTGGTGGTGGTGGTGCAGGTGGCGGCGGCGACGGTAGCGGCGGCTCCGCTGCAGCGGGGGCAGCTAACGGAAGCCTGTACCGGTATCCATGGTGTGGGGAGCTGCTTGAGGACCTTGGGGTGGTGGAGCTGCTGGGCACCGCGCTGCGGCTCGTCGCCGCCATAACCCCACGTAGCAGTGCCGAGGTCAAGTACGTGGCAGGACCGCTGCTCAGGTACATGGCAGGAGCGCTGGTGGCCGTGGCGGCGGCGGTGCCGGAGAAGCTGCAGCTGGTAGCAACAGCGGCGGCACGTTCAGGCGGCGGCAGCAAGCGGCCGGCAACGGCGGCAAAGGCAAAGGCGACGGCGGCGGCTCCAGCTGCCGGCGGGGAGGCAGGCACGTGGCCGCCGGAGCTCGTGCGGGAGCTGAGCAATATGCTGGATGTTTCAAGGGAGGAGCTCCTTGCCGACGCACTGAAGCTCCTTGCCGACCTGTTGGAGCGGTGGGGGCAGGGGTCTGGGGCCAAAGTGGAGGCCGGGGAGGCGGAGCGCGACGGGGAGGCGCTGGAGAAGTACCGCGCAGCGGCGCGGCGCGCTTTCGGGCTAGTGGAGGGGCAGGCAGGCTCGGAGGTGGGGGCGGGAGAGAACGGCTGGGATGGCGAGAGCCTGCGCGAGGTGCGTGGGCTGCTGCGCACGTGCAGCAACCCGAGGTGCGCGAACTTGGACGGGGACAGCGAGGCGGCGGTGGAGGGCGGGCTGGTGGCGTGTGTGCACGGGTGCGGGTTGGCGAGGTACTGCGGCAAGGTGTGCATGGCGGCGCACAGGAAGGCAGGGCACGCGGCGGTGTGTGCCGTTGGCGTGGCTGGCAGCGGGGCGCGGAAGTGAGTGGCTAAGGACACCGGGGAGCACACCTGGGAGCAGGGAGCAGGCTGAACGCGCAGTTGAAACGTCGTAGGGCACAGGTATAGGCAAGGGTGCTACGCATGGTGAGCGGGGCTAAGCTATCCTTAAGAGCGTGCGCGTGCGTGCTTACTCCAGTTGCGGGTTGCGTCGAGAGGTGTGTTCCGTTGGCGTGCCCGCCCGGAGGCGGTGGCAGCCGAGTGGGGAAGTGAGAGACACGTGTATGGTCAAAGGCGCCTAGTTGTGCTCAGTTGCATTGAGAGCATTGCAGCGTTGTTGGGGGCCTAATCGCCCATAGTCCTATTGGGGTATTGCAAGCCTTGGTGGGCTGCTTCCTGGCTGTTGAGGTTGGACTCTGCCCGGTTGCTGTACAATGACAGGGACGCCAAGCTGTAGCGGGGAGCTTGTGACCAGTTGTGACCAGCAAGCATTGCGTGACCACACCTTCCGGGTGCCTAGATATGGATACGGGTGGTAAAAGCGCATAGGCTAGCATTGCGTGTGTCACCAAGTGCACAGGCGGTGTCTCAGGCGCTGTGCTTCCTATTTCGGTGTGGATGGCCGTGCGTCCGCACCGTCATTCCTGGCTGACACGCGGACCAACGTACCGTAATGCAACACCGGTCAGGCGTTCACGCAAGGATACACGTGGTCGCGGTTGCGGTGTGCGTCTGTGCTCTACTCATCAGTTGCACGACAGTGTTGCACTTCCATTGACAGTGGTTATACGAAGTGCATACGCGCGCTGCCGCGCGTTGCCTGTGTCATCATGTAAACAGAGCCCAGGGCTTATGTACAAGAAGCCAGTCCCTTGGCATACCGGTACCGGTAGTTAGCCCACAATCGTCCCAGCCCGCCGCCTCACACCATTATACTGGGCTCATGGGGTCTATGCTGGTCCATGCAATCAACACGCGGCTCTGCGGTGGTCCCTGTCTGCCCCGCCCGAAGGCAGCAGCGTACGATCCCGCATGTGCCAATACTCAGGTGAAGCAGGGTGAAGTCTCGATGCACGAAGGGTGAATGCAGATAAGCATACGGATACCGACTAACTGGGTACGGTAGCAGTACCAACGGCCCTGGAGCAGCAGCGTGCCCATCTGGCCTACAAGCCCCGAAGGCCCCAGCTCCACCTTCCGTCACCCAAATTGATGAGAGCGCTCATGGTTACAGTGCTACTCAGAGTTGAGCTATGTCCACCACGTGTACTCGCTTAACACCCACTCATAGCATCCAGGCAGTAAGACGCTTGTGTGCATTACCGTATGCACAATAGGTGAAGGAGCAGAGAGAGGCAGGTGGTCAGTACCACTTAACAGCTAATCGGCAGTTAGCGCAAGGAGTGCCGCAACAGCCTCGTCCTTGCTATAATAGGACTTCACTCTGAACCACGGCCCGCCTCCATTGTCACAGGTCAAGCTCGTTTGTGGAAACTGCATACTGTTCCGTACACCACCCTTCATCACAGAGATCACGAAATCACGCCATAGCAACCGCCGCCCGCATTTCTATGTCCGAGTGCACACTGTCAGTAAGAAAGGCACATCACAGCACCGATGGCTCCTGCAGCAGCACCGCGAACAGCGCCGCCCGGTTGGCCGCCGCGTCGCCGTCAGCTCCCGGCGGCAGCGGCGGAAGCACCCATGCCGCCGCCACCGCCCCCAGCGCCGCCGCCGCGGCCTCCAGCCCGCCCGCCGCGGCGGCGGCTGCAGCATGCAGCACGCGCAGCACGCAACGCAGCGCCGCCAGCTGCGCGGCGCTGCAGCGGCTGTGGAGGAGCGTAGCGGCGTCGGCGGCGCTGGCGGGCGGAACGGCGGCGGCGGCGTCCGCGGCGCCCTGCGGCACCAGCGGCTGCGGCAGCTGGGCGCACCACAGCAGCAGAACCGCAGCCGCCTCGTGGGGCGGTGTGCCGGAGGGGACGCCGCCAGCGGCGTCCAGCGCAAGCCTGCATGGAGGTGAACTCTCAACACTAAGAACATGTCTGGCACGCCAAAATTGAGCTCCAATCACACAAATATCAGCAGGTTGCACATGCAGCTGGCAACAAAGCATAACTTTGCGGAAGATGCCAGCTTAGTCATTGACCCGGTATGCACGCACCTGAGCTTCGCGAGCCGCCGCAGAAGCTCCTGCTGCTCGTCCCTGCTAGTGGGCTGCCCCTGGCCCTGGCCCCCCGCGGCCGGCCGCCCCAGCACGTGGCAGCAGCTGTCCACGAACAGCCCCGGCGTGGCCAGCGCCTGGGGGTCGGCCGTGAGGGCTGACGCAAGGGCCGCAACCTCCTTGGGCACACCTGCGATTGCATGTAGCATCCCGTTCAGTACCCTACAGCACGCAACACGACAGTCCCGGCAGGCAAGAGGTACCTTCACGCACGTGTGGGTAAAAGGCGTTGCTAAGGAGCGCCGTGTCGCACCTTCTGTCGCTCCTTGCGATGCCGCAGCTGCCGGCAGCTGCCCCAGCCCCAGCTGCGCCGCCTGCGCCTCCGCCAGGTCCGCGGCCAGCGCAGGGGACGGTCCCAGCGCCGCCAGGGCCTCCAGCGGCACACCCAGGAAGGACGGGTGGTAGCGACCTGCACGAGGGTGCAGATACACCTTATGCAAACCAACGATGTGAGAGCATAATCAAGTGATGCTGTACGCCAGGGCGTTCAGCAGCATGCCCGGGAAGGAAGGGCGGTTGCGGCTTGCAAGCATGCAATCCCCATAACGCGTGATGTGGCACCGCGCAACGCGGTGTACTGCAAGGGACACGCTAGCTGTTTGTACCAAGCGGGTATGCAGGCCGTGAGCCAGCTGACCGAGAAGGCGTAATTGCACGGCAGTGTAGAGCTGCAGGCAAGCTCACCCGATATCGTCACGAACTTGTCGCCGCTGTCCTCGATACGCAGGATGACGATGGAGTCCAGGGGAGAGGCCCCGGCCCCGGCCCCCGGGCCCTGCAGCCCCGCCGCCGGGCCGTCGGGCCCCCCGTCCACCAGCACCGTCAGCTGCACCTCGCACGTCTCGCCTGCGGCCACATTAGCACCGCACTTCGGTTCCACAACGGCACCACAACATGTACTTGCTCTTTACTTTGCATGTGAGTGCCTGATTGCCGTGCTGGTGGCCGGGCCACGGAGTAACTGCTTTCTGCACGAGCAGCGAGACCGTGAAGTAAACGAGGCAAGCCAAACCCACCCGGCTGCAGCACCCCCTCCGCGGGCTGTGCGGTGAGCCACGGCGGCAGCGGCGGCGTCTCGTCGTCCAGCCCGAACTTGCCGCTGCCTGCAGGGGGGTTAGTGTCCGTGCGCGACGCACACAACACCTTGTTCGGTGTACCAAAGGATAATGGCGCCACGCAATATGTCAAGACCAGCTGTGCAGACTTTACGTGTCAGGAAGCCTGCCTTTGCAGGGGTCTGTGGGTTCAAGTACCAGACTCCTTCCCCAACGCACCCGCCTTGCCGCTGGGCGGCGGCACGAAGTGGAACAGGGCCTCCACAGTGCCTGTGTTGCACAGCCGCAGCGGCGGCAGCGCCACCGGCAGCCCCAGGGCCACGTCGCCCGCCTCCACAACCACCGGCTCCACGGTCACTCTGCGGACAGCAAGGAGAAGAAGAGTCAACGTGGCAAGTGTGTAATGAGGTAGCACTTGCGGCATCCTGTGTCGCGCGCGCGTCCATCACCATATGCTCCACAGTTATTCTGACGAGAATGGAAGTTAAGAATGCTTGCATCATAGCGTGTTGAATGCCTGGCATGGTACGACGGGATAACTTGGTGGCGCGCTGCCAGGCTTACGGTGCCGAGGCGTACTCATGTGCCGTACCCTAAGTTGCCTAATACGCATCCAGTCGTCCTGGTTGCACTCCTTAAACACGTCAGGCGGTGCATTGCTCCCTATAAGCCTCAAGACTCGTCTTCCCTCCTCCCGGCCCCCCCGACCCACTTTGGCCTGAGGCTCTGCTGCATCATGTCCACCGCCCGCAGCGCGCCCTCCAGCAGCGCCTCGATGCGCCGTCGGTCGTACGACACCACCTCCGCGGCAAACGCGGCAGCGACCTGTGGATCAAAGGACGCACAGCCGTGCCGTCGTAAAGCCTACTTATTTACCATGCATGTCCCAAAGGCACAAGGAAGGATTGACCCATCAGGGACACTGTCCCGGTCAGGGGCAGCGCGCATGGAACCATACCCCCTTCGCCTTTACTGAAGCCCAACAGCACACGCACGCACGGTACTGACCGGCCTGTGGTCACTGATGGTGATCTGCTCGCTGCGCCAGTAGCCCAGCTGCTGCAGCCGTGCCGCGCCGCCGTGGCCCCCTCCCCCGGCCCCGGCCACTTCTCTGCGGCAGCCCCAGAGCACGCGGTCACACCAAGCGGGCGTGCGCCGCTTCTTGCCCTCAGCCGCCTCGGCGCCTCCTGCACACGCCGTACAAGCCCCATCAGATGTCACATGTGCAAAAAACGCAGCGCCAGTGTGATGGGCAGAGACCAGGAGCCCGTTTACCAGTACTACGACTCTGGCGCAGCAAGCTCAAGGGCTAAGCATGCCTGGACTTTAGGCACAGTCCGTGGAACGTCAGTGGCTTGAGGCGTGGCGACAGGCGTGCGGCTGCTTACCTGCTACGGAGGGGTCCTCTTCAGCCCCGGCTCCCGCCGCCAGGGCGGCTGCAGGCGACTGGCCCGTGGAGCTGGAGCCGGAGGCCAGGCCCGCTAGGGATGCGGTTGAGGACTCGTCGCCCTGAGGGCGGCGGAAGAACGGAAGCAATCAGAAGGGGCATGTTGCAAACATAGGATGGTTTTTGGGACGCTTGAGGGTAGATGCTGGAGCCGGACGCCAAGCCCACCAGGCACACTTTTGGAAGTACGTTGTGTTGATCATTGCAGAAGACGTTTTTCAGGTGGCCCGTCCGGCGGCGCGGCTGCCCGGAGGGCCGTGGGACCCCTCCCTCTCTCCCTCCCTCCATGCCCACCTGGTACATGTGGGTGCCGACCTTGTACTTGTAAGTGGGGGGAAAGGTGATCCGCCCCTCGTGCCAGCCCTGCGAGGGCAAGGCCACGAATCACCAGCACGCCATAACGACGCAATGCGCACCGTCAGCCGTACCCAAGAGCCAAAAGTGCACACGTCTCGGCTCGAAGTATTGCAGCCTGGTTGGCCGCCATGCACGGCAGGTCTCGGCGCTGCAAGACACCAGAACCCTGCCTTACCCCCTTACCCACGGTGCAACCCCGACCCATCCTGACCCATATCCACCCACCCTGAACACACGCCCCGCCGCCATCTCCCGGCCCAGTTGGTCCGCGGCCAGCAGCGGCGCCAGCCGTCCCGCGCGTATGGCGGCGCGCGCGTCGGCGTCCGAGATGACGCTGGGCGCCAGGCGGTAGTTGAGGTCGCCCACCCACAGCAGCAGGTCGTGGTCGGTCAGGGAGGAGGCGCCGGGGGGCCAGTGCCCCGGGCCCAGAGACGCGCCTGAGGATTTGCATGACCAGCCAAACACCTGGGGTCAGCCGCTAAGTCGCACCAAGGTCTGCCATGCGGGGGGTCCTCAGGGAGGCATGAGGCAAGCGCGTGGGCTTGTGGCAAGGGGCGGCAGAGGCGTGCAGCAGCAGCAGCAGGAGCAGCAACGGGCGGCAGGCACTCACTGACAAGCGCTGCCATAGGCGACGTCATGGGCACCGCGCCCCCACCGTCGGGCGCGGTGGCGAAGGCGGCGCGGCGCAGCACCTCCGCCACGTCGGCGTTGCGCTTCAGCTCGTCGCCCTCCACGTCGCCCGCCGTCAGGTGCGCCGCCACGATCGCGAGAGTGCTGTCGTACACGCGCAGGCGGGCGGCGACGGCGCCTGTACGACAGAAATCGATGAGAGGCTGGCACTTGGCGGTTCGCGCAGGGCCGGCAGTGAATGGGTTAGGCTTGACAGCCGAGGTGAGGCGGTTCGCAAGGTGTGCAAGTTGTGCACCCACATGCACGAAGCGCGCACCTTTGTTGCCTAGGTACCCGCCAAAGCCGGTCGCAACGGTAGTCACCTGGGGGCGGTACACATAGGCCATACACCACAATCATCTGTTGTGCCCAGGCTGTACCAGGCAAGCGCTCTGCTGTACCCCAAGGCACAGAGTATGTGCGTGCAAGCTCTTCCTGCCTCCGAGCCTAGCGCCTGCATGCCTACGGCGTCTTAACCACCCACCCGACCTGACGCAATGCGCATGCCGAAGCCGGACATGTCAACTACTACGCCAAGACGAAGCTCCGTTCGGCAACGGCATGGCTTGGATTTAGACTGGTAAAAATGCGCATGCCACACCAGTCAGTACGCACAGCGGCGTCCCCTCTCTCCTCCACCCCGGCAACCCCGAAACGCGCGTACCCCGGCAATCAACATAGCACGCCCCCGGCACCCACCTGCACTCCGTGCACCGCGTGCAGCAGGCTGGCGCGCACCCACACGCTGAGGTACACGCCCACCAGCTGCTTGCTGGCCACCTGCATGTAGCGCCCATCGCCCTGCTGCTCCGCCCCGGCCCCTGTTGCTCCGCCCCCGCCCTGCCACCGGGCGTCCAGCAGCGCTGCGGCGTCAGGGGCGCCTGCGGCAGCTGCTGCGGCTGCCTGGCCGGCGGGGGCGGGGCCGGAGGGGCCGTAGCGCTGCGTGGCCCTGTGACGAGGCGAGGCCAGTAGGTACACAAATCATGTCGGTAGGTACACAAATTAGTACAGCGCGTTGTAGCCAACGGCTGGGCAGGGCGTGGCTTCGGGCGTTGGTACAAGCTATGGTACAAATCACGCGCTCGGCAGGAGCACGGCTGGTTGGTCTTTGGGCTCACCACTCCTCTCCGTTGAGGTGCGCCGCAAGGCAGCGGTCCCAGGCCTGGGTGTTGTCGCTGGCCCATACTGCGCAACAGGCAAGGGTACAAAACCGTTAAGCGGTATGGCCGGTAAGCCCACAGCATTAGCAGCGCCTTCCAGCAGGAACCATTATTCCCCCTTGGCCCCTTGCCCTCGCACCTCCCATGACGTTCCCTGCGTTGAGGGGCACTATCTCCTGGAAGCCCACTGCGACGATGTCGGGGCCGTCACTCCCGCCTGCGCCCTTAGCTGCCCCGGCACCAGCACCATCAGTGTTGCCATCTGCGGCCTTGGGCCAACCCCCAGGCAGCGCCTCCGAGCCCAGCCAGTCTGACAGCCGCAGCCCCGGAGGAGGCTTCTTTCCGGCAACGTTGAAGGTGGCAGCCTGGTGGGGTTGATCAGGGTTGTTAGTGACGAATGCTGTTGTTATACTCACTGTGGCATTTCTTTCGGTGTCATTACGGCTTAAAACGAGGACTTGAGTGACGAGAAGCACCCTTGCAGGGAGGGTGGACTACGCCACCGGTTTCGTGCGGCGTCTTGGGCACGGACTATACGGCTGGTCTTCCCAGCAGCTAACACACCACGGCATAGAAGGCATACACTTACCTGTACGGTGACCTGCTTCCGCAGGGTATATTCGGAAGCGGGGGTCTTGAAGAAGTGCTGTCGCACGTGCTTTGAGCGCACGTTGCGCAGCAGGTGCTCCAGCACTGGGTCAGGCGCCCCAGTGTTTGTTGCATGTTGAGGGCTGCCCGGGGCCACAGGCGGCGTCGAATGGGACGCAGAAGCTGCGGACAGGTGGTAGTTTAGGCCAGGTGAACGGGACCGTCAACAACTCGGCAGCAAGCGAGCTTCGAAGAGCTGCAACAGGTGAAGAACAAGATCAGATGCATGAAGACTCGTAGGTTCCTTTTTGCCACGCAAGGACTCCTGGAGACTATGAGGTGTAAGTCGGCTTGCCAGTCAGCTGTGGAGGTGGCACGTGGCTTCTGCCTTTCCACTGCACGCTGCTGCCTTCGCCCAACTTCCGGCCCAGCTACACCGTAAGTGCTCGCACCTGTCTTGGCGCCCTGCTCAGTATTGTATGACGCGACGTCGTCGGCAAAGGCAGCCTACAGGCCCGCATTGCAAGGTTTGTTGTGTGTAACGAAGGGCGAAGGGCGCATGGCTGAGGCACAGGCCTTCCCGCGTGCACCGAATACATACCGCTTTTTTCGCGACATTAGCTAGCAATTTCTTCATAGTAACTGTAGGGGTTCTGGCTTGTGTGAAGGATGTATCCTTGAAGGAAGTCAGCAGTTGTAAGACCGAGGGACGGGAATAACAGCAGCTTCACTAGCCATAACACTCCAAGCACAAAAGAACACGCAAGATCTATTCTGGCCTCACTGCACGGTCTGGCACGTCAAAAATTAGGAAGCCCAGAAACGGTTGTTACGGTTGCACTATGCATTTCGGAGTCCGGGAACAGCGTTGCGCGGAATCCACTTGCGCAACGGTATTGCCTGAGACTTCCGCGTGTTGCACCTGATTTGGGGCTGTGCGATAGCGCAAGAATGCAGCCCGACCCCCACGGAGCTTGATCAATAGGAGTCTTAGCTGCGGAAGTGTAGCCGGAGCCATGCAGTGTTCGGCTGTAGGGCAAAATGCCCTACGGCACCGTGCCTGCCGGCGGCAAGGGTCAGTTCTCGCGTTCCATGGCCTGCGTTCTCCGCAAGTGTTCCAGGCCCTCGGTATTTCGTGCAGCCGATCGACAGTAGCAAAACCATGGCAGCGACCAGCACGCATGCTTCTTCGCGCGGCAGCGGCAAGCCCCGAGCAGCCGTCACCAGGAGCGACTAGCAATGACACAACCACAGTGCAGAACCAATCCGGGATATCGCGGCTGATGTCGAATGCGGCCAAAGTGTTGGGTCTGGTCGGAATCATGGCGGTCGCGACCCTGTCTGGGCCAACCCGGGCGGCGCATGCAAGGGACAGGTGCGCGAGCTCCAGAAGCCAACGCGATGCCCGCAAAGTCGCGTATTTGTGCCCATAAAGCTAGTGGAACCTGCAGATCTGCGCGCTTCGGCCCCTGTAGCGCTCTGGCAGCATGTTCCGTGTGGGGTCCTCCGAGCCCCCGCGAGTGCCTGCCTCGCCAGCCCCAGTTCTCACGCAACAGTCACAACGCATGGGGAACTACTCTACCATAGTACGTTACTTTCAACACATGCATACCACGTTCCAGCGCCCATGCTCGCCTCCCCTCTGACCCTCGTGCCACCCCTCCCCCCACTCCAGGGCCCTGCTCGGCCCCGCCCCTGCAGCAGCCGTCCACTCGCACGCTGCCCCCAGCCGCTCCGCACAGCCGGTCATCGGGGACCTAGCAGCAGCGGAGGCAGCTACCGGCAGCAGCACAGCCACCGCAGCTGCCGCCACCGCCACAGCAGCGGCCCCTGCCGACCCCACCAGCGCCGTGCAGGAGGCGTACACGGCCTACCTGAGCAGCATCGCACAGCAGTACCTGCAGGTGCGGCCACGGTGCAGCTAGCACACTAGAGGAGTGGCAGGGGGGTCGGTGCTGTGGGAGAGGTACCGGTAATAGTGCATCGGGACAGGGGGCTGGCAGCGTGGCAGGAGCTCAGGGATGAGGGCTGCTGACACGGCGGCTGTGGCAACCCGGCAAGCCTCGCGCTAGCTGCAGCCTGTTGCCCAGGTGCTGCCGCTTGTGCAGCGGCCTCCGTTCGCGGGCTGGGCTGGCAGGGACTTTGCCACCATAGGCCAAGGCAGCCTGGCTTGTTGCCATCCTAAGCGCCAGGCCGACGGCCAGGAAGCACGGCTTTACCCACGTCATCTCCTTGGGGCCTTCACTCACCCCATGGCTAGCTGTGTAACCCCCGAGCCCTTGTCCAAATGAGCTCAACCATTTGACTGTGTGCAGGAGCACCCCGAGCACGCGGGCCAGCCGGAGCTGGTGGCGCGCATGGTCCGTGCCCGGGCGCTGGGGACTCCCCTGTCCTTCGACGACCTCATGCGCTCGGCGGTGCCCGCACCCCAGGACGTGCCCACGCGCAATAGCAGGAGGGAGGTGCGTGGGGGCGGGAGGGAGCAAGAGAGGGACGTTTGTTGGAGGAAGGGGGAGAAGGGAAGGTTACGGGCAGCATAGGGGGCGGTGCAGAGGGGCTTGAGGTGCAGGGCCAGGTGCGCACGTGGAATTCTATGCGGCGGGGAAGTAGCTAGCGGCTGGGGCAAAAGGGAGCAAGAGGGTTGAGGTTCAAAGAAGGGCGAGGGCATGCGGGGGAAGGGGCGTCGGGAGGTGCCCGTGGTGCTGGGTTTGGGGTGGGAACGGGGGTTTTGATAGTGGCGTAGTGGTGCAGAGGCCCCAGCATGGAGACTGTCAGCGCGTGGAAGTTGGGACGGGGGCAAGGCGCGTAGAACGAAACGGACCGGGCGGTCTGGGGATTAGGGAACACGGTGGAGCAGGGCATGTGGACATTGGCACCCGATTTGGGCGGAAGGCCAGGTTGGCATAGCCACAGCCGGGGTTACGGTAGTGCCATCCTCGCCTCGGCGCCGTGCGTGCAGCGGCTCACTTCACTTTCATGGATTGCTGACCACCTGACCGCGATGCTATATGCGTGGCAGCTTTGTGTGGTTGCAAGTGCGTACGGGCGTCGCGTTGCTGATATACTCGTCGGATGCGCGTTGGTTTTCGCGTGCAGGTCGCGGACCAGATCCGCGCCATCATGGACCAGTACGACAGGGAGGACTTTGATCTGGGCATCAAGCAGTTCATGCTGGAGGCCAAGGTCAAGGCGGTGAGTGTGGTGCATGACAACGTAGCGAGGCCCCCGAGATTGCAATGCGCTGCCGGTACGCTGGGAGGCGAGCGGCTTGTGCTGGAGGCGAAAGGTCGAGCCGGCGAAAGGGGAGAAGGGTTGGAAAGGCACAAAGGGCCGCAGGTAGTGATGTCTGAGGGCGCACAGTCGGCTACTGTACGAAAGGCGGGCGGGCAGCGTACACTTTGCGGGGGCAGGGCTGGGGGTAACTGGGACCTCACATGCCGTCATGCGCATGTCCTTGTGCGACCTGCAGAAGCTGGAGGCTGCGTCCCGCGGCTCCTCCCGCGACCGCGCCGTGCCGCGCGACTTCGAGGAGGCGCTGGCGGCCGAGCTGTTTGCGGCGGAGGAGGGCGCGGCGCCCAAGGAGAAGGCCAAAACGGAGGACATGGTGGGTGGGGCAGAAGGGAGGCGCGTGCCAAGCAGGAAAGGGTTCGGTCGCAGAGCGTTGTGGGCAGGGAAAGGGTTCTAGAGGGTGCCCAAGGAGGAGGCCAAGACGGAGGACATGGTGCAAACCGGGCGAGCGGGGAGGCAGAAGTGGGGTGTACTGTAAGGGTATGGTTAAGCGGAACCGCAGTTTTGACCATGGATTGCGGTTCAGCGCCCCTGCCACGGGCAGTACTGATTTTTGGGGGCGGGGGGGTTCAACTGGAGGCACATTCGAGGGCGTGGTGGGTTGGGAAAGGAGCTAGGAGGGAGCGGGGACTATCCAAGGAGGAGGCTGAGACGAGGGTCACGGTGTGCTCATTCGGGGCAGGGGAAGAGACTAGATGCCGGGAGGTGGGACAGTGACTGAAAAGGGTCAGAGTGGTTCTCGCCGTACGGCGCCAGGACATGCGCTGTTAGTGCCTCGGAGTTGGTCTGAATCCGTCCCTTGAATGTTTGTGGCTGTGCGACCCATCCGCCTCTGCCCAACCCCCCCAGGTGGACGACGCCTTCACCACAGAGGTGGTGGAGGAGGCACTGGCGCTGTTTGGGGACGCCAACGTCATCTCGACTGCGTGGAACACGGTGCGTTGCAGGGTCGTTTGGCGCCGGGGGGCTGGGCGGAAGCCGCGAAGGTTTACTGGGTGACCGTCCTCGCGAGCGCAGAAGCTGGAGCCTGGGTTTTGCCGTACGTGCATGAACGCTGGGTGCTCTGTCCAGTGCGGCTTTGCCGCACGGAAGGGGGCCACACTGGGTTTGTGCAGGACACCATGCAGCATAGCAAGCGCATTAGCACCAGAGGGGTACACTCATGACGTTCACGGCCGGCTCAACGGGAAATGGAGGAATTGTAAAGCGGCGCCTGATGGCCTGCCGTATCATCCTGTGCGTCGCAGGACTCGCTGCGCGAGCTGACGTACACGCAGCTGTGGACACTGGTGGATGAGGGCCACATCGCGCGGTTACGGTTCTTCGGGCCGGAGAAGAACAAGGTCATGGCGTACACAAAGCCCAGCGCGCCGGGCGGGGAGCGCATCTGCAAGGTACGGCGTCTTGGGGACAGGGCAGTGCCCTACGCGTTTGGAGGATGTGCTATGCGGGCAGGAGAGCATGGCGGGGCGGGTTAGGTGGCATGGCGACTGCAGACGGTTCTCCCGGCATAGGTTACGCTTGGTGGAGGTGGGTCCGTGAGCTGCTCGGTCACCTTGGGTCCACACAACATGGCTTGCTGCAACTGAGTGTTCTGTTATACTACCATTTATCTGTTGTCTACCGCGTCCGCAGGTGGTGCTGCCGCCCGACCCCGAGCTGCTGGACCACCTGGTGGCGCACGGCGTGCACGTGGACACGGGCGTCACGGAGCAGGACAGGCTGCGCTCCTCGATCATGATCCAGGTGGGTAAACGGACAGCAGCATGAGCCACACGGGGTGCAGAGAAGGGTGCCTGCGGGGTTGCTTTGGGCTGGGCGGCGACAGGGTGTGTGTGACAGGATGCGATCCTTGCTCGCAAGTGTGGCGGGTGGACTGGGAGGGGTTTGGTAGGCAGCGGTGAGAAGCCAGTATGACGCAGGTAGGCGAGCGGGGGCAATGGTGGTGGTGGTGTTCGCAGGTGCTGCAGGACAGGCTGCACATGGCGCTGTTGGTACCGCCTCTCACTCCTGCCCCCCACTTCGTCCGTCGTCCTACCGCTTAAACCCCACTGCCCCCGCCCCCTTGCCCCCACATCAGATGCTGCGCTACACGGTGCCGTTCATGGTCATCTCGGGCGTGTTCTGGCTGCTGCACACGTGGATCCTGGACCCCATGCCCAACAAGTTCAAGCGGCAGGAGTTCATCCGCTACCGCCGCGAGATGCTGCACGTGGCCTCCAAGCTCAACTTCCGCACGCCGGCGCGCGAGGTGCGGAGCCGAATCCTGGGACGCAGGAGCTGCAGCAACATGACCACGCAGTCCTTTATTGACGCATAACACGTTGCTATCACCGCGGAAGAACGCGGAGGGCGCTGTCAGTGCAGCAAGCGCTTTGGCTGCCACTGGCTTTCATCCTGGCCCGAGTCTGACCGTACCGGTACGCGTTCGCTACCAAACCGTACTGCCGTACAGGTCCGCATCGACACCACGTCGCCCGACTTCATCAAGTGGGACGACATCAACGGCATCGACGAGGTCAAGAACGAGATCACCGAGATCATCGAGTACCTGCGGGTGGGTGTGCGGGAAGGACCCACGAGGGTCAAGGCGGTGGCGCGACCATTTCGCTGAGGCCTGGGCAGTTGGCGTGTCGGAAAGTTTGCAGCTGTGCCGGCAGCCTGCGCCGTGCGTCAGAACATCGCGACTGTTGTGGCAGGCTTGCCTGATCAGATCTCCGCTGCTCCGCCCTTCCCCCGACGCCAGAACCCCGCGCTGCTGCGGTCACGTGGCGTGGCGCGTATCGGCGGTGTGCTGCTGGCCGGAGCACCAGGTGGGCCAAAACAGTCAGCATCAATTGATAGGTATTGCATACTACATGTATTTGATGGTCCGATATGCCATGCAAGGGCGGCCAGAGTCACTAGCACGTCTCTGTCAGTGGCGTGCCGGTGCTTAGGTCAGCCCACAGTGACCCCCACACGCCCCTTCACAAGGGCGTGGCGAGGCAGCTCCGCAGCCGTGCTCCCGGGGCCTCGGCCCGGTGGGGGGCACGCTGAGCGGCCGCGCAGATAGCTTTCCATCAACCACAACAGGACAGGACACAAACGCTTGTACAGCATCTGCCAGCACGGCATGCCTTGCACGCGCGTCCTAGGTTTTAATGGTAGCCAATTAAGGTGTGCTGGGTCGAAGCGCTCAGGAGCGAGAGCGGCCAGAGTCACTAGCACGTCCCTGTCAGTGGCGTGCCGGTGCTTAGGTCCGCTGACAGTAAGACGCGCCCCTTGCAAAGGGGCCAGCAGCGGCCGCCCGGCGGAGTGCGCCCCCGCGGGTTCCGGCCCCATGGGCCGCACCGGCGCCCCTGCATCCAGGTCTTGACAATTTACGACCATCACAGCACATGTAAACAGATTGTGTCTTGCCATCGAGCAAGTGGAGGGCGGCCAGAGTCACTAGTACGTCCCCGCCAGTGGCGTGCCGGTGCTTAGGTCCGCCCAGAAGGACTCGCGGGGGTCGCCCGGATGCCGTGCCTGAGGGGCCTCGGGCCCTGTGTGGGCGCGCTGGGTGCCCCTGTGGACAGCTGCGGCACTTGCTGCCACGAACGCATACCGATGCTCACCATACATGCTTTGCGACAATGGCACCGCACACGTCGCCTGCATGTGGGTCCTGACACCCAAAGCACGGGCAGGACTGGCCCAGGCGCTGGCCGGCGAGGTCGTGTCCATGCACACGTACCCCAGCACGCCCTAATACACATGCTCCCACTGCCTCCGGTAACCCACGCAGGCACGGGCAAGACGCTGCTGGCCAAGGCCATCGCCGCCGAGGGCGGTGTGCGCATGTTCACCTGCAGCGGCACCGACTTCTACGACGTGTACAGGTGCGCGGGAGTTCAGACTGCAAGACGACAATGCACCGCACAGTAATATCCATACTATATGCATGTTCTGTATGTACGTTCTCACCAGGCACCCACAGGCACGGACTTCTATGACGTGTACAGGCGCGTGGGTGCCTTGGTACTTCCAAACCACCTTCCGCTTGACAACGTCACAGCTTTGTTTTAGACGTATTAGAATGGACGGCTTCAATTCGTCCACGACTCGCTTCACCAATCATTGACGCGCTGGCAGCCGCACCATGTAGCATATGAGACACGTGCTCACCAAACGCCAAACTCCTGTGCGCCCTATGCCTGGCAGCGGCGTGGGCGCCCGCCGCGTGCGCGAGACGTTCGAGCGGCTGCGCAACTCCGCGCCCGCTATCCTGTTCATCGACGAGTTCGATGCCATGGGTGCAGCACGAGGCGCGCAGGCCTCAGGCGACGAGAGCGCCTCCATCATCAACGAGCTGCTGGTGGGTTGGTGCCCACAACTTTTTGTGCGTGATTGGGCGATGGGTGTACTTGTTAGTGCATTTGTCAGGGTACATCAATGAGCTGCTGGTGCGTTGGTGCGCTAGTACTGTGTGCATTATTGGGCATCTTCGTATATCAAGCACGGTATTAAGCCTCCATCAATTACGAGCTGCTGGTGGGTTGGTGCCCAAAGTACTCGTGCGTGCTTCCTGTGCACGATTGGGCATTAGGTGCACAGAGCCTGGCGGCGCCGCTACCTGGCATGTTGGGGTTTGGCGTTGGGCAGCGCTCGCATGTCCAACGGCGCCGCTGGCGGGTTGGGGCGCCAAGTGGTGGAGTGCGGGCTTGCATGTCGTCCATGGGATGCAGGTCCGAAAAGATGGCTGTACGGACAGTAACACACCTTATCCGGCATGAAAGTAGGGGCCGCCGTTCGTTGCAGTTGGTAAATGTTACGTGCTCTCTCGACACAGGTGCAAATGGACGGCTTCGAGGACAACCGCGGTATCGTGGTGCTGGGCGCCACCAACCGCCCCAGCGCCATCGACAGCGCGCTCATCCGCCCGGGCCGCTTCGACCGCATCATCTACATGCCCCTGCCGGACACGGCCGGGCGCGCCAAGATCATGCAGGTGGGGCTTACGACGTGGTTTCAACATGATGTTGTGTAGGCGGGGTGCATGGAGGTGCTTTGCCCTGACTGTTACACGTGCCGCTGCCCGGTGGGAAGGGGTACTTGTGCGGCGTGCGTGCGGGCGAGCCCTACACAACCATCGTTCCATGCGCGGTCGCTGTTGCGGTCGCAACTTGTTCCCTAGGTGCCAACACTTGGCTCCCAGGCGTACGTACGTTGCCCTCCTCGTCCGTCCCCACACGTCTCCCCAGGTGCACGCGCGCGACAAGGCTGTGAACCCCAATACCTTAACACCGAACCATGGTGTACCACTCACGAACAAGCATTTGAACATATTGCTCCCCTTCCTTACTCTCCCAGGTGCACGCGCGGAACAAGGCTGTGGACCCCAACATCAACTGGTACGAGGTGGCCCGCGCCATGGCCGGCTTCACTGGAGCGGACGTCATGGGCCTCATGGCCCGCGCGGCACGCATGGCGGCGCGGCAGGTGAGGACTGGACACATGAAACCCCCACGGGGCAAAACCAACATCATGCTTGGCCTGGCAGCGTGCCATACGCGAGTAGAGCAGGGCTGTACTGACTGCTCAATCCCTGATGCCTCCAGGGCCGCGAGGCGATCACGGAGGACGACATCTACGCGGCCATGGAGAACAAGACCATGGAGGCCATCGTGGAGTCCACAGGGGGGCAGGCGGTGGCGGGAGGCGGCGAGGGCGGGCCCATCCCCGAGCCGCTGCGCCGCGCCATCGCGGTGTACGAGGCGGGCAAGGCGCTGATCGCGTACGTCACCCCGGAGTACGAGGAGATTGCGCGGGTGAGCGGGGGTGTCGCTGTTGCTCCTGGGACACAGATTGTAGGTGGGTGGGGCAGCCCTGGTGATGGAGTGTAAGGGACGGGCGAGGCGTTTGCTGACACATGTCAACCAAGGCAAGGAAGGAAAGGCGTGGGTGTGCCGGGGCGTTGCGCCTTTGCCTTTGTTGCTGGTGTAGCGTCAGCTCTGGGATGACGCGTCAAGAAGCAACAGCGTCACGCACTCGTCCAAAGCTTGGGCCCCCAAGTACGGTGAACTGTAACGCGCTTCTATCCGTCACCCCGCCCCAGGTATCGGTGTGCCCGCTGGACGTGGTGACGGGCTTCACGCTCTTTGTGGAGGACGAGGACCGCAACGTCAACGCCATCCTCACGCGCTCCGAGCTGGAGGCGCGCATGGTGGTGCACCTGGCGGGGCGCTGCGCGGAGAAGCTGGTCAACGGGGAGGGCAACATGACGGGTGAGAGCGGGCCGTTCTTGAACGCGTTGACCATGGAACAATCCGAATGCATCGTGTTCTCTTACCTGTACTCAGCGTGCAGCGAGGCCAAGCCTGCATCTGCCATCCTGCACTCAACCCACCTTCGCACCGGCACACCCAACGCCTCTCCAACCGGTATCCCACGCTCCTCCAACGGCCCCATCGCGCTCAGGCATGGGCGCGCCGGACCTGTTCCACGCCAACCTCATTGCGCGCGAGATGATCCTGTCCATGGGCATGGGCCGCCGCACCGGGCCGCTGGACTTCCTGCGCGTCACCGGCAACACCGCCAGCGAGAGCGAGCAGACGCTGCGCGCCGGGCCGGGGCAGCAGGACGGCGACGAGTTCCACTACCACACCACAGACATGAGCACGGAGCAGGTGGGTGCGAGATATAGACACTTTTAGTGTGTGCGGGGGACGGAACGATGCGCAGTCTGAGTGGGAAGGTGCGGAGTGGTGTCTACCATGCCTGATACCACGCCACCGACATGAGCACGGAGCAGGTGGGCAGAGGCGGGACCCGGCAGGAGCGGTCGTACCTATGTGTCATTCAACGCTAATCGAAAGCCACGGGCCCCATCTCTCCAGCACCTCAACTTGCTGCCTTGTTGCAGGCCCGCATTGCGCTGGAGGAGGTGCTGGAGCTGTTGGACTGGGCAGAGGCCCATGGCCGCATGCAAAATCTAGTCAAAAATTCTGGATTTGTATCAGTTATTATTAAGTTTGTAGCTTAAATAACATGTTACGTCGCCCATTTTTCCAGGCCCGCATTGCGCTGGAGGAGGTGCTGGAGCTGCTGGACGGGGCGGAGGCCCATGGCCGCATGCAAAATCTAATCAAAAAGTCTGGATTTGTATCAGTTATTATTTTGTTTGTAGCTTAAATAACATGTTACGTCGCCCATTTTTCCAGGCCCGCGTTGCGCTGGAGGAGGTGCTGGAGCTGCTGGACGGCGCGGAAGCCAAGGCCATGTACGGCCTGGCCATCAACTGGAAGCCGCTGCAGGCGCTGACGCAGGCGCTGCTGGACAGCGGCACGCTCACGGTGGGTGGAGGTGCAGTTGCCGGGACACATTAGCGTACTGTAAAGCAGGTTCTGCACGCTCACGGTGGGTATCGCCGGAGGGCTAACAGGGGCAGGAGGGGCTGAAAGGGCGGCAGGGGTAAGGGGGGCGACGCAAATGTGGTACTGCGGGGCGTAAGCGCTGCTGCACAGCGGCACGCTCACGGTGGGTGGCAGGGGAGGGCTAAGAGGGGCAGCAGGGGCTCCAGGGGGCGGCAGGGGCTGAACGGGGCTGCAGGGCTAGGAGAGGCGGCAGACGTGCCACAGCGTGCTAGAGCCCCAGAGCAAGGCGGTCATGTGGACCTCCCATGTGCTGCCCCCTGGTTTCACACCATCCCCATTCCCCCACCAACCCAACTCCCGGTTGTGCCCCCAGGGCAAGGAGGTGGCGCACGTGCTCGAGACCAACGGCGTCATCCACTTCCCCGACCCCTACATCGAGGGCTTCGGATGGGACCCCGATGGTGGGTTCTGCGAGGACTTACATTGGCGCTTGGGCATACGACTGTACTGAGCTTTGTCTGGCTAGCGGTAGGAGGTCGAGATGTGGAGAAACAGCTCGCCGGCTACGGCCGGGTGCTACTGCAGTCGGGCTGACTTGCTTTGTAGTCGCCCACGCTTGCAAATCTCCGCGTGGCTGCAGAGGGTACCGTATGTGGGCGGCAGTGATTCCTTCCTTCCAATCGTGTCCGTAATCCATATGGCACTTGACGTCTTACTATGCGCTGCATGTTGTCTGCAGGCGGCCTCAAGTACCCCCTTCAAGCCGGATCCCTTGCAAATGTGTATGAATCCTGTAGAATCCGTATGTCACAAGGTGTCTTTTTATGCTGAATATCGTCTGCAGGCGGCCTCAAGTACCCCTTCAAGCCGGACACGGAGGCCTTCGAGAAGCCCGTGCCGCCGCAGCGCGACCTCTCAACGGCGCCGCCCAAGCTGACGGGCGCCCTGGCCAAGACCTGGTTCGCGGGTAAATAAAAAATTAATTACCCAATTGTTAGCAAAATATTTTTGTAACATAACGATTTAAGCTGAGCGGCGCCCTGGCCAAGACCTGGTTGGCGGGTGGGTGCCGGCGGCACACAGCCGCCACGTGGCTTGGCTTTTGAGCACAAGACTGTGTCCCTCTGATGCCCCGGACCGCATCGTTGTGTTGCTTGTTCTGTGGGTGCATACCGGACTTCCATATGGGTCTGCCCTGCACAGCATGGGCCACAGCCTCCGGGAGTTGTGTCATTCAGGAACTTAGCTGCTCTGACCCCAGGCTCATGCCCGCATGTGGCCAATCCGGTTAACGCCTACCCACGCAGGCACGGACCGGGACGTGCCGCGCACGCCCGACGGCAAGTTCGTGCACGGGTGGCACTGGAATATGCCGTTCAGGTGAGGAGTTCTGCTAGAGCGCTTAATGCGGTACACGCTCACTGTGTGCAAGCGTCCGTGCTTCATAGTAGGTACAACTAAGCACGCAACCACACTGCAAAAACCCTTGCACACAGTATGGATCTTAAAGCGCTCAACTGCTGCTGTGCCTCAAGCCCATGTGGAGGCATTGGGAGGTACCGTGGTCTGCTGGCAGGAGCGCGCGCTCAGTCCATACCCGCTGTGAAGCATGCCATACCCGCTTCTGCTGCACACCGTACAGTGTCAAGAAGGACCTACCCGACTGGTACAAGAAGGAGGTGGAGCGGTACTCGTACTGAAGGGCGCGTACGGCAGGATATGGGTACGGAGGTACGGCACAGTACGGCAGGAAACCGTGGCTTGGAGTAAGGAGGAGGTGGCGTTCGTGAGCGGACGTCGGACTGTCGGTGCCATAATCTGGAGGGGAGGGGCGCGGGAGATGCAGGTGCAGGGAATACGCTGGGGGAAAAGGGTCGGGTTTGTGTTCTTGGTTACAGGAGCTGACTTGTTCAGCAATGTGCGGCTAGGCGTAGCAAGGCGCACACGCGGTGTTCCGTTGCATTGACATAAACAGTGCAGGCTGTGTTGATGCGGAAAGCAGCTGGGCAGCGGTAGGCTGGGTCAGTTGCACCAGGTTGCACAAGCAGCAAACTGGTACCAGCGCGCGGCCTTGAGCGGCATTGGCAGCTGTGTGCGAGTGGTTTGCGGCCGAGCTGGTTACGCCACATGGAGGGTCACGTGGTGGGAGTGTGGGAGGACTGCGCACAACCCCATGTCGCACATGCGCGTCGGTCCGCCCTGCACCGCTGGAGGATGCTGGGTCGTTGGGGAGGAGGTATGGACATGTGGGAATGCCCAGCACGGTCTGTTATGATACTCAATATTCCGCAAGGCGCATTGCGGTTGTCAGTGAATTTGCGGTGCATCGGAGCGTACGTACCGTATGCTGCGTGGGAAGCGAAGATATCCTTGGACGGCAATGCGACAGTGTTCTAGCGGCCCTGACTCACGAGTCGCGCTCTTGTATTGCTATGTTACGCATGGCGGTGAAGGAAGTTCGTTGTCTTAGGTGCTGCCCGTACGGTACCCTACCGATTGTCGTGACTCCTGCCTGCACGTGTGAAGAGTTCGCAGAGAGGAACCGCCGGCCCACACAGGCCAAGGCGAAGGCCTCTGCCGTCTTATTGGGCAATGCCACGCACATGGTACACAAAAGTACTCTGCAGATAGCACGACGCGCACTACCGGGCACGCATCACAATACCAGTTGTGGCGACCTGTGGTCCGTGGCGCCATGACTAGTCGTTGATGCAACAGCAAGCCCTGCAGGGATTGCAATCCGCCGCGCCTTCACCCTGTGGGCCGGCGATCTATCACCCCGCGACATGCCTTTCCTTATGCACGATCGGCGTACTTTGCTGCCAGGGGCAGGTAGTACAGATGGACGTTGACAGCGGCAACACCGCTGTCACGGTCTATCATAGTACGAGTGGTCCCAGCGTGTGCCTAGCGGCCACTGTGGCGTCCACACGCTGCGGCAGCGCCAAATGCCGCAGGGACGCGCTGGTAAAAACGATATGTCA